>Ga0302279_10000455_pt1 | contig 59517 bp, 53 predicted proteins | sample III_Bog_N3_3_FD_194541 | JGI IMG/M metagenome (GOLD analysis project Ga0302279, IMG submission 194541) | Peat permafrost microbial communities from Stordalen Mire near Abisko, Sweden - III_Bog_N3_3 | ecosystem: Environmental > Terrestrial > Soil > Wetlands > Peat | place: Sweden: Abisko... | reverse complement strand
CCTCGGCAGCGGGGGCGGGGGGCGCCTCGGCAGCGGGGGCGGGGGGCGCCTCGGCAGCGGGAGCGGGGGGCGCCTCGGCAGCGGGAGCGGCGGGCGCCTCGGCAGCGGGAGCGGCGGGGGCCGGGGCCGGGGCCGGGGCCGGCTTCGCAGCGGGACGGTTCTGGGCGATCCAGCGGCCCTCGGTCACGGCGTCGGCGATCACCCTGCAGAGCAGGGCGCCCGACCGGATGGCGTCGTCGTTGCCCGGGATCACGTGGGTGATGACGTCGGGATCGCAGTTGGTGTCGACCACGGCCACGATGGGCAGGCCCAGCTTGTTGGCCTCGGTGACCGCGATGTGCTCCTTGTTGGTGTCGATCACGAAGATGGCGTCCGGCAGCTTGTCGAGACCGCGGATCCCACCGAGGTTGCGCTGCAGCTTGTCGAGCTCACGGGTGTGCCGGAGGGCCTCCTTCTTCGGCATGGCGTCGAAGTCGCCGGCCTTCTGCATGGCCTCGAACTCCTTCATGCGCTTCACCCGGGTGGAGACGGTCTGGAAGTTGGTGAGCATGCCGCCCAGCCACCGCTCGTTCACGTAGGGCATGCCGCACGCGTCGGCGTAGACGGCCACCGGGCCCTGGGTCTGCTTCTTCGTGCCGACGAAGAGGATGGTGCCGCCACCGGCCACGAGGTCCCGGATGTATCCGTAGGATTCCTCGATCCCCTGCATGGTCTGCGCCAGGTCGATCAGGTAGATCCCGTTGCGCTCGCCGATGATGAACCGGCGCATCTTGGGGTTCCACCGGCGGGTCTGGTGCCCGAAGTGGACGCCCGCGCCCAACAGCTGCTTCATGGTGATGACGGCCATCTGACTGCTCCTTGTGACGGTTGGTTTCCCGGCTGCAGCACCCCGTGGGTACGGGGCGACCGTGGACGCGGCCGGGTGCGACTAGTTACCGCATGGACGACCCACCGGACGGTGGGACCCCACCATGCTAGTGCCCCCGGCCCGACCCCTCCACTCGCGGGCCCCGGGGCCGGCGGACAAAGGGTCAGCCGGTCGCGGGTGCTGTGGCGACCTTGCCGTCGCCGGCCAGCTTCCGACCGGCGCCCTCGGGGCGGTCGGCCAGCTTGGCCCGGAGCTGCAGGACGGCCTTGGTGTGGATCTGGCAGACCCGGCTCTCCGTGACCCCGAGGATGTCGCCGATCTCGGCGAGGGTGAGTCCCTCGTAGTAGTAGAGCGTGAGGACCGTCTTCTCCCGGTCGGCCATCTCGCTGACCGCCCGGACGAGGGCTTCCTTGGTCTCCTTGACCTCGTAGCTGTCGAGCGGACCCTGGGTGGCGTCGGGCAGGGTCTCCCCGAGCGTCGAGCGGTCGGTGTGGTCGCCCCCCCGGAAGACCTCGTCGAGCGCCACGACGCCGACGAAGGAGATCTTGCGGAGCGTGGTCTGGAACTCGTCGTCGGTCATCTCGAGGTCGGCGGCGACCTCGGCGTCGGTCGGCGTCCGGTGCAGGCTCGCCTCGAGCTTGGAGTACGACTGCTCGACCGCCCGTGCCTTGGCCCGCACCGACCGGGGCACCCAGTCGATCGAGCGGAGCTCGTCGATGATGGCTCCCTTGATGCGGGGCACCGCGTACGTCTCGAACTTGATGTTCCGGGCCGGCTCGAAGCGCTCGATGGCGTCGATCAGGCCGATGATCCCGTAGCTGGCGAGGTCCGCCTCGTCCACGTGGCGCGGCAGCCCGACCGACACGCGGCCGGCCACGTACTTGACGACCGGGGCGTAGTGCACGATCAGCTGGTCGCGCAGCGCCTTGGCGCCCGTCTTCTTGTACTCGGCCCACAGGGAGTCGATCCCGTGCCCGACCGTGTCGAGTTGCGTCGCCAATTCTCCCCTTAGGCCCGTGGATGCGTCCCGGAGTACACCGAGCGCAGGCGCTCCTTGCTCACATGAGTGTAGACCTGCGTGGTCTGCAGGCTTGCATGACCGAGCAATTCCTGGACCACCCGGAGGTCGGCGCCACCGTCGAGCAGGTGGGTGGCGTAGCTGTGGCGGAGGGCGTGGGGGTGGGTGGGGACCGGTGACCTCCGGTCCAGGATCCGGCGTACGTCCCGGGGCCCGAGGCGGTTGCCCCGGCTGTTGGAGAAGAGGGCGGCGGGCTCGGAGGCCGGACCGGCCATCGCCCCGCGGGGGCCGGCCAACCAGGTGCGCAGCGCCTCCACGCACCGCTCGTGGACGAGCACCCGACGCTGCTTCGACCCCTTGCCCGTGACGGTCACCACGCCGTGGTCGAGGTCGAGGTCGTCGACGTCGAGCCCGCACAGCTCGGCCACCCGGATGCCGCTGGCATAGAGGAGCTCGAGCACCGCGTCGTCGCGCACGTCGCGGGGGCTCGGTCCCGGTGACGCCCCGGCCGCCCCGTCGGAGGCCCCGGGTCGCCCCGGCGCCGGTGCGAGCAGCCGGTCGAGCTCACCGTGGCCCAGCACCCGGGGCAGTCGGGAGTCCGGCGACGGGGCGGACAGTCGGACCGACGGGTCGGCCGCCACCACACCCCGGCGGGCGCACCAGCCGAAGTACGAGCGCAGCGAGGCCGCCGTCCGGGAGATGGTCGCCTTGGCGTAGCGGCGGGTGGCCAGGAACGCGAGGTAGCGGCGGAGGATGATCCGGTCCACGTCGGCGGGACCCGCCGCACCCCCGCGTCCGGCCCACTCAGCGAACCGCTCGACGTCGGAGGCGTAGGCCCGGACAGTGTCCGGGGACAGGCCAGCGACCGAGCGCCGGTAGGCGTCGATCTCCCATTCCACCCGGTAGAGCGTACCGGCGCCCCGGGATGGGGACGGGTACCCGGGGCCGCGCCCCGGGTACCGGACTCCGACCGGTCCGGCACCGTCACCGGCGTTGGCGCCCACGCCGCGGCGTGGAGGGCTATCGTCAGGCCGGGACGCCGACGGTGCGGCTCTCCGGGGGGGGATGGTCGTCACCGGGGTACCGGCTCCGTGCAGCACGCGGTGCTGATCGCAGGACCGAAGTGACCAGGTAGCAAGGCATCGAAGAAGCGGTCGGCGGATGCCGGCCGCACCCGTCCAAAGGGGGACCATGACTGATCGCATCGACCGCCGCTCGTTCCTGGCCAAGAGCGCCGTCACCGGCGCCGGCATCGCCGTGGCCGGGGCCTCGGGTGGCCTGCTGGCCGCCTGCGGCAGCTCCAGCTCGAGTTCGGGCTCGTCCACCACGTCAGGGGGCTCGTCGTCCTCGTCCCGTCCCGATGGCGTGACGTCGGCCACCCCGAAGCCCGGCGGCAGTCTCGTCTTCGGCGTCGATGCCGAGGAGAAGGGGTTCTCCCCCACCCAGGGCACGTTCGACGAGGTCGGGATCATGTACGCCCGGACGATCTTCGACACGCTGATGATCCTCGACGCCGAGGGCACACCCCAGCCGAACCTGGCGGAGTCGGTCACGTCGAACACGGACGGCACCGTGTGGACCATCACCGTCCGCCCCAATGTCACCTTCCACAACGGTGCGCCGTGCGACGGCGCCGCCGTGGCCGCCAACTTCAAGGCCCACAAGGCTTCGCTGCTGACCGGTCCGGCCCTCACCCCGGTCCAGTCGATCGTGGTGACCAGCCCCCTCGTCGTCACCATCACCATGGATTCGCCGTGGGTGCCGTTCAACTACTACCTGTGCGGCGGCATCGGCAGTCAGTTCGCGTTCATCGCCGAGCCCAACTGGCTCGCCTCCGCCAGCCAGACGAACCCGATCGGCACCGGTCCGTTCATCTTCCAGGAGTGGGTGCCGAACGACCACTTCACCGCCACCCGGAACCCGAAGTACTGGCGCAGCGGCATGCCCTACCTGGACAGCATCACCTACAAGCCGATTCCTGACACCGACCAGATCCTGGCCAGCCTCAACTCCGGCGCCATCGACATCATGCACACCGACACCGGCTCCGACATCAAGGCCCTCCGCAACAACACGTCGCTCGCCTACTGCGACGACTCGGTGAAGGTGGCCGGCGAGCCCGACATGGGCTGCATCCAGCTGAACCTGTCCAAGGCGCCGTTCAACAATCTCAAGCTGCGCCAGGCCCTGGCCTACGCCACCAGCTCCGAGCAGTACGTCACGGTCATCGACGGTGGCGTCTCGGGGACGTCGAACGGCGTGTTCACGTCGACCTCGCCCTACTACCTCTCGAACAACGGCTACCCGCAGTACAACCTGTCCAAGGCCAAGCAGCTGGTGTCCGAGGTCAAGGCCGCTGGCGGCTCGGTGTCCTTCACCCTCGGGCACACCCCGGATCCCAAGGGGAGCCAGATCGGGCAGTACCTGCAGCAGGTGCTCCAGCAGGCGGGCATGACGGTCACGCTCCAGCCGATCCTCCAGGACTCGATCATCAACGTCGCCCTGACCGGTGCCTACCAGGCCCTGACCTGGCGGCAGTTCGGCGCCGTCAACCCCGACCTGAACTACATCTTCTGGACTCCCACCAACGCCTCGACACCGGGCTTCGCCATCAACATGGCCCGCAACACCGACCCGGCCATGCAGACGGCGCTGCTCCAGGGCCGGTCGGCGACCGACCAGGCCGGGCAGATCGCCGCCTACCAGCAGGTCAACCGGCTGCTCTCCCAGGACATCCCCTACGTCTGGTACGCACGCACCGTGTGGGCCATCGGGGCGGTGGCCTCGGTGCAGAACTTCAACAACCCGAGCACGCCCGCCGGCAACAAGGCCTTCGGCCTCATCGGAGGGGCGGTCTGGCCCCAGCAGATCTGGCTGTCCTCGTAGCCGGCTCACACCTCCGTGTCGACCACGACCGCCCTGCCCCGTCGGGGTGGGGCGGTCGTGTCATGATCGGGCCATGAGTCGCATCCTGATCGTCGAGGACGACGAGCGGATCCGCTCGTCGATGCGGCTCGCGCTCGAGGAGGAGGGCTACACCGTCGACGGCGTGGGCAGCGGTGAGGAAGCCGTCGCCCGGTTCGCCACCGAACCCTACGAACTGGTCCTGATCGATCTCATGCTGCCCGGGATCGACGGGTTCGAGGCATGTCGCGCCCTGCGCCGCACGTCGACCGTCCCGGTGATCATGGTGACGGCCCGGTCGGACACCCACGACGTGGTGGCCGGGCTCGAGGCGGGCGCCGACGACTACGTCACCAAGCCGTTCGTGGCCAAGGAGCTGGCCGCCCGGATCCGGGCCCTGCTGCGCCGGTCGCGCCACGAGGGCGAAGATGCGGCCGTCCTGAGCTTCGGCGACGTGGAGATCGAGCCGGACGCCGGCGTCGTGCGCCGGGCCGGTGCGGAGGTGCACTGCACCCGGACCGAGTTCCGTCTCCTGTGCGAGCTGGCCAACCACCCCGGCAAGGTCCTCAGCCGCGAGCAGTTGCTCGAACGGGTCTGGGGCTACGACTACTTCGGCGACGGCAGACTGGTCGACGTCCACGTGCGTCGCCTGCGCACCAAGGTCGAGCCCGACCCGGCCTCGCCCCGGTTCATCCTCACCGTGCGGGGCATGGGCTACAAGCTGGCGGTCTGAGCGGTGGCCACCGCCGTCCCCGACGCCACGTCGACCGGCGACCCGGCCCCCGGAAGCACCCGGCACCGGAGGTCTCCCGGCGGGGGCAGTCGGCTGTCCTCACGACTCGGGCTGCGGGCACGGGTGACCGTGACCTTCGCCATCGGTGCCCTCGGCCTGTCCACGCTCATGGCCGGGATCACCTACTTCACCGCCCGCCAGACCTTCCTCAACGAGCGCCAGTCGGCCGAACAGCGCCAGGCGTTCGCCAATGCCGCCCTGGTGCAGAACGCGCTGCGCTCCCCCATCACCCAGGTCAACCAGCTCATCGAGTCGGTCGACACCCTGCCCGGGTCCCGTTCGGTGCTGCGCACCGGTGGCCAGTGGTACGCCACCTCGATCTCGGTCGGCCAGAGCGCCATCCCGGCCGGCGAACGGGCGCTCGTGCTGGCCGGCACTCCCGCATCGCAGCTGTTCACCCTGGCCGGCTCGCCCCAGGAGGTCATCGGTGTGCCGTTGCCTGCGGTCCACGCCGCCTACTTCGAGGTGTTCTCGCTGGACGAGCTGGCCGGGACGCTGCGGGCACTGGCGGTGGCCCTTGCCGCGGCCGCGCTGGTGACCACCGTCGCCGGTGCCGCCGTGGGGCGGTGGGCGGCGTCGAGGGCGCTCCGGCCCCTGGCCGGCCTGACCGACGCAGCCGTGGCCATCGCCGGTGGCCAGCTCGACACCCGCGTCGACTCCGGTGACGACGCCGACCTGGAGGAGCTGGCCGCCGCCTTCAACGCGATGACGGCGAACCTGCAGGACCGCATCGAACGCGAGGCCCGGTTCACCTCTGACGTGAGCCATGAGCTGCGTTCGCCCCTCACCACCCTGACGGCGACGGTGGCGGTGCTCGAGAGCCACCGGGACCAGCTCGCCCCTCGGGCCCAGAGCGCCCTCGACCTGCTCGACGGGGACCTCCAGCGGTTCACCCGGATGGTCGACGACCTGCTCGAGATCTCCCGGTTCGACGCCGGTTCGGCCGAGCTGTCGCTCGACGAGGTGGACCCCGTCGAGCTGGTCCGCCGGGCGGTCGCCGCGTCAGCCCCGGTCGACGACGAGGGCGTCCGGGGCCCGGTCCCGTTCCCCGTCGAGGTGGGTGCCGGCGTGGAGGGACTGCGGCTCCAGGTGGACAAGCGGCGGTTCGAGCGGGTGATGGCGAACCTCGTCGAGAACGCCGCCGTCTACGCCGGCGGGGTCACCCGGGTACTCGTGGAGCGGCGTCCCGTGTCCGTCACGTATGCACCCCTGCCGGCGACCTCCATCCTGGTCGTCGTGGAGGACCACGGCCCCGGGATCCCGCCGGGCGAGCGCGATCACCTCTTCGAGCGCTTCTACCGGGGCGGCCGGGCCGGACAGCGCGCATCGAGCCGGGGCACCGGGCTCGGGCTCTCCCTGGTGGCCGAACACGTGCGGCTCCACGGGGGACGGGTGTGGAGCGAGGACGCACCTGGAGGCGGGACCCGGTTCGTCGTCGAGCTCCCCCTCCACCCGGCCGACGACGGCGACACCGGCGACGAGGCCGTGGACGCCGGCGGCACGCCCGGTGCCGGGGTGCCGGCCTGATGCGACGGCTGCTCGCCGGCCTGGTCCTCGCCGTGGTGGCCCTGGGATCGGTGGCGTGCGGGATTCCCACGGCGGCGACGCCGACACCGATCGCCAAGTCGGATGTGCCCTACCACCTCCTCAACCCACCGACCACGACCACGACCGTCCCGGGCACCCCGCCCGCCGTGGGTGTGGCCGAGCAGATCTACCTGGTGTCGCCGGACGGGCACCTGGTGGCCGCCACCCGGGAAGTGGCCGTACCCGCCTCGCCCACCCAGGTGGTGGGTGCCCTGCTCGCCGGGCCCACTGCGACCGAGGCGGCAGCCGGCATCCAGTCGTTCCTGACCCAGGCGGGGGTCCAGGTCACCACCCAGGCCGGCGGCGTGGCCACGGTGGACTTCAGCACCAACCCCATCCAGGTGGTGGGCCCCGACCAGACCCTGGCCATCGCCCAGGTCGTCTACACCGTCACGCAGCAGCCCGGCATCACCGGGGTCACCTTCGAGATCGACGGCAAGGCCATCGAGGTCCCGACCGCGGCCGGCGCCCAGGTGCCGGGCCCGGTGGGTCGGATCGACTACCTGCCCCAGGCGCCCCTGCCCTGACCGGCCACCGTCAGGCCGCGTCGGCCCACGGCACCCGGGGTGCGTCGTTCCACAGGTGCTCCAGGTCGTACAGGGAGCGGGCCTCGTCCATGAACACGTGGACGAGGAAGTCGCCGTAGTCCATGAGCACCCAGAAGGCGTCGTCCATGCCCTCCACCTGGTGCGGCGACCTCCCGCAGGCCCGCTTCACCTGGCGCTCCACCTCGTCGACGATCGACTTGACCTGACGGGTGTTCTGCCCGTTGGTCACGACGAAGGCGTCGGTCACCCCCAGGAGCTCACCCATGGCGAGGATGACGGTCTCCTCCCCCGATTTGGCGTCGGCGGCCCGCGCGGCCACCAGGCACTCGTCGGGGACGTCGGGCACGACGGATCGTGCGGCGGGGGTGGGCTCGGTGGTGGTCAAGGGTTGCCTCCTTCTGACGCCGGGGCGTCACGGGACGGGACGGTCGACCGCACGGCGCGGTCGAGGGTGGCTGCTGGGACGAGATCGGGGTGGGGGGACCTGCCCGTGGTCGCGGCCAGCGATGCCGACGGCACGACGGGGCGCTCACGGGCGAGGGTCACCACCACGATGGTAAGGGCCAGGCACAGCGCGACGACCGCGGCACACACCCAGGCGGTGCGGCGACGGCGACGGCGGGCATCCCTGATGGCCTGGCGGGTCTCGGCACGGTCGTCGTCTCCGTCGTCCCCGTGCGGGTCGTGGGGCCCGTCCGGCACGCCAGCCTCGGCCGGCACGACGGCATCGGGCAGCACGGTGGCTACCGGGGAGTCCGGGGGCGGGGCGTCCGCCTCGACGTCAGCCGGGCTCAGCTCAGTCGGGTTCGGCGGGGCGGGAACCTGCGGCGGCGGTGGGGTGTCGGACTCGGTGGGGGTCAGCCGCACAGTCATCTCCCCGTAGCGTACAGACCGCGCTCGGACATGCAACGGATGACGGCCCCGGGCACGGCGTCCTCCACGTCCCGGCCCGACTCGAGCCGGGCCCGCAGGTCGGTGCTCGAGACGTCGATGGGCGCAACGGGGACGTGGACGTACCGCCATCCGGGCGGCGGGTCGACCACCGGGGCACCGGGGCGGTCCACGACCGCCAGGGTGACCAGATCGCGCAGTGCCTCGTGTTCGTGCCAGGTATCGAGGGCGGCGACCACGTCCCCGCCGACCACTACCACGATGTCGGCGTCCGGCTCGTGGTCGCGCAGCTCGCGCACGGTGTCCACGGTGTAGGACGGCCCACCCCGGTCCAGCTCGATGCGTGACGGCTCCAGGCCCGGGTGGTCGGCGAGCGCGGCGACCACCATGGCGAAGCGGTCCTCGGCAGGGGTCACCGGCCGGTCCTGCTTCTGCCACGGCTCGTTGGCCACCACCACGAGCATGCGGTCGAGTCCGAGTGCGTCGTGCACCGCGGCCGCCACCTCGACGTGACCCCGGTGGATCGGGTCGAAGGTCCCGCCGAAGACGCCGATGCGGGGTCCGGTCCTCCCCCAGGCCCGACCGGGACCGGGCACCTCAGGTACCGGCGAGGGCCGCCACCACCGGGGCGAAGGCTTCCATCTCCGCCTCGTGGACGACCACGTACGAGAACCCGAACCGCTGGCGGCGCTCGATCAACCGCTCGATGATCTGCTCGACCGTTCCGATGAGCGCGACCGGCGAGCCGTCGACCTGCTCGGACGTGACGCCCATCATCTGGGCCAGGCGCTCGGTGGCGTCCTCGCGGTCGGGGACGATCTGGACCAGGAAGGTCAGGACCTGGAGCTCGAGATCGGCGAACCGGTCCCCCGCCGCCTCGCGGATCCAGGCGATGCGCTGGTCGTAGTACTCGGCGGTCGTCGTCTCGAGCACCTCGGGGCCGACGTAGCCGGCGGCCAGACTGGGATTGACCCCGACGATGTCAGCCTCGCGTGCCGCGATCCCGAGCACCCGCCTGCCCCCGCCCCCGATGATGATCGGCGGGTGGGGCCGCTGGTGCGGCAGCGGGGCGCCCACCGCCCCGGTGATGGTGTAGTGGTCGCCGGCGAAGGTGCAGGCCCCTGTGGACCACAGGGACTTCATGATGGCCAGGCTCTCGGTCATGCGGCCGATCCGCACCCCGGGCGCGTCGTTGGTGATGCCCGACTGCTCGTAGTCGGTGGTCATCCATCCGGCTCCGATCCCGAACTCGACCCGGCCGCCGGAAACGAGGTCGAGGGTGGCGACCTCCTTGGCCAGCACGATGGGGTGCCGGTAGTCGTTGCCGAAGACCAGGGAGCCGACCCTCAGGTCGGTCGTCGCCTCGGCGGCGACGGTCAGGGCGACCAGTGGGCCGAGCTGGTCCTCGAAGTGGTCCGGGATGAACAGGGTGCCGTACCCGAGTCCCTCCACCGACCGGGCCAGGTCACGCCAGGCGGGGCCGGAGGAGGCAGTGGACAGCTGCACGCCGAAGCGGAAGGGGGCCATGTACCGAGCCTAGAGCCGGAGGCTTTACGCTGTGCGGGTGGCACCGCCGACCCCCGCACCCGAGACGACTGCGCCCTGGACCCCGTCCTCGTGGCGCTCGCGCCCCGCTGCCCAGCAGCCCACCTGGCCCGACGAGGCCGCGCTGAAGCAGGTCAACGCCCGGCTGAGCGGTCTGCCTCCGCTGGTCTTCGCCGGCGAAGCACGTCATCTCACCCGCGCCCTCGGGCAGGCGGCGGACGGGCGGGCCTTCGTACTGCAGGCCGGTGACTGCGCGGAGTCCTTCACCGAGTTCACCGCCGACGGCATCCGCGACAAGCTCAAGATCATCCTCCAGATGGCGGTCGTCCTGACGTACGGCGCCGGGCTCCCGGTGGTCAAGCTCGGACGGATCGCCGGCCAGTTCGCCAAGCCGCGCAGCTCCCCCACCGAGCAGGTCGGTGACCAGGTCATCGACTCGTTCCGCGGCCACATGGTCAACGACGACCTGCCCGAGCGCTCGGCCCGGGTCCCCGACCCGGCCCGGCTGATCACCGCCTACGAGCAGTCGGTGGCGACACTCAACCTCCTGCGGGCCTTCACCAAGGGCGGCTTCGCCGACCTGAGCCAGATCCACGCCTGGAACCAGGAGTTCGTGGCCAGCTCCGCCCAGGGGCGGCGCTTCGAGGACATCGCCCAGGGCATCGACGCCGCCCTGCGGTTCATGGACGCCTGCGGCATCAACCTGACCGACGAGGACACCCTCCACCAGGTCGATTTCTGGACCAGCCACGAGGCACTCATCCTCGACTACGAGGAGGCACTCACCCGGCGGGACTCGCTGACCGACGACTGGTACGACTGCTCGGCCCACATGCTGTGGGTCGGGGAACGCACCCGGCAGCCCGACGGTGCGCACGTCGACTTCCTGGCCGGCATCCACAACCCGGTGGGTTCGAAGATCGGGCCCACGGCCACGGCCGACGACGTGATCGCCCTGTGCGAGCGGCTGAACCCGGCACGGACCCCCGGCCGGCTCACCCTGATCGCCCGGTTCGGCGTGGACGCCGTGGACGACCACCTGCCCGACCTGCTGCGCGCCGTGGACGCCGAGGGCCATCCCGTCGTGTGGATGTGCGACCCCATGCACGGCAACACGTTCACCGCCGAGGACGGCCACAAGACCCGGCGGTTCGACGACATCATCGGCGAGCTGCAGAGCTTCTTCCGCATCCACCGCGAGATCGGCACGTGGCCGGGCGGGGTCCACGTCGAGCTGACGGGGGATGACGTCACCGAGTGCCTGGGCGGAGTCGAGGACATCGTCGAGGGCCAGCTGGGCCAGCGCTACACGACCACGTGCGACCCGCGGCTCAACGGCCGCCAGTCACTCGACCTCGCCTTCCGCATCGCCGAACTGCTGCGAAACTGACCGGACCGACTCCTGGCCGGTGACCCTCCGGGCACGCCGGGGGGGTCATTGCGTCCGGGGGCCCTGGCCTCCACAATGGAGGTAACCGCACGACCGACCTGGCGGAGGTCGGCGACCCCCTGGCGAACCATCGCCGACGACCTATCTCGACCAACGGAGCAGACCCGTCCATGCCCCATATCCGCACCCGCTCCACCTCCCGCAAGGTGCGCCGCTCCGCACGGATCGCCCTGGCCGCACTCGGTCTCCTGGCTGTCATTGGGGTGTCGGCGGGGGTCGGGGTGGGCTCGACGGCGACGCCGTCGGCCGCGGCCACCTCGGTGCCCGACGCCTCCTCCGGGGTCGCCGCGTACTGGGCGGTGGCCAGCGACGGTGGGGTGTTCTCCTTCGGTGGCACACCGTTCTACGGGTCGACCGGCAACATCACCCTGAACAAGCCGGTGGTGGCCATGACGGCCACGTCCCCGGCCGACTCGGGCGGCTACCGCGAGGTGGCCTCGGACGGCGGGATCTTCGCCTACGGCGATGCCGGGTTCTACGGTTCGACGGGCAACCTCACGCTCAACCAGCCGGTGGTCGGCATGGCCGCCACCCACGACGGCGGGGGCTACTGGATGGTCGCCTCGGACGGCGGCATCTTCGCCTTCGGCGACGCCGGGTTCTACGGCTCCATGGGCGGCAAGGCCCTCAACAAGCCGATCGTCGGCATGGCTCCGACCCGGGACGGCGGCGGGTACTGGCTGGTGGCGTCCGACGGCGGAATCTTCGCCTTCGGCGACGCCGGGTTCTACGGATCGACCGGGAACCTGACCCTGGTGAAGCCGGTCGTCAGCATGGCCGCCACCCATGACGGCGGGGGCTACTGGATGGTCGCCTCGGACGGCGGCATCTTCGCCTTCGGCGACGCCGGGTTCTACGGCTCACTGGGCGGTGTGCCCCAGAGCCGGCCGGTCGTGGCCATGGCGGCCACCACCGACGGCGGGGGCTACTGGTTCACCAACAGCAACGGCGCCGTCACCGCATTCGGCGACGCCACCTACTGGGGCTCGACGCCCCAGGTCCTCAACAAGCCGGTGGTGGGGCTGGCCGAGGGCCGGGGCACCGGTCAGTTCACCGGTTCGTCGTATCCGTCGGGCAGCTACGGGTACGACATCTCGAAATGGCAGTGCCCGTCCCTCGGGTACACCTTGCCCCCGTCGCCACACACCATCGGCCTCGTCCAGGTCGAAGAGCCCGGGCACCCCAACCCGTGTCTCGCCCAGGAGGCCAACTGGGCCGGAGGGGGGCTGAACCTCTACATCTACCTCAACAGCGGTGCCGACGCTCTGAACAGCGACCCCGCTTGTCAGGCATCGGCGGCTCCCCAGTCGTGCGACTACGGGTTCAACGCCGCGGTCCAGGCGTTCAACGACGCGAAGGCGGCCGGCGTCTATACGTCGGTGGCGTGGTGGCTCGACGTGGAGGACTCCTCCCTCGAGGGAAACCAGGCCGGCACGGCATCCCTCGTCCAGGGGGCCATCGACGGGCTCCGTTACGCCGGCATCAACAGCGTCGGCATCTACGCCAGCCCCGGCAAGTGGGTCGACCTGGTCGGCAACTACCAGCCCGCCGTCCCCTACTGGGCCGCCGACTGGGGCCTCCCGCCCACGGCCACCTGCGGCAACGTGCAGTCGATCTACCCCGGGCTGCCGACCGGACCGGTGCAGATCATCCAGTTCAGCGCGCCCTCGTCTTCGTTCGCCCTCGGCGGCCTCGACACCACGTTCGACAACGACTACGCCTGCTGAACCGAGTCTCCACCCGGGGACGGGAGTCGGTTCCCCTGACCCGAATGCCCAGAGGGACGCTCGGCCTCCGACGGCCGTTGGCGCCGCCCCCGCACCACCTGTCGGACGATCAGCACGTTGGTGATGGCCGCGGCCGAGTAGAGCGCCACGACGCAGATATCGAACCCCAGCCCCTGGGCCCCGACCGGCGTCCCCGACGTCCGGGACCAGCAGTGACCGTTGGGGGAACATCCACCGGTGGTCTGGCTCCACGAATAGGTCGAGAAGCCTGCGGCCATCCAGTTGAACAGTCCGGTGAGCGCGTAGAGCCCCACCAGTGCCCCCGCCCCGCACGGCAGTGCCAGCACGGTGGCGACCAGCACGAGCGGCCGGCGCGACTCCGAGGACAAGGCGACGGCGGCCATCGCCGTGACGACCAGGACGTAGACGAACTCACAGGTGAACCAGGTCCGTCCTACGTGGTGACGTCGGCCCGTGGGCGCCGCGGTGATCGGCACACACCCACACTACGTCGGCGCGATGGAGGCCGACGAGGTTCCAGGCTCCGGGCGACCGCTACCCGACACTCCGTGATCCGGATCGTTCACGCACGACGGACGATGACGGGCGCCACGAACGCCGCCCGGCGCGTGGACGACACCTGCACGCTCCACCTCGGGTGGGACAGAATGCCCGGGTGACCCATCCCGTCTCCTACCAGCGGGCCGACGGCATCGCCACGATCACCCTGGACGACGGTAAGGCCAACGCCCTGTCGCTGACCATGATGTCGGCCTTCGACGAGGCGCTCGACCGGGCCCTGGCCGATGAAGCCGTCGTGATCCTGACCGGGCGCCCCGGCATCTTCTCGGGTGGCTTCGACCTCAAGGTGCTGGGCGGTGGCGGCCCCGATGCCGGCCTGATGCTCGAGAACGGATTCCTCCTGGCCCTGCGGCTGCTGGAGCATCCGTTCCCGGTGGTCGTCGCCTGCACCGGTCACGCCATCGCCATGGGAAGCTTCCTCCTCCTGTCGGCGGACTACCGGATCGGCGTAGACGGCCCGTACCGCCTGGTGGCCAACGAGGTGGCCATCGGCCTGACGATGCCGCGGGCGGCGATCGAGATCTGTCGCCAGCGGCTGGCGCCCGCCCATTTCCAGCGGACCGTGATCCTCGCCGAGACCTACACGCCCGCCGACGGCGTCGCCGCAGGATTCCTGGACCGGGTCGTACCGGATACCGACCTCGTGCAGGAGGCGCACTCGACGGCGGAGCAGTTCGCCACCCTCGACCCACGCGCCCATGCAACCACCAAGGCACTGACCCGGGCGTCCGCCGTCGAAGCCGTCCGGGCAGGACTGGCCGCCGACCGGGAGACCTTCCGCAGCCTCGGATAGGCGGGCGGGGCTGCGGCCCGGTGTCGAAAGGCATCGCCACCGATCAGGTCGAGGAGCAGTGACGCGCCGGCGTTCCGCAGCGGTACGCATCCTGCGGTCGATGTCCGGAACGACCGCGTCGGCAAAGCGGGCCGACGCATCCCCGGAGCGCCTGATCTCTCGCGATTCCCCATTGCCAACTCGCGCTTGACCCGGTCATCGGCCGGTGGCAGTCTGCGGGCTGTCGAAGTCATTCATGTTCACATACGCCAGGGCTGTGCACAGACACGACGGATGCGTCAGCTGGATCGTGCTGCGAGAGGTGGAGCAATGTTCATTCGAGGCATGCAGAGGATCGCTTTGGTGGGAGTCGTCGGATTCGGCTCGCTGGGCGTGGCCGGAGCCCTAGCCGGAGTCTCGGCGGCTCCAGCCGCCGCCCTGGCGACCTGTACCGACAACTGGCAGGGTCCGGCGGCCGGGACGATCGACTGGAACGCGAGTTCCGCCAACTGGTCCTCGGGTTTCCCCGGCGCGGGCAGTGTGGTCTGCATCTCCGAACCGGGGACCTACACCGTCGTGCTGTCCGGCGGTGCCTCGATCAACACCCTGCAGGTGGGTGGAGTCACCGGCTCGTCCCCCACGGTCCTGGTCGATGCTGCGCCGGGTAGCGAGAACCTGACCCTCTCTGCACCGAGCACGATCGAGAGCGGCGGCACGCTCACATTCGACCCGACCGCGGTGGGTAACGCCGGGGTCAACGGCACCGGCAACCTGACGGTGGCCTCAGGGGGCAATCTGACCACCGAGTCGACGCTCTCCAACTCCTTCATCGACGTGCCGGTGACCAACCAGTCCGGCGGCACAGTGACCATCGGCGGGGCCAGCACCCAGTTCAACAGCGGGACGCTGACCACCAACGACGGCACGTTCACCGTGGCCAGCGGCGGCGGTGCGGCACTCACCTCCGGCAGCAGCTTCACCCAGGCCGCCGGCACCCTGACGCTCACCGGTGGCTTCAGCGAGAACAGCGGCACCTTCACCGCCTCGGGCGGGGCCGAGTCGGGCAACCCGGTCGTGCTCATCGGTGGGACCCTGGCCGACAGCGCCACCACCGGGGCCTTCGAGGTCACCGGCACGATCAACCTGACGGGCACCATCCCGGTCGGCCAGACCGTCACCGGAAACGCCGCCGCTGGTGGAATCGCCATCCAGCTGCCCGGTGCCGTCACCGACGACGGCTCCCTCGTGCTCGACCCGTCCACGGTGGGCAACGCGGTCCTCAACAGCTCCGGCAGCCTGACCGTGGGATCCGGGGGCACCCTGACCACCGAGTCGGCGGCCTCCAACTCCTTCATCGACGTGCCGGTCAACAACCTGGCCGGCGGCACGGTGACCGTCGGTGGGGCCAGCACCCAGTACAACGGGGGCAAGGTGATCACGAACGCCGGGACGCTGCAGGTGGTGAACGGAGGTGCGCTCAACCTCAGCAGTGGGTCCGTCCTGTCGAACACCGCCGTCGGCACCATCGGCGTGACCGTCAACGGCGCCGCCGGTGGTATCTCGGGACCGGGTACGGCACTGCTGCCCGGGAGCACACTGTCGGTGACCACCGTCGGGTCCCCCACCGTGGGCACGGTGTTCACGCCCATCGGCGGCCCCGTCACGGGGGCGTTCACCAACCTGTCGTTCGGGCCGGCGGCCTACGCCGTGGCCTATCCCTCGGGTGCGGTCCAGCTGACGACCGAGGCACCGTTCACCTACGTCGCCTCACCACTGTCGGCCAAGGAGAACATCTCGACCGGGACGGTCACCCTGGGCACCATCGGCAGTGCCAGTGACGGGACGGGCATCTACTCGGCCACAGTCAACTGGGGAGACGGGAGCGGTACCGGTCCGGCGACGGTCAACGTGACCGGCAGCACCGGAACGGTCACCGGGAGCCATACCTACACGACGCCCGGGACCTACACCGTGACCTCGAAGCTGGCCAACACCGACGGCACCACGCTCACCACGTCCGAGAGCGTGTTGGTGACCGGGCCGGTGGTCACCGGCTTGTCCAAGGTGACCGTCGTCCACGGCAAGAAGCTGACCACCAAGGTCTCGGGCACCGGCCTGGACAGCAGCGCCGTGGTCACCACCTCCAACCCCGGAGTCACCGTGGTGTCGGTCAAGGCCAGCAAGGTGAGCAAGAAGCACCCGAATCCCACCCTCACGCTGAAGGTCGCCGTGGCCAAGACGGCGGCACTCGGTCCCTTCAGCATCACCGTCACGGAGACCGGTGGTACGACGACGGTGATCAACGCCATCACCATCACGTAGGCGCCGGTGGCACCGGTGACGACGAGGCCGTTGGGGCGCCCGTCGTCACCACCGGCGCGGCTCCGGGCGCCGGACCAGGCGATGACTACGAGGTGACGTGCGTCATGGCGATGCTCACCGCCACGCCCACCATGACGACACCGATCACGACGTCGAGCACACGCCACGTCGCCGGACGCGACATCCTCGGCGCGACCAGTCGGGCCCCGTAGCCGAGTCCGGCGAACCATGCGATCGACCCGGTGCAGGCCCCGGCGGCGAACAGCCACCTGCTGGCCCCGTACTGGTTGCCGATGGACCCGAGCAGCAGGACGGTGTCCAGGTAGACGTGCGGATTCAGGAATGTGAACCCCAGCGTCGTGAGGACGACGGCCCTCGCCGACGGGCGTTCGGCCTCGGACGGCAGCAGTACTTCGCGCCGGCTCGCTCTCCAGAAGGAGTGGAGCGCATAGCCCCCCAGGTAGGCCACGCCGACCCACTTGAGCACTTCCAGGACCCCGGGGAACGAGCGGGCGACCCGGCCGATCCCGCCGATCCCGAGCAGGATCAGGAGGACGTCCGATGCGGCACAGATGATCACGGCGATTCCGACGTGCTGACGAGTGAGGCCCAGTCGAAGGAGATAGGCGTTCTGTGCGCCGATCGCCACGATGAGCGACAGGCCGGTCAGCAGTCCGGCGACCGCCGCGTTCACCGTCGGCCCCGCACGGTCGGGCCATGTCGATGATCCGCGGTCACCGACTCAGCCCGACCGGTTGCACCGCGGTCCGGTGGCGTGGACCCCGTTGCGCCTCGCGTCGCCACCACCGGAGGCGATGGGCGCCGCACAGGCGACCGGCGGCGGGTCGGAGGGCCCGACATCGACGGCCCGGTCGTCGTCGGACGCGGCGATCGGAGCACCCAGCAGCCGGTCGAGGTACCGGGGATCTCCCGGCCAGGCCTCCTCCACCGCTCCCCGGGGGAGGTGCCGGCACGTGTAGCGGAGCGCGGCCATCAGCACCAGGACGTCGTCGGTCTGGCCCACCACCGGGATGACGTTGGGGAGGAGCTGGACCGGGGAGACCAGGTAGGCCAACGCCAGGCCGAGTGCGATGCGACCCCGCACGGGCAGTCGATGGTCCCGGCGCAGGCGTCGGATGAGGATCACGCAGTTGGGGGCGAAGGCCACCCATTCCCGGGCCCTGCCCGGAGGCAGGTGCCGAGCGGCCAGGAAGAGTGCCACCCAGAAGGCGACCACCACCAGCAGTCCGAGTGCCACCGCTGTCAGCCACATGCGACGAGTCTGCCTTCCGTCGAACTACGTGGCCAGTGGCCCGGAGATCGACAGGAGGTGGTCGCGGGCGATGCGTCGGGCCGCACGGGTCCGGACCAGCCGTGACGACGTCCGCCCGGTGACGGCATCCAGACCGCGGTCCACCCTGTCGACCGGTCCCTCGTCGCCGATCCCGTCATGGCCTCCGTCGGGTCCGGGTGTCCCGTCTGCCCACCGGACCTGGTCGGCCAGCACGACCAGCTCGGGCTCCTGTGCCGCCAGGGCGGCGAAGCCCGCGGCGATCGGCAGCGCCGCCAGCGCACGCACCTGGGCGAACCAGGCCGCCTCGTCGGGCGTCACCGGCTCGACCTCCCCACCGGTGGCCGCCGCCACGAGCAGCCGGTCGACCCGACAGCCCGTCTCATCCTCCACGGCCAGGCCCTCGGCACGGACGGTGGCGGCCGCCCGCCGGAGCTCCTTGGGGTGCCGGCCGGCGGCCCGGGCCAGCTCCTCCACCGCCTCCCTCTCGTCCGTGCCGGCCTCGGCCAGCTCGAAGGCCAGGGACCGCAGGGCGGCGGACCGTTCGGTGTGCCAGACCACCTTCGGCTCCGGCTCGTCGAGCTCCTGGTCCCCGAGCGACTGCAGGAGGGCGGCCTCGCCGATGGTGCCCAGCATCCTGGCGATCGGACCGGGCCGCTTCCGGAAGCGGAGCTCGAAGTCGGCCATGGTCCGAGTCTGCCATCCCCGGCCCCGCCGCCCGCCTACGGACGCACTCAGCCGATGCGTCGACCGGTACCCACGCTCATCCACGACCGGCCCGAGGCGGTGACGCCCTCGGCGCTGCCGCCGATGCCCCCGGTGCCCAGGTGGTGGGCCCCGTCGTTGTAGCCGAGGAGCTTCCACCGGCCCCCGTCGACCTCCCAGGTGGTGAGCGAGGCGTGCTGGGTGCGCAGCTGCATGCGGGCCCCGTCCAGACCGTCGACCACCGGCGTCTTGGCCAGCAGCGAGGCCTCGACCACCCCGGCGTGGCACGCCACCACCACCAGCTCGCCCGGGTGCCGGGCGGCCACCGTGTCGAGCATGTCCGCCACCCGCCGGACGAATCCGGTCCAGCTCTCCCCGCCCGGAGCGATCGGGCGGTCCGGGTCGGTGTCCCAGTCCGGGTTGCCGAACCGCTCGGCGAACGCCGACCAGTCCAGGCCGTCGGCCTCGCCGGGATGGAGTTCGCAGAACCCGCACTCGTCCACCACGGCCGGCGGATCGCCGGGCACACCCGTGTCTCCCGCCGCGGCCAGCGCGGGGGCCAGGATCGTCGCCGTCTCGACCGCCCGGGGCAGGATGCTGGCGTACAGGGCGTCGGCCCCGGCCAGCTCGCCGGTCTGCGTCAACCGGTCCCGCAGCACGGCCACCTGGGACCGGCCGCGGTCGGTCAGACCGGTGCAGCCGATCGGTCCACCGCACACCCCCGTCACGTTGCACACGGCCTCGCCGTGACGCACGAGCACGATCGTGGTGGCCGAAGGGGCGCTCGGGCCCATGGTCCGGATGCCGGGCGGCGGGGCCTCGGGCGACGGGCCCTCGGGTGCGCCGGTGCCCGCACCGGCCAGTGCGTCGAAGCCGGTCACGCCAGCTCGCCGACGAAGTGCTCGAGCTGGCGCAGGGTGCGGCACTCGACGACCTCGTCGCAATGGTTGGCGTACTCGCCCACGATGGAGTCACCGGAATCCCAGTAGGCACGGGGCTCGGGGTTGAGCCAGTAGACGTGCCGGGCCCGGGCCCGGATCTCCTTGATGACCCACGAGCCCGAGGCGTGGTAATTGTTCCTTGCGTCACCGAGGAGCAGCACGCTGGTGCGGGGGGTGATCTCCTCGCCCCACCGCTCCCAGAACACGGTGAGCGCATGCCCGTAGTCGGAGTGCCCGTCGACCCAGACCACGTCGGCCTCCGTGTTGATCCGGTGCACCGCCTCGGCCGGATCGTCGACCCCCTCGAAGTAGCTGGTGACCTCGTCGATCCCGTCGATGAACACGAAGCTGCGGACCTTGGAGAACTGCGAGCTGATGGCGTGGACCAGGTGGAGGGTGAACCGGGCGAAGCTGGCCACCGAACCCGAGATGTCGGCGATGACGATGATCTCCGGCTTCGACGGCCGCGGGTACCGGAAGCGGGGCTCCACCGGCACCCCGCCCGTCGACAGCGAGTGGCGGACCGTGGAACGGAAGTCGAGCGGCCCCTTGCGCCCGTGTCGGCGCTTGCGGGCCAGGCGCACGGCCAGCTTGCGCGACAGCGGGGCGAGGGACTTGCGCAGCGCCACCAGCTCGTCCCGGGTGGCGTGCATGACATCGATGTCCTCGGGTAACGGCTTGCGGATCGACTTGGCCAGCGCCTCGCTCCCCCGGTCTGCCACCAGCCGGCGCCGGATCTCGCTCTCGATCTCCTTGCGCAGCTGATCGATGCGGGACTGGTATTCGTCGCGCAGCAGGCGCTCCTCGAGCGGGGTGAGCGTCACGTCGGGTCCGTGGTGGCCGTCCCCGGCGTTCTCGGCCGAGGTGGCCTGGCGGGCCTGGTCGATGAGCCGTTCCATGACCTTGTCGAGGTCGAGGTTCCGCAGCGTGCGGTAGAGGTAGTAGGTGCCCCCGACGGGACGGCCGGCCTCCATCCCCCCGTAGCGGCTGACCGCCTGGCGGGCCACGGCCTGGATCATCGAGTTGTTGGCGCCCAGCAGCGCCTTGTAGAGCATGTCGGCGAGCTCCTCGGGGGTCATCCCCTCACCACCGCCGCCGCCCCGCCCCTTGCCCTGGCGGCCGCCCTGGCCGGGCTGGCCCGACCCCTCGTCGTCGGCCTCGGTGTCCGCCCCGGACTCGTCGTCCTGACCATCGATGGCGTAGCCCGGGCCCCGCAGACTGAAGTAGATCTCGAAGGCCGTCTCGTAGGCGGGCCAGTGCGTGGACGACTTCACCAGGCTGGCGCCGAGCGTGTACTTGATCGCCTCCCGGTCCTCGAGCGGCACGTGCTTGAGCGTCTCGGCGGCATCGAGGTGCTCCGACAGCGACACCGGGATGCCGGCGGCACGCAGCTCACCCACGAATCCGGTCAGGAGGTCCAGCACGGTCGCCCCGACTCAGCCCGTGGTGTCCAGGCCGGCCAGCTCCTTGGACGCCCGGTCGATGTCCGACCGGTACTTGAGCAGGATGTGCAGCGTGTCCTTGGCCTGCTCGGCGTCGATCGACTCGACCCCCAGCACCACCAGGGTCCGGGCCCAGTCGAGCGTCTCGGACACCGACGGGGCCTTCTTCAGGTCGAGCGAGCGGATCGACCGCACGATGCGGGCCACCTGGTCGGCCAGGGCCTGGCTGATGCCGGGCACCCGGGTCTCGATGATCAGCCGCTCACGCTCCAGTCCCGGGTAGTCGATGTGCAGGTAGAGGCAGCGCCGCTTGAGCGCCTCGGACAGCTCCCGGGTGTTGTTCGAGGTGAGGAACACCAGTGGGATCTGGCTGGCGCGCACGGTGCCCAGCTCGGGGATCGACACCTGGTACTCCGAGAGGATCTCGAGCAGCAGGGCCTCGGTCTCGAGCTCGACGCGGTCGACCTCGTCGATCAGCAGCACCACCGGCTCGGTCGACTTGATGGCCTCGAGCAGCGGACGGGTGAGGAGGAACTCCTCGCTGAAGATGTCCTCCTCGAGCTGCTGCCAGGACTGGCCGGAGTCGGCCTGGATCCGCAGGAGCTGCTTCTTGTAGTTCCACTCGTAGAGGGCCTTGGACTCGTCGAGCCCCTCGTAGCACTGGAGCCGGATGAGGCGGCTGCCGGTGAGCCGGGCCACCGACTTGGCCAGCTCGGTCTTGCCGGTCCCGGCCGGCCCCTCGACCAGCACCGGCTTGGCGAGCCGGTCGGCCAGGTAGACCACGCCGGAGATCCCGTCGTCGGCCAGGTAGTCCACGCTGGCCAGCCCGGTGCGCACGGCGTCGATCGAGTCGAACCGTGGTGGACCCGCTTCCGGGAACCCCGAGGTGATCTCCTCGCCCGGGGCGATGTGGGTCTGGTCACTGCTCATGTACGCACCTGGCCTGTTCCTGTGACGACGAATCTGATGGAGGTGAGCTCGCGGAGGCCCATGGGCCCGCGGGCGTGGAGCTTCTGGGTGGAGATGCCGATCTCGGCGCCGAGGCCGAGCTCGGCGCCGTCCACGAAGCGGGTCGAGGAGTTGACCACGACCGCGGCGGCGTCCACCTCGGTGGTGAAGCGGCCGGCGGCCCCGATGTCCCGGGTGACGATGGCCTCCGTGTGGCCCGACCCGTACCGGGTGATGTGGTCGATGGCGGCGTCGAGGTCGTCGACCGTGGCGATGCTCAGCGTCAGGCCGAGGAACTCGGCGGCGAAGTCCTCCTCGGTGGCGACCCCGATCCCGGGCAGGACGGCGCGGGTCGCCTCGTCGCCCCGAAGTACGACCCCGTCGAGCGCGGCGGCCACCCGGGGCAGGAACTCGTCGGCCACATCCCGGTGCACGACCAGGGACTCGGCGGCGTTGCAGACGCCGGGCCGCTGGGTCTTGGCGTTGACGACGATGGACTCGGCCATGTCGAGGTCGGCGGCGGCGTCGACGTACACGTGGCAGTTGCCGATGCCGTCGACCACATAGGGCACGGTGGCGTGCTCCTGGATCGAGGCGACCAGCGAGGCGCCACCCCGGGGGATGAGGCAGTCGATGATGCCGGTGAGCTGCATGAACGCCACCGCGCCCTCGCGGGTGGTGTCCTCCACCAGGCCCACCGCGTCGACCGGCAGCCCGGCCTTGGCCAGGCCGGCACGCAGGACGGCGGCCACCACCTGGTTGGTGGCGATGGCCCCGGACGAGCCCCGCAGCAGGACGGCGTTGCCCGATTTCAGGCAGAGTCCGGCGGCATCGCTGGTCACGTTCGGCCGGTTCTCGTAGATGATGCCGATGACCCCGAGCGGTATCCGCACCCGCTGGACCCGCAGGCCGTTGGGTCGGACCCAGCCGTCGACCACCTCGCCGACCGGGTCGGGCAGGGTGGCCACGTCCCGCAGGCCGGTGGCCATCCCGGCGATCCGCCCGGCGTCGAGCCGGAGCCGGTCGAGCGAGGTGGCGTCCGCACCGGCCCCGGTGGCGCGTTCCCGGTCGATGGCGTTGGCCTCGAGGATGGCCGCGCTGCGCTCCTCCAGCAGGTCGGCCGCGAACCGGAGGGCGTCGTCCCGGGTGGCCGACGAGGAGCGCGCCACGACCCGGCCGGCGGCCACGGCCGCTCGGCCGAGCTCGACCATCGCGGGGGACGGGCTGTTCGGCACCGGGCCAGCGTACTTGCCGTTCCCGAGGGTCCGGTGCCGATGCCGGTCGCCGCACGGTCCCCTGGACATCGGGGCGCCACGGATACAGTTTCGAGATGGCGGGCCGCGCGCCCGGCCCATCGACCAGGAGGATCGAGCATGTCCACGATGGAGCCCCCGTCCCCCGACGACCCGGCTGCCGTCGACGCCGCAGCCGAAGTCGCCCACCGTGTGGACGGGACCGTCATGCCGGTCCTCCACGTGGACCTCCAGCCAGGTCAGTCGGTCGTCTCGCCGGGTGGCGAGGTCTCCTGGATGTCGCCGGGTATCCAGATGTCCACCTCCACCCAGGGCGCCGGGTCCAAAGGCGTCATGGGTGCGCTCAAGCGGACCGTCTCCGGTGGCGGCCTGTTCGTGACCCGCTACGAGGCGACCGGTGGACCGTCCACGGTCTCGTTCGCGGCCAAGATGCCCGGGGAGATCCGGCCGGTGGCCATCGCTCCGGACCGCGAGTACCTGGTGCACCGGCACGGGTTCCTGGCCGCCACCTCCGACGTCAACATCTCGATCGGCTTCCAGCAGAAGCTGGGAGCCGGCATCTTCGGTGGCAGCGGCTTCATCCTCCAGAAGGTGACCGGGCAGGGCACGGCGTGGATCGAGCTCTCGGGCGAACTCGTCGAATACCACCTCGCCCCCGGGGAGAACCTCCGGGTGATCCCCGGTCACGTCGGCCTGTTCGACGCAGGCATGAGCTTCGAGATCACGATGGTGAAGGGCATCAAGAACCTGCTGTTCGGAGCCGAGACCCTCTTCCTGGCGTCACTCACCGGGCCGGGCATGGTGTGGCTCCAGACGATGCCCATCTCCCAGCTGGCCCACTCCATCGCCCCCTACCTGCCCCAGCAGGAGAGTTCGGGCGGCAGCACGGCCGGCTCCATCATCGGTGGGATCCTGAAGAGCTGAGTCCGGCCGCATCACCCGACGGCAGCTGCCGACCTGGGTCCCGGCATGGGCCCTGCCCCTGAATGGCACCGTGATGGCACCCGTCGAGCGGGGCTCGGCCCACGGTCCGACACGGGTCGCGGGGTGGTACAACCATCCGATGGGAGACATCGAGGTTCTCTGGCTCACCGAAGCCGATCAGCTCGCACAGGCCGCCGGCGTGGCCGCTCGGGCGTTGAGGGACGATCCGGACTGGGTGGCCGTCTCGGTCGACCCCCTCGTCCGCCTGGAGATGCTCCGCAGCATGTTCGTCGGCTCCCTGGAGGGGGCGAGGGTCGCCGGGGTCCGACGGGGGGACGGCGTACTCGGCGTTGCTGCCGCGGTCGGACCCGGCCACTGCGTGGGTGCGGCACTGCCGCCAGAGGTCAGGACCCTCGGATCTCCGCCTCCGGACGCGTCCGACGCTGATCGCCTCATGCACTTCAGATCGATCCTCGCCGCTCATGATCTGGAGGAGCCCCACTGGCACGTCGGACCCGTCGGAGTGGAGCCGGGATTCCAGTCGATGGGGATGGGTCGGGCGGTGATGCGGTTGCTGTGCGAGGAGTTCGACGGGCACGGAGACGTCTCCTGGGTGAAGACCGTCAAGCCCGAGAACGTGCGCTTCTACAACGGGTTCGGATTCGAGGTCGTTGACGAGTCGCCGATGCTGGCCGCGCACCTGTGGTTCATGCGCCGAGAGCCTCGGTGATCGCCCGACGGGCAGTCGTCCGTTCGAGGAGTCGCCGGCTCCGAGCGGACCCGCCGATTAGCGTCCAATCCATGAGCGGGCGGATCGACATCGGGTTTCCTTCGGCGGGAACGACGCTACGGGGCTGGCTGTACGAGTCCGGGGAGACGCCATCGCCGGGGATCGTGATGGCTCATGGTCTCTCCGCGGTCAAGGAGATGTATCTCGATGACTATGCCTCCGCCTTCGCCGAGGCTGGATTCACGACCCTCGCCTATGACCACTTCGGATTTGGCGCCAGCGACGGCGACCCACGGCAATCACCTTCTCCGCAGGTCCAGCAACTGGGCTACCGGGACGCAGTCACCTGGCTCGCCACTCATCCCAGCGTTGACTCATCCCGTATCGGCATCTGGGGTCCAGCTTCTCGGGAGGTCACGTCATCACGCTCTGTGCCGATGATCTACCTGTGGTCGCCGGTGTGGCACAGGTTCCCTTCCTCGCCGAAGGTGGTCCCGAGCCATCCGCCACGCTGATCGACTTCATCGGCGAACACGCCGCTGATCCGCTGGCGACCGTGCCCGCCACTACCCGGACACCCGACGGGGTCGGTCTCCTGTTTCACGATGACGCTCATCACTTCTTCACGTCAGTGGCGGCGGAACGTGCCCCGGCGTGGCGGGACGAGCTCCTCATCGCTGGATTCCTGGAAGTCGTCGGATGGCGACCGATCGATGACGTGACGAAGTCCAACGTTCCCCTCCTCGTCATTGCGGCGACGGACGACAAGCTGACTCCCCCGGGTCCGCTCCTGAATCTGGATCCGCGGCCGGCCCTGCTGGAGGTCGTCGAGGTCCCCGGCAACCACTTCGGCGTCTACACCGATGGGTTCTCGGTGAGCAGCGGGGCGGCGATCCGCTTCTTCCGACGCCACCTGGGCAAGTAGCGGGAGCACCGCTCCTGCCGGCTCGGTGGGCCGACCCTGCCACAGGCGCGGCACCTTCCTGCACGCCCCCAGGCATTCTGGGACAATCCCTGGTATGGACGACCTGTCGGACCTGGATTCCAACGGACACTGGAGGATGGCTGTCTGGGCACTCCGGGTGGGGTACGTCGGGCTGGCCGTCGCCTTCGCAGGCCTCATCGTGGTGTCGTTGGGATCGACGCCGTGGATCCTGGCCGTCGGGGTGATCGTCTGGCTCGCGGCCGCCGTCGTCCTGGCGACGGGCTTCCTGCGGTCCTTGCACGAGCTTCACGAGCCGAGGCCCGGATTCTGGTCGATGCGGTTCAAGCTCATCCACGACACGGTCCGTGCCCGTCCGTCGAACCAGCCGTCCTGACGGCTCACTCGCGGCGTGGGCCTCCCGCGCCCAGGGTCCTCCTGCCGGGCCGATCCCATCGGGACTCCCCGACCGTCGGCTACCACCGATCATCGAGGACCTTGGCCATGCAGAAGCTGATCTCGGAGTCGACGTAGGGGCCGAACTTCGGGATCTCCCCGTACCCGGCCGCACGGTAGAGCGCAACGGCGGCGGGTGGATCGATGACCGTCTCCAGGACGATGCGAGTCGCTCCCAACGCACGGGCGTGGTCTTCGAGGGACCGGAGGATTGCTCCCGCCATCCCTTGCCGACGGCACCCGGGAGCGACGTACATGCGCTTGAGTTCAGCGGTCTCGTCGTCCAGGAGCCGAACGGCGCCGCACCCGACCGCTTCCGCGTCCACCCATGCGACCACGAACGCACCACGCCCGGGCGCCACCTCCCCGGGATCGAGTCTCCCTACGAAGTCGTCGAGCGGCCCGTCGTACCGGGCCCGGATCTCCTCGTCGAGTGCGCACAGGAGTTGCACGACAGCCTGCTGGTCGAGGTCACCCGGTCGAAGCTCTGGCTGCATGAGGCCCATCTCCGCATCTCGTCCACATCCGATCAGCACGGCGACGTCGGTGGCCGGTGCCCGCCGAGACGCCTCCGCTCCTGGGCACTCCCCGATCCCTGGGTGCCCGGGACAAACCGGCGCCGCCAGGTTAGGTTGCAGCCATGCCGATGCCGAAACGGACAAGTGTCGACGACTACTTCGCGCAGCTCGACGACGTGCAGCGACCGCACCTCGAAGCGCTCCGGGCATTGAGTGGTGCGGTCGACCCGGAAGCACGGGAGGTTCTCAAGTGGAACCTTCCGGTCTACGTCCGCGGAGAGAATACGAACCAGTGGATGCTGCAGAACTTCAAACACCACTGTTCCCTGCGGTTCACTCCGGAGTTCTTCGCCAGCAGGAAGGCTGCGGTCGAGGCAGCCGGCTATGAGTTCGGCGAGGGCTTCATCAAGTTGCCCTACACGCGTGAACTGCCGACGGACCTCCTGAAGGCGCTGATGCTGGCCCGGGTGGCCGAATTCGAAGGGGAGCACCCGGGGTAGCTGGTCGCCCGCCCAGGGGCCGTCCCCGATCACCGGTCATGGGCGCAGTCCCGACCGTCGGGCGCATCGAGCCCATCGGGGGGGGCTGACTTCACCCTGCAGCCGAACGCATCAGGAGCAGGACCCACTCCACCGCGGAGACCGCCCGCCGGCCGGAGTCGCTCAGCCGAGCACGACGAGGTCGTCCCGGTGGACCATCTCGGCGGCCACGTCCTCGGGCAGGTCCTCGGACCGGTGCCCCGCCCACCGGGCCACGTCGTCGGCGGCGTGGCGGACGAGGCCCTTGGCGAACACCTCGCCGTCCGGTCCGACCAGCTCCACGGCATCGTCCGCTCCGAAGTCGCCCGACACGGATACGATCCCGGCGGGCAGCAGCGACCTTCCTCCCTCGACCAGGGCCCGCTTCGCCCCGGCATCCACCACGATCGATCCCGACGCCCCGATGGCGAAGGCGATCCACAGCTTGCGGGCCGGAAGCACGACCTCGCGGGGGCGGAACCGGGTCCCCACCCCGGGAGTGGCTGACGCCACCGAGGCCAGGACGCCCGGCCGCGAGGCGTCGGCGATCACGGCCTCGATGCCCGACCACACGGCGATCTTGGCCGCCGCCAACTTGGAACCCATCCCCCCGCTGCCCACCGCCGTACCCGGACCGCCGGCGATGGCCTCGAGCTCGTGGTCGATCTCGATGACCTCCTCGATCAGCGAGGCGTCGGCCTCCCGCCGGGGATCGCCGGTGAGCAGGCCGGCCGTGTCGGTCAGCAGCACCAGGAGCCCGGCGCCGACCAGATGGGCCACCAGGGCGGCCAGCCGGTCGTTGTCGCCGAACCGGATCTCCTCGTCGGCCACGGCGTCGTTCTCGTTGACCACGGGCACGACGTCGAGTTCGAGCAGTCGCCCCAGCGTCTGGCGGGCGTGCAGGTACTGGCTGCGGTGCACGAAGTCGAGTGGGGCCAACAGCACCTGTCCGGCGACCAGGCCGTGCCGGCCGAGGGCATCGCTCCACACCCGCATGAGCAGGTGCTGGCCGACCGCGGCCACCGCCTGCAGCGTGGCCAGGTCCGAGGGACGGGGCCGGCCCGCCGACAGGCTCGTCCACCCGGCGGCGATGGCACCCGAGGTCACCACCACCACCCGGTGACCGGCCCGGCGTGCCTGGGCCACCTCGGCCGCCAGCTTGTCGATGGCATCGGTGTCCACCCGGCCGTCGCCCGTGGTGACCGAGGACGACCCGATCTTCACCACCAGGGTCCGCACGGTTGCGTCGGTCATCCGCGGCTCCGCCGCCGACTGGCGGGCTGGCCGGTGAACTCGGGCTGGTCCCGGTACCAGGTGAAGGACAGCTCGGCGATGTGCACGGTGTCGCCGTCCCGGGCGCCCGCCTTGGCGAGGGCCCGGTCCACGCCGAGGCGTTTGAGCCGGCTCTGCACGTAGTCGGCCGCCTCGTCGGTGGTGAGGTCGTTGAGGGCGACGGCCCGCTCGGCCGTCTTTCCGACGACCGCGAACTCGTGCTCGCCCAGCCGCTCGACCGCGAACCCCTCGGGCAGCGGACGGTGGATCACGATCGTCCCGTCGGCCTCGGGCTCGGCGGTGCGGGCGCCCGCCACCAGCGTGGACAACCGGCCCACCAGGGCCGGGATCCCCTGCCCGGTCACCGAGGAGATGACCAGGTCCGGGTGGAATCCCTCATCGTCGCTCGTGTCGTCGCTCGTGTCGTCGGACGTGTCGACCCGGTCGAACGTCTCGACCGGCGGCGGGGTCGGAAGGTCCTCGGTCGCCACCATGTCGGCCTTGGAGCCCACCACCAGTCGGGGCCGGTCCAGGAGGTCCGGCTGGTAGCGCCGCAGCTCGTCGACCAGGACCCGGTGCTGCTCGGCCGGCGGCACTCCGGTGACCGGGTCGAGCTCGACCAGGATCACCAGGGCACGGGCCCGGGTGATGTGGCGCAGGAATTGGTGCCCGAGGCCCTTGCCCTCGGCGGCGCCCTCGACCAGGCCGGGGATGTCGGCCACGGTGTAGTTGGTCTCGTCGTCGGCCCGCACCACACCGAGATGGGGCTCGAGCGTCGTGAAGGGGTAGTCGGCGATCTTGGGCTTGGCCGCCGAGATCCGCGAGATCAACGTCGACTTGCCCACGTTGGGATAGCCCACCAGGGCCACGTCGGCGACCAGGGCCAGCTCCAGGTCGTACCACTCCTCGTGACCCTTCTCCCCCTGTTCGGCGAAGGTGGGCGCCCGGCGATTGTTGGAGAGGAAACTGGCGTTGCCCCGACCCCCCCGGCCCCCCTCACCGGCCAGCCACCGGTCGCCCGGGTTGGCCAGGTCGCACATCAGGGTCCCGTCGGCCCGACGGGCCCGGGTGCCCACGGGGACGGGGACCTCGAGGTCCTTGCCGCGGGCTCCGTGCTTCTTCTTCCCCCCACCGTGCCCGCCGTTGTCGGCACCCCGGTGGGGGTGGTCCCGGAAGGGCAGGAGCGAGGACTGGTTGGTGGTGGCGACGAGCCAGACGTTGCCGCCCCGGCCCCCGTCGCCGCCGTCGGGGCCGCCCTTGTCGACGTGTGCCTCCCGTCGCATGGCGACGGCGCCGGCACCGCCGTCACCCGCCTTCACATGGAGCTGTGCCTCGTCGACGAAGCCGGACATGGGGACGATCCTACCGATCGGGGGTCTGCGCCCCCGGAAGGGGACGTCGGGTGGTGGCGGGGTGGTACGGGTGGGCCGGGGCGGGGTCGTGCCGGTGGAGCGGTGCGGGCCGGGGCCCGTTCAGCCGTCGACCAGCAGCGTGGACCGCAGCCGGACCACGTCGTCGGCGACGCCCAGCACGGTGGCCAGTCCGTCGTAGGTGCCGTACTCGAGGAGGAGCGTGGACAGGAACTGCTCCATGGTCTCGGGCACCACGTGGAGGATGGCCGGTGCGTACTTCTCCACCTGGTCGGCCGCCTCGGGGTACTCGGCCATCAGGCGCCCGAGGAGGCGCTCCATGGCCGCGGCCGACAGGGCGTAGTCCTCGATGATCGACTCGTCCGGGACCCCCAGGAAGGCGAGGACCAGGGCCGACAGCACCCCGGTACGGTCCTTGCCGGCGCTGCAGTGCATGACGGCGGGGAGCGAGCCGCCCGAGGCCAGGACGCCGAAGGCCTCGGTCAGGACGGGGCCGCCCTCGGACACCATGGCGCCGTAGCGGGTGGCGACGTACGCCGCCTCCTTCCAGTCCGGCAGGTCCTCGGTGGCGGGGAGCACGTCGGTCAGCGGCAGGCCCACGTAGCGGACCGGGACCTCGTCGACCGGGAAGCTGCCCCGCTGCTCGGCCTCGTCGATCGTCCGCAGGTCGATCACGGTGGCGAGCCCGAGGTCGAGGAGCTGGGCGCGGTCGGCGGCGGTCAGCTTGTTGAGTCCGTCGGCCCGGAAGAGCCGGCGCCACGCCACCATGCGCCCGTCAGCGGTGCGGTAGCCGCCCAGGTCCCGGAAGTTGACGCAGCCCTCGAAGTCGAGGGTCCGGGCGGGCACGGGGCGGTGGGGGCTCAGTCGGCGGGGACGACGTCGACCAGCTTGCGACCCTTGCGGCTCGCGAACTGGACGGTGCCGTCCGCCAGGGCGAACAGCGTGTCGTCCTTGCCCAGGCCCACGTTCAGGCCCGGGTGGAACTTGGTGCCGCGCTGGCGCACGATGATGGCGCCGGTGCGCACATCGGTGCCGCCGAAGACCTTGACGCCAAGGCGCTGGGCGTTCGAATCGCGCCCGTTCCTGGTGGAACCGCCACCCTTGGTCTTGGACATGTCAGGTACTCCTTGTGCGTCGTGGTCAGCCGGCCCGGCGCAGAGCGCCCGGGCGGGAGGGTCGGTTGCTCAGCCGGCGGAGATGCCGGTGATGGCGATGGTCGAGTACCGCTGGCGGTGTCCCCACCGGGTGCTCTGGTTCGACTTGTTCTTGTAGGTGTAGCCGCGGATCTTGGGGCCGAGCTCCTCACCCTTGACCGTCGCGGTGACGGTGGCGCCGGCCAGCTGGGTCGGGGTGGCCAGGACGGTGTCACCGTCCACGACGAGCACGGGCTCGAAGGTCACCTCGGTGCCGGGCTCCTCGCCCAGCAGTTCCACGCGGAGCTCCTGGCCCTCGGCCACTCGCTCCTGCTTGCCTCCGGTTCTGATGACTGCGTACATAGGGATGACAGCCTACAGCTCCGGGTCGTCAAATACTATTCCCCTGCCCTCGCAGACCGCACAGGTGGTCGACATGGACTCGATCAGCCCCTCGGACACCCGCTTCCGGGTCATCTCCACCAGGCCCAGCTCCGAGATGTCGAAGACCTGGGTCCGGGTCTTGTCCCTGGCCAGGGCGGTGCGCAGGGCGGCGCCGACCTTGTCCCGGTTCTCCCGGATCTCCATGTCGATGAAGTCGATGACGATGATGCCGCCGATGTCCCGCAGTCGCAGCTGGCGGGCCACCTCGTCGGCCGCCTCCAGGTTGTTCCGGTAGACCGTCTCCTCGAGGTTGGTCGTGCCCACGTTCTTCCCCGTGTTGACGTCGATCACCGTCAGGGCCTCGGTGCGGTCGATCACCAGGGAGCCGCCCGACGGAAGGAACACCTTGCGGTCGAGGGCCTTGTGGAGCTGCTCGTGGACGTGGAACCGTTCGAAGATCGGCAGCGCCTCGGCCTCGGGGTCGTAGTACTCGACGCGGTCGGCCAGCTCGGGGTTGACCGCCCCGACATAGTCCCGAACCTGCTCGTAGAGCGCCACGTCGTCGATGACCACGGCCCGGTACTCCCGGTTGAGCTCCTCGCGGATGACCCGCACGGCGATGGCCGGCTCCCGGTAGAGCAGTGCCGCCCCCTGGCCCTTCAGCGAGTCGGCGGCGATCGAGTCCCACTGGTCGACCAGGCGCTGGACGTCGTGCTCGAGCTCCTCGGCGCTCGCCCCCGCCGCCGCGGTGCGCACGATCAGGCCGTGGCCCTCGGGCCGCACGGCGTCCACGATCCGACGCAGGCGCTTGCGCTCGGCGTCCTCGAGGCGCTTGGAGATGCCGTAGGCGGTGGAGTTCGGCACCAGGACCACGAAGCGGCCCGGGAGGGAGACCTCCTGGGTGAGGCGGGCGCCCTTGGCCCCGATCGGGTTCTTGGTGACCTGGCACAGGATGGTCTGGCCCGGCTTGAGCAGCTGCTCGATCCGGGGCTGCCCCCGGCCCTTGCCGGTCTCCACGTCGTCCGTGTCGTAGCGGACGTCGCCGTGGTAGAGCACGGCGTTCTTGGGGGTGCCGATGTCGATGAACGCGGCCTCCATGCCGGGCAGCACGTTCTGCACCCGTCCCCGGTAGATGTTGCCGTCGATCTGGGTGGCGTCGTCGGAGGCCCGGGAGATGTAGTGCTCGACCAGGGTGCGACCCTCGAGGAGGGCGATCTGGGTCATCTCGGGACGGACGTGGACGCAGATCTGGTAGCGCCCGACCGCCTTGCCCCGGCGCTCGCGTCCGCCACGGCGTCCCTCGCCGCGCTCGGTTCCCTCGCCCTTGGCGGCCGCCGGGGTGGCACGGGGGGTGCCTGACGCCGCCCGGGCCTCCCCGGGGGTGCCTGCCGTCGTCGCTGGGCCGGTGCCGCCGGCGGCCGACCGGGAGCCGCCCCGGTTGCGGTTCCGTCCGCCACCCGAGCGGGCCGGGGCCCGGGTCGGGGAGGGGGCCGGCGTCGCTCCGGCGGGGGCCGGACGGGTGTCGCCGATGGCCGGACGGGTGTCGCCGATCTTCGGGCGTTCGGCCACGGAGGATACGGGCGCCGCCTGTGTCCCGGCCGGGGACGCCACGTCGGTATCCGGTGCGGCCGGAGCCGGCGCCGGAACCGCAGCACGAGTCGCCGTCCGGGCCGCCGGTCGGGACGGGGCCTCCCCCGTGGCCGGTCGGGCACCCGGGCCGTCCGGGTCGCCGGCGCCGCCGTCGTCCGTCGTCGGGGACCCGTCGCCACCGGTGGTGCCGGTGCGGCTCCTCCCCCGTCCGCCCCGCGAGCCGCGCCGGCGCCGATTGGCCGACCCGGTGCCCGTGGCGGGGCCACCCCCGGTGGCGTCGGTGCCGCCGGGTGCACCGGACGGGCCGTCGGACGGCGCGTCAGCGGGGCGCGGCGCCTCCGGCACGCGGGACGGGACGTCGGCCGGGTTCCGGTCGGCGGGAGCTGCGGGCGACGAGGGGGGCGCTTCGGCCCCGGGCGTCTGCCCAGTCGGTGCTTCTGACATCGAATTCCCTTCTGAAACTGTTCACGACGCACGCACCAGGGCGTGCACGGCGCGGTCTGCTCCAGCCGGGACGACCCGACCGAGGAGCGGCTCCTGACGGAGCCCGTCGCGCTCGATCCACTGTTGTGTCCTGCAGGCCCGGTCGAGGACCGGGATACGTCCGGGGTGGCCGTCGGTGGCCGTCCCTTCGAGTGATGCGCCGGGCAGTGCGCCCGACACGGCGATCAGTCCCCGCACCAGCTCCACGGGTCGCACCCCGCGGGGCTGGGTCGAGAGCTCGGCGACGAGCCCGACGGTGCGGCCGGTCGGGTCGGCGACGAGCTCCGACTCGGGATCGGACACGGCCAGGGCGAGCACCGACGGGCGGAGGTCGTCGATCTCCTCGCGGCCCTTGCGCTCCCGGGTGATCGGGACGGCGTCGGCGGCCAGCAGGGCGTCCACACGGTCCGACAGCTCCTCGCCCGTGAGGCCGGCCAGTCGCATGGTCCATGAGCAGGAGGTCACGATCTGCTGGAGCGAGTCCTTCGACCGCTCCACCACCACGGCCTCCTCGATGTCGATCCCCTCGGGCAGCAGCGCGTTGAGCGTAGCCGGGAGCGTGGCCACTTCGACGCCGGCCTCGGCCGCCCGTACCGGGTCCAGGGCCACGTCGAGGTACTCCGCCAGGGACTCGGCTCCGGTCGGCAGGGCCAGACCGAAGCTGAGCTGGGGCCGGGGGGAGAATCCCTCGGTGTAGGCGAGGGGCAGGCGGGCCCGGCGCAGCGCCCGCTCCCACATGCGGGCGACGTCGCGCTGACTGGTGAAGCGGATCTTGCCGAGCTTGGTGAAGCGGAACCGGATACGCACGTCAGCCCCTCCCCTCGGTCGCCAGCGCCACGGCACTGCCACCCGGCACCTCGGCCGGGGCGGCGCCGGACGGCGCCGTGGAGAGGAATCGTACCGGCACCTGGCCCCCCGACGAGAGATCCTGCCCCGTGCCCTGGCTGCCGCCCGCCGGCGGGACGGCCGAGGCCACCACGTGCTCCACCCCGTAGCCGGTGCAGGCGCCGCAGTCGTAGCACGGGGTCCACCGGCAGTCGGGCAGGCCGTGCTCGGCCAGGGCGTCCTTCCAGTCCTGCCAGAGGAAGTCCCGGTGGAGGCCGGCCGAGACGTGGTCCCACGGAAGCACCTCGTCCTCGGTCCGGTGCCGGTAGACCGCGTCCTCGAGGGTCATGCCGCTGGCGGCCAGTGCGTCGGTCCACAGGTCGAGGTCGAAGTACTCCGACCACTCCTGGAACGTGCCCCCGTTGCGCCAGACGTGTTCGACGACCGCGCCCATGCGCCGGTCGCCGCGGCTCACGATCCCCTCGGCCGCCGTGGCCTTCGGGTCGTGCCACCGGATGGTCAGGCCCCGCACCGGCCGGGCGGCGTCCCTCAGGAGGTGGACCTTGCGGGTGAGCTCCTCGATGGTGTTCTGCCCGAACCACTGGAACGGCGTCTGGACCTTCGGCACGAACCCGCCCACCGAGGCGGTCACCGTCACCGACGAGTGGTACCGCTTGCCGATGGCCACGCACTGCTTGGCCAGGGCCACGATCCCGAGGGTGTCCTCGTCGGTCTCGGTCGGCAGGCCGATGAGGAAGTAGAGCTTGACCCGCTTCCACCCCTGGCTGAACGCGGCGTCGACGGCGGCGTACAGGTCCTCCTCGCGGATGAGCTTGTTGATGACCTGGCGCATCCGCCAGGTGCCGCCCTCGGGCGCGAACGTCAGGCCGGTGCGCCGCACCCGCTGGATCTGGGCGGCGGTCCCGACGGTGAAGGCATCGACCCGGAGGCTGGGCAGGCTGACCGACACCTGGCCCGAGCACGAGGGGTCGTCGATGATCCCCGTGACCGTCTCCTCGATGCCGGAGTAGTCAGCGCTCGACAGCGAGGTCAGGGCCACCTCGTCGTAGCCGGTCCGCTCGAGCCCGGCGCTCACCATGGTGCGCACCTGGTCGGCGGGCCGCTCCCGGACCGGCCGGGTGATCATGCCCGCCTGGCAGAACCGGCACCCTCGGGTGCACCCCCGGAACAGCTCGACGTTGAGCCGGTCGTGGACCACCTCGATGAGCGGCACCAGCTGCTGTCTGGGATAGGGCCAGTCGCCCAGGTCGGTGATGGTCCGCTTCTCCACGCGCGCCGGGGTGTCGTCGAAGCGCGGGGTGATGCCGGCCAGGCGTCCGGTGGTCCCGTCGTAGGCCACGTCGTAGCACGAGGGCACGTAGACCCCCGGCACCCGGGAGAGCGCCCGCAGCAGGGCCGGGCGGTCGCCTCCGGGAGTCCGTGCCGGCCCGGTGCGGAAGGAGGCGAGCACCGCGTTGCACTCGCTCACGACCTCCTCGCCGTCACCCAGCACGAAGCAGTCGACGAAGTCGGCCAGGGGCTCGGGATTGAACACGCAGTGCCCGCCGGCCATGACGACCGGGTCGTCGTCGGTGCGGTCGGCGGCGTGCAGGGGCACGCCGGCCAGGTCGATCAGGTTGAGGACGTTGGTGTAGACGAGCTCGGCGGACAGGTTGAACGCCACCACGTCGAACGCCGAGGCGGCCAGGTGGTTCTCGACCGAGAAGAGCGGCACCCCGGCCGAGCGCATGGCGGCCTCCATGTCGACCCAGGGGGCGTAGGACCGTTCGGCCGCCGCGTCGTCACGTTCGTTGAGGATCTCGTAGAGGATCTGGAGCCCCTGGTTGGGCAGCCCCACCTCGTACGTGTCGGGGTACACCAGCAGCCAAGACACCGCGTCGGGGCCGTGCACCACCCGCTGGGCGCCGAGTTCGCCCCCGATGTAGCGGGCCGGCTTCGTGACGTGGGCGAGGAGCGGCTCGATCCGTGGCCAGAGAGACTCCATGTCCCGCACCATCCTAGAGGCACCACAGGGGGCTCCCGGACAGGGCGTCCGACGGACCTCCCGGGGGCCCTCAGCCCGGCAGTGTGGTGGACGTGGTGGTCGTGGTGGACGTCACCGGCGCCGTCGGCAGGGGCACCGGCGCCGTGGCCCTCGATGTGGCGGCCGACGGGGGGATGGCCGGTGGACCCACGGGGTGGGTGGCCAGGTAGCTGTAGATGTCCCGGACGACCGGCGCCGCGGCAGTGGCGCCGTACCCGGCCTGGTCGATCACGCAGACCACCACGTACTGGGGGTCGGCCACCGGGCCGAAGCCGACGAACCAGGCCGTCGGCTCCTTGCCGGCCACGGTGTCGGCCGTGCCCGTCTTGCCGGCCAGGCCCCCGGGGAAGTTCAGTCCTTCGAACGTGCCGTAGGCCGTGCCGTTGCTGTTCTGGACCACCCCGGTGAACCCGGTCAGGAGCGCCTGGTAGGTCGACGGCGACAGGGCCACGTGCCCGGTGACCTGCGGGGCGATCTTCTTCACGACCTGGCCGGACGGGCTCACCACCGCGGCGGCCACCTGGGGGGCGTACCGTGTGCCACCGTTGGCGAACGTGGCGTACGCCGTGGCCTGCTCGATGGGGGTGATGTAGGTCCCGGCCTGGCCGAAGGCCATCTCGATGTTGTCCCCGGTGTACCACGTGGTGTTGGGGAACGCCTTCGGGGCTTCGGCATGGAGCTTGACCCGGACCGCCTGGCTGTCGACCCGGCCCTGGGCCTCCCCCGGCAGGTCGATCCCGGTCAGCTCGCCCAGTCCGTACTGGGCGGCCTGGTCCTGGATCGGGGTGGCGCCGTACTTGGCGGCCTGGGCGTAGAACAGGTAGCCGAGGTTGTAGAAGAAGTCGTCACTCGAGACCGTGAGGGCTGAGGACACGCTGTAGGAGCCGGTCGGGTCGCCGGTGCTGTTGTGGAAGATGCAGGTCGTGCTGTTGTACTGGCAGCCGGGGGTCTTGAACGACCCCGAGTCGTAGTAGGTGAAACCGGGCGAGATGAGTCCGGTCTGGAGGGCGGCGGTGGCGGTGTTGAGCTTGAAGGTCGAGCCCGGCGTGTAGAGGCCGTCGATGGCCCGGTTGAGCAGCGGCTGGTTGTTTGCCGGGTCGGACAGCGCCGCGTACTGGGCCGTGGTGATCCCGCCCACCCACACCGACGGGTTGTAGCTCGGGAACGACGACATGGCGTAGACGGCCCCGGTCTGCGGGCTCATGACCACGACGGCCCCGCCGGTGGCCGCCGGGTAGCACCCGGCCTTGTTGTTGCACGCCGGGTCGTAGGTCTTGCGCAGGTTCTGGACCTGGGTGGCCAGGGCGTTGTCCGCCACCTGCTGCAGGTTGGTGTCGATGTTGGTCACGATGTCGTCGCCCGGCGTGGGGGGCGTCGACTTGAGGATGCCGGCCACCTGGCCGTGGGGGTCGACCTCGAGCTGCTGCTGGCCGGGGATGCCGTGCAGCTCGGTCTCGTACTGGTACTCGAGGCCGGCCTGGCCGAAGGCGTCGCCGGCCAGATAGCCCTGGGCTGCCCGGGACTGCAGCTCGGACGTGTTGATGGTCCCCACGTAGCCCAGGACCTGGGCGGCCGGGTAGGTGCCCTGCGCCGGGCCGGGCAGCTGGACCTGGGGATAGTTGCGCTGCGTCGTCTGCACCGACGAGACCCCGGGGAATTCGCTCTGGTGCTCCTTGATGTACAGCACGTCCGACAGGGGGGCGTTGGTCAGCACCGGCACCGGCTTGTACAGGCTGTACTGCTGGTTGTTGAGGGCGGCCTGGACCTGGGCGGAGGTCTCCCCCACCACGGCGGCCAGGCGGCCGATGACCGTCGAATCGTGCTGGGCGGCCACCCGGGACAGGGTGATCTCCTCGGTGACCACGTTGTTCACCAACGGGTTTCCGTTGCGGTCCAGGATCAGTCCCCGGGTGGGGGTGACCGGGACGACCCGGATCTGATTGGCCACGACGGCCTGTGCCGCCGCCGGTGCCTGGAGCACCTGGAGGGCCCACAGCCGCAGTCCCAGCACGCCGAACAGGCCGACCACCGCGATCCCTACGATGCGGAGGCGGAGGGCCGGTCGGGCCTCGGTGGTGTCCGGCGCGTCGAGGAACCCCTCGACCGAGAACCGGCTCTGACGCATGCGGGGCTGGCGGGTCTTGGTCCGGTTCGGCTTGGTGCCGGCGGGCGATCCGAAGATGCGCTTGTCGCCGAAGGGGTGGCGCAGGGATCGGCTCACGGGCGCCCAGTATCCCAAGCGGGCGGGCCGGCCGGTACGCGGGGCGCACGGCCCGGGGCCGGGGAGAGCTCCGCGACAGCGTCCGGGGACCTCACCGGGCGCTGCCCACCCCGGCGTCGGAGGTCGGCATCCCCTCCATCGAGGCCCGGGCCATCCCCCACGTCATGACCTTCATCGCCGGCCAGGCCAGGACGGCGTTGGTGACCGAGACCACGACGACGATCCGGGCCAGTGCGACATGCAGCATCTGGGGCTGGCCCAGCACGGAACCGAGGGCCCCGTAGGTGACCTCGTAGAGGGCGCTGCCGCCCAGGGCGGCCACAGGTGCCAGCCACCACGCCGTCCGGTCCAGGGCGACCGTGGCCAGCCCTACGGCGAAGCCGAGCAGGCAACCGACCAGGGCGGACAGCCCGAAGGGGGTCGGGAGGAACAGGTCGGCGACGAGGCCGGTGCCGAAACCGATGGTGGCGCCCCGGCCCGGGCCGCCGATGATCCCGGCGACGATCGGGAGCAGCACCAGGATGTCCGGGTGGACCCCGCCGATCCGGATGTCGAGCATGACAGTCTCCTGGACCACCACGAACCCGAATACGACGAGCGTCAGCCGGGCCGCGTCCCGGGAGGTCACGCGCTCGGACCCCAGAGCACCACGGTCACGTAGCGCAGGTGGGCGATGTCGGCGAGCGGTTCGAGCGACACGGATTCCTGGGAGGCCGTGCTCCCGGTGCGGGCGGCCACGACGCCGGCCACGGGGATCCCGGGCGGGTAGAGCGCGCCCTGGAGTCCACTGGTCGTGAAGACCTCGCCGTTGGTCAGGGGAGTGTTGGACGGCACCAGGTCGGCACTCAGCGGCTTGCCGGCACCCGTGCCGGTGAGGATGGCGAGTGACCCGGGCTCCGGCCCGTAGCGGGTGCCGACGGCGGACTGGCCGTCGGTGATCAGACGGACCGTGGCGGTGTGGTGGCTGACGGACACGACCTGGCCGACGAGCCCGCCCAGTCCGACCACCGGCATGCCGAGCTCGACCCCGTCGCTCCGGCCCACGTCGATGTCGATGGTGGCGGCGAAGTCGCTGGTCCCGAAGTCGGTGACCTCGGCCGGCACCGTCTGCAGGTTGCCCAGGTACGGCAGGTTGAGGAGCGCCGACAGCTGTTTGAGGGACTGGGCCTGCTGCGCGGCGGCCGTCTGCTCCAGCTTGAGCTGGTCGATCTCCGCCTGCAGCTTCTGGTTCTGCTCCCGCACCGCGCCGTAGTGGACGGAGCCGGCCAGGAAGCTCCCGATGGGCTCCACGACGGCGTTGACCCCGGACCGGACCGGTGCGAAGGCATCGGCCGCCACCGACCGGACGCCGGAGGTGACCACGTGGAGTCCACCCCGGGCGTCCAGTGTGATGATGGTGATCGCGGCCAGGACGAGGATCAGCAGGGTGGTCCGGGGGCGGCGTGAGCGCCGCGGCATCGCCACGAGAGTACGGCTGCCCCGACGGTCAGCGGCCGGACGAGGTGATGAGGACCTGCTTCAGGGCCTCGAACTCCTCCAGGCACTGACCACTGCCGATGGCCACGCAGTTCAGCGGGTCGCGGGCCACCACGATGGGCATGCCCGTCTCCTGGGTGAGGCGGCTCTCCAGCCCGTGAAGCAGTGCGCCGCCACCGGTCAGGACGATGCCCTGCTCCATGATGTCGGCGGCCAGCTCGGGCGGGGTGCGGTCGAGGGTGACCTTGACGGCGTCCACGATGGCCGACACCGGCTCGTCGATGGCCTGGCGGATCTCCTGGGTGGAGATGACGACGGTCTTCGGGAGCCCGGTGACGAGGTCACGCCCGCGGATCTCGGCGTGGAGCTCCTCCTCGAGCTCGTAGGCCGAGCCGAGAGCGATCTTGATCTCTTCCGCGGTGCGCTCGCCGAGGGCCAGGCTGTACTCCTTCTTGACGAAGGAGACGATAGCCTCGTCGAGCTCGTCGCCGCCGATGCGGATGGACTGGCTGGTGACGATGCCGCCGAGGGAGATGACGGCCACCTCGGTGGTACCGCCGCCGATGTCGACGACCATGTTGCCGGTCGGCTCGTGCACCGGCAGGCCGGCGCCGATGGCGGCGGCCATGGGCTCCTCGATGATGTAGGCCTTGCGGGCGCCCGCGTACTCGGCGGCCTCCATGACGGCACGCTGCTCGACCCCGGTGATGCCCGACGGCACGCAGATCACCATGCGGGGCTTGGCGAAGCGCCGCTGGTGCACGCGGTGGATGAAGTAGCGGAGCATCTTCTCGCAGATCTCGAAGTCGGCGATGACGCCGTCCTTCAGCGGCCGGATGGCCTGGATGTGGCTGGGCGTGCGGCCGATCATGCGCTTGGCCTCGGCACCGACGGCGAGCGGGCGGCCGTCCTTTGTGTTCACTGCGACGACCGACGGCTCGTTCAGCACGATTCCGCGTCCTCGCACGTAGACCAGGGTGTTCGCGGTGCCGAGATCCACGGCCATGTCGCGTCCCAGGAGGGAGAAACTGTTGTCGCGCATCAGAGATGCACTCCTCTGTCGATCATCGGCTTGGAGGACACGGGGGCGCGTGACCAGGCCGGGCTTCCGCTGCGCTGGCACTTCGAGGCAGCTGGCATGTGCCCCTCAGGCTACGGGATGCGGCAGGGCGGCACAAGGGCGGGGCCGGCCGCGTCGGGTCCCGGTACGGTTCCGTCCCAGTTCAGGAGGGTTGTACGGCCTGTCGTCGACCTTCCGGGCGTCCCCGCCCGGTCGTCCGGGACCTACAGGCCGGGAAAGAACAGGGCGATCTCACGCTCCGCCGACTCGTTGGAGTCCGACCCGTGCACCAGGTTCTCCCCCATTTCGATGGCCAGGTCACCCCGGATGGTGCCGGGAGCGGCGTCGACCGGGTTGGTGGCGCCCATGAGGTTGCGGACCACCTTGAAGGTGTCGTCCGGTCCCTCGACGACCATCACCAGCACCGGCGACCGGGTGATGAAGACCACCAGCTCGTCGAAGAACGGCTTGCCGTCGTGCTCGGCGTAGTGCGCCCGTGCCGTCTCGGTCTCGATGGTACGCAACTCGGCGGCCACCAGGCGGAGTCCCTTGCGCTCGATGCGGCTCAGGATCTCGCCGGACAGACCGCGTTCGACGGCATCGGGCTTGGCTATGACAAGAGTTCGTCCCACGAGCGGAGCAGGCTAGCCGACTTCGACGCCGGGGCCGGACGCGGGCCGCCCGTCACACAGGTGTCACCCGGGCTCAGGTGCCCTCGGCGCGCAGCACCTCGCGGGCGTCGGCCACCACGTACAGCGACCCGCACACGACCACCCGGTCCTCCGGCTGCGCCCGCTCGACGGCCCGGCGGACGGCCTCGGCCGGGCTCGCCGACAGGGCCACCTCCATCCCCAGCGATGCGGCGGCGGCCGCGACGTCGCCGACAGGCAGCGCCCGGGGTGAGTCGGGGGCGCAGGCGATCACCGAGCGCACTCCGGCCGAGACCAGGGCATCGAGCATGGCTGTCGGGTCGCGTCCGGTCAGCATGCCGACCACCGCGATGGTCTCCCCCTCGGTGGTGAACTCCTCGGAGAGGGAGCGGGCCAGCACCACCATGCCCGCCGCGTTGTGGGCGCCGTCCACCAGCACCAGCGGATGCCGGCCCACCACCTCGAGGCGCCCGGGCACCCGGACCGCCGCCAGTCCCTCCTCGACGACGTCCTCGGGCAGGGGTGATCCGAAGAAGGCCTCGGCCGCGGCCAACGCGCAGGCCGCGTTGTCTCCCTGGTGGCTGCCGTGCAGCGGTACCAGGACCTCGCCGTACGATGCACCCGGGGTGCGCAGGTCGACCAGCCGGCCCCCCACGGCCAGCCGGTTGGAGGTGCACGCGAAGTCCACACCCCGGGCCCAGAATTCCTGGCATCCGGCTGCCTCGGCGGCAGTGCGGAACAGGGCGACCAGCGTGGGATCGACCTCCCCCACCACGGCCCGACCGCCCGACTTGAAGATCCCCGCCTTGTCGCGGGCGATGTCCTCGAGGGTGGGGCCGAGCACCTCGGTGTGGTCGTAGCTGATGTTGGTGATGACCGACACCGCGCCGTGGACGATGTTGGTGCAGTCCCACGTGCCGCCCAGTCCCACCTCCACCACGGCCACGTCGACGGCCTCGTCGGCGAACCAGGTCAGCGCGGCGGCCGTCAGCAGCTCGAACCGGGTCGGGGGTTCGTCCATCAGCGTCTCGATCCGCTGGAGCGAGTCGAGGACGTCACAGAACGCCTCGTCGTCGATCGGCTCGCCGTTGCGGGCGATCCGCTCGTTGACCCGGGAAAGGTTGGGGCTGGTGTACGTCCCCACGTTGAGTCCCATGGCGCTCAGGAGCGAGCTGGCCATGGCCGCCGTGGAGCCCTTCCCGTTGGTGCCGGTGATGTGGATCACCGGGTAGGCGGTCTGGGGGTCTCCCAGGAGCCGGGCCAGGATGCGCATGCGGTCCAGCGACGGCAGGGCGCGGCGGGTCGGCATGGTCGACTCGAAGTCGATGTGGGTGTCGAGCCAGGCGAGAGCCTCGGGCAGGTCGGCGAAGGTCACGGGTCAGGAGGGTCGCAGTGCGTCACGGATTCCGGGACGACGGGCGGGTGGGTTCCCCTAGGACGCGGCCCGGCGGCTGCGGCTCGCCTTGGCCGGCGGGCTGAGCGGCACCAGGGTCGGGTGGACCTTGTCGAGCACGACGGCCCGGTCCACCACGCACTTGGAGATGTCGGTCCTGCTGGGCAGGTCGTACATGACCTCGAGGAGGACCTCCTCGAGGATGGCCCGTAGGCCCCGGGCGCCGGTGCCCCGGAGCAGGGCCTGCTCGGCCACGGCCTCGAGGGCGTCGTCGGTGAACTCCAACTCGACGTGGTCGAGCTCGAACGTCCGCTTGTACTGCCGGGTCAGCGCGTTCTTGGGCTCGACCAGGATACGGATCAGCGCCTCCTTGTAGAGGTGGGACACGGCGCTGACGACCGGCAGGCGGCCGATGAATTCGGGGATGAGTCCGAACTTCATCAGGTCCTCGGGCAGCACGTGGCGCAGCAGTTCCGAGTCGTCACGCTCGGACGACTTGCGCACCTCGGCCCGGAATCCCATCCCCTTGCGGCCGATGCGGTTCTCGATGATGGTGTCGATGCCAGCGAAGGCACCGCCACAGATGAACAGGATGTTGGTGGTATCGATCTGGATGAATTCCTGGTGCGGGTGCTTGCGCCCGCCCTGGGGCGGCACCGACGCCGTGGTGCCCTCGAGGATCTTCAGCAGCGCCTGTTGCACCCCCTCGCCGGAGACGTCACGGGTGATGGACGGGTTTTCCGACTTGCGGGCGATCTTGTCGATCTCGTCGATGTAGATGATCCCGGTCTCGGCCCGCTTGACGTCGTAGTCGGCGGCCTGGATGAGCTTGAGGAGGATGTTCTCGACGTCCTCGCCCACGTAGCCGGCCTCGGTCAGTGCGGTGGCGTCGGCGATGGCGAAGGGGACGTTGAGCATGCGGGCCAGGGTCTGGGCGAGGAGCGTCTTGCCGCAGCCGGTCGGTCCGAGGAGGAGGATGTTCGACTTGGCCAGCTCGACGTCGTTGTCGTGGGCCCCGTTGTTGCCGGCCTGCACCCGCTTGTAGTGGTTGTAGACGGCCACCGACAGGATCTTCTTGGCGTACTCCTGGCCGATGACGTAGTCGTTCAGGAACTCGTAGATCTCCTTCGGCTTCGGCAGCTCGTCGAAGCTGAGCTCGGTGGTGTCGGCCAATTCCTCGGCGATGATGTCGTTGCAGAGCTCGATGCACTCGTCACAGATGTAGACGCCGGGACCGGCGATCAGCTTCTTGACCTGCTTCTGCGACTTGCCGCAGAAGCTGCACTTCACCAGATCGCCACCGTCTCCGAATTTCGCCACGTCGGTTCCTCGTGTCCTTCTGTCGGCGGTCCCTGCTTCTCGACCGAACGCTGTGCTGCCTGTGCGAACTGCTGCCCGTGGTGACTGTCGTCCACGGCCCGATCGTCCGGACCTCCAACCCTAGCGGCTGGGGTACCGCGAACCGGACCTCTTCGTCGCCCGGCCGGTGCTGCTAGGCGGCGCCGATGGCGTCGATCGGGAGCGTGTCCCGGGCCGAGATGACCTCGTCGATGAGCCCGTACTCGACGGCCTCGTCCGCGGTCATGATGAAGTCACGGTCGGTGTCCTTCGACACCCGCTCGGCGCTCTGGCCGGTATCGTCGGCGAGCATCCCGTTGAGCAGGTCCCGCATGCGGAGGATCTCCCTCGCCTGCAGCTCGATGTCGCTGGCCTGTCCCTCGACTCCGCCGAAGGGCTGGTGCAGGAGGATGCGGGCATGGGGAAGGGCGAAGCGCTTCCCCTTGGTGCCGGCACCGAGGAGCACGGCGGCGGCCGAGGCCGCCTGACCGAAGCAGAACGTCGACATGTCCGGCTTGATGTACTTCATGGTGTCGTAGATGGCGAACAGCGCGGTGATGTCCCCACCGGGCGAGTTGATGTAGAGATGGATGTCCTTGTCCGACTCCTCCGACTCCAGGAAGAGCAGCTGGGCGCAGACCAGGTTGGCCACCGTGTCGTTGATCGGGGTGCCCAGGAAGATGATGCGCTCCTTCAGCAGGCGGGAGAACAGGTCGTAGTTGCGCTCCCCCCGGCTGGTGGACTCGACGACCCACGGCACGCTGTACCCCTGCGCATCGATCGACCTGCTTGCCTCTGTGAAACTCACTCCGAGTCCTCCTCGCCCTGGTTCACCTTCAGCGCGTCCCGCGCTACCGGCGCTCCGTTCTCGTCGACCAATTCGACGGAATCCATGAGCCATCGCATCGCTTTGGCCTTGCGTCGGTCCGAGCGTACCGCCGAGAGCCGCCCGGCCTGTTCCAGCTGGCTCCGTACCTGGTCGGCGTCCATCTCCAACCGGCTGCCCATGGCCGCCAGCTCCTCGTCCAGCTCCTCGTCCGAGATCTGGATGTCCTCGGCTTCCACCAGCGCACGCAGGGCGAGATCGGCCTTGACGCTCTGGAGCGCCTGGGCCCGGAGCTCCTCCAGGAACTCCTCCTCGCTGCGCCCGGTGACCCCCAGGAACTGCCCGAGGCTCATGCCCTGACCCTCGAGCCGGTGGTTGAGGTCGTGGATCCGCTCACGCAGCTCCTCCAGGACGAGCTGCTCGGGGATCTCCTCGGTCACCAGCTCGCACAGCGCCTCCACCGTCTTCTGCTGGAGCGCCATCTGGGCCTCGACGATCCGGCGCTGACGCAACCGCTCGGCGATGTCCGTCCGCAGCTCGTCGACCGTCTCGAACTCGGAGGCCTCGGCGGCCCAGGCGTCGTCGGCGTCGGGGAGCACGAGCTCCTTGACCTCCTTGACCGACACGGTGAACGCCACCGTCTGCTCGAGTGCCTCGAGCTCGGCGTCGAAGGTCACCGTGTCGCCGGCCTTGGTGCCGAGGAGCTGGTCGTCGAGGCCGGGGATCACACCGTCGGTGCCGACTTCGTAGAGGAAGTCGTCGGCGGTCAGGTCCGAGTCGTCGCCGTCGGCGTCCGCCTCCGGACGGGTGCCGCGGATGTCGATGGTGACCTGGTCGCCCGACAGGACCGGCCGGGTCACCTCGGCGAGCTCGCCGGAGGTCGCACGCAGCCGGTCGACCTGGGCGGTCACCTCCTCGTCGCCGACCTCGAGCGTCGGCAGCGTCACCACCAGGCCGCCGTAGCCGGGGATGGCGACGGTCGGGCGCACCTCGACGACGGCCTCGAACGACAGTGGACCGGACTCCTCGCCGGCGGTGATGTCGATGTCGGGCTGGTCGATCGGGTCGACCTCGGTTTCGTCGACGGCCCGTGAGTAGAAGTCGGGCAGCGCCTCGCGGATGGCCTCGCCCCGCAGGGCCGCCCTCCCACCCATCCGGGACTCGAGGACCTTGCGGGGCACCTTTCCCGGGCGGAACCCGGGGACACGGACCTCGCGCGACAGGCGCTGGAGCATCCCGTCGAGGGCTTCGTCCATCTCCGCTTCGTCGATCTCGACGGTGAGTCGGACCCTGTTGCCCTCTTCGGGCGCTGCTGTCGCTCGCATACGAATAGAGGAGTGTACCGGCCCCCGGGGCACCGACTTCCCGCAGCGGTCCGCGGGACGCCGACCCGCGGAACCACGGGGCGCAGGCCGTCCCCGGGGGGTCCGGACCGGGTCGGACAGGGTCGGGCCAGGTGGGCCGGGCCGGGTCGGGTCGGACGTCAGATCATGAACGCCATCGACTCGAGCACCCGGTGCCCGAGGGCGATGTCGCCGTCGACGCGCACCTGGCCGGCGGCCAGGACCCGACCGGCCGCGACCCGACCGAAGCCGAGCCGCCAGAAGGCCTCCTGGTCCAGGGTCACCGAGCTGGTGGGGTCGTCGGGTCCTCCCCCGGGGTCCACCGACGCCCGACCGCCGGCCACCACGACCGTGATCCGACGACCAAGGACACCGGTCACCGCGAAGCGGACCGACGTCCCGTCCGGCGGCGAGACCCGCTTGCCCACCACGTAGGCCATCGTCGCCGCGCACCGGTCGAGGACCGCCGACTCGCCGACACCGTTGCGCCCGCCGGGACGCCCGAGCGCCCTACGGACGTCCTGCTCATGGGCCCAACCGTCCAACACCCTCGTCACCAGGAATTCGCGGTAGGGCACCTCGCCCACCGGGCTCCACCCGATGACGTCGAACCGCTCGGGGGGAAGGGCCCGCAACTCCTGCTCCCGCCGTTCGGTCACTGCGACGAATTCCGACAGCACGTCCGGACCCGGAACCGGCCTGCGGGCCTCGATCCACGGCTCGTTCAGCGCGGCGAACTCGTTCCGCACGTGGTCAGGGACGGTGACGAGCGGTGGCGGCGGCTCGTCACCCATGACCATGCGCTCGACGCCGATGACGTGGGCGAGCTGATCCTTGACCGACCAGCCGGGGCAGTCGGTGGCCAGGTCCCATCCAGCCGGGTGGACGTCCTCGCACGCCCCGGCGAACGACCTCCACACCTCGACCAGGTCGTTGACGACCGGCTCGTGATTGGTGGGTCCGACCGGCATCGGGGAACCGACCCCTCAGGCCGGCAGGTTGGCCTCGATGGCGTCGATAACCTCGGGCGCCTCGGGGTCCACCATCGGGCGGAACCGCTGGATGATGGCGCCGTCCGGGCCCACCAGGAACTTCTCGAAGTTCCACTGGATGTCCCCGGCCTCCCCCTCGGCGTCGGGGAAGGCGGTCAACTCCTCGTAGACCGGGTGGCGGTCGTCGCCGTTGACGTCGATCTTCTCGAACATGGGGAAGGTGACCCCGTAGGTGGCCGAGCAGAACGTGGCGATCTCGTCGGAGGTCCCGGGCTCCTGGGCGCCGAACTGGTTGCACGGGAACCCGAGGACGGTGAAGCCCCTGTCCCCGTAGGTCCTCTGGAGCCGCTCCAGCCCCTCGTACTGGGGGGTCAGGCCGCACTTGGAGGCCACGTTGACGATCAGCAGCGTCGTGCCGCGGTAGTCGCCGAGCGAGGCCGGGTCGCCCTGGAGCGTATGGAGGGAGGGGTCGTAGATGGTCATGTCCGGATTCTAGGGGTGGGGGATTCGCATGCGCAGGGTCCGATGCGAGGAGGGCGATCTTCCGTCGGCGCTAAAGCACGGCGTGGCTCGGGACGAAGAACGTAGGGAGTACCGGCCGCCTCGTCGCGGCCCCTGGAGCACGAAGATCGGATGGGGAGCATGGCGTTCGAGGTCGACGACGTGGAGCATGCCGGAGCATCGCTGCCCGGGGTGTCCGGATCCGTCGTCCAGGCACTGGTGTCCCTGGTCCGGTCCGAGGCGGGCGACACGGGCCTGGCCCAGGCCCTAGCGCTGGCCGCCGAGGAGCGGTCGTTCGCGGTCCTCGGTGACGCCCACCGGTGGACCGGGCTCGACGACGCGGTCGCCCTCTTCGCGGCGGCTGCCCTGGTGACCGGTGACGCCGCCATCGCCCTGCACGTCGGCCAGGAGCTCCTGTGGACCGGGGACGGTGCCGAGCTGGCCGGCCGCCTCCGGGCGCTCGACACGTCCGAGGACGCGTTCCACCACGTCGGCGCCCTGGTGGACCACTTCGAAGGTGCGACCGACGCCGTCGCCGTCGAGGTCGCGGAAGGTCGGGCGCTCGTCCTGGTGACCCCGACCGGTGGTGGACTCCGCAACGCCCACCTGTGCGAGCTCACCCGTGGGCTGCTGGGCGAGCTGCCGAACGTATTCGACTCGCGGTCCACGTCGGTCACCGAGTACGAGTGCGCCGCCCGGGGTGGGACGGCGTGCCGGTACGAGGTCCGGTGGCAGGATGCCGGCACGGCGGCCCGGTCCACCGTGCCGGCCGGACACACCACGGTCGGAACCGAATTCGACGCCTGGCCCGACTACGCCGTCGAGCAGCCGGCCCGTGGATCGGCGGCTCCGATCCGACAGGACGAGCGGGCCGGAGCGGCCAACGGCAACGGGGTGCACGGCGACGTCCGGTACGCGTCCGACCGGTACGCGTCCGACCGGGACCCGGCCCACGGGTCGACGGAGCCGGCGTCGCCCGCCGACCTGGCCGGCGAGGTCGACGTGCTGGCCGAGCAGCTGGCGGCCGCCCGGGCGGCTCTGGTCGAGGCGACGGCCGAGGCCGCCCACTGGGAGGCAAAGGCCGCCAGCGAACAGGCCGGACGCGAGGAGGAGGGGCTGCGCGGCAGGGCGGAGTCCGCCGCCGAGGCCGCCCTCGCCAGGCAGGAGGTCGAGCGCCTGGAGCAGCTGCTCGCCGGCATCACCGGGACCGCGCTCGACTTCGTCGATCTCGACCTCGACGCACTGCTGGCCGAACTCGCCTCCCGGGCCGACCAGGTCGTGTCCGCCGACAGGTTCCTGCTGATGGTGCGGGTCGCCCCGGGACTGCCCATCGAGCTCCACCACCGCGGCCTCGCCGACGAGGAGGCCCGTGCGCTGGCGTCCCGACTCTGGAACGCAGGCACCGACGCCGACGCCGGCCGCCAGGTCGTGGACATCGCCTCGCCCCGCCGTCGGTACGGCCGGCTGGCCGTCTTCGTGGACCCGGGGGGCGACCGCTCGGCGACCGACGACCGCATCCTCCGTCTCTTCGCCCACTACGCCGCCAACGTCCTCGACGTCTTCACCGTGCTGGCCGAGGCCCGTCGGAGCGACTCCACGGCACGCACGATCCTGTCGTTCTCGGAACGGCTGTCCGGGCTCACCAACCTGGCCCAGGCGCTCCAGATCCTGGCCGACACCGTGCCCGAGGTCACCGGGTGCGGACAGTCGACCGTCTACCTGTGGGACAAGGAGCACTCGCGCCTGGTGCTGGGGGCCTACACCGCGGGCATGACCCCGCCCGATGCCGACCTCGGCCCGATCGCACCCCAGTGGGCCACCCGCCCAGCGGCCAACCACATCCAGGCCGTGCAGCCCGGCCAGCCGGTGCCGGAGGCCACCGACGGGACCGATGGCCGGGGGCCGCTGTCGGTCGAGGTCGACAACCCCCTCATCCAACGGTTGATCAGCGGGCGTGAGGTGATGGTGCTCGACGCATCCACCGTCGGCGATCCACTCCTGCGCACGCTGATGGAGGAGTCGGGCATCCCGGCCTCGGTGGTCGCGCCCCTGTTCGCGGCGGGCGAGTTCGTGGGCGTGATCGCCGCCAACTTCCCGAAGGACGTCGCGTCGACCACCATCCACGACCCCGATCTGCACGAGCGCCTCTGCGGCCTCGCCGACCAGGCGGCCACGGCCATCCAGAACCTGGAACTCCTGGAGAGGGTCTCCCACATGGCGTGGCACGACGCCCTCACCGGCCTGCCCAACCGACGCCTCTTCGAGGACCGTGTCGAGCAGGAGCTGGTGCGGTCGCGCCGGGTCGGCGAGCCGGTGTGCATGTTCTTCGTGGACCTCGACAACTTCAAGACGGTCAACGACACCTACGGGCACGCCACCGGCGACGTGCTGATCCAGCAGGTCGCACGGCGGCTGGTCGACACGGTCCGCAGTCAGGACACCGTCGCCCGGGTCGGCGGTGACGAGTTCGCCATCCTCCTCCCCGGCCTGGTGGACCAGCACTCCATCAACCAGCTGGCCGAGCGCACGCTCGACGCCATGCACACCCCGTTCGTGATCTTCGCCGAAGAGGTGACCACCTCGGCATCGGTGGGGATCGCCATCGCCCCCGAGCACGGGGACACCTACGACGACCTGCTGAATCGGGCCGACGAGGCCATGTACCGCGCCAAGGACCACGGCCGCGACGCCTTCGAGATGTTCCATACCTCGCCCGACCCGGTCCATCCCGGCCGTCGGGCCGTCGACGACCGGCAGCTGCACGCCGATCTGGTGACCGCCCTCGACGGCAACCAGTTCTTCCTCCTCTACCAGCCCTACATCGACCTGCGCACCGCCGAGGTCGTAGGGGTGGAGGCGCTCATCCGCTGGCAGCACCCGACCCTGGGCGTCCTCGATCCGCCCCAGTTCATCCCCATGGCCGAGCGGAGCGACCTGATCGTCTCCCTCGACAACTGGGTGCTGTGGCAGGCCTGCCGCCAGCTCCGGACGTGGCGCGACCACGGGATGGACCCACTGCGGCTCTCGGTGAACCTGGCGTCGCGTGACCTCTCCAACCCCGACTTTTCCGACAGCGTCGAGCGCACCCTGACCGACACCGGCGTCGACCCCTCGCTCCTCGAACTCGAGATCACCGAGCGCGTGGTCCTCGACAAGCAGGGACCCGCGGTCGGCAACATCGACCGCCTACGCAAGCTCGGCGTCCGGTTCACGATCGACAACTTCGGCTCGGGGAACTCGTCGCTCGACCGGATCGGCTCCTTCCCGGTGAGCACGCTGAAGATCGACAAGTCGTTCGTCCAGGTCCTCGGACCCGAGGACGAGGAGAACAGCCTGGTATCCGCCATCATCGCCATGGCCGGCAAGCTGGGTCTGTCGTGCGTGGCCGAGGGTGTCGAGACCCTCCTGCAGAGCCGGGTGCTGCTCCAGCGTGGGTGCACGACCGCCCAGGGCTACTACTTCAGCCCTCCCCTGCCGCCCGACGGCATCGAGGCCATGCTCGAATCGCTGGCACCGGCCGAGGTCCCCGAGTCGTTCGGGGAGCCCCCGGCGGACCAGCCGCCGGGCTCCGAGGGCGCCGGCTGACGGCCACGGCCGGGGGCACCCGCCGACGGATCCGGGCCGCGAGCGTCTGCTAACTCCAGCAAGCAGATCGGGCTCCCATCCCCCGTTCGCCGGAATCGGGCCGATACCGTCGCTCCATCAGGCGTCCGCACGGGCGCCGGTCGGAGCAGGAGGAGGAACCATGGCTACGTACGAGGGCTACTGCGTCAAGTGCCGGGAGAAGCGTGAGTTCGACGGCGAGGTGGTCGAGATGGCCAACGGTCGGCGGTCGGCCAAGGGCAAGTGCCCGGTCTGCGGCACCGGCATGAACAGGATCCTGGGCAAGGACGCCTAGTCGGGGGAATCGGCGGCGGACCGGGGTCCCCCGCCAACCCGCACCGGGTGGCTCGCCCCACCCGGTCACCCGGCTCACCACAATCCCGGCGGGCGGCATCGGGGCGTGACCGGACGGGGCGGCATCTGCCGCGGGCGCCCACGACGGGCCTCAGTGCGCGATGGCAGGCAGCGACAGGCTGTCCAGCACGGCGCCCTCGCGTAGCCCCCACTCGCTGACCACCAGGCCCCGCAGGCCCAGGTGCTCCACGAGCGTCGAAAACACCACCGCACCGATCGGCAGCAGCGGTGCCCGTCGGGCCTGGATCCCCGGAAGGGCCATCCTGGCGTCGAGGTCCAGCGTGGACAGCCGGTCGGCGAGTTCGTGGAGTTGCCCGGCCGGCACCTCCACCTGATTGACGGACGGCGCGCCCGACGTGCCCGATCTCGGTGGCGGCCGGTGGATCCCCATGGCCAGGCGGGCCAGGGCACGCACCGTCCCTCCGCTGGCGATCACCCGGTCGGCGGCCGGGGGGCAGTCGGCCAGCATGGCGGCGATCGGCGCAGAGCGCTCAACGGCCAGCTCACCGATCGCCTGCCGCTCCCCCGCCGTCAGGCGGTCACCGGTGTCGAGCTCCCCGCGGATGCGGGCGGTGCCCAGTGCCACGCTGGCCACCGAGCTGACGGAGTCGACCGTGCCGATGCCCGCCTCCAGGCTGCCACCACCGAGGTCGAGGCCGAGCACCGGTGCACCGCCCACCCACACGCCGGCGCGCTGGCCGAGGAAGCACAGACGGGCCTCCTCCTCGCCGGTCAGGAGCGTGATGGGGCTGCCCAGGATCCGTTCCATCCGTGCGATCAGGCGCTGCCCGTTGTCGGCGTCCCGCAGTGCCGCGGTGGCCATGGCGAACACGACGTCGGCCCCGGCGTCTTCGGCGGCCACGTGCAGCCGCTTGACGGTGCGGACGGCGAGCGCCGACCGGTCCCCGGGCACGCCCCCGGTCCTCGCCACCTCGGTCCCGAGATGGAGGAACGACCGGCGCCGCAGGACCGGGTCCAGGCGGCCGTCCCGGGATGCGTCGACCACCATGAGGTGGAACGAGCTGCTGCCCAGGTCGAAGACGGCTACGCGCACGGTGGGCATCGCCGCGACGCTATCCCGTGGCCGGGGAGTCGGGGAACACGGGCCCGGCGCCGCATCCGACCGGCGATCGCACGGTCACTTCCCGGGATCGCACGGTCACCACCCTGATCGGCCCACGTCCCCATCGCCGTCGCGGCCGCCCGATCGGACTCTTCGGGCAGTGACGCCCCGACTGCGTCAGACTGGGGAGGCGCGGCGGAACGAGGAGGCAGCATGCCATTGACACCGACGGAGGAACTGCTGGCTGACGTCCCGCTGTTCGCGGAGCTCTCCCACAAGGACCTGAAGCACGTGGCGGCACTGGCTACGCGGCTGCAGCTGCCTGCAGGACGCGAGCTGACCCACCAGGGCGGCATCGGACGCGAGTTCATCGTGGTCCTGGAGGGCACGGTCGACGTGGTGGTCGACGGCACCGTCGTCAACACGTGCAGCGCCGGTTCGTGCTTCGGCGAGATCGCCCTGTTGAGCGACAGGCGCCGCACGGCCACGGTGGTGGCCAAGACCGACGTGACCGTCGAGGTGATCGGCCGGCACGAATTCAACGAGCTGCTCGACCAGCACCCGGCCATCGCCGGGCAGCTCGCCGAGGCGATGGCCGCGCACCTCGCCACCGACGGACCCCAACCCGGCTGAGCGCAGGCCCGGCGGAGGATCCGTCGCCGACGGATCGCCTACGCTCTGGGCGGTGGCCGGGTCCACGGCAGTTGCCGTACCCGGGTCCGGGAGCCCCAGAACCGGGGGCGTCCGGGTGCCGGCCGGCAGAGGTCCAGACCCCGCGAGCGCCACTCCGGCGGCTCCCGGGCAGTGGACGGCAGCGGGTCGGGTCACCGGTTGTGTCATCCGGGACGTAGCGCAGCTTGGTAGCGCGCCTGCTTTGGGAGCAGGAGGTCGCAGGTTCAAATCCTGTCGTCCCGACGAAATCTGGTCGCCCGGCCCCGGGCGGTCGGCCGTCCCCAGGGGTCAGCGGCTCAGACCGGCGAGAGCTGGCGCCCGAACAGGGCTCGCAACTCGGCCGCCGGAACCGGCCGCGAGAACAGGAACCCCTGTGCGAAGTCGCAGTCGAGCGAACGGAGCACTTCGAACTGCTGCTCGGTCTCCACCCCCTCGGCCACGACCTGGAGGCCCAGGGCATGGGCCAGCTTGATCACGGCCGACACGATTTCGTCGCCGCCGGTCCGCATCCCCAGCTCCTCGACGAACATGCGGTCGACCTTCAACACGTCGAGCGGGAACCGCTGGAGATAGCTGAGTGACGAGTACCCGGTGCCGAAGTCGTCGATGGCCAGCAGCACGCCCAGCTCCTTGAGCGCCGACAGCACCACCAGCGCCGACGCCGCGTCGCGCATCAGCGCGCTCTCGGTGATCTCGAGGGTCAGGTGCTCGGGCGGCAGTCCCGTCCGGGCCAGGATCTGCTCCACCGTGGCGACGATCCCGGGGTCGTCGATCTGGCGGGCCGACAGGTTCACCTCCACCGACCCCCTCGGGTCGGCCGGCCCCAGCAGGTGCCAGTCGCGCAGCTGGCTGCACGCCTGCTCCAGGACCCACGCCCCGATCGGGATGATCAGCCCGCTCTCCTCGGCCACCGGGATGAACCGGACGGGGGCGACCAGGCCCTGATCGGGATGGTGCCAGCGGATGAGCGCCTCGACGCCCACGGTGGTGGCGCCGGCGACCTCGACCACCGGCTGGTAGTGCAGCATCAGCTCGCGCCGCTCGAGGGCCCGGTGCAGCGAGTGCTCGGTGGCCATCCGGTCGAGCACCTCGATGCGCAGCGACTCGCCGAACGTCTCGACTCCGAACCCGCCCCGCCGCTTGGCCTGGTACATGGCGGCCTCGGCGTGAGCGAGCAGGTCATCGGGGTCGTCCACGCCGAACGTGTTGAGCGCCACGCCGACCGAGGCGTCGAGGAAGATCTCCGCCCCCTGGACAGGGAACGGCGAGGACAGCGCCGTCTGCACCCGGTCGACGAAGGCCGCCGCCCGGCGTTCGGCGCAGCCCGACGGATCGGTGACCAGCGCCAGGAACTCGTCACCACCGAACCGGGCCAGCAGGTCGACACCGCCGGAGACGTCCTCGAGGCGTCGGGCCACTGCGGCCAGGACCCCGTCGCCCAGGGCGTGACCCATAGAGTTGTTGATCGCCTTGAACCGGTCGAGGTCCAACAGGACCACGGCGACACCCCCCGGCTTGCCGGCGTGGTCCGCCGCAGCGCCGGCCAGACGCACCAGGAACGTGCCCCGGTCGGCCAGGCCGGTCAGCGGGTCCCGACCCATCGGCGCGGGGCCGACCGGGATGGCGGCCCCGGGTCCGGGCGCCGGGGGCGGAGCGGAATCCGGTGCCGTCGCCCGAGTGGAGGCGGAATCGGGTGCCGCGGGTGCCGTGGGTGCGGGGCCCGACGGCGGGCGGAGGAATCCGGCCACCGTGCGCTCACGGCCGTGGCCCATCACGACGAGGCGGGCCGCCGAGCGCACCCGGTGGCCGTCCCGGTGGCGCAGTTCCAGCAGCAGATCGAGTACCCCCCCGCTTACCGACCCGGTCATCGGGCCGGCGGCGGCGGCGGTGGTGTCCGCCATCAGGAGCCCGAACGGGGACCTGGCGAACGGTGCGACCAGTAGGGTGTCGGTCACCGACTGGCCGACCACCTGGTCGCGGCTCCACCCGAACGCCTCCTCGGCGCCGGCGTTCCACTCGACCACGACGCCGCCGCGGTCGATCTCGAGAAAGGCGTCCGGGCACCCGGCGATGATCCGGTCGGCCCGGTGCTCCTCCGCGGCATCCGTACCGGACCCCGCAGCCGTCGACCGTGACCGCGCCGGGGGAGTCACGACAGCCGGGATCGCCGGGGGTGCCGCAGCAACCGTCCGAGATCGTCGACCATGGGTGTGCGCTCCAACCGGCTTCCGTTGCCGTCCCCGGACCGGGGAGGACTCCGGGTCAATCTAGGCACGGGGACCTATTCATACAAGGATTTCCGCAGACGGCAGGAGACGGCCGCTCGCGTCGACCGGCTCCTGCGGACCGCCGTGTACCGTGCCTGGCGTGGTCGTTGTCACCGGAACCGTGCAGAAGCAGGCCTGGGAGGACAAGGTCCTACCGCCGGTCGAGCAGGTCCGCCCCGGCCTGTGGTCCATCCCCGTCCCGATCCCCGACAACCCGCTGCGCTACGTGCTGGTGTACGCCCTCGAGCTCGACGGAGGCGGCGTCGCACTGGTCGACGCCGGATGGGACACCGACGAGGCGTGGGGATCCCTGACCGCCGGTCTGGCCTCCGCCGGCGGGAGCATCTCGGACGTGGAGGCGGTGCTGGTGACCCACATCCATCCGGACCACTACGGACTGGCCGGGCGGGTGCGGGAGGCGTCCGGGGCGTGGATCGGGCTCCATCCGGACGACGCGGTGATGCTCGAGTCCCGCTACGGGGACACCGACGCCCTCCTCGACGCCATGTTCCACTTCCTGGCCGATTCCGGGGTGCCGGACGACAAGCTGCCCGATCTGGCGCTCGCCTCGATGGCCCTGAAGTCGATGGTGACCATGGCCGAGCCCGACGTCCTGTTCGAGGACCAGAAGGAGATCGGGCTGCGGGGTTGGAACCTCCGCACCATCTGGACCCCTGGGCACTCCCCCGGCCACGTCTGCTTCTACAGCGACGACCGGCGGCTCCTGCTGTCCGGCGACCACATCCTGGCTCGGATCACCCCCAACATCTCGGTCCACACCCAGCAGTTCCCGAATCCGCTGGGCGACTACCTGGAGTCGCTGGCCAAGGTGCGCGACCTCGACACCGACGAGGTGCTGCCGGCACACGAGTACCGGTTCGCCGACCTCGGGGGCCGGATCGACGAGATCACCGCCCACCACGCCGACCGGCTCGGGGAGATCGAGCGGGTCATCGCCGGCCACCCCGGGAGCACCGCGTGGGAGATCACCCTCCGACTGAGCTGGTCGCGCCCGTGGGACCAGATCGAGCCGTTCATGCAGCGCCAGGCCAACGGCGAGACCCTGGCCCACTGCGTCCTGCTCGAGCTGCACGGGAAGGTGCGCCGTGAAGGGGTCTCCCCGGCCCTATTCTTCGGGGCCGAGCAGTAGGGAGCATTTCGTGGACCGACGGGAACAACGGGAACGGCGACTGCGCGTGCGCCGCCGCAGGGCGGGGGCACTGGCACTCGCGGTGGTCGTGGTGGTGGTCATTGTGGTGGCCGTGTCCCTGTCGAGCAGCGGTTCCTCGTCGTCCTCCTCCACGTCGACGACCCGGGACACCTCGACCACGCATGCGGCCACCGGGGGCTCCGGCACCCGGGCGGTCGTAGTGACCGGCGGGCCGGTGGCGCTCGAGGCCGGGGTCGAGCCGTGGCAGCTGCCCGCCCCCGTGTCCCGACCGGCGATCGTGGCGAACGGCGCCGGATTCACCGTCCTCGGCGGGTTGGCCACGTCGCAGGCCTCCGTGTCCACCGTGTACGCCGTCAACCCGGCCGGCGGCGTGATCACCCAGAACGCGCTCCTGCCGGCCGCCGTGCACGACGGGGCGGGCGTCGCCCTCGGCCGGTCCACCTACGTGCTCGGCGGCGGCTCGCCGAACACGGTGGCCACCGTGCAGTCGGTGCCCACGCCGGCCGTGCCGTCGACGGCGGCGGCTCCCGTGGCCACACCGGGCACGGTCGCCGGGCAGCTGCCCGCGCCCCGGTCCGACCTGGCCGTGGCCACCCTCGGGTCCACCGCCTACGTGGTCGGCGGCTACGACGGCACCACCTACGAGCCCCAGGTACTCGCCACCACCGACGGCACCCACTACTCGACCGTGGCCACCCTGGCGGTGGCGGTGCGGTATCCGGCCGTCGTCGCACGGGGCCGCCTGCTGTACGTGTTCGGGGGCGAGACCGCCTCGACAGGTGCGGCGACGACCGCCACCGACGACATCCAGGTCGTCGACCCGGTGACGCACACCGCCAAGGTGGTCGCCCATCTGCCGCAGCCACTCTACGGCGCCGCCGCGTTCGTGCTCGACGGCACGCTCTACGTGGCGGGCGGCCAGGTCCCCGGGGGCGTGACACTCACCACCATCGACGCCTTCGTTCCCAGCACCGGCAAGGTCCTCAGCGCCGGCCTCCTCCCCCAGGCCGAGGCCTTCGGTGGCTACACCACGGTCGGGTCGGGCGAGGCCGCCATCGGATACATCGCCGGCGGCGAGGTCGCATCGCAGTCGGGGCCCGACCAGGCGGGTATCGCGTCGGGCACCCTGCAGACGGTGCTGTCGCTGCGGCCCAGCACCTGGGGTGGAGCCGCAGGCACCGCCGGGGCCGGGGCCCCGTACGCCGGCACGCTGCTCATTGCCGACCGGGGCAACGACCGGCTGATCGCCATCGACACCAGCCGAAACCAGACCTGGGTCTACCCCTCCCCGTCGATGCCGGCACCGCCGGGCGGCTTCTACTTCCCCGACGACTCGTTCTTCATCCACGGGGGAACCGGGATCATCTCCAACCAGGAGGACAACCACACCATCGTTGAGATCGGCTACCCGTCGGGCAAGCTGCTGTTCCAGTACGGCCATCCGATGCAGTCCGGGTCAGCCCCCGGCTACCTCAACCAGCCCGACGACGCCTACCTGCTGAAGAACGGCACCATCACGGTGGCGGATGCGTCGAACAACCGGATCCTGTTCATTTCGGCGGCGGGACAGCCGACCGGACAGATCGGGAACGGCGCAGCCGCCCACGTGCCGCCGACCTCGATCGACTACCCCAACGGCGACACGCCCCTGGTGGACGGCAACCTCCTGGTGTCCGAGATCAACGGCTCGTGGGTCGACGAGTACACGATGGCCGGACAGCTGGTGTGGACGGTGCACATCGCATCGGTCAACTACCCCTCCGACCCCCAGCAGCTCGGCAACGACCTCTACCTGATGACCGACTACGACCCCCCGGCCGAGGGCAAGGTG
>Ga0302279_10000454_pt1 | contig 59553 bp, 49 predicted proteins | sample III_Bog_N3_3_FD_194541 | JGI IMG/M metagenome (GOLD analysis project Ga0302279, IMG submission 194541) | Peat permafrost microbial communities from Stordalen Mire near Abisko, Sweden - III_Bog_N3_3 | ecosystem: Environmental > Terrestrial > Soil > Wetlands > Peat | place: Sweden: Abisko... | reverse complement strand
AGACCCGAGATCTCGTCCAGGACATCCGCGATGTCGAGGGAGGAGACCCGAGATGTCGTACCAGGACATCCGCGATGTCGAGGGAGGAGACCCGAGATGTCGTACCAGGACATCCGCGATGTCGAGGGAGGAGACCCGAGATGTCGTACCAGGATATCCGCGATGTCGAGGGAGGAGACCCGAGGTGTCGTACCAGGACATCCGCGATCGACTAGGACGACATCCGGGGTCCAGGCTCAGTCGTTGCGGTACATCGTGACGACGCCGGCGCCGCCCAGGCCGAGGTTGTGCTGGAGCGCGACCTTCGCCCCCGTCACCTGCCGCTTGTCGGCCGTCCCGCGGAGCTGCCACACGAGCTCCGTGCATTGCGCCAGGCCCGTCGCGCCGAGGGGGTGCCCCTTCGAGAGGAGGCCCCCAGACGGGTTCACGACGTACTTGCCGCCGTACGTGTTGTCGCCGGCCCAGATGAACTTCTCCGCCTCGCCCTCGCCGCAGAGGCCGATCGCCTCGTACGTGAGCAGCTCGTTGGCGGTGAAGCAGTCGTGCAGCTCGACGACGTCCACGTCCTTCGGCCCGATGCCGCTCTTCTCGTAGACCTCTTTCGCCGCTTCCTTGCTCATGTCGTAGCCGATCATCTTGATCATGCTCTTCTCGTCGAAGCTCGACTTGAAGTCGGTGCGCATCGCCTGGGCGGCGATGTAGACGGACTTGGTGATGCCGTGCTTCTTCGCGAAGTCCTCCGAACAGAGGATGGCCGCCGCGGCACCGCACGTGGGGGGGCAGCACTGGTAGCGGGTGAGGGGGTCGAAGACCTCTTCGCTCGCCATGATCTCTTCCACGCTGAGGGGCGTGTTGAAGAGCGCGTACGGGTTGTTCGCCGCGTGCTTGCGCGCCTTCTCGCTGATCTTGGCGAACGTCTCCTTCTTCGTCCCGTACTTCCACCGGTACTCGCGCCCGGCGCCGCCGAACATCTGCGCCGGGGGAGGGGCGGCCGAGAAGCCCTGGACGTCGTTCATCACCATCGCGTGCTGATCGAGCGGGTTGGTCCGGTCGTTGAACTTCACGCCGAGCGCCCCCTTCTCCATCTTCTCGAAGCCGACCGCGAGCACGCAGTCGAGCCCCGCGTCGATGGCCTGCTTGGCCAGCATCAACGCCGTCGAGCCGGTCGAGCAGTTGTTGTTCACGTTGAACACCGGGATGCCCGTGAGGCCGACCTCGTAGACGCTGCGCTGACCGCAGGTGCTGTCGCCGTAGACGTAGCCGCAGAAGGCTTGCTGGACGGCGTCGTAGGGAACCTTCGCGTCCTCGAGGGCCGCGCGGATCGCCTTGGCGGCCATCACGTTGTACTCCTCGCTCGCCCCGGGCTTGGCGAACTTGGTCATCCCCACGCCGATCACGTTGACTCGCTTGCTCATCGAAGTGCTCCTTTAACTGTCAGTCGTTGTGTCGGTGGGATCACAGAAGGTTCTGCAGGAAGCCGAGCGCGCGGGCGAGGCGTACGTCGCCGTCCACGCGCATCTTGCCGTGCATGTAGAGGTCGTGGGCGTCCGCTTGCCCTTTGACCAGCGCGACGAGGTCGTCCTCCTCGATGCGAATCGTGGTGACGGCGTCCTTGGCCGTCCCTTCGCCCGCGGTCTTCGCATCGACGAAGAAGCTGGCGTCGGGGCTCTTCACGACGAACTGAATCGCGCCGCTCAGCTCGCGGCCGCTCTTGGTCTTGAGCGCGGTGACGATGGCAGGGGTACGCGAGGCCTTCGATGCGCCCGCGGACGCCGTCGTTGCCGCCGCCGGGGGAGGGGAGGCGGCCGCGCTCGCCTGCGCGCCGCCGTGCTTCGCGATGTAGGCCTTGGCGGCCGCGTCGCGGTCGATCTTCTTCAAGAACTCGAGCTTCTGCGACGCCATCACGTTGCCGCTGATCTTGAGCTTCCCACCGAAGTAGAGCTTCTGCGCGTCGGCCTTCCCGGTCGCCATGGCGACGAAGTCGGCGTCGCTGAGCTCGAGCGTGACGTCGGCCTTCTCCGCCGTCCCCTTGCCGCACGACCCCTTGCCGTTCTTCACGTCGAGGACCCAGTCGCTGTCGGGCGACTTCAGCTTCCACTGGAAGACGTTGCCGACCTGCCCGACCAACTCGGGGTGCGTCTCGATGTGGTGCCCGATGGCGAACATGATGGCGTCGGTCGCCGCCTCGCCGCCGCCTGCCGCAGCCGGTGCGGGCGCCGCCGGAGCCGCCCCGCCGAACTTCGCGATGTACGCCTTGGTGGCCGCCTCGCGATCGATCTTCTTCAGGAACTCGAGCTTCTGCGACGCCATCACGTTCCCGCCGATCTTCAGCTTGCCGCCGAAGTACAGCTTCTGCGCGTCGGCCTTGCCGGTCGCCATGTCGACGAAGTCGGCGTCGGTGAGCTCCAGGGTCACGTCGGGCTTCTCCGCCGTCCCCTTCGCGCACGACCCCTTGCCGTTCTTCACGTCGAGGACCCACGCGCTGTCGGGCGACTTCAGCTTCCACTGGAAGACGTTTCCGATCTGCGAGACGAGCTCGGGGTGCGTCTCGAGGTGGTGCCCGATGGCGAACATGACCGCATCGCTCGTCGCGCCACCGGCGGCCGGAGCGGGAGCGGCGGCCTTGGGGGCGCTCGCCGGGGTTGCCGCTGCCGCGGGAGCCGCGGCGGGCTTCGCCTTGGCGACGGGGACTTCCTTGAAGAGCTCGATGGCCGCGTTCGAGATCACGACCGCGTCGCGCTCGGCGACCTTGCACCGGAAGATGATCTTCCCGTCGCTCTCCTTCCACATCTCGGTGCGGATGGTTTCGCCAGGGAATACGGTGTCCGCGAAGCGAACCTTGATGCTCTTGAAGCGGCTCGGGTCGCCGTCGAGGAACGCCTTGATGACGTGCCTCGTCGCGAAGCCGAACGTACAGAGCCCATGCAAGATGGGCTTCTTGAACCCGAAATTCGCTGCGAAATTCGGATCGGCATGGAGCGGGTTCCAGTCGCCGTTCAGGCGGTACAGGAGCGCCTGGTTCTCGAGCGTCTTCTCCTCGATGACGGCGTCCGGCTTCCGGTCCGGCGGCACGTTCACGTCGGCCGACGGGCCGCGCTCGCCCCCCCAGCCGCCCGCGCCGCGCACGAACGTGGTCGTCTCGTTATAGAAGAGCTCCTCGCCCGTCTCGTCGGTGGTCGAGGTCGCCGTGACGACGAGCGCGTTCTTCCCCTTATCGAAGATGTCCTTCACCTTCGCCTTGTGGGTGAGCTTCGCGTGGGTCGGCAGCGGCCGCCGGATCTCGAGGTACTGCTCGCCGTGGAGCACCCGGTCGAAGCCGTAGTGGAGCCCCGGGGCCGTCTTCCCCTCCTTGGCCATCTTGAAATAGACGTTCAAGGGGGGCACGACGCCGAACGATGGCAGCACGCGGAACCCGTCTCCCGAGAACTCGTAGACGAGCGGGAGGTCCTTGGCGTCGAGCGGGTTGGTCGCGGCGCCCACGCCGAGCGCGTAGAGCGCCACGTCGCGCTCGTCGTAGCTGGACGTCTGCGGCGGGAACTCGTACCCGAGCGCCGCATCGAGATCGATGAACTCGTTGCCCCCCTTACTCTTGGACTGGATGTTCTCCAGGATGGGGGCCATCGACTGCGTGATGTCGGTCGGGTGCGTCGTCTTCTCGAATCCGGCGATCTTCGACCACTCGCGCGCAATGGCTTCCGGCGGGATGGGCTTTCCGAGCTTGAACGACGCGCCGGCCGACCGCTCCCAGCGGAGCTTGCCGACGAACCCGCCGCCGATCTCGAAGAGGCCCCCGTTCTCCTCGCACGACTCGTGACACAGGTACGCGACGAGCGGCGAGACGTACTCGGGGAGGAGCGCGTCGAGGAGCTCCTTGGGGAGCACGGTCTCGGTGAGGCGCGACCCGGCGATGGGGGCGATCGTGTTGACGAACACGTTCTTCTTCTTCCCCTCGAGCGCGAGCGTGTTCGACAGACCCACGAGGCCGAGCTTGGCCATCGCGTAGTTCGCCTGCCCGAAGTTCCCGTAGATGCCCGCGGCCGACGCCGTGAAGACGATGCGTCCGTAGCCGGCGTCGCGCATGTGGTTCCACGCGGCGTGGGTGACGCGGAAGCCGCCGAGGACATGGACGCGGTAGATGAGATCCCAGTCGTCCTGGGTCATCTTCTGGAACGACGTGTCGCGCAGGATGCCCGCGTTGTTGACGACGATGTCGATGCGCTTCCAGGTATCGAGCGCGGCCTGGACGATCTTGGCGCCGTCCTCGACCGAGTCGTAGTTGGCGATGGCCTCGCCTCCGGCCTTCTTGATCTCGGCCACCACGGCGTCGGCCGCGGCGGAGGATTTGCCGTCGCCGTGACGCGAGCCCCCGAGATCGTTGACCACCACTTTCGCGCCGCGTGACGCCAGCAGGAGGGCGTGCGAGCGGCCGAGGCCGGCGCCCGCTCCGGTGACGATGGCGACGCGTCCGTCGAAGCGCAATTCGGTCGGCATGAGCGATACCCCTTCTTCTTTTCGATCCCGGCGAGCTCCGTCGCTCATCTCACTCGGCGCGCAATGGCGTCGCCTGCGAGCGGCTCCGGATGTTTCGTACGCGAAGTATTCGGAGAAGATCCCTGGTCGTCAAGCCACGACCGTGAAAAGCGAGCACCGCGCGCTCTGACGGGAATTAACGGTCGACTGCCGCCCGGATTGTCTAGAGTCCGCCCGAGTCGCATGTCCCCGTCGCGGTCGCCACACCCCGTATTGCTCTGCCTGCCGCTCGCGGCCGCAGCCCTCTCTTGGGCGTCCGGCGCGCGCGCCCAGCAGACGGGCTCGGTCACGGTCCACGACCTCGATCCGCGCACGGGCGCTGCGATCCAGCCGACGAAACTGGGCGTGGACTACCTGGACCTCGGCCCCATCCTGTCGCTGGTGGGGGGGTACCACCACGCGACCGGCATCGGCCTCGAGGCGAGCTGGATTCGCTACCCATCGGGCGAGCTCCCGTCGTTCGGGTACGGGGCGTTCCTCCAGGCCCAGCTGTACGACGAGAAGTACGTCCGCGCGGCTGCAGGCGCCCAAGCGACCGCCGGTCCGGGTGGCGCCGAGCTCGGACTAGGGGTGCGACAGACGGACGGAACCTACGCGTCGACCGTATCGTTGCACGCGGCTGGGTTCGTTTCGATCGGCTACCTCTTCGTCGCCGTCAGGGGCTCGGTGGCGCTCTTTGCGCTCCCATCGAACGAGGGGAGCTTCGGCTTCGAGACCGCGTTCACCTTCGGGCTGAAGGTCCCGCTGACCATCAACGGGCGCGATCCGACCGGCTATGCCGTCCAACTGGGCGGCCACGCTTGGTGAGGTGCGCCTGCCTGCGTCGTCGCGCGCGTCCGCGCTTCGTGTAAATTGAAACGCATGGCGCACCGGCACCTCCTCGTGGACCGCGTGCTCGTCTCCGCCTGGAAGGTGCCCGACGCCGACGACGTTCGTGCCCTCGTCCAGCAGGTCGCCGCGGCACGCGAGAGGCTCGGGCGCGCCGTCCTCTACCTGTCGGTCATCGGCCCCACGTCGCTTCCGCGCGGCGACATCCGCGACGAGATGGTCCAGTACTACCAATCGATGCTCACGCACTGCGAGTCGATGCACGTCGTCATCGAGGGGACGGAGTTCCAGCAGAGCATCAAGCGCAGCGTGATCGCGAACGTACTGCTCGTCGTCCCTTCGCGCGGGCGCGTGTTCATCGAGAACACCGTGCAAGGCGTGATCGCGGCCTCTCCGGCCGCCGTCCGCGTCGAGCTCACGAAGGCGGCGCAGGTGGCGGGCGAGCAGAAGCTGTTCGACTTCGCGCGCGGGGTCGAGGCGGCGAGCGGGAGCTAGCGAGCCATGGACCTCGCGCGGATGCTCGAACGCTGCCGGCGCGACCAGTGGGCGCCGAGCGATCTGAATTGGTCGGTGAAGCCGCGCGCGATGTCGCGCGAGGACGAGAGCGCGATCGTGCAGCTCTTCACGGACATGGCGGGCATCGAGCGCCTCGCCGGCGCCCTGTTCCACGAGCAGGAGAAGCGCGCGACCGACGACCCCACGCTCCGCGCGATCTTCCACTCGTTCGTGGCGGACGAGGTTCGCCACGCGCAGGTCGCGCAGATGCTCGCCGACCATTACGACGTGCACCACTTCCGCATCTACCGAACGAACCCCAGCCTCGAGCGGTTCATCCCGTACTTCCTCGACGCGATTCGCCTGCTGAGCGACGACGTGGCCAACGCCTACGTGACCGTCGGCGAGCTGATCCTGGACATCGCGCTCTTGCGATCCATCGACGACTACGTCGCGGACGACATGAGCGCGCAGGCGATGCACCTCATCAACCGCGACGAGTCGCGGCACATCGCGATCGATTACCGGATGGTGGAGTACTACGCCTCGCCGGAGTACGCGCGGCGGATGGAAGCACGCGAGACGCGGCGCGGCGCGATCGAGACGGCGCGCGCCTACGCCACGTTTGCGGGCATGCTCTTCCACGCGCAGCCGTTCATTCGCGACGTGTTTCTGACGCCGATGGACCTCGTCGACCCGAGCGGCGTTCGACTTCGCGAGGCGTTCAAGCGGTTCCAGCAGCTCGGGGCGAAGCCCGGCGTCGCAGCCCGCCCCTTCGGGCGCTTCATGATCGGGCTCCAGGAGATGTACCTGCACCCGGTCATCGGACCGATCTTCGGCGGCGTCCTCGGGCGCGTATCCGGCGTGGGAGGCCGTTTCCTCGAGCGCCTCAACGACCCCGAGGAGCTCGAAGAGGCTGCGAAGAAGTCGTACGAAGAGCTCGCGCAAGAGGCGCTCGCTGCGAAGCGCACGCCTGAATCGTCATCCCGAGGACACGCCTGAATCGTCATCCCGAGGACCGCAGCGAAGGATCTACGCGTCAGCCCGCGTAGATCCTTCGCTGCGCTCAGGATGACGAGCCGGGGAGGGGCTCTTGACGAGCCGGGGAGGGGCTCTTGACGGGGCCGCGTTGGCTCGTCAGTTCACGCCGCGCGCGCGAATCTCTTTCTCTTCCGCGCCGAGCGCGCCGATCGCCGCGAGGGCCCGCTCCGACAGCGCCTTGTACGCGCGCGGGCTGGGCGCCACGTCGCGCCCCGCGCCGAAGTCGATCGGCTCTCCGAAGACCACGTGCACCTTGTCGGCCTTCCCCGTCCAGTTGCCCGTGACCTGGCCCACGATGTCGTTGCCCAGCCCGTTCACGAACACGGGAATGACCGGAACGCGCGCATGGTAGATGAGCCGCCCGATCCCCGGCTGCGCGGGGAGGAACGTATACGGATCGTCGTCCTTCTTCCGCTGCCCTTCCGGGTGCACGCCGACGACCATGCCGCCGCGCCGGAGCAAGCGGACGATCTCGTCGAGCCCGGCGAGGTTCAGGGCCGCACGCGAGGGTTGCCGGAAGATCGGCGGATACATCGCGAAGAAGCTCATGACGCCGTTCACGAACGGGCCGAGCGGATGGTCGTAGAAGAAGTTCGCGCGCACCGGGAACAGGATGCGGTGCGGCAGACCGTTGCCGACGAGGTACGCCGTGACGGCGTAGAGATCGAAGAACGACCGGTGATTGCTGACCAGCAGGAAGCTCTTGTCCGCGTCGAGCGGGGGGAGTCGGTCGAGGCCGTGGACGTGGCGCAGGTTCGAAAGCGCGCCGTTGATCCAACGCGCGCCGATCGCGCGCTGGCACCAGCGGAGGGTGCGGTCGAGGGCGCCGGGCTGGAGGCTGCGTTGAATGAAGCGGATCTGCGCCCGCGCGATGGGCTCGAGGAGCCCCTCCCCGGCGCGCAGGAGGTCCCCCTGGAGGATTTCCCGCGGTGAACCCTCGCGCGGGGGGGCGATCGGCTCAGTCTGCACGGTGGGGGTATGAGCTGAACTCACTCCGATGGCAAGGGGCTACACGCGCGGGCGGGGTTGGACGTCGTCACCGTGCTGCTATGATTTATGTCACGTGCTGGACGAAATCGTCATCCTGCCGTTTCCGAGCTCGCGCGACCTCGTGCCGGCGGTTCGGCGCATTCGTAGCGGGCTGCTCTGCTCGTCGATCAAGTCGCTGCGTGACCACGGCTACTTCGACCAGTACCTGGCGAAGCTCCCGCAGGAGCACCACGCACGCATGCTCAGCCTCACCGCGGCCGAGTGGATCGATCCCGAGCTGGCCTTCCACCACTACGAGGCGGTCGATCGGATCGGCATGACGGTCGACGAGCAGGAGCGCCTGGGGATGCAGGTCGCGCAGCACCTCCAGAAGGGTTTCCTCTCGGTCGTCCTGCGGCTCGCGATCGAGTCGGGCGTCACGCCGTGGTCGGTGCTCGAACGTTACCAGAAGCTCTGGGAGCGCTACTTCGATGGCAGCGCAATCTCCGTGACGAAGCTGGGGCCGAAGGAGGCGCGCGCCGAGCTCGTCGGGTTCCCTTTGGCGCGCATCGGCTACGTCAAGGCTGGCGTGGGCGGGATCATGCGCGGCGTGACGGAGCTCGTCGCAAAGCGCGTCTATGTGCAGCGCGTGGCGAATCTGTCGTCGGACACGACCCTCGCGTATCGCTTGTCCTGGGCGTGAAGCGTCGCGCGAGGGGTGGGCGTGCTTGGCCGCCGAGGAACACTCACTTCCCCGTCGCGGGGGCGGTCGTAGCGGCGTGCACCGCGAGGAATGCGCGGAAGCACTCGGAGAAGGTCGCGCACGAACCCTCGTCGAAGCAGCGCAGGGCGCTCGACTGCGCCTCGTCCGCCAGTGAGCTCAAACCTCGGCACGTCGCGGCCGAGCCACCGCACTCGTCGCTCTTCTGGAGGCAACGCATCACGACCGGGGACCAATCGACGATGGCTGCACGAGCCGTGAGGAGCGTGTGGAAGCAGTCCGAGAACGCGGTGCAGGAGCTCGCGTCGAAGCAGCGGAGCGCGCTCGCCCGCGCATCGTCCGTACGCGAGGCCAGCGCCCGGCACGCATCGGCGGATCCTCCGCATTCGTCGCTCTTCTGGAGGCAGCGCATCACGACGGGGGACCAGTCGACGATGGCCGCGCGTGTGCTCGCAGGCGGCGGCGCCAGGATGACCGCGGGCGCGGCTACCTGAGCGGGGGGGCTAGACGGCTCGCGTGCGAGCGGCGGGGGCTCGGCGCTCAAGCACGCGGTGAGCGCCGCGAGCGAGCCGAGCCAAGCGATGATACCCCCCGGTCGCATCCCCCGAATCATACAAGCGTTTCCCATTCGCCAGCGTTTCCTCTTATGCTCGAACGCTAGCGTCGATAACCGGGAGCGAGGGTCAGCGTTGAACACGCAAGAACGAATCGCGAAGCTGGAAGAGCTGTTGGACCGTGTGAAGACGCGCGCGGCGCAGCCGCGGCCCCAGGTCGAGGCTCCGATCCTGGCGAAATCGACGGACGCCGCGGCGCTCGAAGCGGTGCCGCCGGCAGCCGCTCTCGACGATGGGCGCGCTGCCGAGGAGGCTCGCCGAGCCGAGGCGAAGCGCGCCGAGGAAGCTCGCGCCGAGGAGGCTCGTCGAGCCGAGGCGAAGCGTGCCGAGGAAGCTCGTGTGGCCGAAGAGGCCCGCAAGGCGGAGCAGGCCCGCAAGGTCGAAGAGGCACGAAAGGCCGAAGAGGCCCGCAAGGCAGCCGAGGCGAAGAAGGCCGAAGACGCCCGCAAGGCAGCCGAGGCGAAGAAGGCCGAAGACGCCCGCAAGGCGGCCGAGGCGAAGAAGGCCGAAGAGGCGAGGGCAGCCGAGGCGAAGAAGGCCGAAGAAGCGAAGAAGGCTGCCGAGGAAGCCGCGAAGAAGCGCGCCGAGGAAGAGGCGAAGGCGGCCGAGGCGAAGAAGGCCGAGGAGGCGAAGGCCGCCGAAGCGAAGAAGGCCGAGGAAGAAGCGAAGGCTGCCGAGGCGAAGAGGGCCGAGGAGGCGAAGGCCGCCGAGGCGAAGAAGAAGGCCGCGGAGCCCGAGCTCTCGGTGACGTCGACCGAAGAGGAAGAAGAAGACGCTGCGGCGGAGGCCGAAGCCGAAGCGGAAGAAGAAGCCGCGGCGAAGGGTGGGGGCGCGAAGTCGAAGAAGTCGCGGGCCGAGAAGAAGGCCGACCGGATGGCCGAGCGGAAGGCTGCGAAGGCAGCGGAGCGGAAGGCCGCGGAGAAGGCGGCAGAGAAGGGCCCCGAGAAGGCGGCCGCGAAGGCTGCCGCGGCAAAGCCAGCTGCGAAGGCCCCCATCGAGAAGGCGCCCTCCGCCGAGATCCAGAAGTCCGGCATGTCCGGCGGGATGATCGCGTTCATCGTTCTCGTGGTCGTGGCTCTCGCCGGCCTGGCCTACAAGTTCATGGGGCACTAGCGGCGCGAGAGCGCACGGTGTCGGGCGCCGGAAGAGGCGCGTAACTCGGAGGTGCGCGCGGGGTGGGCTAGGCTCGCCTCGTCGTGCACCGCTCCCTCACCGTGATCTGTTCGAGCGCAGTCTTTGCCGCGGCTTGCGCGACGTCGATCTCCCCGCCGCTCGCGCCCGGAGAGCCGCTCGCCGCGCCGGTGGAGGCGTCACCGCTCCCTGCGATGGCCCACGAAGCGACGTCCCCCGTCGAGGCGATCGACTGGGGCGCGCAGTTCGCGTCGATCGATGAAGCCGTCGGAGAAGCGATCACACTCGGCCAGATCCCGGGCTGTGTCGTCGCGATCGGTCGTCACGACGGCATCCTGTTCGAGCGCGCCTACGGGTCTCGAGCGCTGTACCCGGACCGGGAGCTCATGACGAACGACACGGTCTTCGACCTCGCGTCGCTGACCAAGCCGATCGCGACCGCGACCAGCATCATGCTCCTGGTCGAACGCGGCCTCGTCATGCTCGACGCCCCCGTCGCGACCTACATCCCCGACTTCGCGCGGAGCGGAAAGGGGGCGGTCACGCTCCGTCACCTCCTCACGCACACCGCAGGGCTCCCCGCCGAGACGCCGCTGTCCTCCTTCGACCACGGTCGCGCCGAGGCGATGCGGTACGTCTACGATCTCACCCCGCGCGCGGCTCCGGGAGCCAAGTTCCAGTACAGCGACGTCGGCTTTCTCGTGCTGGAGGAGGTCGTGCGCCGCGTGAGCGGAATGGAGCTCGACGCCTTCGCGCGCGCGAACATCTTCGAGCCTCTGCGCATGAACGAGACTCGCTTCAAACCCGAGGCCGACGTGCGTGAGCGGGTCGCTCCCACCTCGTTTCGTGACGGCGCGTGGATCCGCGGCGACGTGCACGATCCGCGAGCCTGGCGCCTTGGGGGCGTTGCGGGGAACGCCGGCCTCTTCTCGACGGCCGACGATCTCTCGCGGTTCGCGCGCGCTCTCCTGAACGGCGGAGAGCTGGACGGGACGCGCGTGCTGGCGGCCAAGACCGTGCAACAGATGCTCGCGCCTCACGACGTTCCCGGCGGCGTGCGCGCGCTCGGCTGGGACGTCCGGAGCGCGTACTCGAAGAACCGTGGCGACTCTCTGTCGGCTCGCGCCGTGGGGCACGGTGGCTACACGGGGACATCGCTATGGATCGATCGAGCCAAGGACCTGTTCGTCGTCGTCCTCAGCAACCGCGTGCACCCAGATGACCACGGACAGGTGAACGCACTCGCGGGACACATCGCCAGCGTCGCCGGTGACATCGTCGCTCCCGAGATGACGACGCGAGCGCCGTGCGCGGAGCCGGGGCAAGTGGTCGAGGCAGGGGTCGACGTCCTTCGTGACGAGAAGCTGGCTCCTCTTCGCGGCGCGCACGTGGGTTTGATCACCAACGTCACGGGGAAAGCCCGCGACGGCACGACGACCATCGACGTCTTGCTTCACGCGCCCGACGTCACGCTCGTGGCCCTGTTCGCGCCGGAGCACGGGCTCGGCGCCGCGCGCGAGGGGCTCATCGGTGACGATCACGATGAAGCCTCGGGACTCCCCGTCTACTCGCTCTACGGCGGAGGGTTTCGACCGACCGCGGAGAGCCTGGAGGGGGTCGATACCCTCGTCTTCGACGTGCAGGACGTAGGCACCCGCTTCTACACGTACGCCTCGACGATGCACCGCGCGATGCAGACCGCCGCCGAAGCGGGGCTCCGGTTCGTCGTCCTCGATCGACCGAACCCGATCGACGGCGTCCGCGTCGAGGGTCCCGTCCTCGCTTCTTCGAAGGGCTTCGTGAATCACTTTCCGCTCCCGGTCCGTCACGGCATGACGCTCGGCGAGCTGGCGCTCCTCATCGATGCGGAGGAGCACCTGGGCCTCCAGCTGGACGTAGTCTCCATGCGGGGCTGGCGGCGCGAGATGGCCTACGACGAGACCGGGCTTCCGTGGGTGAGCCCCTCGCCGAACCTTCGCTCGACGGACGAGGAGCTCCTCTACCCAGGCATCGGCCTGCTCGAAGGGACGAACTTGTCCGTCGGTCGCGGGACCGCGTCGCCGTTCGAGGTCATCGGAGCGCCTTGGATCAACGCGATCGCGCTCGTGGCCGCCGTGACGCACGAGGCCGTCCCCGGCGTCAGCTTCGAAGCGACGACGTTCACGCCCGACGCGAGCACGTTCCGCGGCGTCGAGTGTCACGGCGTGAAGATCAGCATCCAGGATCGCAAGACGTTCGCGCCGGTGCGGACGGGGCTTGCCATCGCGCGCTCGCTCGCCGCGCTCCATACCGAGTGGCACGTCGCCGACCTCGGCAAGCTCGCCCAGGATGCGCGTGTGGTCGAGGCCGTGCGCACGCACGCGACGCTGGACGACATCGTCGCGATCGCTGCCGAGGAGGTCCCGACCTGGCGCGCGAAGCGCGACAAGTACCTTCTCTACCCGGCCGCGGCCGCATGCTCGCCCAAGGACGGAACGGAACGCGCATCCGTAGCGGCGGTGAAGCCGAAGGAGGAGCGATGAGGCACGTGACGTCGGGGCTGGCGCGCGCGTTCGTTGGGGCGATCTCGCTCGCCGCCTGCAGCGGCGGATCCAACGGGGGTGGGGGGAACCACCCCAATGATGCGGGTAATGCCCCCACGAGTGATGGCTCGCAACCCCCCACAACGGGACCCGACGGCTCGCTCGCGTCCGATGACGCATCCCCGAGCTCGCTCGATGCGGGCCCGATCGCGCTCGATGCGGCGACGCCAACCGCGACGTGCACGCCGCCCATCGCCGCCGTCGATACCTCCACGCCGACCACCGTCGTTGGAACGGGGGCCGGCACTTGCACGGAGGCGCTGTTCTCGGCCGCGATCGCCAAGGGGGGCATCATCGCGTTCAACTGCGGTGGCCCTGCCACGATCCCCATCACGTCCGAGAAGGAGCTCGTCACGAGCGGTGCCACCGTCATCGACGGCGGCGGCCAGGTCACTCTCGATGGCGGCGGAACGACGCGAATCCTCCACTTCAACGGCGGCAACTACCGCACGACGACGACGACCGTGACGCTCCAGAACCTCACGCTCGCGCACGCGAAGGCGAGCGGCACACCGATACCGACGGCGCCGGCGCCCTGCTCGCAGGGCTACCAGATCGACGGCGGCGGCGGCGCGATCCTGATCAACGACGGCGAGCTTCACGTGATCAACTGCACGTTCGTCGAGAACGCGGCCGCGTCGCCCGGTCCCGACGTGGCCGGCGGCGCGATCTACGCAACGGGCTCTCTCGGGGTGAAAATCGTCGGGAGCACCTTCCTGGGCAACACGGCCTCGAACGGCGGCGCGGTGGGGTGCTTGAACAGCGATCTCGCGCTCGCCAACGATACGTTCTCCCAGAACTCGGCGACCGGCTCCGGGGCGAACACGGTCAGCAGCGCGTGCGACGCTGGCGGCGGCGAGGTCGGTAACGGTGGAAACGGCGGCGCCATCTCGATCGACGGTGGATCCGACGGCGCTCTCGCCGTCTGTGGAGCGACGTTCGAGCACAACGTGTCGGGCGCGCTCGGTGGCGCGATGTTCCGCACGCCTGACGGCGCGACGCAGGCGTCGTCGTTCGACCGATCGTCCTTCGATTCGAACCAGGCGACGCAGGGGGGCGGCGCCTTCTACTTCCACAACAGCGATCTCGAGATCACGGCCAGCACCTTCTCGAACAACACCGCGCCCGGAGCCGGCGCAATCCAGGCGGACGGCACGACGCTGACGCTCACCAACGATACGTTCGCGGGGAACCAGGCGACCAAGGGGCTCGGAGGCGCGATATCGCTCTTCAGCAATGGCGGCACGATCACCAACTGCACGTTCGCCAATGACCAGAGCAGCGGCGGCAATGGCTACTTCGCCGCAGCGATTGCCGGCGGATCGACGTTCACGATCGCCAACACGCTCTTCGCGAACAACACGACCCAGGACCAGTACTCGCCGATGCAATGCCAGGTGAGCGCGACGGGATCGGGGGACCTTCAGTGGCCGAAGGACCACGTCGTAGGAACCGGGGCGGATACCGCTTGCGTGACGGGCATCACCTTTGCCGATCCGGAGCTGGGCGCGCTCGCGGACAACGGCGGGCCGACGCTGACGACGCTGCCCGGCGCGTCCGGTCCGGCCGCCGGAGCCGGCACGGCCTGCCCTCCAACCGATCAGCGCGGACAGACTCGCAAGAGCACCGGCTGTACGGCAGGAGCGGTCGAGCTCCCCTGAAAGACCGCTGACCTGCGCGTCCTCGTCGAGGCGTTGACCTCGTAGGCCGCTCGTGGGATGTATCCGTTCATCAGGATGAGCGGATGACTACGGTTGCCTCCACAGTCGCGTCGCTGCAGCTCTTCGGCGAACCGAGCCGGGTGCGACTGCTTGCGCTCCTCGCTCGCGAGGAGCTCACGGTCGCCGAGCTGACGGAGGTGACGAGCCTGGGCCAGTCGCGCGTCTCGACGCATCTGGGGAAGCTCCGGGAAGCCGGGATGCTGCGCGATCGACGCGACGGAAACTCGACGTACTACTCGTTGAACGACGACAGCATGCCCGCCGAAGCGAGGAAGCTGTGGATGGCCATCCAGGAAGGGATGGACGACTCGATCCTCGGAGCCGACCGCGATCGCTGCCAGCGCATCCTGCGCACCAGGACCAAGGGGGGCGCCTGGCCGGATGCCGTGGCCGGTGAGATGGAGCGCCACTACTCGCCGGGGCGGACGTGGGAGTCGCTGGCGCACGGCGTCGTGGGCCTTCTGCGGCTCGGTGACGTCCTCGACGTGGGGTGCGGCGACGGCGCAGTCGCGCAGCTCGTAGCGCCACGCGCGAGCACGGTCACCTGCCTCGACCAGAGCGAGAAGATGATCGCCGCGGCGAAGCAACGACTGGCGCGATCGCCGAACGCCACGTGCGTCGTCGGCGACGCCGAGAAGCTCCCCTTCGGTGCCGAGTCCTTCGATCACGTCCTTCTGTTCAACGTGCTCACGTGCGTCTCGTCCGCGCCGCGAACCCTACGAGAGGCATCGCGTGTTCTCCGCGCCGGCGGAGAGGTCTCCGTGATCGTCCTCGGGAACCACGAGCACGCTGCCGCCGCGGCCGAGTACGGCCACCAGCACAAGGGGTTCGCCCCGGGAGCGCTGCGGCGCATGCTCGAAGCCGTCGACCTCAGCGTGTCGGCGTGTGCGGTCACGTCTCGCGAGCGCCGCGTGCCCCATTTCACAGTGGTCACGGCCTCGGCTCGAAAGCGGCACCCGGCGGGCGAACGCGGTCAAACGAATCTGCGCGAAAAAACGCGAAAGGAATGAGTCTCATGGACGTTCACGCCACGCTGTCGGAGATCCTCTCTCGCCGCATCGTCATCCTCGATGGCGCGATGGGGACGATGATCCAGCGGCACAAGCCGACCGAGGCGGACTACCGCGGCGCGCGCTTTCGCGAGCACAGCCACGATGTGAAGGGGAACAACGACCTGCTCGTCCTGACGCGCCCCGAGATCGTGCGCGGGATTCATGACGAGTACTTCGCGGCCGGCGCGGACATGGTCGAGACGAACACGTTCGCGGCCACCGCGATCGCCCAGGCGGACTACGCGCTCGAGTCCATCGTCTACGAGCTGAACGTGGAGGCCGCGCGTCTGGCCAAAGCCAGTGCGGCCGTCTGGACGGCAAAGACGCCCCATAAGCCCCGATTCGTCGCCGGCTCGATCGGCCCCATGAACCGCACGCTGTCGATTTCGCCCAGCGTCAACGACCCCGCCTTCCGCGCGGTCACGTTCGATCAGGTGTGCACGGCCTACGCCGAGCAGGTCCGCGGGCTCATCGACGGTGGCGCAGATGTCTTGCTGGTCGAGACCATTTTCGACACGCTCAATGCGAAGGCGGCGCTGGTCGCCGTCGAGGATGTCTTCGCCGAGAGAGGGGTTCGACTCCCCGTCATGATCTCGGTGACCATCACGGACCGGAGCGGTCGCACGCTGAGCGGTCAGACGATCGATGCCTTCTGGACGTCGGTCATGCACGCGAAGCCGATGACCGTCGGAATCAACTGCGCGCTCGGCGCCCGCGACATGCGTCCATACCTGGCGGAGCTCGCGGCGCTCGCCGACACGTGGATCAGCTGCTACCCGAACGCCGGGCTCCCGAACGCATTCGGTGAGTACGACGAGACGCCCGAAACGACGGGCGCGCTTCTGCGTGAGTTCGCCGACGCAGGGATGGTCAATCTCCTGGGGGGGTGCTGCGGGACGACGCCCGACCACATTCGCGCCATTGCCGAGCGCGTCGAGGGGCGGGCGTCGCGCGCCGTTCCCGCGAGCGCCCTCGAGCCTTACTCGCGCTTCAGCGGTCTCGAATCGCTCGTCGTGCGCCCGGACGCGAACTTCCTGATGATCGGCGAGCGAACGAACATCACTGGGAGCGCGAAGTTCGCCGAGCTGATCAAGAAGAACGATTTCGGAGCGGCGGTCGCGGTCGCCGTCGATCAGGTGCGCGGTGGAGCGAACATCCTCGACGTGAACATGGACGAGGGGATGATCGACGGCGTCGCTGCGATGACGACGTTCCTGAACCTGCTCGGGGGCGAGCCCGAGGTCACGCGCATCCCGTTCATGATCGACAGCTCCAAATGGAGCGTCATCGAGGCGGGCCTCAAGTGCGTTCAGGGCAAGGGCATCGTGAACTCGATCTCACTGAAGGAGGGCGAGGACGACTTCGTCAAGAAGGCGCACGTGGTCAAGCGGTTCGGCGCCGGCGTCGTCGTCATGGCGTTCGATGAGCAGGGGCAGGCGGAGACGGTCGAGCGCAAGGTCGCCATTTGCGCGCGCGCCTACGACATCCTGACGAAGAAGGTCGGGATCGATGCGCGAGACATCATCTTCGATCCGAACATCTTGGCGATCGCGACGGGCATCGACGAGCACAACGAGTTCGCGAAGAACTACATCGCCGCCATCCCGCGAATCAAAGAGCGCTGCCCCGGTGTCCACATCAGCGGGGGCGTGTCGAATCTCTCGTTTTCGTTCCGTGGGAACAACGTCGTCCGCGAGGCGATGCACTCGGCGTTTCTCTTCCACGCCATCAAGGCGGGGATGGACATGGGCATCGTCAACGCAGGCCAGCTCGTCGTCTACGAGGACATCCCGAAAGAGCTCCTCGAGCACGTCGAGGACGTCATCTTCAATCGCCGCCCGGATGCCACGGAGCGACTCGTCGCGCTCGCCGACCAGGTGAAAGGGAAGGGGAAGAAGCGCGAGGTCGATCTGGGCTGGCGCGACGGTACGGTCGAAGCTCGTCTCTCGCACGCGCTCGTGCACGGCGTCATCGATTTCATCGACGTCGACGTCGAAGAAGCGCGGGCACGATCGACGCGGCCGCTCGACGTCATCGAAGGGCCACTCATGGACGGCATGAAGGTGGTCGGCGATCTCTTCGGGCAGGGGAAGATGTTCCTGCCGCAGGTCGTGAAGAGCGCGCGCGTCATGAAGAAGGCGGTCGCCTATCTGATGCCGTTCATGGAGGCCGAGAAGCAGCGCATCGGCGACACGCGGAAGAACGGCAAGATCCTGATGGCTACCGTGAAGGGAGATGTCCACGACATCGGAAAGAACATCGTGGGCGTCGTCCTCGGCTGCAACAACTACGACGTCGTCGATCTCGGAGTGATGGTCTCGTGTGACAAGATTCTCGACACCGCGCTCGCCGAGAAGTGCGATCTCGTCGGCCTCTCCGGGCTGATCACCCCGAGCCTGGACGAGATGGCTCACGTAGCGAGCGAGATGGAGCGCCGAGGAATCGCGTTGCCGCTGCTGATCGGTGGCGCGACCACGAGCCGCCAGCATACCGCGGTGAAGATCGCCCCCGAGTACCGAGGGAGCACGGTGCACGTGCTGGACGCATCTCGGGCAGTCGGGGTCGTGTCGTCTCTGCTCGACGAGAAGCGGCGAGGGGAGTTCGATACGGCGAACCGCGACGAACAGAAGATGTTGCGCGAGCTGCACGCGTCGAAGCGCGCAAAGCCGATGGTCTCGCTCGTGGCCGCACGGGCCAATCGCACCAAGATTGCTTGGCGCAGAGAGGACATCGCCGTTCCAGGCGCGATCGGGAGACGCGTCCTCACGGCCTTTCCGTTGGACGAAATTGCGAAGTACATCGACTGGACGTTCTTCTTCACGGCCTGGGAGATGACGGGGAAGTTCCCGGAGATCCTCGACCACCCACAGCAGGGTGCTGCGGCCCGTGATCTCTTCGAGTCCGGGAAGAAGCTGCTCGCGAGGATCGTCCAGCAGAAACTGTTCACGGCGAACGCGACCTACGGACTCTGGCCGGCCGAAAGCCAGGGGGACGACGTCGTGCTCTTCACCGACGAATCACGCACGAGCGAGCTCGCGCGCTTCCCCATGCTGCGGCAGCAGCAAGTGAAGACGGGGGAACCAAACAAACCGCACGCCTCGCTCGCGGACTTCGTCGCGCCTCGAGCCTCGGGTCTCGGCGACTACGTGGGCGCGTTCGCTCTCACCACGGGGATCGGGGTCGAGGCGCTGGCGCGGCGCTACGAAGCCGAGCACGACGACTTCAGCGCCATCGCCGTGAAGGCACTGGCCGATCGACTCGCGGAGGCGTTCGCCGAGCTGCTGCACGCGCGTGTGCGGAAGGAGTGGAGCTACGGCGAGAACGAGTCCCTCACGAATGCCGACCTCATCGCCGAGCGGTATCGCGGAATCCGACCGGCGCTCGGCTACCCGGCGTGCCCGGACCATAGCGAGAAGCCCGCGCTCTTCGAGCTGCTCGGCGCTCGTGAGAGCGGGATCGATCTCACGGAGAGCTTCGCGATGACGCCCGCCGCGAGCGTGAGCGGGCTCTATTTGGCGCACCCCGAGGCGCGCTATCTCAACGTTGGACGCATCGACCGCGATCAGGTCGAGGACTACGCGAAGAGGCGCGGGATGAAGACGTCGGAGGTCGAGCGGTGGCTCTCGCCGAACCTAGGGTATGAGCCGAAGGCCGTCGGCGCGGGTGCAGCGCAAGATGCGGCGGAGTAACGTCGCTCGCCTTTTCGCGTGCTTCGGGCTCGCGGTGGACGGCGCGCGAGCGTGACTATCTCTTCGTGGTAGTCGCGCTCGTCGTCGTATGTACCTTGGTGGCGTCGGTGCTGCTGGGCAGGGGGTGATCGGCCGCGGGCGCGCTGGTGCGCCGAAGCCACCTGCTCACCATCTCGTCGAGGCCGGGCTGCGAGTCGACCTTCGTGAGATCCCAGCGCGCGCTCGCGCGGATCTCATCCTGCGTCGCCGCAACTCCGCAGGTGAGCGGCCACTGGCGAGGGGCGTAGGTGTACGGCGTGTAGTCGGGCGTCGACGTGAAGAGGTCGAGCGGTAGCGGGGCGCGAGCGACGACGCCGTTGGGGTACGGAATCCCGAAGATGTGCGAAACGAGCTTCGCGATCGACGGAACGTCGATGTGCGTCTTCGACACGTATCCCCGCTTGATCCAGGGCGACGCGAAGATGATCGGCGTCCGGTGGTGATCGACGTGGTCCCCCCCTTGCTGAGGATCGTCCTCCGTCACGATGAAGAGCGACGACGCCCACAGCGGGCTATGGCTCACGGCGTCGAGCACCATCCCGGTCGCTTCGTCGTTCGTTGCAATCATCGTCTCCGGCGACGGCATCGTCGGCGAGACGCCTTCGCAGTGGTCGTTCGGCAACGTCATGTACGTCACGTCGCCGAGATTGCAGAGCACGCGTTCGCGGCCCGCGAAGTAGCAGGCCTTCTCGTTGTCGGGATAGCCGATCGACTGAATCGGCCCGCCCGGGTAGTCGACGTCGAAGTGGTTCTCGGGGTCGCCCGGGATCTGGACGGGTGTTCCATCCCCCTCGCCGAGGATCACGTAGGGAACTTTGTTTTGGCTGAGCCAATCGAAGAGCGAGCCTTCCTTCGGCTGCCCGTAGGAGGCGACGGCGACCGTGGGCACCGGGCTCGCGAACGGGCTCCGCGAGTAGCCCTCTTCGATCCACTCGCGCTCGCAGTAGTCGCTCGTGCGCCCGTACGTCGTCCACTGGTGCCCTTGTACCGAGAGCTCCGCGTCCGTGTAGTAGTTGTCCGACAGCGCGAACGTCCGGCCGATGTCGCGGAGGTTCGTCCACAGTTGGTCGAGCTCGGCAGTGGTCGTCTTCGAGGTGAGCGAAGGATCTCCGTTCACCCCAGGCAGATCTCCGAAGACGCCGTCGAAAGCCTTGTTCTCCCGAACGACGAAGATCACGTGCGAGATGAGCGGCGAAGCGCCACCGGTGTTCGTCGTGGGCACGGGGAAGTCGTTGACGCCGGCCGGGCACGTCACCGTCGGCGCACCCGACAGCGACTTCACGTCGTCGTTCGCGGAGACCGCGAGTGCGCCCGCCGACAGGTCGCTCGAGGACGGTGCCGGTATCTTCTGAATCCCGCCGCTCGCGCCGGCCATTCCGTCGCCGTCGTCGGGCGGCAGGGACGCGAGGTACGGACCGTTGCCGTGCCCCTTCAGGTCGGGCACAACGAGCGATCCGTCGGAGAGCACGACGACGTCGGACGGCCACCACGCGGTGGGGAGCTGCCCGAGGAGGGTGAGCGTAGGCGGCGTGGTCGTGAGGCTGACGCTCCAGGCGTCGATCGCGTTTGCGCCCGCGAGCGTCACGTACAGCTGACTCTTGGTCGAGTCGAAGGCGATCGTCGACGGATCGACCCCATGAAGGTCGTCTCCTTCGAGCGAGAGAGGCATCGGCGTCACGGTCCCGGTCGTGCGATCCACGATGGAGATGGAGTCGCCGAAGTCGTTGGCGACGGCCATCCAGCGCCCGTTCAAGAAAGCGATCCCCTGGGGGTTCTTGTCCATCGCGTACGTGGCGGACACGGTCGGAGACGACGGGGTCGAGACGTTGACCTCGATGACCGACGAGTTGCCCATGGCAGAGACGTAGACGAACTGTCCCGTCGTGTCGTTCGGGTCGAACCAGGCGCCGAACGTCGGTGCCGTGCCGAGACTGACGGAGCCGAGCTGCGTGCCGAAGGTCGAAGAGGAGGGGTTCACGTCGAAGACGAGCAAGTGCGAATCGAAGACGGAGGTGACGACCAGTCGAGTTCCGTCGGGCGACGCGGCGACCCCTTCCACGTAGTAGTTCGCCGGCTTCCCTTCGTCGTTGATGGAAGCGGGGAGGGGGAGGGAGTGAGCGTCGTCGAGAGCCAGGGCGCCGGTCGTCGTGTTCAACGTGAGCGCCTGAACGTTGCCGTTGTCCGTCGCGACGTAGACCTCTCCTGGCGCGACGAAGGCGACGCCGCGGTTGAGCGTCGAGGGGGGAGGGAACGTCACGTACGAGACCGTCGGGTTCGTCGTGCCGTCGATCTTCGACGTGTCGACGACCCGCACCGCGTTGTTCGACGTGTACGCCTCGTCGACGACGATCAGGAACGTCGTCCCTGGCACTTGGATGGCCGAGGTGGGGATGCTTTGAGGGACGTCGACTTCGTTGAAGAGCCAATCCACGCCCGCAGGCACGACGCGCCGGCCGTCGGGCAGAATGATGGGCGAGCCAGTCTTGTTCGCGGAAGCGATCGCGTCGCCTGACGGGGTGGAGGCCACGCACTGGCCTGTGGTGGCCTGCGGGTAGCCGCCGTCCCAGGCCGCGCACGGTGTGTCGTGGGGGATCGCTGCCCATGCGCCGAGGCTCGGGCAGGCATAGGGCTTCATAGACTCCGTGCACGACGACGAGGGGCACGTGAACGCGCAAGAGCGGGGCTGGTTTGCGAACGAGTACGGATCGCCCGCGTCCTCGCCGGCGCTTTCCCCCGCGTCCTCGGATGCATCGAGCGGACCGGCGTCGGCGGCTGGCGGGCCCGCGTCGGTTGGGCTCGTTGTGGAGCCAGGAGCCGCGCCGCTACCGCAGGCGCAAGGTAGAGCACAGAGCACAAGGGAGGCGAAAAGGAGGAAGGGGGACCGCACGCGGCGAAAGTCTAAAGTAAGCGCGTCGGTCTGACTCGTACGTATCCGCATGTCGAAGCGTTTTTCCGTGCCAAAGTTGACCGGAGATCGCGCATTCTCTAGCGTTTTTTTTGACGTGCCACAGCTATCGTCCGTGATGGGTACTTCTTGAGCTCCGAGGAAAAGAAAGACGGCGATCTTTCGTCGCCGAACATCGACGACCTGGATTCCGCTTGGGATTCGGACGACGAAGAGCTCGACGAGGACGCGACGACCGTCCAGATGATTCCGAAGGAGCTCGTCGCGCTCTCGCGGCGTGGAACCGAGGAGCCGGCGAAGAAGGCCGAAGCGCCGGCGAAGAAGCCCGAGGAACCGGAGAAGCACGAGGCCATCACCGCGCGCCCGCCGCCGCCGGGTCCGGTCGAGCCTTCGGTGGTGGTCGATGCTCCGCACGAGCAGGTGGCCCAGGCACAAGAGCAGGCCTCGGCGGCGGACGAAGAGGAGGGCGAGGACGAGGTCGTCGGCGCCGAAGAGGCGGCTGACGAAGGGGTCGCCGAGGCGGAAGAGAAGCGCGCGGCTGCCGCCGACGAAGCCGCGGGCCTCGATGCAGAGGCGCGCAAGAAGGCGGCGGAGGAGCGCGCCACGGCTCGCAAGGAGAAGCAGCGCGCAAAGACCCTCGCCGCGAGGGAGAAGCGGAAGGCACACGTCGAATCCCAGCGGCAGAAGGCGAAGAAGCCGAGGAGGCGCTCGTTACCGCCGCGTGAGTCCGGTGCCGATACCGAAGCAAAGGCGAGGGACTCGAAGCCGCCGAGCTCGCGCGCACGAGTGACGGGGCGCCCGGCAGCCATGACCAGCGCCCGACCGGCGACGGTCGTTGCGCCGAATCGGGACATGCTGCGGATGGTGTTCCTCGTCGCGATCGTCGTGGTGGTCGGCGCCTTCGTGCTCGGCCTCGTCCGGCGCTAGAGCCTGAGCGCCAGGATTTCGTCGAGAGCTTCGTCTGCGCTGCTGATGGCGCCTTCGAGGATCGTCGAGAGCGAGCGGAGGTTCGTCGTCGAGAGGGCTTCCAGGCCCAGGCGTCGCCGGATGGCGTCGAGACGTTCCGCGACGGCTTCGCCGCGCGCATAGCCCTCGACCCAAGGGCCACGTGCGATCTCCGCGACGAGCCGGGCGATGCGCGCGTTGAAGTCCTCTGGAAGCGGCGCTCCCCTCCGCGCCATGTGGTGGAGACGCGCCGCGACTTCGAGTGCGGTCTCTCCGGAGACGTTCTCGGTCGCGCGCTCGATCCCGCCGCGAAGCGCGAGCAGGAGTGTGCTCGCCTCGCGACGGACGAGCGAACCGTCGAGGCAGAGCTCCCAGGCGACGTGGGCGAAGAGCGTGAGCTTCGGGGCGGGGATTGCACCTAGCTCGCGGCTCATCGCCCGCTCACCGACCACGAACGCTCGGCAGGCGTGGAACACCGTGTCCGCTCGCGCGTGATGCTCGATGCCCGCCAAGATCTCTGCGACGCGCGTGGGGACGGTCGCCTCGAGTGCTCGTGCGGGACGGACGCTCTTGTCGGCCATGCGCCAGAGATCCGGGAGCATCGCTCCGACGGCCGATGCGCCCGCGTCGAGATCCCGGAGGGCGAGGCGATGATGGAGCAGGAAGTTCATCGCGACCGCGGCGCTCCGGGAGCTCGCCGGTAGCGATTCATCGAGGTCGCTAGACGACCGAGCGCTTGCGGTCCATCCACTCGGCGAGCGCGGCCAGCGCGGCGTAGCCAGCAAGCGCCTGCGCCGCGAAGCTCGCGGGCCCCCCCGGAGTCGGAAGGAACGGCGTTGCGATCGTCAGGAGGATCAATATGCCGGCCGTCACGCGCGTCGCAGCTTCGCCCCCCTCGCGCGGGCGCGTCGAGCCGAGGTAGAGGGCGCCACCCGCGACGAGGATTCCGAGCTCCATCACGACGGCGATGTCGGGCTGATTCCACAGGCCGAGTCCGATCTTCGCTGTGTCCGGGTCGAACCCGAGGGGCAAGTCGGGCGTATGGACCGGTACGTCGAGGACGAAGTGCGAGAGCACGACTACCGCGAACGCGAGCGCTGCTGCGACCCGCTCCTTCGCGTCCGGGATGGCCCGCTTCGCGAGCGCCGCGAACGCCAGCGCGCCGAGCGCTGACCACAGCACCGATCCGATGAGGCTGTGCGAGTACGGCATCGAATAGAGGTCGTACGGGTTCATCTTCGTGAAGCCCGGGACGATTCGGAGCTTCTCGATGCCCCCGAGCACGAACATCGCGAAGAGCACGTCGAGCAGCTGGGCGCCCAAGAAGAACACTCCGAGCGACGCGCGAGGCGCGAATCGCTTGGCAGCGAGGGAGACACCGTAGTGACCGATGAACATGGGCGCCTTTCACCTTTACCGCGAGCGAGGGCTGCGCGTCGAAATAGACGCGAGCGGGGAGGGACGGCATCATGGACGGATGGACGTCAAGGTGACCGTCGCGCTCGGCGCTCGGACCGTACGCATCGAGGACGTGAGCGACGCGCGAGTGAGGACCGCCCTTCAAGGCGCGGCGAAGCAGGTCGCGTCGAAGCTCGCCGGGGTAGTCTGCCCAACACACAAACGCGGGCCGGTCGATGTCCGCATCCATTTCGACCGCAGCGGCGCCGCAGACCTGAAATACGACTCGTGCTGCTCAGTCCTCGGCGAGATGGTCGGCCAGGCGCTCGGCAACGTCTAGGCGCGAACTATTCCGCCGCGTCGACGGTGCTCTCGCGCTGCACTTCGGGATGCGACGCGCGAGTGACGACGTGCACTCGCTCGATCGTCTTTGCTGGCCCCCCCCGCGATGCAGAGCGTGCGATCGTGCGCAGGCGTAGCGCTGCGGACGCATTCGCGACAATCGCGACGATGGCCAGGGCTGCAACGACGGGTGCGGTCTCGACCCACGTGGGGAAAGAGAAGAGGCGCACGACGGCACCCGCGATTGGCACCATCGTCACTCCGGCGACGAGGAACACGGCACGCTCCGCGCGACGCATGATCCCTCGCGGCACGGGCACCCCGAGAGCCTCGGCTTTCGCGCTCCCGTAGCTCACCATGAAGGAACCGAGGATCGCGAGCAGTGCGAGCGCGAGCACGACCTCGTTGGCCCGAAAGAAGAATGCGAGCCCACCCAGGACGAAGAACTCTTCGTAGCGGTCCACCGAAGCATCGAAGAGGGCGCCACCGGGTGATGCCGTGCGTGTCCTCCTGGCCACGAGTCCGTCCACCGCATCGCCGAACGAGGCGAGCACGATGGCGAACGCCGCGGCGCCAAAGTGCCCCAGAGCGAGGCAAATTCCACCGACGACCCCAGCGAGGAGGGAGGAAGCCGTGATGGCGTTCGCGGAGACGCCTGCAGACGCGAGCGAGCGCGCGATGGGCCCCAGAACTTCGAGCGTTATCGTGCGAAGAGACACCGGGAGCGCGACAGTACGGCCGTCATCCTCCGTTGCTTCGTCGCGAGGCCCGAAGAGCAACGCGCGGACCGCATTACTGGCGGACGCAACCACGACGAGCACCACGATGGCGCACGCCGCAAGCAAATCCGCACCGGTACTCATCCCGTCTCTCATCCCATCTCTCGGATTGCACGAATCGGGCTCGTTTGCATCATTCTTTGCGTTCCGGTCGGCCGTCCCCGATCTTCGAGTGTAGGCGCATCCTGACCTTCGGCGTCGAGGGAGACGGGGTTGCCATGACGAGCGGCGGTCAATGCCGGACGAAACGTAGCGTTCCGCGGACGAGGACGCGAGCGATCCTGTGCCTGCGCGGGGTAGAGTGAGCGGCGTGACGTCGGTCGTTCAGGAAACTGCGGAGCTCGTGCGTGAACGCTCGGCAACAGAGGAGCGTGAACGTGGGGCACGCCGCCGACGCCGGCTCCTCGGGGTCGCGTTCATCGCGCTCGTCGCACTCTTGCAGGTGGCGACCGAGTATTTCGTGGGGCGGGAGCGCGGCCGAGTCCTCTCTCATCTCGTGTATCTCGCGCTCGGTCTCCCAGTGTTGATGGGAACGCTCTCGCTGGGATTCTCGTACGCGACGCGCAAGCGGCTGGGGGCGGTGCCCACACTGCTGGCCGGTGTGGCGATCGCGGGGGGGCTCGGCGCGCTTCTAGGCGCCGTAGTCTGGTCCGTCGCTCAGTCGTACCCGATCCTTCGGCCGCACCCGGAGACCCCGTGGCGAATCGCGCGCGCCGTGCAGTTCGGTTTCATCGCTGGGCTTGCGAACTACGCCCTGTGGGCGCTCGCGTTCGTGTTTCCCTTCGCAGTCGAAGATGCGCGCATTCGCTCGCTCGAAGCGGACAAGCTGCGTCTCGAGGCAGAGAAGCTTCGGACGGCCGCGGAGCTCGCTCGCCTTCGCGCGCACCTCGAACCTCACTTCCTGCTCAACACCCTGAATGCGATCGCAGGGCTCGTGACGGACGACCCTCGCGAGGCCCGCCGACTCCTCGTCTGCCTCGGCGATCTGTTGCGGGACGCGCTCCGCGAGGAGGACGAGATGCAGACCCTCGACGAGCAGGTGCGCTGGCTTCGTCGCTATGCCGAGATCCTCGAAGCCCGCCACCCAGGGCATCTCGTCTTCAAGTGGCAGATCGCGGAGGAGTCGCGCACTGTCATGCTTCCGCGCCTGCTCCTTCAGCCGCTGGTGGAGAACGCCGTCAAGCACGGCGCCCTCCGGCGTCAAGGGGAGGGTGAGGTCATCGTGCGGGCCGAGCTCGTCGGCGACGGCACGTCCGAGTCCAGGCTCGTCTGCGTGATCGAGGACAACGGACCGGGTATTCCCGACACGGAGACCCGCTCCGGCGCGTTCGGTCTGCATGCCGTTCGAAGGAGGCTCGAGCTCAAGTTCACCGACCAGGCGAGCTTGCGACTCGAATCGTCGACCAGCGGAACGCGATCGATCGTGGAGCTGCCTTGCGTCGCGGCTCTTGCGCGCGGAGCCGACGCCATGCCGTCGATGGCAAGGGTCTGATGAGCACGGGGAATGAACCGCATCGTCTTCGCGCGCTGGTCGTGGAGGACGAGTGGCCGACCAGGAACTACCTCGTCGAGTTGATCGAGGGGACGCGGCTTGCGGAGGTGGTCGGGGGGGTTGCGACGCTCGACGAAGCCCGGGAAGCGCTCCAGCCGTCGTCGGGGCTTTCGGTCGATGTCGTATTCGTGGACGTGCAGCTCTCCGGGGCGGGGGGCGATCGCGCGGGGCTGGAGCTCGTGCGGACGATGGCCGCGCTCCCGCGAGCGCCCATGTTCGTGCTGGCGACCGCCTTCGATCAACACGCCATGGAGGCGTTCGATCTCGGCGTGGTGGACTATCTGCTCAAGCCATTCAACGAGGACCGTGTCGCGCAGTGTCTCCGCCGTTTGCATGAGCGCCGCCCCGCGAGCGCGCTCGCAACCCAGAGCGCGCGCATCGTGGCACGACGCAGGAAGAGCCTCGTCTTCCTGGAACCGTCAGAGATCTGGGCCTTCGAGGCGGCCGATCGTCTGACGTTCGTGCACACGCCACACGGGAAGTTCGATCTCGATCTCTCGCTCGCCGCCATCGAGGCGTCGTTCGGACGCGCGCTGATGCGCGTACATCGCAATTGGCTGGTCAACGTGACCTACATAAAGGAGCTCGAGCGGGACGGGGCCGAGACCAGGCTCTTCGTGGGGCCCGGCATCGGCGACGAGTCGCACGGCATTCGCGTCCCGGTGTCTCGCGACAGAGCGCAGGCCCTTCGGGAGACGCTCCTGTCGAATGCGACCGGGCTGCGGCGGACGTGACCGCAGAGCTGCCTTTCGTGCCCGAAAGAGCCCCGTTCGTCCGGCTCGAGCGTAGATAAGCGCGAGCGGACGGCGCGAGGGGCTCGTCTTTGCCCGCGACCCCGACGACAATCGGTCCCCGCATGACAGTGAGAAGAGGGACCACGACTTGGGATCGCGCCACGGGCGCGAAGCGCACGTTCTTGATGGCTTCCGCGCTCGTCTCGCTTCTGGGGTCGGGGCCCGTGCGGGCCGCGTCGGACCATCCGCTCACGCTCAACGAAGCGGTCCAGCTGGCGCTCTCTCGCAACGAGCAAGCGCGAATTGCCGACGAGCAGATCCTGGTCGCCGATGCCGCGGTCGAAAAAGCCCGTGTGGCGTTCTTGCCGACTGTGACAGGCCTCGGCAATGACGTCGCGCGCCCCTACGATGTCGTGAAGAACGGCACGACGGTGACCCCGTACAACGCCGTCACCGGGTCGGGCACAATCTCGCAACCCGTGGTGAACCTGCCGGCGTGGCCTCTGTACCGACAGGCGCAGCGACTCCTCGATGCACAACGCGCGACCTCGGCCGATAGCAAACGCGTGCTCCAGTTCAGCGCCGCCAGCGCGTTCATCAATGCGCTGAGCCTCGAAGCGGTGGTCGCGGCAGCGAACCGACGTCTGGACACGGCGAAGGCGACTCTCGTCGACACCCAGGCGCGCGTCGAAGGCCAGCTCAACAGCTCCAATGACGTGACGCGCGCCCAGCTCGATCTGGCGTCTGCGGTCCAGGAGGTTGCCTCCGACGAGGGGAACGTACAGCAGGCGTACGTCACGCTCGCCTTCGTCCTCAACACGCCCGTGCAGCCACCGCTCGCCCCCCCCACGCCGACGCTCGAGGCAGCGGCGTCGCAGCTGGGGGCGGTGAACAAGCTCGTCACCTCGGCCGAGCTTCGCCGGCTCGACCTCGTTGCCTCGAAGCACGCGGCCCGCGCGGCTCACCTCTTTGCCGACGAGCCGCTGATGCGGATCGTTCCGACCCTGGGGATTGCGGCGGCGGTCATCGGCCAAAGCCTCCCGTTCGCGAGCGGCAGGAACACCGACGAGACGCTGACGACGACGCTCTCCTGGCAGATCTACGATGCCGGGAACCGATACGCCGACAAGCACTCGCGTGACTCGGTGGCGATCATCGCCGACCTCACCGAGGCGACGCTCGAGCGGCAGATCAAGAGTCAGGTCGAGACTGCTGCGGCCGCGCTCACCTCGGCGCAAGCGCAGTATCGCGCCCTGGCCGATGCGGTCGCGTCATCACGAAAGAACGTCGAGGAGACCGCGACACTCTATCGTCAGGGGCTCGCGACCGCGCTCGAGCTCACCGACGCGAACGATTCGCGATTCGAGGCCGAGGTCGGCTTCTCGGGCGCTCAGTACGCGATGGCGCTCGCGTATCTCGCCCTTCGTCAGGCGATGGGGCTCGAGCCGCTTGGGACGGGGCTCCAGTGACGGGTACTGGCAGCAGGTGGGCTCACCGTGATGCGGGCAGAGACCGTGGGCAACGGCCACGCGAGAGGAATACGATGCGAACGAGATCCGGCGCGTGCGCGGTGATGGCGATGGCACTGGCCTGCGGCGCCTGCGACAAGAAGAGCGCGGCATCCGCTTCGAGCAGCAGCGGCGGAGGGAAGGGGAAGCTCGAGTACGCGGTCGAGATCGCGCCCGTGGAGCTTCGCCAGGTCGGCTACGTCGTCACCGCGCCCGGGTCGATCCAAGCCTTCGAGCAGGTGCAAGTGACTGCCCGCGTCGGCGGGGCGCTCGATAAAGTCGCGTTCTCCGAGGGGCAGACCGTCAAGTCCGGTCAGGTGCTCGCGATCATCGAGGTCGATCGCTACCAGGTCGCCGTCGACCAGGCGAAGGCGGCGGTCGACAAGGCGATGGCGACCGAGCAGCAGGCCGAGGCCCAGCTCGCACGGCGAGAAGCCAGCAACAAGGAGCACCCCGGGCTCGTCGCGGGCGAGGAGGTCGCGACGTACCAGACGGCCGTTCAGACCGCGAAGGCCGACGTGCAGGCTGCCAAGGAGTCGCAACGGGTAGCGGAGCTGAACCTGCGGGATGCGTACGTTCGAGCGCCGATGGAGGGGATCATCCAGACGCGAACCGCCGAAACCGGCCAGTATCTGCAGCCGGGCGCCATCCTTGCGACGCTGCTCCAGCGCGACCCCCTGCTCCTGAAGTTCTCGGTCACCGAGTCGGACGCCCCCCGAATCACGCCGGGCATGACGGCCAATCTCACCTTGCGGGAGTCGTCCCGGACCTATCCGGCGAAGATCACGCTCGTCTCGGCGTCCGCCGATCCGACTTCGCACCTCGTCGCCATCACGGCCCAGGTGGAGGACAAGGAGCACAAGTACTGGCTCCGTCCGGGCGTTTTTTGCGACGTGAACATCCCCGTTGGCGCCACGCGCCAGTCGGCGGTCGTACCCGAGATCGCCATCCGTGCGACCGAGCGCGGGTTCCTCGCCTACGTCGTCGACGGCACGATCGCCCACGAGCGTGCCGTGCAGCTCGGGATGCACACCGCGAACGGCTATGTCGAGGTGACCAAGGGGCTCGCCGCGGGGGAGCAGCTCGTCGTCCTCGGTGGCGAGCCGCTCAGCGACGGAGTCACCGTGAAGATCTCCCAGCGGACGACGATGGAAGCGTTCGACGCTGGCGCTCCCGCGAACCCAGCGCCCTCGGCGAGCGGCGCTCCGGGGGTCGTCCAGGCGCGGGTGCTCGACGCAGGGAGCGCGCCGTGAGCATCACCGACGTTTGCCTCCGGAAGCCGGTCCTGGCGTGGATGCTCATGGCCGGGACGATCCTTTTCGGAATCGTCGCCGTCACCCGCATCGGCGTGAGCCAATTCCCGGACGTCGACTACCCGACGATCTCCGTTTCGGTCGCCTGGCCCGGCGCGGCGCCGGAGGACGTCGAGTCGGGCGTCGTGAACATCCTCGAGGAGTCGCTGGCCCAGGTCGAAGGGGTCCAGACGATGACCTCGTCGTCGTCGATGGGGAGCGCCCGCATCACGGCGACGTTCGACATGTCGCGCGACATCGACCTCGCACTGCAGGACACGCAGGCGAAGATCGCGCAGGCAGGACGACAGCTCCCCCAGGACATCGATCCGCCCGTCGTTTCAAAGAGCAACCCCGACGACCAGCCGATCCTCACGATCGGCGTCTCGGGCCCGTTCTCGCGCCAGCTCCTGGCCGATACCGCGCGCTACGAGGTCGAGGATCGCCTCCAGACGATTCCTGGCGTCGGGCAGGTGACGCTCACCGGCTACGTGGACCGCGCGGTCCGCATCTGGATCGACGAAGACAAGCTGAACGCGACGCAGCTCACGGTGACCGACGTCATGAGCGCGCTGACGCAGCAGCACGTCACCGTCCCCAGCGGAGCGATGGATACGCAGGAGAAGCAGCTGAGCGTGCGCGTGCTCGGGGAGGCGGCCGACCTGGCGACGCTGCGCCAGATCATCGTGAAGAACGTCGCTGGTGCGCCGATCCGGCTAGGAGACGTCGCGCTCGTCGAAGACGGTTTCGAGGACATCACTTCGGTCGCGCGCTCGGGGGGGGCCCCCGTGCAAGCGATGGGCATCCTGAAGCAGCGCGGATCGAACGCGGTCGGCGTGGCCAAGGCCGTGCGCGACGCTCTCGCGGAGGTGCAGAAGGGGCTCCCCGAGGGGATGCACGTGGACGTCATCTTCGACACCACCGGGTTCATCTCGGAGAGCGTCAACGAGATCGTCCTCGAGCTCGGTCTCGCGCTCGTGCTCACGGCGCTCGTCTGCTGGCTCTTCCTCGGATCGCTCTCCAGCACGATGAACGTCCTGTTCGCGATCCCGATGTCGCTTCTGGGCACGATCGCCGTCATCTACTTCCTCGGCTACACGCTCAACACGTTCACGCTGCTTGGCCTCTCGCTCGCCGTCGGTCTCGTCGTCGACGACGCGGTCATGGTCATGGAGAACATCTTCCGCCATGCCGCGATGGGGAAGGACAGGATGAAGGCTGCCGCGGAGGGGACGCACGAGATCACGTTCGCCGCGCTCGCAGCGACGCTTGCCGTCATCGCCATCTTCCTGCCGGTCATCTTCATGTCCGGCATCGTCGGCAAGTTCTTCCTGCAGTTCGGCGTCACGCTGTCGATCGCCGTCGCCGTTTCGTACATCGAAGCGATCACGCTCGCGCCGGCACGCTGCGCGCAAATGGTGAACACCGAGCACGAGGCGCGCACTGGCCTGGGCGGTCTCGTCGATCGTGGCTTCACCAGGCTGGAGGCGTTCTATGCCAAGGCGCTCGAACGCACCCTCCGCCGCCCGTGGATCGCGCTGGGGACGGCGGTCTTGGTGCTCGGCGTCGCGACGTGGACGGCGATGTCGCTCCCCGAGGAGTTCGTGCCGTCGCAGGACCAGAGCCGCTTGATGGTCCGCCTCACGACCGCCGTTGGCTCCGACCTCGGGCAGACGGACGCGCTCGTGAAGCGCTGCGAGGCCTTCTTGAAGAAGCGCCCGGAAGTGCAGGGAGTGATGTCGAGCACGGGCGGCTCGGCGAGCAACAGCGGGAGCTTGTCGGTCACGCTCGTCGATCCAAGTCAGCGCAAGCAGACGCAGAACGAGCTGGCGGCGGTCTATCGCAAGGAGTTTTCGAGCTATCCAGGGCTTCGCGTCTCGGTGCAGGACCTGTCGCAGCAGGGGTTCACCGGGCAGCGCGGGTACCCCATCGAGTTCTCCGTGCGAGGATCCGATTGGGACGTACTCACGACGCAAGCGGCCAAGGTGCGCGACGAGCTCACCAAGAGCGGCCTCGCGACCGACATCGACACCGACTACCAGATTGGCTCACCGGAGCTTCAGATCAAGCCGGATCGCGCGCGTATCTCGGATCTCGGGATCTCCGTCCAGGACGTGGCCAATACGGTGAGCACGCTCGTCGGTGGCGTGACCGTCGGGAAGTACTCGTCGGCGGGTCGCAGGCTCAACGTCGACCTGAAGCTGCTCGCAGCGCAACGCAGTCGCCCCGAGGACGTCGCCGATCTCCGCGTCCGGCTCCCAGGCGGCCAGCTCGTGCCGCTCTCCGCGGTCACGACGCAGCAGGAGATCCCGGTGCTGCAGGCGATCAACCACGCCGACCGCGAGCGGGCGATCACGATCTTCGGCAACGTCGCCGCAGGTCACTCGCAGAGCGAGGTGCTCGACTTCGTACAGGGGCTTCAGAAGGAGGTCCCGAGCGGATATCGCATCGTGATGTCGGGTCAGAGCTCTCAGTTCACCGATTCGCTGAACAGCCTGATGTTCGCGCTCGGTCTCGGCATCCTCGTCGCGTACATGGTGCTGGCCTCGCAGTTCAACTCGTTCCTGCATCCGGTGACCGTGCTCAGCATCTTGCCTCTCTCGATCGCCGGCGCCGCGTTCGGTCTCTTCTTCCTTCACAAAACGCTGAATGTCTTCAGCATGATCGGCGTCCTCTTGCTGATGGGGATCGTGAAGAAGAACTCGATCATCCTCGTCGACTACGCGACCGAGCAGCGGCACCTCCTCGGCCTGGGAGCGCGCGAGGCGATGCAGAAGGCGGGACCGGTCCGCCTTCGGCCCATCGTCATGACGTCTGTGGCCACGATGATGTCCGCCATCCCGGCCGCGCTCGGACTAGGTCCCGGCGCGGAGACTCGCGCGCCGATGGCCGACGCGGTTCTTGGTGGGCTCGTGCTCTCGACCGCGCTGAGCCTCTTGGTCGTGCCCGCGTTCTATGTCGTCGCCGACGGGTTCAAGCAGCGCCTATCGCGTCGCCCGGCGGTGGCGGCTCCGCTGGTTCCTGAAGGCGGACACGGCGCATAGGCGGCGACCTGGTTGGATCGAGCGATCCACCGGCGCATCTCGCGTGACGGCGGTTTCTCGACGTTTCGTGCCGATGACGGAGTGGCGCGGGGGGTGCTTGGCGTCATACGGCCCATGAGCTCCGCCTTTCGAATTTTCGTCGGTCCACTCGCGCTGACCTCGTTTCTCGCCGTCGCTGCCTGTTCCGGCGCGAAAGCCCAGCTGGTTGACGAAGCGCCAGCGGAGACGTCGACGGCGGAACCGCCGGCAGCCGATTCGGACGCGGGGGGTGGGGCCGCCGCATCGAGCGGTACTGGGAGCGCAGCAAGCGGGGGGAGCGACAGCGGAAGCGGTAGCAGCGGGGGAAGCGGAAGCGGGGGAGGCCCGAGCGTCGGCGCGCCCGCGCCGACGCAGTGCCCAGCCGGCGCCATCACGGAAGACGGGAGCAACGGCGCGCAGTACACGGCCATGGAGATGGCGACCGCGGCGTGCGGCACCGTCAGCGCGAACGGGACCGACTGGTGGAGGTTCACGCTCCCTGCCAAGGCGACGCAGCTCGCGGTCGAGTACGCGGGCAAGGTTTCGCTTCAGGTCACGTCTGGAGGGGGCACGTACACCGTCGGCGCGGGGGCCCCGCTGCCGTTTCATCCGGGCGCCGAGTACTTCATCGAGGTGGATAGCTCGACGGGGAGCTCGCAGTCGTACGTGATTGCGGTCGAAGAGGAGTGACCCGGGTCAGTGATGCGCGGTGCGTCGTTGGGGGCCCGCGATCTCACGCAGGGCGGCATCGACGATGCGGTTTTTCTCGTCGACAAGGACGACGGTGGGCTTCCACCCGCGTGCTTCGTTCGCCTCGAGCTCCGCGAACGTCGCCAGGATGACGAGATCGCCGGGGCTCGCATGGTGCGCCGCCGCGCCGTTGATGCAGATGACGCCGCTGTTCGGCTCTCCGCGAAGCGCGTACGTCACGAGGCGTGTCCCACGTGTCACGTTCCAGATGTGGATCTGCTCGTGCTCCAGGATCTGAGCCGCCTCCATCAGATCGGCACTGATGGTCACGCTCCCCTCGTAGTCGAGGTCCGCGTGCGTGACCGTGGCGCGATGGATCTTCGACTTGAACAAGTGCAGGCGCATTCGTCCTCCAGTCTCGGCCTCGAAGTGAGGTCCGGGCTTCAGGTGAAGCGTGACCGATCACCCGATGTGCGCAACTGTCGTTGACGTCGTGCAGTGCGTACGCCGCATCACGGCAACGACACGCGACCACGATCGCATACGTTTTTGCGCCCGCTTCGATGGTTTTCCGAAAGCGCGGGAATCGCTTTGATTTCGTGTCGATTCCCTTGGCTCGAGCGATCGCGGGCGTGTCAAACAGACTCTGTCCTCGCTGATACGAAAGCACTCCCGGCGCGCGTGATTTCGACGTGCAGCCCTCCGACCTCGGGATGTCGCACAGGTGGCGGCAGGAAACCCCGACAGGCGACGACAAATAAGGAGGGTTTGAACATGCGAATTCGTTCCGCGTTCGTCTCGGTGCTCTTTCTCGCGCCCGTGCTCGCCGCGGCGGGTTGTTCGTCCGGTGCGGGGCAGTCGGGTGAGAACGTGGGGGCCAGCGCAGCCTCGGGCGGGCTGGACGTGGCCTCGCGCAAGTGGAGCGTGGCCGTGTGTCCGGAGACGCCGGACGTCGGTTCGGCGCGCTGCCTCGCGCACGTGGTCACCGACAGCAACGGTACGGTGCTCTCGGCCACGACGCCGCAAGGCCTCGGTCCGGCGGACCTGGCGTCGGCCTACAAGCTCCCCTCGAGCGGCGGTTCGGGCGCGACGATCGCCATCGTCGATGCGCAGGACGATCCGAACGCGGAGTCGGACCTCGCCGTCTATCGCGCGCAGTACGGGCTGCCGGCGTGTACGACCGCCAACGGCTGTTTCAAGAAGGTGAACCAGAGCGGCGTGCAAGGCTCGTATCCCACCGGCGACACCGGATGGGGCGGTGAGATCTCGCTCGATCTCGACATGGCGAGCGCGATCTGTCCGAGCTGCAAGATCATCTTGGTCGAAGCGAACAGCTCGAACATGGGCGACCTCGGCGCCAGCGTGAACGAAGCGGCAGCGCTCGGGGCGACCGTCATCAGCAACAGCTACGGCGGTGCCGAGGACTCGACGACGGTGAGCGAGTCGAGCGAGTACTTCAACCACCCGGGCGTCTTCATCACCGCGAGCGCGGGCGACAACGGCTACGGGGCGAGCTTCCCGGCGACCTCGCAATACGTCACGGCCGTCGGTGGGACGACGCTCACGAAGGCGAGCGGTACTACGCGCGGTTGGACGGAAACGGCGTGGGCCGACACGGGTAGCGGATGCAGCGCGTATGTCGGGAAGCCCTCGTGGCAGACCGACACCGGGTGCAAGAACCGCATGGAAGCGGATCTCTCGGCGGTCGCCGACCCGAACACGGGCGTCGCCGTCTACGACACGTACGGTGGTGCGTCCGCCGGCGCGGCGGGGTGGGAAGTGTACGGCGGCACGAGCGTGTCCTCGCCGCTCGTCGCGTCGATCTTCGCGCTCACCGGGCTCGCGGCGACGTCGACCCCGCAGTTCGCGTGGTCGCACTCCTCGTGGTTCTTCGACGTGACCAGCGGCGCGAACGGCAGCTGCACGACGAAGTACGAGTGCACCGCGGGCGCCGGCTACGACGGCCCGACGGGGTGGGGTACGCCGGACGTCTCGGCCTGGACGGGCGGAGGCAGCAGCAGCTCGGGGAGCAGCAGCGGGAGCAGCAGCAGCTCCGGAAGCAGCAGCGGGAGCAGCTCGGGAAGCAGCAGCGGTAGCAGCTCGGGTAGCAGCAGCGGTGGCAGCAGCTCGGGGACGGCCAGCAGCAGCAGCGGCGGTAGCTCGGGTAGCAGCTCGGGGACGAGCAGCAGCAGCAGCTCGGGTAGCAGCAGCGGCAGCAGCTCGGGTAGCAGCAGCGGTAGCAGCTCGGGTAGCAGCAGCGGCAGCAGCTCGGGCGGCAGCTCCGGGAGCAGCAGCGGCGGTGGTGGGAGCACGTGCAAGCACACGGACTGCACGACCGGCACGCGGCTGAAGGACGGATGCGATGCGTGCACCGTGAAGCTTTGCGCGGAAGACCCGTATTGCTGCAGGGTCCTCTGGGATTCGATCTGCGTGAGCGAGGCGGGCTCGATCTGCGGCGAGAAGTGCAACTGATTCGCTGACGAAACTGCCGCGCGGGGTGGTGCCTTCTTGCGAGGGACCCACCCCGCGTGCATTTTGTGTCTGCGAAGATGCCGTCCCGGACCTCCTCGAAGACCGTTCGCACGGAGGAGGCTCGCTTCCGCGCCCGTCTTCGCAGGGCGCTGGTCGTGGGGCTCGCCGGACCCGCGGCGACGATCGCCTGCTCGACGAGCACCGGGAGCCGAGGCGGGCACATCGATGCGTCGGTCGCGCCGGACGGGGCCAGTGATGCGTCCGTCGAGAGCGACGCGGGCAACGCGCGCGATGGCGGCGAAGCGTCCTTCGACGCGGCCCCCGACCCTTGTGCTGTCGTCGTTCTCGACGCGGCGGCCTTCGGTACGGACGGCGCCTGCGACAACTTCGTGCAGCTCCCGTGCGGCATCCCTCCCGACGCGGCGATCCAGGGGTGCGCGCCCGCGGTCGATCTCTGCAACGCCGAGTGCCCCGACAAGCTGTTCTTCGAGTGTGCGTATGCGCCGATCACGTGCATCGACGGAGGGCTCATCCCGGACGCGGAGGTCGTGATCGAATGTGGGCTCTGCATCGGGAACCTCGGACGTCGGCCCGCTGGCTTGCGAGAGCCGGGTACGAGGCGCGAGCGGTCCCCGGTCGGGGACTACTTTGCGCGAGCGGCCTACCTGGAAGCGGCGTCAGTCGATGCGTTCGTTCATCTCGAGACGCAGCTGGCCGCGCTCGGCGCGCCGGCGCCGCTGCAGGCGAGGACGGCGCGCGCAGCGGAGGACGAACGTCGCCACGCGCGGACGACCGCGCGCATCGCGCGGCGCTACGGAGTGGAGCCCGAGGTCCCGCGCGTTGCAGCAGCTGCGGCGGTGACGCTCGAGGAGCTGGCACACGAGAACGCAGCGGAGGGGTGCGTGCGAGAGTCGTTCGCAGCGTTACTCGCGCTTCATCAGGCGAGGTACGCCGCGGACCCCTGTGTCGCGCACGCGATGCGGGTGATCGCGCGCGAGGAGGCACGTCACGCTACTCTCTCGTGGTCGATTCACGCATGGGCGAACCGTCGGCTGGCGACCGCCGCACGCGCTCGCGTCCGAGCGACGGCGGAGCAGGCGACAGCGAGGCTGCGCGGCGCTGCACGGGCACCGCGGCACGCCGAGGTTGCACGCATCGCCGGGCTTCCATCGGTAGCGGAGGAGGCGCAGCTCGTGGAGAGCTTCGCGGAAGCGTTCTTTGGATCGGGGGAGGAGAAGCGTGAGCCCGCTGGTGGCCCGCCGGGTCGACGCCGGCGACGTGGCTCTGCGAGCGCTTGACTTCGTAGTCGGGGCGGCTAAGGTGCGCATCCTCGCGCGCGCCTAATCCCGCTCTCGCGACGTGAACTTATCGCTCGGAAATCTTGAAGGTTCTTGGGGGATCGTCTAACGGCAGGACGACGGATTCTGGCTCCGTCTATCAAGGTTCGAATCCTTGTCCCCCAGCTACGGGACGCCCCGCCAGTGGCGTCGAAGTACTTCTCGTGACGTTTGCTTGATCTGCTTGATTCAGCTTAGTTTGGTTTGGCGCGGGTGACGTGAGACTCCCGCGCGTCGTGCAAAGGGCCCCATCGTCTAGCGGTTAGGACGCCGGCCTCTCACGTCGGTAACATGGGTTCAATTCCCATTGGGGTCGCTACGGAAGGCGGCGAGATCACTGAGGAAGTGGTCTCGCCGCTTCGCTATTTGGACCCCGTCTCCAGGATATCTCCAAAAATGCCCTCCTCCGCCTCGCGCTCGTCGCGCGTGTTGAGGAGGTCGATCGCCCCGCGCCGGGCGGCCGGCGACAGGTGCATGTAGCGGAGGGTCGTCATCAGGTTCTCGTGACCGGCGAGCTCCTGGATGGCCTTCGCGGGTGCCCCCCGCATCGCGAGGTGCGAGCAGAACGTGTGGCGGAGCTTGTGGAGGCTGCCCTCCACTTCGAGCACCGCGCGCCGTTCGCACGCCTCGAGCCACGCGCGCACGGTCGCGTGGGTCGCGGGGGCTGGCGTCGGCGTCCCGTCGTCGTCGCGGTACAGCACGAGCTCACCGCGAAGGTGGCGCGCGCGCTGCAGCGCGGAGGCGAGGGCCGCCGTCATCGGCACGATCCGTCCGTGCCCGCTCTTCGGAACGTCGACGACGCCTTGCCAGACGGCTTGCTGGATGACGATCTGCTTTCGCCGGAAGTCCACGTCGCACCAGCGCAGGGCGAGCATCTCGCCCATGCGAAGCCCGGCATCGCCTCCGAGGAGGACGAGGACGAGCGCGCGAACGTCGTAGCGGGAGGCCGCTTCGACGAGGCGCTTGTACTGGCCGAACTCGTAGAACTTCACGACGAGGTTCGAGACCTTCATCAGCTCGATCGTGCACGGAAGCTTCGGGATGACCTTCCACTTCACGGCCACCTTGAGGAGCTTGCCGAGGACGGCGAGAACGTTGTTCACCGTCTTTCGGCTGTGCTGGGCGAGGGACGACTTGAGCGCTTGCACGTCCTCGTCGTCGATCTCGTCGAGCCGCTTCTCCCCGAGACGCACGTAGAGGTGCTTCTTGAGGATGCTCCTCTTGGCGGCGATCGTGCTCGCCTTCTGGCGGTTGGCGCGCGCGTAGTTCTCGATGAAGCGCGGGCCGAATTCGCTGAGGGTCGGGACCTCCTTCTTCGGTTCCTCGGGGGGACGTTCGGAGGGTGGTGGCTCGCGCAGGAACGCAGCTTCGCGCGCCTCACCCCATCGCTTCGCGGCAGACACGCTCGTCACCGGCGCCTTGAAGCGCCGCCGGAACGGCGAGCCGTCCGGGTATGTGAAGCGGATGTCCACCTCGAAGCCTCCTCGCTTGTACTTCCTGATCTTGACCGTCATCGTCCGGACCTTTCCGGCGATGGCGCTCGTTCTTCCGTGAGCGAGCTTAGCAGCTCGTCGCGATCGATGAGGACGCGCCGGCCGAGGCGACGGACGCCGGCGAGCTGGCCGCGCTCGACGAGGGCGTAGATCGCCTTGCGGGTCGTGCGAAGGAGCTCGGCGGTTTCGTCGACCGTCATGAGGGCGGGGAAGGCGGGGACGACGGGGGTCATCGGCGGGCCGTGAGGGTGAGGCGGGTGACGGTGAGGTCGAGGGTGATGGAGGTCGGGGCGCGGACGGTCGGCTTCGCTGGCGGCGGCGTGGAGGGGCGCGCGGTCGCGGGCGTGCCCGCGGCGAAGCCGTGGCGGTACGCGCATGCGGCGAGCGCGCCCGTTCCGAGCGCGTGCGCGTGCGGCGCGAACCACGAGTCGCTGGCGAACAGCGAGACGGCGTGGAGTGCGACGCCCGTCCAGAGGTCCGCGATGCCGGCGACGTCGGATTGGCCGTGGGCGGCTCCGAACGCGAACGCGGCTGCGCTCGTTTCGACCGCGGCGATGGCTGGGGCCAGATCGTGCGTGGGCTGCGACTTTCGTTCGCGGAGCTGCGCCCGCGCGCGCCGCTCCGCCTTCCTCACCTCGGCGAGTGTTGCTGCGTTGAACATCTGACGTACTCCTCGTCGAGCACTGCGCCGCGCGTCGTGGCGGCCCTCGACACGGACGACGTAAGGATCGCGTCTTGATCAGCGCAATTCCCTGCCGTTCGACGATGGCAGCCTGTCTGGCAGGGTTGCCGCGATGACGGCGTGACAGGCCGCGCGTCGTTCGGGTCGCGCGATTTCTCGGCTGGCCGTGCCCTGTCACGATGATGCACGCGGCAGGGCTGGCGCACGCCGAGCGCGTGCTTATCTATTTTGCGAGGGGCGATCTTTTTCGTCCGTCATCCTGCTCTCACGGGCGGGATCGAGCTTCGAGAGCGGCGTGGATGGCAGCAGAGCATGACTTCAAGACGTGGCCGCGGCGTGAGGAGGCTGCGAAGCGGCTCGGGATCAGCGTCGCGACGCTTCGTCGCTACGAGGGGGAGCTGCTCCACCCGATCAAGGACGGGAACGGGCACCATCGGTTCGACCCGGAGGAGCTCCGAACGGTCGGCCCGGAGATCGCGAGGCTCCGCAAGCGCAAGGCTGCGGCTCCGAAGCCGCCCAAGGATGCTCCGCGCCCCGTCGCGTCCCTGCGAGACGCCCGGCCCCCGCAGCCGCGCGTGACGGGCGAGGTGGCGAAGCGCGCGTGCGAGATGTTCGAGCAGGGGCAGTCGCGCCTGCGCGTGCTGATGGAACTCGGTGAGGCGCCGGAGAACGTCGACTGGCTCTGGGAGAAATACCTCGAGTACTCGGGGAAGAAGGCCCCGGAGGCGGGGCGGCGGTCGGTCAGCCAGGCGAGCCAGGCGTCGAGTCCGGCGGCACGCGGGAAAGAGCCGCCCGCGCTGGAGGTCAACTACGAGTGGTACCTGCGATCTCGCCCGCGCGAGGCCCTGGATGCCAGCGAGCTCAGCGACCTCGTGTACCTGGAGGAGACCGATGCCCGGAAGGCGCTCTACGACAAGAGAGAACGCGCGGTTGTCGCTGAAAGAGCAGGCTCCTCTGGTCTCTCGGTAGGGGTGTCGGTTGCCGCACCGCTCGACGTGAACGCCCTGCGCGCGCGCCCCCGGGGTTCTCTCACCCTCGCGGAGCGGGAGCTCGTGGAGGTGGTCGAGTTGGACGCGGAGCGCGAACGGCGGTCGTACGTGGCCCGGGGGTTGGCGCCGCCGAGGTGATACGAAACGTTGTCTGGAAAGCGTACGGATCGACGTTTCGTATCCATGACGACGGAGGAGGCCATCTCCGGCCGGCCACGCGCCTTGTACGTCGGCGCTTCCCCCAATCGCAGCAGTTGACACGACGCGTGCGCGCGCCAACGTTGTGCTCGGCGTGACGCACGAGTTCGGTTCGATTTCACGGCGGCGCCATCGCGCGCGGTGGTCGAGCGGTTGGGACGTCGACGCTGCGCGCAGGGCCAGACGACCGGAAGAGATGGGGTAGCGACGGATGTCTCTGGAGATCAAGTGCGCAAAGCTCCGCTTCATCACGCAGGAGATGGAGTTGGCACACGCCATCGCCACTCACGCACCGACGCCCTTCGTGGCCCGTGTCGTGGCCAGGCACGTCCTCGGAAGGGCGCAGGACTTCATCGCGATCGCCCGAGACGTCCCATCGCTGCTGCGTGCGATTGGCAAGGACACGCGTGACCTGAAGGCCCGAACGAAGGCGTATGCCGAGGCCTTTGACGAGTACTACGCGACCACGCGTACGAAGATCGCCGCGCACGTCCAGGATCTCGAGTGGGTTGAGCGACTGGAGCTCTGGACCGACATCGAGGTCGTCAAGCTTGCCTATTTCGTCGAAGGGGCGCGCGAAATCTACGACGCCATCGGCGCGCTCTCGCCGCCGAACTTCCAGGGCTACGCGGCGCCCGTTGAGTCGGGAGACGCCGCGTTCGGCGCGATGCTGAACACGGTCGCGGCGTCCCGTCCACCCGACGGACTCGTCCGTGCCGGTGCGGATCCCCTCGCGGCTACGCGGCCAGATACCGTGGCAGTACTGAACTTTTCGCCCGTTCATCAGCGCGCCGGGCAGCTCGCCGCGATCAATATGTGGGTCCACGAACAGCTCGGCCTCTGGGTCGCGTTCCGAGCGTTCGCAGGCGCGGAACGGATCCTACGGGCTCGAATCCTGACGGACCTGGTCAGCTTCGCCGACTGCCTTCGCACTCGTCCCGATGGTGATCCGGCTCATCGGGGGCTCGGGCTCGACGATCTCCTGCGAGCGACCGACGGCGGTGATGCCACGGCGATCGACGAACTGCGCCGGGTCTATCGGTTCGAGGAGATGGTCACGAAGCTCCGCGGCGTTCGGAATCACTTCGGGGGTCACTTCCACCCGGACGATGCGCTCGATGTGCCCGCCCTCCTGGCCGAGTTTGATGCCATCCAATTGCGAGAACTGGCGGCGTTTCACGCCCGCATGGCGGGCGTCTTCGACAGGAGCTGCGAGCGCACGATGTTCCTTGCGAGCTACCGCGTAAACAACGCGCCCCTTGCGGGGATCGTGCGCACTGTCGGCCAAAACGAGTTCGTGCGCCCGTTCGACGAACACCGCGACGCTGCGATTCCCGAGGTACCACGCTTCGCGGGTGCTCCTTACAACGTAGAACTGTTCGCTGAAGCGGTGAACGCTTGGACCCAGGAAGACGGCGACCCCGATCATCCGCGGACGTACATCTGGAATGCGCTGCTTCAGCATGTGCCCCCCGGACGGAAGCACGTCGACGGAGGGTCGCTACCAGAGCCCCATACCTACCTGTTGGAGCGACTCCTTGCATCGACCGATCCACGAGAAGCTCGACGTCTGCTGGCGCTCGTCGCGCGGTGCGCGCGTGGAGCGCCCGAGCCGCTCGCAGAGCTTTTGCTCGCATACCTTGAGCGCACCGGCGAGTGTCGGTCGGGGGCGCTGACAACCACCGAGGTCTGCTCAGCGCTCGCGGAGCAGCCGATCCGGAATGCCGACTGGGCGCGAGCTCCGATCGTGAAGCTCGCGCTGTCCCAGGAGCCCCTCGCCTCCGCTCTAGCGATGCGCTGGCTCTTTCTACGCATGGCGGATGACCCACAAGACGACGCAGGCGGGACGATCATGAACCGGCTTGCCCCGCTTCTCGCGCCGCACTCCGTGCGCGATCGGCTGCTCGCGCTTCTCGCGATCGCGAGCCTCTTCTACGTGCGCGTCCTCCTCGCGACAACGCTGGAGCGGGAACAGGAGGGGGTCTTTGGCGCGGTCGTCTCCACTCTCATCGAGCTGCACCAAGCCTTCTCGACGGACGCCGGGGCGGGACATCTCCTCAAGGCGGGAGACTGCGCTAGCCTGAGCGTGCTGGTCGGTGAGGAGCTCCGCGCGTCACAACCTGATGACGCGCGGGTGTTCTACGAAGCGGTCACGTCGCGGGTGGTTCTCGTGCCCGTCGTCGAGGCCACGAGGCAACAAGCGTCGCTGAACCGCGCGCTGGCTCATCTGCGCATAGGACAACCGAACGTCGCTCGCGCGTTGGCTCTCCGGATTTTCGACGACCCTTTAGCGATCGAACTTCAACTCCGCGCGATGTCCTTGCTCTTGGAAACCGGGCTGCCGCGCGAAACGGTGCGCGGGATGCTGAACGATATTAAGAGCAGTGCGAGTCTCTCACCCGAACAAACCGCCCTCGTCGCGGACGTCGAGGTCGAGCTGGGGGCGACCGAAGGTGGCTGATGTTCGATTCACTATGTGACACCTCCCCACGGCTCGACCTCGGCGCGCTCGCCGAGGCATTGCTCTTCTACCAGCGGGTGCACCTTGTCTTGGGCCCCCGACGCCTTCGCGAGCTCGTCAGAGCCCTCGGGGCGGAGCGACTGGTAGCCTTGCTCGACAGCGGGAGTCTCCAGATCGGCTACACCCCCGCTCAGCTAGCGGCGTCCTTGACCGGCGAGGTGCGCGATGTGATCCGCTTCGAGGCCCCGGTCCACGACCTCAAGACGCTCCTCCCCCGCGTCGTGTTCGACAGCATGGGCACGCGCGGCGCTTCCGCCACGCGATGCATTAACAAGCTCTTTCGCGCAATTCGCCCGCTCGAGGTCCCAGCGAGCCTCACCGAAGCGGCGCGGCAGGACCTCACGAATGGGCCGCTCGTTCGGCGCGCGCTCGTTGAGATGGCCGGCGTCGGTGCCCCCAGCCTCGACGCGACGTCCTTTCGATTCGAGATCAAACGGGACGAACGGGGCCTGCACGTCGAGTCGGACGTCGACTTCGCGAAGTTTCGCGGCATCGGCGAGTTCGAGAAGTTCGACGTGGGCCACCTGATCGCGTCTTTCGGTGCGGCGCGCATGCAAGCGCATGCCGCGGCAACGTTCGGGGGCGAGATAGCGACGGACCCGACAACCTCGATCGTTCTGCGCGCGACTGTCTCGGACCTCACCCGAAGGCGCAGCGCGAGCGCATCCGGAATCGCTGACTTCGAAGAGTTGGTGCTTGACCAGGCGGGCGCCATCCGCGACGCGATCAACTCCGGGCGCCGATCCTTCGACGAGTTCGAAGGGCTTCTCGAACGTGCCGCGCGGTTTCGAGGCTGGCTCAAGAACCAGCCTCACGACAAGAAGCTGGTGAAGGCCTACTTCGACGAGGTCACAAGGGACTCCTGGGTTGCATCAGAACCTGGGAAGGCCGCGCGCTGGTTCTTCCTGAACGCGATAGGCATGACGGCGTCGCTGCTCACTGGTAGCGACGTCTCAGGAACGATCTTGGCTGGCGCCCTGAGCATGGCCGATACGTTCTGGCTGGAGAACTTCGCGAAGGGTTGGCGCCCGGATCAGTTCGTGAATGGAGCCCTGAAAGGCTTCGCCGAAGCTGATTGAGGTCGGCTCGACCGGGGGCTTGCGTGAGACATTGGACGAGCTAAGGCGTCCACCCGTTTGACGTGTCCATTAGTAATGGACATACTGTCCGAGTAGACATGCTCGAGGCTGCGAAGGACATCAACCCGTACCTCGAGCGCTTACGCGAATTGTCATTCGTGCGCGAGGCCACGGTCGAGGCTCTCCAGCGATCCGCAGGCGCGAGCAAAGCGGATGCGATCGTTCGTATCCGAACACCGGCCGGCGTCGTCCGCCTCATGGCGGAGCTGAAGCGGACGCACCTCACGCGCGACCTTGGACATCGCCTGATCCATCTCGCCGAGTCCGAGCCAAACCTCCTCCTGCTCGCACCTACCGTTGGGCGAGATCTCGGGGACGAGTTCTCCCGCGCGGGCGTCAACTTCATGGACCTCGCGGGCAACTGTCATCTGCGGCTCGGAAAGGGCTACGAGGCCCGCGTTCAAGGGCGGCGACTGGCCGCGCCCGCCGCAGAGAAGGGACTTCGTGCGCCCGCGTACCGGGTGCTTTTCGCACTTCTCGCCGACACCGCCCTCGCAGGCGCAGCGTCGCGCGTCCTCGCGGAGCAGGCGGGTGGCGTCAGCGCGCAAACGGCGATCGACCTCCGGGAGCGGCTCCGCGCACGTCGCATCCTGGTCCCGCGCGGGAAGCGCCTCGACTGGACGCCATGGGGCCGAAAGGAAGCCCTCGACCTATTCGTCGCTGGCTTCGCAACCACGCTCCAGCCGAGTCTCGCGCTCGGGCGCTTCCGTCCCCAGGAGGCGCCTCTCGGTCGACTCGAGGCGCTGGTCTCCAGAGAGCTCGGTCGTACGCGAACGTGGGGCTTCGGGGGAGGCGCTGCGTGCGAGCGCCTGACGGGGCATTTCCGCGGGGACGACACCCTCGTGTACGTGACCGAGTGGCCAGGAGCGGGGCTCGCGGCAAAGCTCCGCCTCCTGGCGGATCCAGCCGGACTCGTCTCGTTCGCCCGCTCGCCGGGACCACTCGCCCTCGAGAGCCCGCAGCCGCAGGCGGTCCATCCGCTCCTCGCGTACGTCGACCTGCTGACGAATCCGGACGAACGCGCCCGCGAGGGGGCTCGGGAGATCTACGACCGCCACCTGGCGAAGGCGTTCGAGAAGGCATGACGCTCGCGATCAGGCCCGCGCAGGCCACCCTGCTCGCAGCGCTCCGTCGCGCCGGTCGGCCGCGCTTCGTCGTGATCGGTGCCACTGCGCTGCACCACCACGTCCCGCTGCGCCGCCAGACGGCGGACGTTGATCTGGCGGTCGTCGCGGACCCCGAAGAGATCGCGGCCGTGCTCCGGTCGCAGCGCGGATGGACGGCAGATCCGACGCACGCCGACCGCTGGAAGAACGGCGACGAGAGCCTGGACGTCGTGCCGGCGTCGACCACGCTCGTCGAAGCGGGCGTCGTGCGCTTCGAACGGAGCGGGAAGGAGCTCAGCCTCGTCGGCTTCGATCTCGCGCTCGCGCACACGGTCCTCGTGCCAGTGCTGGATGTCGAGGTCGAGGTCGCCGAGTTACCGGCCATCGTCGTGCTCAAGATGATCGCGTGGCTCGATCGACCGGAAGAGCGCCGGAAGGACCTGGGAGACCTCGCTCACGTGCTCGACCGGGCGCTCCCCGACTTCGACGAGCAGCGGTGGGCGTCGCCCCTCGTGGACGTGGACGTCGAAGACCAGAGCGCGTTCTTCGTCGGGCGCAGCGTGCGCGCGATCGCGCAGGCGACGCACGTCGGCCACGTGAACGAGTTCCTCACGAAAATCGCGATGGGGTCGTGGCCGGCGATCTTCGGAACGGAGGGCGGCTACGCCGCCGAGGATGTCGAGACGATGGCGAATCGACGACTCGACGCGTTCGGTCGCGGGTTCTCGGCGTAGGGTCGGGTGGCTGGGGGAGCCGCCACACTCCTGCGAGCGCCAGGATCGGCCGCGCGCGAACGGGGTACAATCTGTCGCTGGGGGACGATGGCTGCCGTCGAACACGCTTACCGCTATCCCTTCACGTCGGGCCTCGAGACCGGCCGCGACGGACCACGCCTGATTCTGGCGACCTCGGGCGGCGCCAACCCGAACCCCAGCTTCTTTCGCGGGCGCATCACGCAACCCCGCCGTACGGCCGATCTGCTCCTTGCCGTCGCAGACGTCGCCGCCACGCGCTTCTTCGTCCCCGCGGCCACGGTCGCCCGCATTCTTCGCGAAGCCGACCCCGTCGTCACGAGCGGAGGCGATCGACTCCGCTTCGAGTCCTTCTCCGTCTGCAGTGGCGTCTACTCGCGGCTCGACCTCCTTCCCGACGCCCTCGACGGCGAGTGGCTCCAACACGGCACGACGAACGTGGACTTCGGGTCGCACATGCGCCGCGTTCTCTCTGCAGTGCATGAGGAGGAACGGGTAGGGCTCAGCGTCGGAGCGGGGAGCGTGGAGGTCTCGCAGGAGTTCGGAGCCGCCATCGAGCGGAAGGTCGCGCTCCCCGAGCGATGGCTGCGTGGGTTCGTCGAGGTGCAGTGCTACCAGTCCGAAATGAAGCCGGCGTTCGAGCTGGCCGCACCCGACGCCGCGCGCTTTCTCTCAGCGCTCCCGCGCGAGGTGCCGCCGAAGGAAGCACCGATGTACGCGGTGCCCAACGGGCGTGGGCTCCGACTCACCACGCGCGCCACGGCCGGGTCCGTCGGTGTCGGTGGCGCCGGTCGGCTACGTATCCTCGATGGTCTGGGGAGGACAGCGAAGGCGCTTCGCGTCTACCGACACGACGATGGCGCGAGCGGGTGGGAGCTCGTCTTCGACGACGCGCGCTTCCACATGGTCCTCAGCCCCGAGGCCTCGCGGGGGTTCTCGGGCGAGGGGCAGGCGCTGCAGGCGCTCGCCGCCGCCGAGGGCGACTCGGCAGTGGCTCGCGTTCGTGCAGCCTTGCGGTGGCAAGCGTGCATCCGGCCGCGGGAGCTTGCGGCGGAAGCAGGCATCGACGAGCCCGTCGCACGGCTTGCCCTCGCGAGACTCGGCGTGCGGGGGCTGGTCGGGTTCGACCTTGGAGACGACGCCTGGTTCCACCGTGAGCTCCCTTTCGATCGCAGCGTCATCGAGGCGAACCAGCCGCGTCTCGTCGAAGCCCGTGAGCTCGTCGCCGCCGGTGCCGTGCGAATCACGAAGCTCGACGGGACCGTCGTGGAGGGCTGGGTGCGCGGAGCGGAGGTTGAGCACCGCGTACGCCTCGACGGCGAGGAAGCTCGCTGCACCTGTCCTTGGTTCTCGCGAAACCAGGGCGCGCGCGGCCCCTGCAAGCACGTTCTCGCCGCGCGGCTTGCTGCGCGTGAGGCCGTGGAGCGGAGGTGAAGCTCGACGAGCTGACAGCGGAGCTCACCCGTCGAATCGAGGCGGGGAATGGCCGCGCGTGCGCAGACCTGCTGTTGGGTCTCGGAGAGAAGACTCGTCGGACACTCGCACGCGTTGCAGCGGAGCGCCTATGGGACGCGAGACGACCGGCGCCGGGCGTCCCAGAGGAGCAGCGAGCCCGTCGCCTGGATGCGGCGAAGCTCGCCGCCCTCGGAACGTTCACAGAGCCGGAGCTGAGGGAGTTCGTGAGTGCATACGTGCCCTCAACCAGCGATCTCGCCGGCACCGCGTGTGACATCGTGGCCAAGCGCTGGGCGGAAGGCTCCCTCGCGCGCGCTCGGATCGCCACGGCCATCTATGAGGCCGCAGGCCACTGGGAGGTCGCTTGCCTCCTCGAGTCGCGGGGAATCGCCCCATCGCCAGGCCCCGAGTCGCGGCTCCTGAGCTTCATCTGGGGGGCAACTGCAGGGGGCGCTTCGCCGGCGGATGTGCTTCGCGCGCGCCCGGACCTGCGTGCGTACGTCTGGCTCTTCTTCGGTTCCCCCGGCGCTGCGGAGGCATTGCTCTCGCATGATGCTGGTCGCGCAGACCGGAAGTACGTCGATGGCCTCCGGGTGCTCGCCAACGAAGGCCTACTCGAACGAGCGAAACTGCTGGACGGCGCTCTCGCCGGACTCGCGATGGAAGGCGCGGGAGCGCCCTGGTTTCGGACGCTCCACGATGGGCTCGCTCCCGACGTCAACGAGCAACGAGTCCGCGTGCATGCCTACCTCGGGCTTCTCGCGCGGAAGGGGGCTACGGCCATCGACGCCGGGCACGCCGCGGTCGCGCGCGTGCTTGAAGCCGGCGCCGTAGCGCCGGAACGAATGGCGTCGGGCATCGAGGAGGCCCTCGTCCGCTCGACCAAGGGAGAGGCCCGACGCCTCGTCCGGCTCCTCAGCGGAGTCGCCGGCCGCTCGAGCGATGCGGGCGGGATCGCACTACTTGCCGCCGGCACCCTCCGACGCGATGGCGCCGACGACCAGGCAATGGCTCTGGACGTCATCGAGCGCCACGCCCGCCCCGGTGAACCGGGCATGGCCGAGCGACTTCGCGAGTACCTCCCTTACGTTGCACCATCGAACCGCACCAGGCTTTTGGCTCTGCTCGGCGTGGACTCATCCGCGGTTGTGAGCCGGGACCCCACCGAGGAGGAGCCGCTACGCGCGCGGGCGGCGCGCATCGCGCCCGCGTGGCGATCTCTTGCCGGCGTCGATAGCGCCCTTGAGGCACTGGACGCAGGGAAGGTCCCCCACGCGCCGCTGGCCCTCGATCCTCTCGGCATTCCGCGCCTGCATAAACCCGTGCGGCCGATCACGGGTCTGCACGAGCTCATCGACGAGGGCCTCGCAGCGATCGAAGGGGGAAAGACGCCGGACGATCTTGAGCGAATCCTCGACGGCATCGCCCGTCTCTGTCGCCTCCGGCCGGACGACTTCGAGGCGCGGGCGGCCCCCCTTCGCTTCCGGTGCGTACAGCGGCTGGAGGAGGCCGAAAAGGGCGGGACCATCTACCCGCCGCTGCGCGCGTTCGTCGGGCAGCGCTCGCTCCTGGATCTCACGGCGCTGATCCTCGCGTGGCTCGAAGGCAGCGGTGACCGACCATCGAACTGGAATGGGCCGCGTCACATCTCGCGTTGGCTCCCGACGGTGGACCGTGAGGAAGCCCGCAAGCAGGCGGCGGCGATGGCCAGCGCTGGCATCGCGAGCGTCACGTTCTTTCACTCGGCGCGTCTCGTGTGCCTCGCGATGCGCGCGCACGAGGGCAAGGCGGCACGACTCCTATCCACGCCGACGCACGAGGGTGGGTTTATCGATCCCCTGGTGCTCGTGGAGCGCCTGAAGGCTCGCGCCGTGGAGACGGACCGGATGGACGCGATCGTCGCCCTGCTCCGGCTCGCCCCCGAGCATCGTCGCGGGGCTTTGGAGGCCGCCGGGCCTCTCGTTGGGGAGCTCGGGGCCGCGCTCCGCCACGCGCTCGGCGGCGTCGAGACCGTGGGACCCGATGTTGCGCTCTGGTACGCGGCGGCACGCGCCCGGTCTCCTCTCGAGGACGACCCCGCCGTCGATGCGCGTCATCCCGACGGCGGTCCAGACGCCGCTCGCGCAGCGCGCTACACGATCGATGCGACGCTCCTGCCGAATCTCGAACGCGGTGGCTTCAGCGCGATGGTCCACGGATACAAGCGCGCGCTAGCAGTCGTGCCACCATGTCCAGACGTCGTCTTCCCCGACCGGTTCCCCACGGTCTGGCACCTCCAGCGTTCCGCAGGCCTGCCAGACCGCTGGGAGACCTCTCTCTGGCCGCTCGGTGCTCCAGCGGTCCTCGCGCGCGAGGCGTCGCACCTGGCCGTTCACATCGAGAGTCAGGGGGCCTTCTGGAAGGGCGACTGGGAGGCGCTCTTCGACGCCGACGCTCCCCTCGGAGTGTCCGGCACGTTCTTGATCGCGCTCGGCATCGCCGCCCGTCACCCGAGTCACGCGAAGGTCGCCGAGGACGCCCTCGTCGCGGCGATCGAGGACGGCCGACTCGACCCTGTACTCCTCGGGACGGCGATGGGCGCGATCCTCCGCTGGGGAGCGATAACCATGACCCGGTGGATCCGCGCGCTCCGCGAGGTGGCTTCGGTCAGCGCGCTCCATCTGCACTGCCTGCAGGCAGCCGTCGCATCCGCGCTCGGTCAAGGCTCGCCGCATCCGTCGGCGGCGAGACCGCTCGTCGAGCTGCTCGTCGAGTGGGTCGCTGAAAGCGGCGAGCCCATCGGTGACCTCGGCTGTCGCTCCTGGCTCAGCGGGGTCGAAGGGAAGGGAAGGGCGGCGAACACCGCCAGAAGGTTGCTCGCGCCCGCGCAACGCGAGCCTACCCAACATCGCCGCGCAGCCGCGTTGCGCGTGCTCGCGAGTCGCGTCGAACGCGCCGAGCGATGGGCCGCCTGCATCGAGCGTCGCCGTGCCGATGGGCACGCAGAGGCGCAGCGCTCCTGTCACCCAGGCAACGCATGAAACCCGAACTCTGGCGCAGCCAGCCTTGCAAGGGGTCCAAACCCCGCGGGAATGCTGTCGGCGTGCGGCCCGACGTAGACGAGGCCACGGCCAGTGATGCGCGCCGCCTCGTACTCCTCGAAGGACACCGCGATCGTTTGCGCACCGTCGAGCAGCATGAAATCCCGAAGGGCCCTGGCACCGCCGGACGCCGCGTGGACCTTGAGATTCCGCCCCTCTTCTGTGACGGAAACAACCGCCGTGAGTCGCGCAGTTCGGTTGGCGAGGGCGAGGTGCGCGTAAACGCGACCGCCAAAGAATCGTGCACGCGTGAGCCGCGGCTCCCCAAGCTGAGGAAAGTCGAACTGGTTCGTCGTCAGGATCTCCCGAGCGCCGGGGAGCAGCTCATCGAGAGCCTCGGCGCCAGGTAGTATGCGCTTCGAAGAGAGCCACTCGCGGGTCTTGCCCGTCGTGACGTCGAAGCGCTTGATCGACTGCCCGCGGTCGTACGCGATGACATCGTCCTTCCACCAAGCGTAGTCGAGACAGGATGTCCGAAAGACCTCTCCAGCTCCTGTAGCGAGGTCGTAGACGGCAAGCTTCCGATCATCCCCCTTCCACTTGACGAATGCGACGCGCGCTCCGGTCGGCGAAACGGAGATCGACGGCGGACCCCAGCTGAAACGGCCGACTTCGAAGCGGTGCTCCTCTCGCGCGTCGGCTACGCGAACGACCGCGACACCACAGCTCGTGTGGTACGCGAGGCGCGAAGAATCGGGCCACCAGAATGCGTCGTGCGCGTAGTCCTCGGTGAGACGTCGGCGCTCGCCTGATTCGAGGTCGATAACGTAGAGACGAAGGTCCCCGCGGCGGTTCGAGTTGACGTCGGGGGCGCGGCCGACGCCGGAGGCAGCGGTCACCGCGATCCGGCGGCCGGCCGGATCGATGCGCAGACTCGTGACCGAATTGAGCCCCTCGAGCGCGACCTCCCGCTCGAAGGTGCCGTCAACTGAGCGGACCTGGAGGATGCCGCCTTTGCTACGCGCCAACATGCACTCCCGATACCGTGCGCCGGGTCGTTGGCGCAATGGCGTCCACGCGCTCCCCAGTCGCCACGGTCACCGCGCTCAGACGATGTAGAGGAGCATGGCGTCCCCTCGCTTGGCCGCCTCGCCGAAGTACGCCGTCACATGGTCGAACGCGTCCGTCACCCAGTCCCGCTCCGAGAGGTCGTCCCAGTGGCCACCGTAGAGTTTGGCCTTGGTCATCGCGTCCGCGTCGTAGCGCGCGCGAAGCTCGCCAACCTGGAGATCTCCGAGGGCTGCCGCGGTTCGAGCAACCTCCGCGGCGTCCATCAGGCGCGCCGCACCGTATCCAAGGTCGTCGCCCACCTCCACGCCTCCGAGGACCGCGTTGCCCGGCGGATCGGTCGGCTGCCATACGGTTCCAGCGAGCAGATAGTGCAGCCCGTGCCACGCCTTCTCGATGTCGAGCGCGTCGCGGACGTCGGCGACGGTGAACCCCGCTGAGACGAGCGCCTCCTCCGCTGAGCGTGAGGACTCCGCGTGCATGGCGACGACGTCCGCAAACTGCCCCTGGAGCTCAGAACTCTCGCCAAGTCGCTCCCGGAGCTCCGGAGGGAGGCCGTTGAACATCGCGCGAAGCTCTGGAGGAACGCCCGGCTGCTGCGGGTCGCCCGCATCCGCGTCGATGACCGCTCGAACCAGTGCCGGAGCTTCACGCAGGCGCTTCGCAAGCGAAGACGACAACGCCCGGTACGATGCGGTCATCGACATCTCGTCTCTCCTCGCGATCGAAGGCGGTGGTGGTGACGCGCGTGCCGGCGGTACCGGCTCCGACCGCGCGATAGTTCGAGGCGCCGCTTTGACCCGCTCAGCGAAGCGCCCCCCGGTCGCGCGCCATCTTCTCGGCCAGCGTCTGTATGAAGTCATACCCCCAGAAGCCAAGAACCGGCAGCGTCCCCCATTCCTCGCGACGAGCCGTTCTGAGTGTTTGCGCCCCGCGGACCACCCGAGCCGTAGGGCCGCCGTGAGCGTCCAGCATGAGGGGCAGTTCGATCCCGTCGGCCTCAAGGGGCCGGTTGCCGAGCACCCGCTCACCGACGCGAACGATCGCTCGAATGTGCATGATGCCGAAGTCGACGAAGGTCGCGCCTGCGACCTGCTCCGATGTCGGCGCGGACGTTCCGAGCCAGGCATGCAGACCTCCGAAGAACGTCCTGCTGGGCGTCGGAAGATGATCGCCCTCTGTTTGTAGGACTCGGCCGCATGCGAAGCTGCCGTCTGCGAGCGGTACGGCCCAATAGTCTCCCGGCGTGAGCGAGCGAGTGGACTTCGGCTCGAATGGGTATGCCGCGGCGCCAGGCATCGACGCAGAGCGTAGGACGAACGCCGCTTCCACCGGAAGAGCGCTACCTTCGTGCACGTGAGCCTTCCGCCCGAGCTCGAGGCCGCGGTGAACGAGCGGCTACGGGCATACCTCGCGGGTACTTGGCCGGATCCACTCGGCCTACGGGCCCTCGTGGCGAAGTTCGGCGCGCTGCCGCTCATCACGGACTGGGGAGGGTGCTACGCCATGCAGCTCGACGGCGAGATCGTGACGTACGAGTGGGAGGAACCTCACCGGCTCGCCGTACTCCGGGACGAGCAGCTGCGTCGCACGGCGCTCTTCCAGGGCAGCAGGAAATACCCAGAGCTGACCCCGCTTGTTCCTGCCCGACCATCGGCGGCCACGGACTGCCCGTCGTGCGGGGGCACGGGAGTCGTCGTGATCGAAGGACAGTCGCTACCGAACGTTATCTGCACGTGCGGCGGGCTCGGGTGGGTCTGACTTGAGATGACTATGCTCGCGGCCGCCGGGATCTGGCCTGGTCGTGCCTCGCCGTCTCCACCGTCTCCACGTCTCCACGCCCGGGACCGGCCGCTACGGGATCGGTTCCCAATCTGAGCGCTCCGCCGTCTCCAAAATGCCTCCACGACCACGGCCGATCCCAGTGGTCGGCCGTGGTCTGGAGTGGAATCGCTCACCGCTCGTAACCCTCGAGAATCGAACGTCTTAGCGCGGAAAAGCGAGCAACATCGCCAGGCTGCGAAACAGCGCCTTTTCAAATTCAATTCCCATTGGGGTCGCTACGGGCGGTAGGTAAGGCGGCGGATTCACTGAGAAAGTGGGTTCGCCGTTTTTCTTGGAAGGGCAGGCTGCCCTTGGTTCTGCCCTTGGATCCGAGGGCTCGAACAGGCCCGGCGGCAGAGGAGGGAGCGGCGCTCCGATGCGGCGCGCCTCGACCTGCCCGCGCGCGATGTAGCCCTGCGTCGTCTTGAAGTCGGTGTGACCACCGGCCCACTGAATGACGACCGGCGAATCGCCGCGCACCGCCATATGCGTCAGGCCCGTGTCGCGGAGGTCGTGGAAGACGATCGCGCGCTCGCGCGGGTTGCACTCGATGTGAAGCGCCTCGCGCGTAACGCCGACCGTGCGTAGATCCTTGCGGAGCAGTTCGGCGCGGTCCTCGGGCATCGGCATGCGAAGCAAGCGCCCGCCCTTGCCCTGGGGGTTCTCGGTGAGCCACTCGACGAGCGCGTGGACGTTGGGTTCGATGTCCACGACGCGGACGCGCTTCGTCTTGGTGGCCTTCGTTCCGACGCGCTTCTTAGTCGCGCGGTCGGCTTGCTTCGAGATCGAGATCGTCCCGTGAGAGAGGTCGACGTCCGCCGCGGTGAGGGCTTCCAGCTCGCTCGAACGCGCCTTCGTGTAGAGCGCCATCGCGTAGACGATCCGCCGGTAGAGCGGGACGCCGAGCTTCGCCGGATCGATCGCATCGCCCCGGAGGAGCGCGAGCACTTCATCGCTGTAGAGGATCTGTCCCTGACGATCCTCGCCGCCATCTGGGCCGCGCACGTCGCGAGCGGGGTTCACGTCGAGCACGCGGAGCCCCGCGTCCTTCGCTCGCACCGCTTCGTCGAGCGCGTGCACGAGGTCTCCCCAGACGTTGGCAGCCGTCGAAGGCGAGAGACGGCCAGCGCCCGGCCCGTGCGCCATGAACGCAGCGACCACGCGATCGAGTTTCGCAACGACCGCCTCGATGTGCTCGCGTGAGAGGTCGCGCATGTCCGTGTGTTCAAACTCGGGAAAGACCCACTTGCTCATGCGACCGCGCATCTCGCGCACGGTCGCGAGTCCGCGCGACTCCGACGCGCCGACGACCGAAGACGTCGCTCCGCTCCCCGCGCAGTGCGCGAACCCTGGGCCGTTCGAGGACCCCACCTCGGTCACGACGCAGATCGTGGGCACGTGGATCTACTGCGACACCTCGATCTTCGTGGGGTGCGACGTGCCGCTCAACGACGTTGGGATCGTGATCCGGGCAGACGGCACCTGGCAGAAGCTCGGCTACGCGAACGGCCAGTTCGTGGATCTCACCCTCAACGTCGACATCGGGACCTGGTCGGTCACGAGCGCGGGCGGGTCGAACGTGGGCCCTACGCTTCAGTTCCAGTGGGACGGTGTCGCGGGCGGGCTAGGTGTCGCGCCGGTGATCTCCACGGACGGACGCACGATGCAGACGAACACGTCGGCGGGTGGGCACACGAGCAACTTGGCCAAGCAGCCCGGAACGCCGTGACGCCAGCGCCGCGGGGGGGCCGATGGGCGCGGACGGGCACCCAACGCCCGGTCGACTACAACGCCCACACCCCCCCGACGCACTGCACCGGCACGCCACCAAAGCCCTCACCCGTCACCGGCCCCCCGTACTGACAGCTCGGTCCCTCTCCCCCGTCCTCGCCGCCGCACGCCGCTCCAATGCGCGGACGTACGGGGGGGCACCCGGGATCCGATTGCGCACAAATCCAATTGTTGGAGGCGGGGGGGGCAAGTCGTCGTCGTTGAGCGTTTCGGCGTTGATGCACACGCACACGTGGGCCTGGTCGTACGCGCACGACTCCCCTTGCACCGCGCACACGTTCCCTTGCTGCGCCGATGCGAAGGTGGCCGGACAGTCCGCAGGGAGGGACGAAGGGGCGTCTTCGTCGCCGCGGCCGCGCACGCCTCGAAGCTCGCGGCGCTCGATCGGGCAACGCTCTCGTGGCTCATCGGCATCGCCAAGCGCTGCGCCCCGCACTACTCCTCGCGCGTCGGCATGTTGCCCCTCGACCACGTGCTGCTGCGCGAAGCCGGGGACGACGAAGAGGGGCGCGCGATGCACCAGCCGCCGAAGAGGCCAAAGGGGCGAAGGGGGCGGGAGCAGGAGTAGCGGGTAGGCCGGCGCTTGCCAGGCGTCCTCCGACGCGCCGGTCCATGTGCCAACGTGGGCCGCGCGCGTCGCGCGGTGTCGCCCGTAGACCGTGCAGAAACGCCGATTCCACGAGAGAATCGCGTGGCCTGCAGGATGCAAAACGCCGGACCATGAGCACCTCACCCCGCCTCGCCCGGTCGCTTCGTTCGCGCCTGTTCCATCTCGCCGGGTGCGGCCTGAGTCTCGCCGCCCTCGTTCACTGCGGCGGCTCCGTCTCGGAGGAGGGGACGAACGACGCTGACGCGGGCGCCCAGGACTCGGGCCCGCCCGGCACCAAGGACGCTTCTCCCACGCCTGACGCCCAGTGCGTGAGCACCCCTTCGCAGCCGACTCCGCGGACGGCGTGCACCCCGACGGCCTACCCCGTGGTCTACGACGCAGGCACCGCACCCGCGTGCACGACCCTCGCCCAGTGTCAGGACGCGGGAGCCCCGATCGATTCGTACCAGGCGTGCCTGGGTGGGAGGTGCTCCCTCGATCAGTGCGTCACCGACAGCGACTGCCCGACCGGACAAGCCTGCGGATGCGCTGACTCGTTCGGGGGAAACGCGGTCCACTTCAACGAGTGCGTCCCGACCCAGTGCCGCACGGACAGCGACTGCGGCACCGGCTTCACCTGCTCCCCTTCGAACGCCGGGTACTGCTCGAGCTTGACGGGCTTCTATTGCCACTCGGCCGCCGACACGTGCGCGACCAGCGCCGACTGTTGCCCGGGGAGCGAGCCGTTCCAGGAGTGCGTCTACCAGCCCGTGCTCGGGCACTTCGCCTGCCAGGCCGGCGTGGTCTGCTCGGGCTGACCGGTGACGACGTGGTTCCGCACGCGATTCGCGAGCGCCGCGCTCTCGGCCGGCGCGCTCGCCGCGGCGTGCGGACAGCCGGCCTCCACGCCGCCTTCGACCACGTCGACCGATCCGGTTCCCTACCTCGACGACGCGACCTACCGCCGCGCGGACCTCGAGGCCTCGATCGTCAACCCGCAGAACGCGTACTCCCAGCTCCGTCTCGATCACTACGCGACCGGGACGTCGACTGACTGGGATCACCTGCCGGAGTGGAACCCCGCGACCGAGCCCGTCGCGGCGGCCGAGCTGGACGCCCCGGGTGGAGCCGCGACAACGACCTTCTCCTCCGCCCCCAGCGCGCTCGCGCTCCCCGCGTCCGTCGCGTCGGAGAACGATCCCGCGCTCGTCGCGCTCGGGAAGGAAGCTCAATATGGTCGCCAGGTTGTAACGAACCGCCCGTCTAAAAGCGTGACGTTGCGCCTGCTCGCGGCGCACCTGCGAGGGCTCCGCGACGTCGTCGTCGGCACGATTGATCACCCCCAGAGTCGTCTGTCGGATTTCTACCGCGAGCTCGGCGACATCTTCGGGGTGGCGTTCCCGCCCCACAACCGCTTCGCGGGCTTCAAGTCGCTGCGTACGCGCTGGAACGAGCACATCGCAACGACTCTGATGCGGCCCGTGCTCATCATCGACGAAGCGCAGGAGGTCATGTCGTCGGTCTTCAATGAGATCCGCGTCCTCACGAGCAAGGACTTCGACTCCCGCTCGCTCTTGTGTGTGGTCTTCGCTGGCGACGGTAGGCTCACCGAGCGGCTTCGGCAGCCCGACTTGCTACCCCTCGGCAGCCGCGTGCGCCGCACGCCTCGTGCTCGAGCACGCCTCCCGCGATGAGCTGTGTGCCTGCCTCGATCACTTGCTCGACGCCGCCGGCAATCCGGGGCTCTTGTCCACCGAGCTGAAGGCCACCCTCGCCGAGCACGCCGCCGGCAACTACCGCGTCATGATGAACATCGCCGACGAGCTGCTCGCCGCCGCCGTCGAACGTGATCTCCCCAGCCTCGACGAGAAGCTCTACTTCGACGTCTTTCAACCCGCGCAGAAGCCGCCTCGCACCCCCGTCAAGAAGCGATGAGGCGCCGGCGAGTCATTGCGGCACGACCGGCGCCCCCCTCGCCGACCGTGCCCGATCTCATCCTCGCCCCGGAGCTCGCCGCCATCATTCTCCTTGAGCATGCGCTCGACGTCGCGACTCACGCCCTCCTCGCCGAGCACCCGACCCTCGTCGACGACTTCGCGAGAGCCCGGGACCACGCCCCCGTCCTCTCCCTCGCACACCAAATTTGTCTCCGCGCCGGCGCTCTGGAGGACACCCTTCGTCGCTACAGACATGCCGTGGCCGACGTCGTGAGGTCGCGATCGGCGAACGACGACGCGGATACTGACCTGCCCTTCTGAAGCGCGCCCGCTCTCGCGATCACGCTCAAGAACGCGACGCGCCCGGCGTCCATCGACTTCCGTGAGCGAGACGCCATCGATCGACGTGAGCACGCTCAGTCGGCGTCGCGATCGTCCCGGCGGGCGTGCGCGTCGACCGCTCAAATCGGCCGACGTTCCGCTCTGGCTGTACGACCCAATGGTGTGCCGAAACTCCTCCATGGACGAAGCCGCTGCGCGGCAGCTTCTCTTCGCAGAGCG
>Ga0302279_10000450_pt1 | contig 59712 bp, 62 predicted proteins | sample III_Bog_N3_3_FD_194541 | JGI IMG/M metagenome (GOLD analysis project Ga0302279, IMG submission 194541) | Peat permafrost microbial communities from Stordalen Mire near Abisko, Sweden - III_Bog_N3_3 | ecosystem: Environmental > Terrestrial > Soil > Wetlands > Peat | place: Sweden: Abisko... | reverse complement strand
CGCCGTCGACGAGGGTCTCCACTCCTCGCGCACGAAGCTCGCGAACGAGGCGCGCGATCGGGAACACTAGCGCCGTCTGGCTCGTGACGTGGTCGAGGAGGGCGAGGCGGGTCCGCGACGTTACGCGCTCGAGAATCGGGGCCACGAGCTCGTCTTCGTTCGCAACGGGGAACGGGACGGGGGCGACCACAACGCTCGCCCCTGCTCGCTCTGCTACGTAATCAAGCGCGTTCTTGCACGCGTTGTACTCGTGGTTCGTCGTGAGAAGCTCGTCGCCAGCGCGGAAGTCGAGCGAACGGAGGACAGTGTTCACTCCGTGGCTAGCGTTCTGCACGAAGGCGAGACCGTCCGGGTCGGCACCGACGAAGGCCGCGAGCTCGTGGCGTGAAGCTTCGAGAAGCGGTTCGAGGTCTTTCATGAAGAACCTGTACGGCTCACGCTCCAGTCTCGCCTGGAGCTCTCGTTGCACCTCGAGCACGGAGCGCGGGCACGCACCGAAGGAGCCGTGGTTCAGATACACGACCGACGGGTCCAAGGCGAAGGCCTCGGCGATACCAGGGAGGGGAATGGGGGGGATGGGCTGAGGGGCTGAGCTCATTGCAAGCGAGGGTAGCGGGTTCATCTAAACAGCTTCACCTTGAGCCGGCGTCATTCGCCATACTCCGTTTCGGGCTCCGAGCCGTGCTCAAAGCCGAAGAGGCTGTTCCGCGCGGTTCTCGCCCGCCATGGCCGCGCGGGACATCATCACCGCGAGCACCACGAGCGCTGCGTTGCGACCGCAGACGAGGAGCGCGACGAGACGGCTTCCGTCCTCGGCGAAGAGCCCATAGAGAACAGGATAGAACACCTGCGTGAGAGCCGCGGCCGTGATGGCCCAACGGGTGATGACCGTGTTTCCCGAGACGAGCGCGAGTGGGAGGAGCCAGAGGAGATACTGCGGGGAGAGGACCTTGCTTGTGAGGAGCACGAGGCTCAGCGCCGTCGCGGTCCAGCGGACGAGTCGCTCCACGCGATCCTCGCGCCCCTCGCCTGGCCCGCTCGGGGCACGACGCGCCTGCGTCCACGCAGCCGCTCCGACGACGGCGATGGCGATGGGGAGGAGGGGCGCCCAGAGGACGCCAAGCCAGCCAGGCGTCGTGACGTTGAAGGATCCGAACGACCCGACGATCTTCCCCCCATCAGCACCACCGCTGCGCCGATCTCACACGCGATTGCCCGGCGGACACCCGCCCGGCAGGAGCCGTCCGTAGATGCCCAGTGGCCCACTGTGAACGGTGGCCCCGGTCAACGAAGGGCGGCTCTGGGGCGGTGAGCAGCACTCCCGCGGCAATCCTCGCGTTCCGGCTCCAGGTTCCGGGTGGTACGGTTGCAGGCGTCAATGCATCCACGGAACGCTATTCGCTACGCAGCGACTGCAGTGCTCATTTGCTGCGGCGGGACCGGTTCGCGTCCTTCGACAGACGCCAGTGACGACAAGGTTGATGTCATCGAAGCTGGTCGGGAGGGTGGCGAGGGGCCTGCCGACGTGAAAGCGGGGGATGCGATTTCGTGTGGCAATGGAGACAGCGTCGATGCGTGTGGCCCCTCGTGCTTGCAGTGCCCGTCCGACCCACCCCTAGGCTCAGCAACCTGCATACTGGGTGTTTGCGGGCTCCAATGCATGCGCTCCGCCGGGGTCGTGGACGGAATGTGTGTACCAGACCCGTAAATAAACGTCGCGCCTCTCGTCGCTCACCGTGCGAGACGGTCTGCTCGGAGCCACCGTCTACATCGCCACCACATCAGATGTCGTCGCGGTGACCTCAACCGGCGCCGTCCTGTGGTCCGTGGTCGTGAGCGAAGCCTCGTCTCTCATCATCGGTGGTGATGGCACGCTCTACACGGGAACGATGCAGGCGACGCTCGTCGCGTTGAAGTAGTCGTCGACGCGGAGGTCGACGTGCGCTCCCCGCAGGGGCATGCTTGCTCTGGCTATATGAAACGTCTCGCGCCAAGCCTTCCCTTGTTCGCCGCACTTCTCGGCCTAGTCGCTATTGGCGGGTGCAGCACGCCCGGCGCCCGCGACTCGGGTTTCCCCGCTTGCACCTGGCCCGCCATTTACGACACCGAGGCAGCCGCGAGCGGTGCGGGTGGCGCCTGCTTCGCGGGGCGCGCGTATCTCACGTGCACTTCCTCGAACGGTGGCGGCGAAGGCTGCCTCAGCAACAACCTCACGCAGTGCCCGGGTCCCAGCGCGACCGGGCTCACCTATTCGAACTGCCAGGATGCCTGCCAGCTGGACGAGTACGTTCTCATGTGCGGCTCGATAGGCCCTCCGCAGGCCGGGGCGTCCCCGACCAGCACGCCCCCAGCGGCGTGCCACCTGTCCTCGGCGATCAACCCTGGGGGACGTGAACCGTACTGCTGCCTTGCAGTCCGTAACCGACGGCCCACGCGCCGAGCACCAGCGAGATTGACGGAACGTGCCGACGATTGACGCCCGTGAGGATAGTTCGGGGGCGATTGGCCCAGTAGCACGTGCGACGGCGCTTGGCGCACGCCCGGCAACCCGCGAAGATGTGCCTGGGCGATGACGTGTCGTTCCTGGCCGAAAGGAGGCGAGGCTTCGACGTGACAGCTTGGCCACACCCAGATGCGGCGCAATGCCTTCTTGCTGTCCTGGACGTTCTCGACGGTCGCCACATCCCTCTCACCGCGGGAGCGTCGAAGGTCCTGTTCTTCATGCTCGAGAAGCCGTCGAGCTGACGCCGCCGCTTCGATGTCCCCGCTGCCGCACGGAGGGGACGAGGTTGCGCCGGTTGGGCACCCGCATCAATGTCTGCCTGGCTTGCGGCGGCTCCTTCGAGCTCAAGGATGCACGCGACACCTGAGCGAGCGCGGCGCATCCGCCCACGAGGATGCTGGTGGCGCGCAGGTCGGAGCTCTCATCCGTAGAGCATCCGCGCACGAAGGCGATGCGCGTTGCTGCGGTGGTCTGAGCCAGATCAGAGGTCGACACCGAGCTGGAGCGTGCACCTCGTGGGACGGGCAGTACACGTCAGCCGTGCGCGGGGTCCGCGCTCCTCGGGCGCGCTCTGGGTTTGGCCTCGTTGCTGGGCCTCGAACCCGCGCGCGATGTCCCCGTACGGAATTCGGCGTTCAGCCTCCTGCGGGTACGCGGTAGCGTCGTCCCGAGGAAGACATTCTGCATGAATCTCTACCATCTCCACCTGAACGCACGCGACCTGGGCATCTCGCGAGCATTCTACGAAACCTACTTCGGGTTCCGCCGCCACTTCCCCGACGCGTCGGAGCTCTTCCTGGCGAACGACCGCGGCTTCCTCCTCGCACTCGGCCAGCTCGCGGAGACCGAGACCCTCTCGTTTCCAGAGTGGTTTCACCTTGGATTTCAGGGGGAGAGCGCCGCCGCCGTACGCGCCCTGTTTGATCGGATGACGGGAGACGAAGTTCACATGGCCGAGCCGTGGACCGAGCTCCCGTCGGGAACGGTGAAGTTCCATTGTTTCGACCCGAGCGGCTACCGCATCGAGGTTCGCTGGGACCCGGTACGATAACGAATCACGTGGCTCTCCGGACGCCGTCGTTCCAGCGTCGACTCCCATGGAGAAGTCTCGCTTCGAGACCTTGTCCCACAGCGCCCGAGCTCGCGGGGGCAACTGCGCGACCAAGCTGACAAGACTCCGAATGGCGGCATCTTCCAGAAAGCGCGTCCACGCCCGACACGAGGTAGGTCGCGTCCATTCGACGGCTCGCGCACCGGTCCCTTCGGCGCGGCGCACGCCATCCATGTGATCAAAGCGCGCGCGCAGCGCCATTTAGGAAGCGTGGCTGCGCACACCACGTGCGGCCGCACCGAACCGGAGCCATCGTCCTGCGGACCACACGCGCCATGAGAGAATCGACGAAGCCGGTCCGACTCCTGCGGGCCACCGCGGGAACGCGCTCGTTCGGCCGCGGCATCACGCCGTTCTTGGTGATGGCAGCGGCGGTGGCCTGCGGGAGCGCGGAGCAGAGCCCGGGCTCGACCGAGGCGGGGGTCGCTGACGCTCCGAGCTCGCGGATGGACTCAACCGTAGAGGACTCGGCGGTAAAGGACAGCGGGACCGACGCTTCGGCGAGGACCGATGGCGGCGTCATCGCGTCGGATTCCGGCCAGGCCATCGACGCAACGACCTCGAGTGAAGCCGGCCGCGACGCCGCGAGCCTTCCGGCCTGTCGCTGGCCCACGATCTACGACGCTCCTGATGGTTCGCCCGTCTGGGCCACGGGGCAATGCGTGGCGGCACGGGTGCTCCTGTCGTGCGTGGGATCGAATGGCGGCAGCGAGCAGTGCGCCACCGACAACCTCACGCAGTGTCCCGGCCCCAACCCGACGCCCGGCGTCACGTATTCAGACTGCCAGAACCAGTGCCAGAGCGACGAGTACGTCCTCTTCTGCGGTACGGTCGGCGCACCTCAGGAGGACGCGTCGGTCGCAAGCACGCCGCCGGCGAATTGCGTGGGAGCGCCTCCGAACCCCGGCGGCCGCGAGCCGTCGTGCTGCCCCTGCAGTCCATGACCGACGCGCCTCGCGGGAAGCCGACGCTCTCAGAAACGCGCAACCTGACAGTCCAGCGCCCGAGCGCATCGCTCCACCAGGTGCAGCGTCCTTCAGGGACCCCACTCGCACACGGTCCCCGCGTCCGCGGTCGGTACGCAGCTTTGGTAAAGCTGGATGCTCGTGATGATGCTCGGGATCGGTTGCGGCGCACTCTGCGACGCAGCCATCAGGAACAGGCCCAGCTCCGTGATACCGAAATACGGTACGTCGGCCTCGGTTTCGATGACGCAGTGCCCATCTCCGATGCAGTCGGGCTCCGCCGGGAGCTCGGGCGCGAAGGTGGCCATCAGCGCGTCGGCGATCTCGTTCAGCTCGGCGGGCCCGTTGACGGGATCGAGCCAGTCGATCTCGAAATCGGCGCCGTCCTTCTGGACCTGAGAGTCGAGCGGAACCTGGTAGGTGTGCTTGCCGTCCCGGCTCACGAGCTGCTGGCAGGGCCCGGAGGGCGAGTCTCCAGGCTCGTTGCCGTTGCAACCGAGCGCGCCGGTGTAGCCGGGCAGAAACTCGAGCATCCAGCCATCCTGGCTTCCTGGGAAGTAGGAGAAGATGACCTCCTGGTTCTGACCCCAGGCGCAGCTTTCAATCGGCGAGAGCCCTGCATCACCGCCGGCGTCCGCCTTCCAGAAGATGTCTCCCCGTGGCACGCAGTCGCAGTTGATCTCCTCGGCCTGTAGGAGCGTCAGACCAGGCATCGTCATGCCGCCCGCCATGTCCAACCCCGCCCCATAGCGTGGCGGAGCGATGGGCTCGCGCAGCATCTTGCCCCACCGTTCCGCCCTCTGGGCGGCCGAGCAGACGCCTCCGTCGAAGAGGCTCGTGTCGGGCTTCGCGTATGCATCGTCGGATGCAGCGCCGTCGCCGCTCGGAGGAACTCGTGCGTCGAGGAAGGGGCCTCGGCTCTTCACTTCGGTTGCTCCAGGCGCGCACGCGGGGGCGACGCACGCGTCCGACCGTGGTGGATCGCCCGTCTGGCACGCCAGCGCCACGAGGAAGGACGGCGCGACGGCGAAGAGGACGGCGAACGCGGGACGTTTCATCGTGTGCAGCACGTCGTCGACCGTGAGCTTCGAGATGACGATGCCACGGGCTGCATGCTACGACAGGCTTCGCACGCGGAGAGCGCGGGTGGCACGTAGGAGGCCGATATCGTCCACGGGATGGTCGGCGTGAGCATGCTCCGCATGGCATGCCGTCCAGCACGACCTGTGCCACGCGTAACCGCGCTGTTTCTCGACGGAACAGCGTCGCCCGTCAAGGGTCTGACGGGCAGCGTGGCCAGCGCAAACGCATGCGCGCTGGCGTTCGAGGACAACCTCGCCGCCATTGCGCGTCGCGCTCGCGCTCACGTCGCGCGAGCGCTCGGGAGCGGCCGTGGACCGAAGAGGTAGTTGACGATCAACGCTGTCAGCTCGTCGGCGAACGCCGCGCGCGCCGCGCTGGCGAGCGGCTCGTGGAGGATGGCGAGCGTGTTGTAGCGGAGCGTGCGCACGAGCACGATGGCCGCTGCGTCGAGATCGACGGGCGTGATGTAGCTGCGCCCCGCCTCGAGCGCGAGGCGGACCGATCGCGCCGCGCGGACGTCGATGGCAAGGGTCGGCGCGAGCCCGGCGAAGCGGGGCACCTCGTCGAAGAGCATTCCATAGAGCGGTCGGCGGCTCTCGAAGACGTCGAGTGTCTCGAGGATGTACGCGCGCACGAGGGCGGGGATGTCGCCGAGGCCCATCTCGCCTACGAGTCGGAGGAACGCGGCCTGCAAGCGCATCGACTCGCGGTCGAAGAGGGCGGTGAGCAGCGCGTGCTTGCTGGGGAAGTACTGGTAGAGCGAGCCGACGCTCACTCCGGCGACCTGGGCGATGCGGTTCGTGGTCGCCGCTTGCAGGCCATCCTCGGTGAACACGCGCGCTGCCGCCTCGACGATCGCGTCGGCCGTCTGCTTCGACCGCGTCTGTCGTGGGGCGCGCCTCGAGGCTCCAAACACCGCCCCATCCTCGCACGAAACGTGAGGCGCCTTCGCGCCGGCGCGCGCCACGCCAGCGCAACCTCACGAACGTACGCGACTTTTCGTGCTCGCCAGCACGCGAGTCGCGCAGCCGGCCCAACGGATGAACAGTGGGGCCCATGCGCTCGACCGACGCCGTACTCTCCCTTTCCACACCGGGCCCCTCGAGGCTTGCTGACACCGCGGCCCGAGCCCTCCGCCTGATCGCACGCGTCTGGTTCGGCTTTACCCTGCGCGGAGCAGAGCGCCTCCCGCCCCGCGGCCCCCACCTCCTTGTCGGCAACCACAGCGGCATCGGCGTGGCCGACGCCATCTGCATGATGGGCCTGCGCGCGGCCGAGCTGCGGGGGCGTCCCATGGCCGGGATGATGCACGACGTGTTCATCGGCGCGCCGCTCGTCGGGCGCCTCTGCGCGGCGCTCGGCGCCGTCCGCGCGAGCCCGAAGGCGGCCGAGGAGGCCATCTCCGCAGGGCGGGACGTCGTGGTCTACCCGGGAGGCGGGCTCGACTCGTGCCGACCCTTGCACCTGCCGCGCGCCGTCGTCTTCGGCGATCGGAGGGGATACGTTCGCCTGGCGTTGAAGACCGGCGTGCCGGTCGTTCCCTTCGCCACGATCGGGAGCCACCACACCTACCTCCTTCTCCCGTGGATCGGCGACGCGCTCGGCGCGCGCCTGCGCCGCTGGGGCGTCGTCCGCGACGCGCGCGTGCCAGTCCCGCTGGCCTCACTCGGCGTCCTCGCCGCGACCATCGCCTGCGCGCTCGGCGCCGCGCCCCTCTGGGCGCTCGCCCTCGCCGTGGCAGCGCTCGTCATCCCGAACCCCGCGCGCATCACGACCGACATCCTCGAGCCGATCGACGTCCGCGCGGCGACAGCCCTCATCGAGGATCCCGCCGCGCGCGTCGAGGCCGCCCACCGCCTCGTCCACGGCCGGCTCGCCGCTCACGTCGCGGCCATGCGCCACGGCCGATGAGCTTCCCGTGCTCCCCCGCGCTGCATCCTGCACGGCTCGTCCTGCACGGAGCTCCGCCGTCCTCGAAGCCCTTCAGTACGAACGTTCGCGCCACCGCGAGGTCGGCACGCGCTCATCGAGGACCACGAGCTCGGCTGAGCATCCAGGACCTGCACGACGGCGTCCGCCCTTTGCTCGCCCTACCCGCAGAGAAAGGCCAACCCGACCTCGAGCAGCGCAGAGAGACCGAGAGCGGCCACCGTCACCCTGTGATCGAGGAGGATCGTTCGCGCGTACGCCCGCGGCTTCCCTTCGGGGCTCGTCGCGAGGACGACGGCCGGCCTCGTCCCCTCCGACCGCAGGACGAGGGAGTCCCGCTCGTTCTTCGCCACGAGCCCGTAGGCGACGACATTCCCGCCGACGGGTATCCATGCCTCGAAGGTCCTGTCGTAACCCGCGGCGGATACGCTGCGCGTGCGGTTGACGGTCGTCGCCCACACGATGTCTCCGTCCGCGCGCCGCCGGGCTCCGCGATCGTGACGCCTACCTCGCGAAGAAGCAGCTGGTCGCGATCCTGAAGGAATGGACGCCGCCCGGGCTCGACGTCTACGCCATCTTTCCGACCGGAGGTGCGCTGGTCCCCAAGACGCGGGCATTCGTCGACCTGCTCGAAGGCTGGTTCAAGCGCGGGGCGCGGGGTACACCCTCGAACCGACTGCCGGCCGAGGTGCGCTTGCAGGCGGGGTGAGCCGCAACAATTTGCAACAGCCCCGCAACGGACTTGCAAAGTGGCCTGGCCAGGATTGGCACGAGTGAGCCCCCCTTCGATAACGCTCACCCGAAAGGCCGGCACGCATGGCGGATCGACACGAGAAGGAGAAGGAGCCGATCCTGCTGGGTCGGCGCGATGCACTCGGCGCCTTGAGCGCCTTCGGCCCCCTCTTCGCCCTCGGTTGCGGCTCGGCCGCGTCCGCCTCGCCGAGCGATTCCGGGGACGCCGCGATCGGGGACACAGCGACCGGAGGGGTGGCGGACGCCGGCACCCGCAGTGAGGCAGCCGCTGACACGTGCACGGAGATCCCGGACGAGACGGGAGGGCCTTACCCCGACGTGGACGGCATGATCTTCAACACCAAGTACCAGCGGGTCGACATCACCGAGGGCCTGAAGGGCACGCCGCTCACGCTGACGCTGCAGGTGGTCGACGTATCGAAGGGCTGCACGCCGGTCGTCGGGGCCCGCGTCATCATCTGGCACTGCGACGCAAACGGCGTCTACTCCGAGTACGCAAACGCCATGAACACGGACACGGCGCAAAACGACGTGGGGTCGACGAGCACGACCTACCTCCGCGGATGGCAGGTGACCGACGCGACCGGGACGGTCAAGTTCACCACGATCTACCCGGGCTGGTACACGCCTCGCGTCACCCACATTCACGTCATGGTCTACAACCCGAGCGATCTCACGACGCCCGTGAAGACCACGCAGTTCTGCTTCCCGGACGCGACCAACGCGACCGTCTACGGCCAGACCTCCCTGTACCAGAAGGGACAAAACTCGACGACGAACGCAACCGACCAGGTGTTCGGTGCGACGACGGAGTCGCTGCTGGCGGCGGTGACGGGCTCGACGGCCTCGGGGTATGCCGCGAGCCTACCCGTGGGGCTGGCGACCTACTGACCATCGAGGAAGCGAAGCCACGCGCTCTGCATCAAGCGTACACATCGACCAGCCTGGTCGAGGCCGCCGGGCTTGCGTCGACCGCCGGCACGGTGGACGACGAGGTGGCGGACTGCTGCGCGGCCGCGGCCGCGAGCTGGGCCTCGAGCTTTGCGAGCGTCGCCTGCGCTTCCTTCTTGGTCTGCGCGTCCTTGGCCGCCGCGATCGTCTTCTCGCATGTCGCGATCTGCTGCTCGATCGAGGCAGCCGCGGCCGAATTGCTGGAGCTCGACGCGGAAGAGGTGACGCCTGAGATGCTCATGGTAGATGTCTCTTACGAACGGCCGGTCCCGGCGATTCTTGAGTCATGGGTCGGGCGAGGCTGCTCGGAGTGGCGCTGAAGGCGAGCCGTTTCGGGCGGCACGCGATCCGATGACGGCCAAGGAGCTCGCGATCTTCAGGGATGCGCTCGAACTGCTGGCGTGGCTCGAGAGCACGACGGACAAACCGTTCGCGACCGCGCCCTGGACGGGTCGTACTCCGCGGCTGCCCTCGCCAGCGACTCGGATCTGTTCCTGGTCCTGATTGACCGCGAGCCCGCCGCCAATGCCGTCTCGCGGGTTTCGATGCTCCGCGATGATGCGCTTGGCCGGCGCGCCATGGCTACGTGCAGCAGTACCCGTACGGGTACGAAGGGGGGGGCCACGTCCTCCCGTGCCGAGGCGAGGGCGGCTCGCCGGTGGGATCCATCAACGGTCCGCAGCCGAGATCAGCCGGTCCAACCGACCCAGGGCTCCGCTCCCGCCCCCCGACGGAACACGGGCGTCACTCTGCTGCCGGCGATCCATACTGTGCAAATGCCACACACTGATTGAACTTGTCATCGTAAGCCTGGCCAGGTGGGCAATTCAACGGGGGAACAATGCAGCCATTCTGCGCAACGGAGTAGATCTGTCCTGCGGGGCAAGTCCAGGGCGGCACTATGCAGCCTGCCTGCACTCCCGAGTAAACCTGGCCAGCAGGGCATACCGGGTTTATCACCGTCGTGATTGGCAGAGAGCCGTCAGGCGCGGTCGCCGCCTGGCACGTATAATATACAATGGCTCCTACCTCGACGACGACAACGCAGACTTCAGCCGCAATGATAATCGGCAACACGACAGTTGTTAGTACCGCGCCACCACCCACGGCCGCAGTAGGCAGAGTGGCCCCTCCTGTGGTGACGATGGTTTCGCCGGTGAGTGTCGTGATCGCCGTGTTGAGCACTGGGCTCACCACCGGCCCAACGTAGGAGCCACTGGCGGCCGCTCCGTTCGCGATGGTAACTGCCGTCGCTGTCGTCGCACCTTGGCCAACGATGAACACATACCCAAGGCTTGACTGCACCACCGGAATCGCAGTGCCGGCGATGGTGCCAAGCAGCGTGAAAGTTTGCGGCGTGACCGGCACTGAAGCGTCGGACTCAGCCGCGCAAAAGAACAGAACACCGAGTGCCGCAAGGGACATTTGAATACGCATGGTCGATCCTCCGTGGTGGTTTCAGTGTTTCAGTGCCACTACGGTTCGCCCGGTCTCCAGCGGCGTCGGGAATACCGTCATCTCGTGGCAGTGCGCCGTGCCTTGCGCTCCTTGCCTACAAAACGCGCCAAAAGCATTTTGGATCCCTGTGGGGGACAAATCGGTTCGAACGCCCCCCGAGAACGAGGGGAGCGAGGATGTTTGTCGTGGCCGGGCCGCTCGACGTGTCGGGGAGGTACGGGCGCGGTTTCGACTGCCGACCGGTCTCTCGAGAAGAGACCTACCGCATCCCTCCACGACAAGGCGCGGCGCTCGTCAAGCGTCTGGAGCGTAACCGGCGGGCCGCACGCACATCATTGATATAACTGAGAAAAAGAAAGGGCTGGGTCAGGCCGCTACTACGGCCCGGACGCCCGGACCACCCTCTCGATCGGACTGCGGCCCGACGCTCGAGACAGACCAGAGGACCCGTGTTCGCTCGCTCCGCGTATGGCAGCTCCAAGGGGTCTCAAGCCCGCCGGTCGCGGCGAGGTTTCTCGTCGAGCGCGAGCTTCTGACCCCAGCGCTCGATGGCTTCCGCCACCTGGCCGAAGGCGCGACCCTTGTCCGAAAGCTCGTAGGTCACCCGCACGGGGGGACCGTGCGCCACGTGCCGGAGGACGAGGCCGCGCTCTTCGAGGTCTTTCAGGCGAGCCGACAGCACCTTGTCTCCTGGCCCCTCGGCACGCTCGCCGAGCTCGCTGAAGCGCAGCGGCCCGGCCAGGAGGACGGTCAAGATGAGCGCGTTCCAGGGGCGGCCCAGCACGTCGATGGCGAGCTGAAAGGCCCGGCACCGAGAATCGACCGCCTTGGTCATGAGGTTTCTCTTGTCACTATCCAAAGGATAGCTGCTTGACAACGGAAAGCTAGACCTCAACTTGGTGGCCATGATCACCGCAACCGAACGACGCATCGCACGCACCGTCACGACCCCGCCCCCCGCACCCGGGTTCATCGGTGAGGGGCACACGGCCATCGACGTGGTCACCCCTGGCGCGCTCGAAGCCAGCGACCCTTTCGTGCTCCTCATGGATGACCGGCTGGACATCAAGACCCGCAGGCAGATTGGTGGTGCGCATCCGCACGCGGGCATTGAAACCGTGACCTTGGTCCTGGAGGGCACGCTCGTCGATCGCGACGAAGGCGAGCTCCGCGCGGGCGACGTACTCTGGATGACGGCGGGTCGGGGCATCATCCACAACGAGGCCGTCGAGGTGGGCGGCAAGGCCCGGATCCTCCAGCTCTGGGTGAGGCTGCCAAAGGCCAGCCGCGGGGCCGCGCCGACGTTCCAGATGATCCGGAAGGCCTCGGCCCCCGTTCGCACGGAGTCCGGCGCCGTCGCGCGTCTCTACAGCGGCAGCACGGGGAGCGTGCGCTCGACCACTGAGAATCACGCGCCCGTGACGCTCGTGGATCTCTCGCTCGACGCGAACGCCACGTTCGAGCAGGATGTCCCGCTGTCGTACAATGGATTCGTCTACGTGGTGGATGGCTCCGTCGGGGTAGGCGGCGCTTCGTCGCTGGAGACGGGTCAGGTCGGATGGCTCGATCGGCCGAGCGGAAGCGGCCCGAGCACGTTGCGGTTTGCTGCCGGTGAGCGCGGTGCGCGCATCGTCCTCTACGCCGGTGAGCCGCAGCGCGAGCCGCTCGTCCACAGGGGACCGTTCGCTGCGGGCTCGCTCGCCGAGATCGAAGAGATGTTTCATCGCTACCGCGCGGGTCGCTTCGAGAGCATGAGCGCGATCGCGCGCCGGGCTCGGGGGGAGAACGAGGCGCGCACTTGAGCCGCCGCGCTGGCTCCCGGCGGGGCGAGGTCGCCGGCGCTGGACATCCGCGGCTCCATCGGTTTCCGGCCCACCGGGCTCGGTCGCCGCACCTACCGCGAGTCGACCTCCTGCGTGCTCACGGTTCGTCCTACAATCACCCGCCATGCCGCGCGGTTCTCGTCTCGTGCTCGCGGTGCTGCTCACAGCGTGCGGGCGCCCGAGCCCCGCCATCGTCGAAGACGCTGCGCCCGCCGCGCCACCCACACCGACGACCACCGTGCCGAGCGCGACGTCCTCCACCACGACGGGCGCAGCGACGGACGCGCGCTCCGTGATCGAGCAGTGGAATCGCGCGCACAACGAGCACGACGCCGACAAGCTCGCCGCGCTCTACGCGCCCAAGGTCCTGTTCTACGGAGCGACGCTCTCGAAGGCAGACTGCGCGAAGAAGAAGGGCCAGGCCTTCGCTGCGACACCCGACTACGCGCAGTCGACGCGCGACGCGAAGCCCGAGCCCGCGGAAGCGGGCCGAACGTTCGTGCGCCTCGTGAAGTCGAGCACGTCGAAGGGCAAGTCGAAGGACTATCCAACCATCCTCGTCGTCGACGCGAGCGGCCACATCGCGGAGGAGAGCGACGATCTTCCGGAGGATTGGTGTCTCGGTGAGCGGGACGGGATGGTTTACGCCCCCGGCAACGATCGCGTCATCGCGCCGTTTCGAATGAGCGCGATCGGAGCCATCATCAAGGCGCGGTCGTCCGCCTATTTCAGCCGCCTCCCCACTCCCGTCGGCGACATCGCCGTCTCGTGCGCGCATCGTTGCGCGATCCAGGCGCACGACTGCGGCTTTTCGTTCACGCTCCACGACATGAATCCGCACAGCGTCGACGACCCGACGCTGACGGTGTCGAGCTGGCTGGGAGTCGTCGAGGTCGAGCCCGTCACGAAGACTCTCTGGTGGGAGGACTTCGCCGCCGATGGAGGGAGCGTCTGGCACTCCGAGCAGCTGTGAAGATCGACGGCGTTGGTGAGGTGATTGGCGGTCTCGGGATGGACCGGACGTCGGGTCTTGCGTCAGAACCCTCGGTTGAACGAGAGGGCGACGCGCACGGAGTCGAGCTGCCCGCCCTGCGCGAAGGTCTCCGAGCCGACCCCGACCGTGAGCGCGATGGGAGACTCCGTAAGGCCGACGGTCGTGATCCCCACGTCGCCGGCGAAGCGGAGCAGATCGGGCTGAAATCCCTCGAGGTGCTCGTCGAATACGTTACCGAGCGCGGCCTCCAGCGTCCCACCGACGCCAGGAGCGATCGGCCACGCGTAGCTGGCCGACGCCACGACGGCGCTTCGGCCGATGAGGCGGCGCGGTAAGTACCCTCGCATCGGCGAGTCGCCGCCGAGGCTCACGAGCTCCGTGAACGGGATGGGCTCGCTGCCGAGGGGATCGGCGAACATCGCCGACGCGGCGAGACTGAGAACGTGACCATGCCCGTCCAGATCGAGGAAACCCGCGGCCCCTCCGCCGTAGCGCAGCCACCCCGACGCGGGCGAGCCGAGCATGTTGCTGCCCTGCTCGACGCGGGCGTCGAGGCGAACTCCCGTCCCGGGCGCCGGCGCCGGACGGCGCGAGTCGAACGTCGCCTCGATGCGGTTCGTCTGCGCCGTGTAGCGGCCGCCAAGTCCGTAGGGCAGCGGGAACGCGCCGGCCATTGCCTCTCGCTCCACGCTGGGATCGTTGCCGTGGTAACCCGGACCGAGGCTCTCGCTCTTCACACCCGCCGTCATCGCGAGATGGCTCCCGCGGAAGTACTTCCAGTCCAGCGTCACGTCCTCGTCGGTGAGGGCCTCCGTGTAGCGGCTCTGGCTCGACTGCAGCGTCTCGGGGCCGATTCCGTAAAATACGCGGTCGGGTCGGTGGACGCCGGCGAAGTGAAACTGCAGCGTCTTGCTGGCGTCGAGCCTCAGGCTCTCCTCCACCGAGAGGGCGTACCAGTCGCTCGGCCACGCCTCCGTGTGCAGGCTCAAGTCGTTTCCCTCTGCGAAGGCATCGTGCCAGAAGCCGTAGAGGCCGGCGCTCGGGCTGAAGCCGACGTCGATGTACGCGACGGGCAGGATCCCTGCCTTTCGATCGGGGCCGAACAGAAAAAAGTCGATGGCCTTCCTCGGCAGATCGGCGCGCTCGGCGGCGGTGAGCGAGACGGAGAGCGGCGCGCGGAGGAGGTACTCGGTCGTCAGGTAGAGAGGCGACAGGAGCAGGCGCGGCACCCAGAGCGCCGCGGCGCGCGCGTGGTTCGGCGGCGGCGCGGGGCGCCCGTAGTCGAGCGGGGCGCGCCGGGGGGTCGCGTCGACTCCGCTCGAGGGCGCGGCATCGGCGTACGCGCGGCTCGCGACGGCGAGCGCCGCCACGGCCAGCAGAGCTGTGAGGATGCGCACCTCAGCCCTCGGGGCGGTCGATGCCGGCGAGCACGTACCCCCGCGCCGGCCCGAGATCGTACAGGTATGCGACGAGGGGCCCCTGCGCGACGCCGTCGTCGACGTGCACGGTGACGTACCGCTGCGGCGAGTCGTCGCGAGGGCCCGCGTCCGGGGCCACGCGCGGCAGGTCGACACAGACGCGACCCGCGCCGGACGCTTCGACGCGCAGCCCCCTCGCGCGCCGCCCATCGTCGGGCGACGCCGCGCCGGGCGACCAGCGCGCCGTGAACCGAAAGCTGGCGGGCTCGCGCACCGCGCGCATCTGGGCCAGATCGAGCCCGCAGAGGCGGTCACGCGCCTCCACGTGCAGCTCGCCGATCGGAGCCAGTCGGGTCAGGTAGCGCGCGAGGATCCGCTCCAGCCGCCCCTCCAGCACCGTCTCGAGGTGCTCGGTGTTCTTCGGATCGGTGAGCTCTGCCATCTGCGCGAGCGCGCGGACCTGCTCGCGGGAGAAGCGCGCGAGGATGCGCGCCATCCACGCCCCGTCGCGCTCCGTCATGCGGCTGAAGGCGGGGTTTTCGTACTGCATCTTCCACTCGCTCGGCACGAAGCTGTGGACGTCGAAGCCGCGGAACACGGAGAAGCCTGGGTCGCCCGCCCCGGCGAACCACGGCCGCCGCAGGACGCCGAGCGTCAGGAGGTCCTCGGCCATGTCGCTCCAGTCGAGCGTGTAGGAGAACCCCATCCGCGGGGTCAAAATCGGGCCGAAGTCGGGGCCAAACGCGTCGCTCGTGTCGAGGTAGTAGTGGACGACGTGACCCGGCGAGCCGTCGGGCACGGCCCCCTCGGCGACCCACGCGTCCATGCTGTTGGCGTCGCGGGCGTCGACGTGGTCGATCCACGCCGCGATGAGCCTCGCGCCCCGAAGATCGCGCCGGTCCTCGTGCGGGATGACGTCGCTCGGATCGTCGCTGCGTGTCCCGTCGTAACGGAACGGGCCGAGCAGGTATCCGGGGATCCAGGCCGACGCGTGCATCCGCACGAGCGGGCCGCGCCTCGCCGCGCCGTCGAGCACGTGCTGGAGCGCTCGCTCGTCGAACGGCTTCGGGTCCTCCGCGACGCTGTGGCGGTAGCGCAGCCCGGGTGACAGCTTGAGCAAGGAGGGGGGGAAGTAGACGATCTGCTCGCACGCGGTGTTGAAGCCGGCTGCGCGGTAGATGGCGGCTCCCACGACGCTCGCCGCCGTTGGCACCTCGGGCTGGTCCGGCGTGTCCGCCTTGAACATGTACTTTCCCCTCTTGGGGACGGTCACGCGGAAGCCCGGGGTGGCGCCGGTCGTCTTGCCACGGTCGATGACCCACGTGCCGTCCGCCGAGCGCGTGGGGTCGAGGATGCGCGACGGATCGCACGTGCTCGTGGCGATGCCCGTCGCGGCGCCTCGGTTCGTGAACCAGGCCGAGTCGGGCACCTCGTCCAGGCTGTTGACGTTCGCGGCCTCGCCGCTCACGCGCACAGAGAAGGTGTCCGAGATGGGACGGAAGACCATGTGATCGAGCGGGGTCCAGATCTGCGGGACGTCGCTGGGAGCTGGCGCGCAGGAGACGTGGCGCAGGTCGCCGTGGTCAGGGCGACGGACGCACGCGACGCGGACGGCGTCGAGATCCTGGTCGCGGAGCACGGGCGCGCGCAGCGGAAAGGGAGCATGGCCGGGCGCGCACGCCACGTGGAAGAGCCCTGCCGCGCCGACGAGCGCGGCGCGGAGCCGGGCAAGACGCGCGACGCGAGGTTCCCGGGGCGTAGGACGAGGGAGGCGCGGCACGCCCGCGCCTCGAGCAATAGATGGGCCACGCACCGCGCGCGGCGGCAGCTCGCCCCGGAGCTCTGGTCTCGGCCTGCCGGTCGCGGCCTCGCGCGCCGTAGCCGTGGGAAGAAAGGCGCCGTAGCCGTGGGAAGAAAGGGGGAGGTCGCAGGGCCCTCGGTGTGAATGCGTGTGCACAGACGCGTGCAGCACGAGAGAGCGGCGACTCACGAGCAGTGTGATCCCGCGTTCACTTTGACTGCGCTTCGGGGGGATCCGAGTGGATGAGAAACGTGTCGTCAATGAGCGCGTCGCCGACCGTCACTCCGGCTTCTTGAAACCGTTCTGGGCAGGAATGACGGCAAGCATCCCGTAGTTCATGCCCATCGCTCCAGGTGGTTGACCAGCGGGTAGCCCCAGATAGGCCCGTTCGACCAACGCCCGCTCCGCTCAGCGGTCGGTATCATCCGCCCGGAACCCGGGGCGCCACGTCTGCAACCCCGGCCAGCCGTGGTGCGAGTGCCGGATGTTGTGGTTGTTCGGACTCGGGGCTCGCAGCATGGGCGCGTCGGACGTGCGTCCCTCGGGGAAACGCGGCACGATGAGCACGCCTCGACCGTGACTTCCATTTCCACTTCTCGTAGAGGAGGGCTTCATGCATCGACGAATCCTCATCATCGCTTCGGCGCTCGCCGTCGCCGGCGCCGGTGTCAGCCTGGTCGCGTGCAGCTCGAAAAGCTCCGGTACCCCCGGCGAGACGAGCGACTCGGGCACGAGCACGGGCGACACGGGCAGCGGCGCCTCGGAAACCGGAACCGCAACCGATACGGGCACGACCACGGGGGACACCGGTACCACGGTGGCAGAATCCGGCCCGTCCGAGGGAGGCTCCGGCGGCACCTGCTCGCCGAGCCTCACCTTCCAGTGCCCGCCCCCGAGCGCCGGCTGCCCGGGCGAAGACGCGGGCGGCAGCGCCCCCGAAACCTGCGGCTTTGGTCAGATCTGCGTCACGACCGACGGATGCTTGAGCGAAGGCGTCGCCGGGTCGGGCTGCATCGACGTCGACGCGGGCCAGGCCTGCGCCTCGTCCTGCGCCGCAGTGGAGGCCACCCTGACCAACATGGGGTGCCCACCGAGCTGGAGCCTGAACTCGATGTCCTCCGGCACGCCCGCGACGGGCTGCACGGCCGCCTGCAACTGACGATTGCCAGTGCCGAGCGACCCGCGACCTGTTCGTCGTCGACGCGACGGGAGGCGCCGAGTTTCCCTCCTTCCACACGACGCTGGGCGCACCCGAGCCGGTCGTCCTCGATCAATCCGTCAGCCTCGCAGTGGGCTCCAGCCTTCCGCTCTCCTGGTCGGGCGCCGACGGCATGGGACAGGTCGACAGACGGTCTCGTCGTCCACGCAGACGAGCTTCGCCACGGCGAGCTGCATCGTCCCCGACACGGGCACCTACGCCGTGCCAGCCGCTGTCACGAGCGCGCTCCTGCCGGGCGCGTCGTTCTTCGCGAGCGTCGAGCGCGTTCGCCAGGTCCAGGTCGCGCCCGCCTCGTCCGGTGTCCTCATCTACGTGACGTTGCTGACCGACGACGACGCCACCGGGACGTCTCCCTGAGCGGGCGCTGGCATCGGCGATCCGTTTATCGTGTGCTTTGTGAAGCCGGTCACTCGCGGATGAAATGGGTCGCGGCATCGCACTGCCCGACGAGGTCGTCTCGCGTGGCGGTGACGCGGGTGCTTCGACGCTGCCCGACCGTCACGAGCGCCAGATCCAGCGCGGCGTCGCGACCAGTCTTGGCGCCAAGCTTCGCTGCGATGCCTAGGCCGTTCAACGGGAGGTTCAGCCCGATCTCCGTCTCCCCCTCGAAGTGCTGGACCGTCTCCTTGCGTGTCACCCCCGTGTAGCCGTAGTCGCCCTGAAGATGGCACTCGGGCATCAGCCGCAGCTCGTTGCAGTCGTACGCGACGACGACGACCTGCTTCTGTCGCAGCTCGGCTTCGAGGTCCGTCCGCTCGTCCTGCGCCCAGTCGACAACCAGCGGCTTGTGCTGGGTTGCCGTAACCTTGCATTCTGCTCTTGGTCCCAGCGCGGCAACGGCGCTGCGCGGAACCGAGGACGAGCCCGTGGAAGCGGCGCACCCCCCAAGGACGAGAACGAGCGTGGCGAGACGAAGGGAGAACATGGGTTCCTCGATGCACAACAGGGTAATTACGACCACCGCGAGATGAGCTCGGCGCGCCGCTGTCATTGCCTTGGCAGCCGCAGAGATGATGATTCGAACCGTCACCGCAGGCGCCGAAATGCGCCGTCGCCGGTTCACGTGATGGCGTACAAGGAATTCGTTACTCGGGGCGCCGGCAAGCCTGCGCGACGTCCGCAAACAGTGCCGCCCGGACCGGGACCGCTTTGCGATCGAAGCTCAGTGCGATGCGGCCGGTCCTTCGCTCGACCGTGTATGTGATGTGCGGGACGAACCGCTTGTCGTTTTCGTAGCCGATGTCGACGCGGAACGTCCCATCGTCGCCATCCCGGGTAGGGCCGGTGGAGAGCCGATTGTAGCTGTGGGCATCTGTTAGCCCCTCCGCAGCCGCCTGAGCCTCGAAGTCCGTCACCTGCTTCACCTGGTGCACCGCCTGCAAGGCCTGCTCGCACTCCTTGCGCCACGCTGCGTGGGCTGCGACGGCTCGCTCGTCGGTCTCCTCGACGATGACGAGGTCGCCATCGAATGTACGCTCCACGCCTATCGTTGCCCGTACCTCCACGACGTTGCCGGAAGGACCGGACCTCTTCAAGAACGTGGCCTTTCTGCTGGCCTCTATCCGACCGGGGCCGACGTCGATCTCCCCGACGATCTCCTGATGGAACGTACTTCCTGGGCCCAGCAGGGCTCTCTTGGCCGCCATCACGCGTGAGCGGGGAACGGGGTCGTTCCAGCTGTCGTAGTAGGTCACGACGTCTTGGTATTCGTGGGCCAGGGCCGTGAGGTCGTGGCGATCGACCGCGGCGTTCCACTCGAGAACCAGGCGGCGCGTCGGCGCCGCCATCGGGTCGTCGAGCCCGGAGCTGACATGGGCGTGCGACGCCGAACGTGGAGTCGTCTCGGCCGGGGGGACGGCGGGGGCCGCGGCTGGCTCCACCGGAGGTGGGGCTGGCACGACGGGTGCGGCCGGCGCGCGGGACGGCGCCTGCGCTACTGCCGAAGGTGGCCTGGGGCCTGCGCATGCGGCCGCGGCGGCCGCAAACAAGAGGAAGAGCGCTCGGTTCATACCGCTCCTATCGGCCCTGGATCGGAGCGGTTGCGTGAAATCGACAGGGCGTGGAAGCGGACCGGAGCGCCGGCGTGCGCGCTCGAGGGCGGTCTTCGGCGTCGTGCTGGTCTCGGTCGCCGGAGGCGTCGGCTACGGCAGCGTGGACGCGATGGCCCGTGCCTTTCGCGACGTCGGGCTCGCGTCACCCAGCGTCGTGCAAGACGGGCTGCGCGCGGCGAGCGTGGCCGACTCCGCTCACGGCGGTCTGTAGAACGCGCGCAGCGAGAGCTCCGCCTCCTGGCTCCCCTTCACGGATCCCGACATCCGGAACAGGCCAAAGAGCTTGGCCTGCTGGAAGTAGACCCTGGCGAGCGCAGTCGCGACGGATCGGCTACCTTCACCACCGTGGGGGACCCAGGGCGAGATCCGCGCGTCGACGACCGGCTCCACGTCCTGTCCAAGGCCGTGCGCGCGTTCGCCGAGGCGACGACGGACTACGAGCGCTTGCTCGACGTCGTGGCCCGAACGGTCTCGGACGTCGTGGCGGACGCGTGCATCGTGCGCCTGCTGTCGGATGGCGGATGGTTGACGCCCGTAGGCTTTCATTTCCCTCTGGAGGCGCACGTCGCCGACCCCCGCGCAGCCGCCGAGGCGCTCACGTTCATGACCGCTCCGCGCAACGTGGCGGAGTACGCATGGGGACAGCGCCTCATCGAGACGGGCGAAGCGTTCATGCTTCCCCGCCTGGACATCGCGCAATTTCGCGCCGTGGTCACGCCCGAGGTCGCAGAGGTCTACGAGACCATCGGCATCCACAGCATGCTCGTGGTCGTGCTCCGCTTGCGGGGCGAGTCGATCGGGACGCTCACGCTGTTTCGCTTCGACCCTCAGTCGCCATCTTTCGGCGCCGACGATCGGGAGATGGCGCAGGCGCTCGCCGATCACGCTGCGCTCGCCATCGGGAACGCCCGCTCCTACGCTGCCGAGCGATCGGCCCGAGACGCGGCGGAGAAGGCGACGGCGCGCTTCACCCGCCTCAGCGAGGCTGGAGTCATCGGCACCGTCGTGGTCAACCTCGACGACAAGCGGGTCGTGGATGTCAACGACACGCTCCTTCATCTGATCGGCTATTCACGCGATGAGCTGGTCTCTGGCCGCGTCCCCTGGCCGAGTCTCACGGCTCCCGAGTGGAACGACGTGGATGCTCGTGCCATCGAGCAGCTCACGACGACGGGCGTGGCGGCGCTTCGCGAGAAGGAGCTCACCCGCAAGGACGGCACGCGGGTCCCGGTGCTGGCGGGTTCTGCCATGCTCGGCGGTGGGACCACCGAGTGCATCTCGTTCGTGCTCGACCTCACGGAGCGCAAGGAGGCCGAGCGCGGGCGTCGCGAGGCGGAGCGACGGTCGCAACGCATGGTCGAGTCGGCGACCGTCGGCATGTGGACGGTCGGCGCCGACGGACGCACTACGTTCATGAACGCCCGCATGGCCGACATTCTTGGCCGCGGCCTCGGCGAGGCGCTCAGTATGCCGACCTCGGAGTTCTTCTTCGCCGAGGATCGGCCCGCGATGGCCGAGCGGCTTGCAAAGCGAAGAGACGGCCTGGCGGGCCCGTTTGAGCAGCGGTTCCGCAGGCCGGACGGCGCGGTGGGCGTCCTCTCGATGGACTCGAACCCATTGTACGACGCGCAGGGTCGGTACGAAGGTGTGCTCGGTATCGCAACCGACATCACCGAGCGTCACCGGGCCGAAGAGGCCGTGCGCGCGAGCGAGGTCCGCTACCGACGAATGGTAGAAACAGCCAATCAAGGCATTTGGATCCTCGATCTCGACGATCGAACGACGTTTGCGAACGCGAAGATGGCTCAGATGCTCGCGTGCTCGGTCGACGAATTGACCGGTGTGTCGCCGCTGGAATTTCTCGACGAGCGCGGACGCACCCTCTTCGGGGAGAATCTGGAGAGGCATCGGGGCGGACACTCAACGCAATCCGAGATGCTGTTTCACGCCAAGGACGGGAGTGAGCGCTGGACCATCGTGGACGCCAGTCCCGTATTCGACGGGTCTGGACGGCGAAATGGTTCGTTCGCGGCGGTGATCGACGTGACGGAGCGCCGGATCGCGCAGGAGGCCCTGCGCGTGGCCGCGATGGTAGATTCCACCGATGACGCCTTCATTGGCAAGACCTTGGACGGGATCGTCACGAGCTGGAACGCCGGCGCGCATCGCATCTTCGGCTACTCGGCCGAGGAGATGATCGGGCGATCCATCTCGCACCTCATCCCTCCCGGCCGCGAGAATGAGGAACACGAGATTCTTCAGCAGCTTGCAAGCGGCCACGTCGTGCGCTCCGACACCGTTCGGGTGCGCAAGGACGGCCGAGAGATCGACGTGTCCGTTACCAGCTCTCCGGTGCGCAATGCGGCCGGCATCCTGATTGGCGCGTCCAAGGTCGCTCGGGACATCACCGAGCGCCGCCGGGCGGAGGTGGCCATCGCCCGAGCGAAGGACGCCGCGGAGGCCGCAAATCGCGAGCTTGAAGCGTTCAGCTACTCGGTGGCACACGACCTTCGCGCACCCCTTCGGGGGATGAACGGCTTCGCGCAAGTTCTCCTCGATACCTACAGCGACAAGCTCGACGCCGAAGGTCAGGATTGGCTCCGCGAGATCCTGCTCAACGCAAAGAAGATGGCGGACCTCATCGACGGTCTGCTGTCCCTTGCGCGCGTGACGCGCAGCGACCTGAGGGCCGAGAATGCGGACCTTTCCGCGATCGTTCGAGAAGCTGCCGCGCGTCTCCATGCCGCTGCGCCGGGCCGCGCGGTGGACGTCACCGTGCAAGACGGTCTTCACGCGGACGTCGATCCTCGCCTGGCACGTGCTCTCTTCGAGAATCTCCTCGAGAACGCCTGGAAGTTCACGAGCAAGGTGCCCTCTGCTCGTATCGAGTTCGGCGCGACCGACAGGGAGGGAGGCCGCGTCTTCTACGTGCGCGACAACGGCGCCGGATTCGACATGGCCTTCGCGAACAAGCTCTTCGCTGCCTTCCAGAGACTCCACACCGTCGACGAGTTCCCTGGGACCGGCATCGGCCTCGCAACGGTGCAGCGCATCGTTCACCGCCACGGGGGTCGGGTGTGGGCGGAGGGGATCGTCGATGGGGGCGCAACCTTCCACTTCACGCTTCCGTCACAGGCAAATGGGAGTAACGGCATGAAATAGGGCTCGCGTTGTTCGCGGCGCCGCTGAGCGCGCTCTTGCTCGAGCAGCGCCCGGGAGGGCGCAGTCGTGTACGGTGGTGGACAACGATCGCGAATCCACCGCACGTAGATGGTCCTCCCCCAAGCCCCCTCCCGCCTCGTCGACGGCCGCACGATCCACACCGGCGTATTCCGCGGAGCGATCGCGGAGCCCAACCTGCCGACGCCCGGCGGGTCCTGGCGCGTGAAGCACTGGCAGTACACGTCGCTGACGACCGAGTCCCACTTCGTGGCGTTCGCCGTCGCGCAGCTCGGCTACGTCGCAAACCTCTTCGCGTACGTCGTCGACCGGTCGTCGCGCCGGATGTGGCAGCTCGAGGCGCTTGCGCCTCTGGGTCGCGGTCTCCGGATGGCGCCAAGCTCGCTCTCTGGCCGGACGCTATGGCAGCGTCGCCACGAACGGATCGCGATCGAGCATCGACCGGACGGCTTCGATCTCGAGGTCGACTGCCGCATCGAGGGCCGCTGGCTGCGGGGCACGGCGCGGATCGCGCTGGGCGAGGGGCTGGCGCTCGTGCACCCGTTCACGGAGGAGCCGGTGCTCCGGAAGATGCGTGTCGGGTACACGCACAAGGACGCAGCGATGCCCGCGGAGCTCTCGCTCGCCTGGGACGAGACCCAGCTGCCGCGCGAAGGGCTCGCCACGCTCGACTGGACACGCGCGTGCTCGCCGCGGCGCACGTCGTGGAACTGGGCGTCGCTCGCTCACCCTCTTCCGGGCGGGCCCCGCGTCGGCCTGAACCTCTCGGCGAAGGCCTACGTCGACAGGGCAGGGCGTCAGTTAGAGAACGCGCTCTGGCTCGACGGGAGGCTTCACGTCCTGGGTAACGTCTCGTTCGGGCTGCCCGCCCGGCCGAGCAAGGAGCCCTGGAGGATTCATGGCGCCGACGTGGATCTTCGCTTCGAGCCGCTCGGCGCGCGCGAGCAGCACGTCAACCTCGGGCTCGCGCAGAGTGACTTCGTGCAACCATTCGGGCACTTCTCGGGCTGGCTGCAACCGCCGGGAGGCGACCGCCTGACGCTGGAGCGCGCGTTCGGCGTGGTCGAAGATCACGACGCCCTCTGGTGAGCCGACTGGCTCTTCAGAACATCGGGATCTGGTTCTCGTTCGGGGACGGGCTCCGCTGCGCCACGTACGCGGTGATCCCCCCGAAGATGTGGACGAGGATCTTCAGACCGCTGAGCATGATGACGACCCCGCTTCCCGAAGCCATGTTGAGCACGGCAACGGCCCCGCCGACGATGTGCAGCCAGAGCACCCGCCTCGCCGCTTTCGTGTCCCCCTTGAGGATCTGCACCCCGCGCAGGGCATACAGGACGATGAGGACAATGGGCATGGCGATCTGAAAGCCGGATACGGACCCGTACGCGGCGCCGAGACCGAGGATGCACGTGACGAGCGCCCAGTATCCGCTCGCGAAGAGGGCGCCTATTCCGGCGAGTATGTACGGCGTCCGGCTCGGCGGCGCCGGGGACGCAGCCGTGTAGCCGGGAGGCGCGTACGGCTGCCGCGGGTCGGGGTTCGGTGGCGCTGCCTGGTAAGGGTTCGGGTTCATCGTGGATCACCATTCCGGACGGGGCGACGAGCCTCACTGGCGTCGCCCGATGGATGCTACAGCGTCCGCCCCGCTCTTGCTTGAGCTTGATGGCCGTCGCCGAGATGGATCCCGTAGATTCGCGTGTCTCCGCGCACGACAAGGAAGCGCCTGGGGAGGAAGTCGATGCTCGAGACCAGGCGCCTGCTGCTGCGCGAGATGACCGAAGGGGATGCCGAGCACCTGCTCGCGCTGAACGAGAACCCGAACGTCACCCGTTACATCCTGGATGAGCCGCCTCTTCTCACGCACGAGCAGGCGCTGTCCGTCCTGCGGGAGCGCGTGTTTCCGCAATACGCTCTGGGGCTCGGCCGCTGGGCCTGCATCGAGAAGAGCAGCGGCGTCTTCCTCGGCTGGTGCGGCATCAAGCACATCCCCGCCGACGGCGAGTACGACATCGGCTATCGCTTCTTCGAGCAGCGCTGGGGCCAGGGCTATGCGACCGAGGCCGCACGCGCCGTGTGCGACTTCGCGCGTGAGCATCTTCGGGGCCAACGCGTGGTCGGGAAGGCGATGCGCGACAACCACGCGTCGCGCCGCGTGCTCGAGAAGGTCGGCCTCGTCCTCGAGGGCGAGATCGACACGGAGGGCGGTCCGCTGGCCGTGTACGTTCTCCCCAACCCGCCCGCGCCATCGGCCTGACGGGGCGCCGACCAGCGCAGCGGCGATCGCGCCCCAGACCGCGACGGTTGGCGCCGGGCTAACGCGGCCTTCGCGCGGCTCTGCGTCGCACGAGAAAGGCGAGCCCGAAGAGCATGTACGGGATGCCCGACGACGGCACGTCTCCTGGGCCCACGTCGCATCCGCCCGCCTTTCGTACGCCGACGGGAGAATCGTTCGCGTTGTTCGCAACGCCGCGGCTCGATGAGTCCTCGCTCGTTGCGTCTACCTCTCGCGCGTCGCCGCCTCCGCCGTCGGAGGGAGCTGCGCCCGAGTCGGTCGGCGGCGGTGAGGCGTCATCATCGCCGCTCGAGCCAGTGTCGGGCGAGCCCGCATTGGACGAGCCAGTATCGGGCGAGCCAGCCTCGGGCGTCGGCAGGTTGGTACAACACTCGATGTTGTCGGGGCCTGGGCAAAAGTCGGCCGTCGAGGTTCCACCCATCGAGGCGCAGACGGAGGTGTCGATGCAAATCCCCATCGCGCCCGTCGTGGTGACGGTGCAGGGCGTCGCAGGAGTGCTTCCGTCCCCGGGGGGTACACCGCCGTCGCCCCCCGTCGGCGAACCGGGTCCCCACTGCCCGAAGTCCGCGGCGACGCCCTCGTCGTTATCGAGCTGGCCGTTGTCGACGTCGTCCAGCGTCTGCCGAAGCTGGGCACGCGCATCCCACTGGCCGTTCGACCACGCGTACGTCTGCCAGCCCCATTCGACCAGGCCGCTGTTGAAGAGCTCGTTGACGATGTAGTAGCCGCCGTACACACCTGTGCGGGAGAGCCCGAGGACCGACGCGACTCCCTGGAAGTAGGCGTTGACGGCGGTGTCGTCGGAGGAGCTGGCGTCGAAGTCGACCGCAAAGTAGATGGGCCGCGTGGATGGCGCCCCGACGCTGGCCGCCTCGCTCTCGGCGGCCGTCGCGTCGGTCACGCCCTGCGACATCGGGTCGGAGACGTCTGTCCCGGCCAGACCGCTCGTCTCCCAGACGAGGGCGATGTCCAGCCCGGCGGCCTGGAGCGCGGTCGCTTCGGACGCCGTGATGTCCTTGGAGTTGCCGCCGCTCACGTACCGGCAGACGAACTGGTACCCCATCGAAACGAGGGTCGCAGGCGACACCGCCGACGCCATGTCGCAGCCTGGGATGCTCGTGAGCGCCGAGCTCGAGGTCCCCGTAGTCTCGCCTCCTGCGCCAGCGGCACTGCTGCAGCCGGAGACGGCCAGACCACCAAGTCCAAGGAGGGAGAGAGCCGCGGTTGCCCGGCGAATCGTGGAAAAGTACATGGGAAGGTTTGTTCTGAGCAACCTCCGTACCGGTGGACGGAGGAGGGCCGACGGGGAGGCGAAAGACGTTCTGCGCGCCGGTTCCGGTCTTCCGCGTCGCCACGATGTCCACCGCGTCCAGGTGGGGTTCGCGGCTACTCGCGAGGGACCGCGGCAGGTCGCGTGGCCGCCGGTGTTCTCGCGTGCGTGCAGTCGTGGCGGCGCACGCGAAAAATGAACCGTCATTGGAACAGGCGCAAGGCGGACCAGATCTCACGACCAGTCCCAGATCGTGCGTGGCCGAGAGGTCCCCGAGGAGCGATGAACGGGCGGTCCCGTCCAGGCTATCGCTTGGGATTCAGCCAGTACCCTGGCTCGTGCCGTCGCTGCCAACCAGAAGCTTCGCACTTGGCCAGCGCACTGTCTCGCTCGCGCACCCAGCGCGCCTTCTCGCTCTTCAGCTCCTCGAGGGCAGCCTGGCCGTGCGCTGTGGCCGTGCGTAACGTGGCCGCGTCTGGGGGGGCGCCGGCATGCAGATCGTCCGGAACGCACGCCTGGTGCAGCTCCTTGCTATCCGACAGCGCGGTTGGGGGATCGATGACCAGCGCTCCCGTGACTTGCCTGACACTCCACCAGTCGCTGTTCAGCGCGCTCGTGTTGCCCACCGCTTGGGACCACCCAGAGGCGATCGTCTCGCAGGCGCCCGCCATCCTCCAGAGCAGCTCGCGGGTATCCTCCCCTCGGTCCATGAAGGTCTGCATTGACCCATGGATCATCTGCAGAGCGCGCAGAGACGATGCAACGCTGTCCAGGGGATTGTCCACCTTGACTGGCGAGGACTCGAGCGCATTGCAGTATTCGTCGCGTGCCGACTCCTTCAGCTTGTTGGCTCCGCAGCCCGAGCCGACCAGCAGGACGAACCCCAGCGCGATGGAACGTCGAGCTCGCATGCGCCGAGCTTACACCAAGGCCCGAAGAATCGGCCGCACGAGAGCCGCAGCTACACGCCGCGGGAGGTGACCGTCCTCGAGGAGGACGCAAGCGCCATCAAGGACGCTCCTTCGTGGGTCCCGCGGACTCCGGCGGTCGTTCGTCCGGGACCTCTTCTCCCGCCTCCTCGAGCCGCTTTCCCGCGAGCATCCGCGCCGCCCGTTCGCGGTCGGCGCGCTCGCGGTCCTTCTGCGCCTGGGTGCGGCCGTGCCGGACGCGGTTGATGTCCGCCTGCTTCGTCTTCTCCTCGCGGAGCTTCTTCTTTCGGAAGCGGTTCAGATTGACGACGTTCCCGGCCATGGCCTGACGTTGCCACAGGTGGCCCATCTCTTCGAACGAGAAAGGCGTGCACGGTGGGCAGAGCTGGTTACCGGAAGAAAGGCTCGAGCGGCGTCCCCGCCACGAGTGGCGCGGCCTCGGCCTTGGCTATCTTCACGCTGGGCGAACCATACGGGTAACTTGCGACCTCGTAGATCTGAAACTGGACGACGAGGTCGGTGCCGTCCACGCAGAGCGACGTCGTGTCGGACACGGCTTCGCCCTTGCTCCAGTCCTTGGTCCAGCCGACGTCCTTCGTGATCTGGGGAACGACAATCGCCGAGATCTTCTTCCGGGCGTCCGCGGACAGGAGTCCCGCGAGGAGCTCGGTCAACGTTCCCTTGTCGAGATCCGCTGCGAAGCACTTGTCCCGGTACAAGGGGTGATTGCCGCCTCCGAACTCGTCGGAGGAATACTGCACGACGAACCCGCCGGGCCGCGTTGCATCGATCTCGTACGAGACTCTCTTCCAGTAGGGCTCCTTGTCGCTCCAGCCCTCGCACGACATCTTCTCGCCAGTCCCGCCCTCGACACCCTCGTTCGGGGGCTTCGAGCCTTCGGTGGAGACCTTCGCCTTCGCCGTGGATCCGACGTCGCTATGCTCGGCCGCGTCCTTCAGGGCCGCATTCAACGCCTTCGAGGCGGCGGCGTTCATGGCGCCCACCACCTTCGGGAAGAAGATCGAAGTCTGGCAGAAGCTCACGGGGCTGAAGTACTCCTCCTGCGGGACGATCTTGGATCCCCCGGGCAGCGCCTCGGGATACGGAAACAGGTTGCGCGGATCGGCGCTGGCGTGAAGCGCCACGGGAAACGCGCGCGATCCATCCGCGGACGACCAGCGCCCGAACACGTTGCATGTGTCGAGAAGGATCCCCTGGAAGGTCCCCGTCCGGACCCCGCTGCCGTTCGTCTCCTCGAGCTCGAACGTCCCGGCTTCGTCGGTCACGACTCCGCCGAGGTGGAGGTCCTCCTGGATGGGGATGTAGCGGTAGACACCCGAGAGCTTGCCGCCCTCGTTCCGGAGCTTGGCTCGGATGGGAGTCTTCGAGCCAAGCGAGCCGAGATAGACCCGCTCGTACCACATGCCCCTGGGCAGCACGTGCGGCGAGGCGGTGAAAGGGGTTCCCGCTGCCGGCGGCTCCGTCCAGGTCCCGCGCAGAGTCGGCCCATCCATGACTCCGTCGAACGTTGCCACCTGCTTGCCCTTGGGGGCAACCTCGGAGAAGAAGACGTGCGTGCCGTCCCGGACGTTGCCTCGCAGCTCGACCGCCTCTCCTCCACCCTGGTGGCACTGCACCTCGCTGCTCTCCACGGCGCGGACCCCTCCCAGGCGATCGCCTGTCCGGTCGAGGGCCAGGTAAATCTTCCTCTCTCCGAGCTTGCCTTCGTAGCCGAGGATCGCCGGTGCTGCGTTCGCCGCGGATGGGGTCGCGTCCGAGCTCGCGCTCGCCGGGGGCGCTGCGGTCATCGAAGCAAGCGGTAGGGCGCTCGTCGTGGCGGCCCCGGATGGGGGCTTGGATGACGATGGAGAGCCCGAGGGCTCCTTGCAGGCCGAGAGCAGCGCGAAGACGACGAGCAAGCCCGTCTTGATGGGGAAAGAGACCATCGGACTCCGCTCCCATAATCGGCTGGACCGGCAGGCGCCAGGGCGGCGTGGGAAAGTTGGCGGTCCTCCAGGATCGGTCCTGTACGCTGGTGCAGGGATGCGGGGGAAACGCTCTCTGGCTTTCTGGCGCGCATGGGCTCGTACTTCGGTCGCCTGGTGGGTTTCCTCGACGTCCGCCTCGCGAAGGCGGACGACGTCAACGTGCTCGCAAACGTCCTCGACCGTCTCCGAGACGGCCCGTCGCAGCCATCTCCCGTCCTCGAGCAGCTCCGAGAGAGCGTCGAGGAGTCCTCCGATCACGTGAAGGAGTCCCGTGATCACGTGAAGGAGTCCCGTGATCACGTGAAGCGTTCACGACACTACGTGGAGGAATCATCAGACGACGTGGAGAAGTCACTTCACTACGTGAATCAATCATCTCAGCGACGATTAAAGCCACGATCGGTACGCTCTGAGTCCAGAGCGGTAAGGAAGCAACTTCTCGATCAACGAAAACAAGGACGAGCGCACGTCGAATGACAGCGTGCTTCGAGCTCCTGCCTCAAATCGGTCGTCTCGTGAGCCCGAGACGACCGATTTGGACCGAGAGACTACGTGGAGTGACTTCTCCATGACGGATTTCGAGCGAAATCCGTCGCGTCGAAAAGCCGACAGTACCGCGACTGCTTCCTCCATGACGTGTGATGACTTCTTCAGGTGATCGAGCAATTCCTTCACGTCGTGTAGCAACTCCTTCACGTCGTGTAGCAACTCCTTCACGTCGTGTAGCAACTCCTTCACGTCATGAAGATCCCGATCGGTGGCGGCGCGGAGGCGGTTCTCGCCGCGGGCGCGGGCGCGGGAGAGTTAGGGCTCACGGTGGACGCCACCAGCGCTACGGGACGGGTAGGGCCGTTGGAGCAGGATGGCCCGATTCACCGCCCGCTCTCCCTATTCGCGAAGAGCCCCTTCGCGCGGTTTACCGCGGACATCGCGTTCGGCCAGCCTACGTAGAACGACGACGGGAGCGCTCTACGCGTGGGAGCTCGAGCGCGGGCGCAGAAATTGGCGCGTTCCCGTTCGTGGGGGCGTCATCACGAGCGACTCCCGGCTGAGCGCGTCGCTCGCAGAGCGCGGCCTCGGGCTCGCGTACACCCTCGAGCCCATGGTCTTGGAGTCGTTGCGTAGCGGACGGCTTCAGCTGGTGCTCGAGCGCTACGCGCCGACGGTTCCCGGATTCTTCCTCTACTTCCCGAGCGTGGCTCGGCGCTCGGCGCCGCTGCGCCTGTTCGTCGAAATGGCCAAGGAGCTCGCGGTTCGCGCCGCGGCGTGAGCGGTCTACGCCTGGGAGTTCGCGAAGCGGGGGCGCGAGCGGCCATGGTACAAAGTGGAATCGGCGCGCGGGTCCCCAGCTGCTATGTCAAACGCGATGCTACGTTTCTTCGGGGCCCTGCTTGCGCTCGGGTCTACGGCGGTCCTGGCCGGCTGCGCTGGCGCCCCCACGGCCCCGGCCGCGATCCCGAACGGCGGAGCCGACACGACGCCGCTCGCCAAGTGCCGCGTCGCGGCGGACCACGACGAGCCGCTGGTCACCGAGTGGCCCTCCTCGTACAAGGCGCGCCTCGAGGCGTTGCTGCACCGCGGAGGGGTCGCGGTCTCCTACTCGGGGTGCGAGCTGCACATCGTCGAAGCCTGCGCGCTGCCCGGCTCGTACGAGTGGCGGCGGACGACCTTGTCCAGGGATTCGACGGACATCGGTGACGAGGACGAGCTCTACGCCAAGCTCCCTCTCGGCGCGGCGGGTCTCTCGGGCACGCTGCGAACGTCGGGGAGCCTTCACGTGCTCACGACCGTCTCCGGCCAGATGCAGCTGACGGGCGCCGGCGCGATCGACGCGAAGAACATCCCTGCTTGCGCCAAGGCCACGCACGTCGTCACGGCCTTGAGCGTCGGAGCGTTCAAGCTCGTCGCGGGCGGGGAGGCGGGGGCAAAGGTCGAGGTCGGAAGCGTCGCGGGCGCGTCCGGCCACGAGTCGGCGTCGATCCTCCGCGAGGCGGGTGACCCGGCCAGGTGCGCGGAGGCAAACGCGACCGAGCCCAGCGCCGATTGCCGCTCCCCCATCCAGGTTTTTCTGGAGCCGCTCGCGCATCCGTCCGACCGGGTCGCCTCCATTCCACCCGAGGTGTTTCAACCCGTCCCGCCGCCTGCCGCGCCGGAGCAACCCGCGAGCAAGGTACCCCGGTGGATCATGGCAGGGGCGGGCGTCCTCGCGGCCGCGGTCGGTGGGGGTCTGCTCGTCGATGCGGGCAGCGAGAAGTCGACCATCCAGAAGGGGGGTCTCGCTTCGGGAAGCGACATCGCGTCGGCCGCGAGCCGCGCGGCGACAGACACCAACGTCGCGATCACGTGCTTCGGCGGCGGCGCGCTCCTCGTCGCCCTCGCTCTCCCCTACCTGCTGGCAAAGCCTTGATGCGCTGGCGGCAGACACTCCCGCCGGTCGCGTTCGCGCTCCTCGTCGCCGTCGCCGTGGCGTGCTCGACGAACGCCATCCTGTCGCAGGTTGGCGAGTTCCCGTGCGCCGCGGATGGGACGTGCCCGAGCGGGTACTTCTGTGAGGGGCCGGCCGGCTGCCAGTCGGGAGCGCAGGGAAAGCCCCTGGCTATCGACCTGCTCTGCGGCAACGACGAGGCCACCGTCATCAGCAGCGCTCGATGCCAGAGCGACCAGTGCGTCTACGGGGTGTGCGCTGCGGCGCCCGAGAGCCTCTATCTGTGTCCGGGCGATCACCCCGTCTATGCGCTGGGCGGGTGCCTTCGAGAGTGCTCCGATTCGGACGCCGGCGCTTGCCCCGCTCCGCTCGCGTGCGGCTGGGTGTTCACGGGGGAGAACGCGCAGCAGCTCTCCCAGGTTTGCGTCTCGCCCACGCTCCTCGCCGTCGAGGGGACGCTCTGCAGCCAGTCCGGTTACCAGTGCGAGGACGACGCGGGAAACGGCATCCAGTGGATAGGGTGTGAGAATAGCGTCTGCGTCATCGACTGCAGCAGCAGCGACGCCGGACCACAGTGCCCGCCCGGACAGTCGTGTGTTGGCGCGAGCTGCTTTCCACTCTGCGGCAGTGGGTGCACGGCTCCGCTCACGTGCGACCCCGAAGCCGGCGTTTGCATGGGCCCTCCGTGACCGGCCTCGGTTAGCAGGACCCAGACGGGGATGTCGGGCCTGCTCACGGCTCGGAGAGCGCCGCCGCCCTGGCAGCCTCCGACGTGCGGACGGGGACAAACTCGAAGTCCATGAGGTCTCGCCAACGGTCGGCCCAGTCGTGGAGGAGCTTCTCGTCGTCGCACTCCATCACCTGGAAGCAGCGGTCGAAGTTCGTCTCGATCCAGCTCCCGACATACCTGAGCCCGTCCGGCATCATTCGCCCGTCTGTCTTGAGGCGCGAATAGATTGCCTTGGCGTCCCTGTTCTTGAACCGCTCGACGACCATGAACAGCATGAGGCCACCCTAGGGCAACCGCGGGCCGGCGCGTAGCTCGCGCTCGCCCATCTCCGCCATCCGTAGCTCGTAGCGGGTCACGACGTGACCGTTGGCAGGAGAGCCCGCGCGGGCTGGGCTGCTTGGCGGTAAGATCCGCAGGACCGCAGCATGAGGGGGGCGAGGATACGGCCGTGATGAAGACTGGCTGGTCGCGATCGGCGTCCGCACAATCCTCTTCCTCGTCGCAGGCTGCAAAGGGCGCCGGCCGTGATGGCGATCTCGTCCCTCGTCGTGCCGAGCTTCGCACTGCCCGTCTTCGCAGCCGGCCCCAACGTACCCCGCGTTACCAGCGGAACGTCAGTCTCGCGAGCGCGAGCCACGAGTCCCGCTGCGTGGCCCTCGCGCGCGTCGGCGTCCGTGACGTTCCCGCTGGCCATGGCGTGTCGACAGCATGGGGGCTCTCTCGTCGGCCACGACCTCCCAGAACTTCTCGCCCTTCGTCTTCGCGTCGCTCTTCAGGAAGCGCCTTCCGACGACGTGCGGACGGAACGTCTGATCGCCCAGCAGCTGCTCGAGATCGGCGCCGCCCCACGAGCCCCCGCTGGAGCTCCGCGAGGAGCTGCGTTGCGAGCATCCAGGAGAGCGACCTCTCCCACCAGAGGCGCGACGACTCCCTGCTCGCGTGCGTGAAGACGCGCCCCTCCGGGCGCTCGGCGTCGACCCAGACCGTCCCGGGCGGGCGCTCAGTAGTGGCGGATCTCCAGCAGGTGCTTGTCAGGATCGAAGAAGTATACGGAATGCCCCATTCCGCGTGCACCTGACTCCTGCCCTGGGCCCTTCTGGTTGCCGACCGCGTCGAACGCGTCGCCGTAGGGGATGGCGGCCTCCCGGATGTGCGTGAACGTGGCGTCGAACTCGGCCTTCGAGAGCGCGAACGCGAGGTGCTCGCCGCCCGACGTCCCCCAGGGCGCGAGCTGCAGCGTGAGGCCGTCGTGCACGCGCAGGACGGTGAAGGGGCCGTCCTGCCCCTCGAGCGTGAAGCCGAGGACGCGCGTGTAGAACGCCGCGCTCGCCGCGGGATCGTTGACCTTCAGGATGAGGTGATCGAGCTGGGCCGCCATGAGGACGAGTCAGGACTCAGAACTTGTCAAAGACCTGCCCGAGATCACCCACGCCGTTGTACGTCCCGTTATCGTTGTGTGCGTGCAACGTCTTGCCCACCATCGACGGCTTGTCACCCGAGAACGAGACCTCGACCGCGGTCAGGCCTGAACAGACGGCCGTCTTGTCGGCCGGCTTCTGGCAGTGGCTATGGGCCACGGTCTTCAGGCTGCTGAGGACGCTCGCGACACCACCCATCGCGGACGCGTCCTTGTACGTGTCCCACTTGGCAGTGATCGCGACGTCACACCCGCAGTCTCCCTTGATGCTCGCCTTCGCGTCCGCCATCTTCGCCGTCATCTCGTCGATCTTGTCTCGCTCGGGCTTGCCGGCCCCTGCCGTCTGTCCGACGAGGGCAACGGTCGCCAGTATCGACGCGGTTACGAACAACTTGGTCGCTTTGAACATGCGTTTCTCCGTGGGTGGATTGACGGGGTGAGGATCAGGAACGCGGTGCGTCCCGGTGGGGTGCACATACCGTCTGACGGACCAATGTAACCTCTCATGGTCCGCTGTAGAGTCGCAAGAACGGTCGACACCATGACGGCGCTGCGGGGCCTGACCTACCTTCCGCATCGCCGCGGGTACGTCATCCGTCCGGGTGACGCGCGCCACTTCCGTGGCGTGCAGGGGCTGGTTTCCGCGTCTGCGGCCCCCGAAGTCCAACTGGCTGGCGTTGCGGCTTTGGCGCCTGTGACTAGACTGAAACGGACTGCACATGAGTAACTCGCTCCCGCTCGCCGCCGCATTTCTGGCCGCGTGTCACGGGCCGCCTGCCGCTACCCCAGCGACGTCGAGCCCACCGGCCGCGATGCTCGCCGCGGACATTGGCGAGGCACCATCTCCTCCTCTGCCTCCCGACGCCCGGCCTCCAGAAACCTCTCCCGTCCCGGCGCTCGCCGAGGGCGGCGGGTTCGACAAGGCGACGTGCACCTTCAGCGGCAAGCAGCTGTTCGGCAAAGTTCAGATCGTGACGGCGTTCCCGGACGTCAAGGTCCAGGTGGTCGACGCCTTCCCCGACGTGAAGGTGCAGATGGTGACCGCATTCCCGGATAGCTGCGGCAAGTGGCAGGCGGTCGAGGTGTTTCCGGACATCAAGATCCAGTTCGTACAGGCGTTCCCCGACGTGAAGGTTCAATTCGTGACGGCCTTTCCGGGGACTTGAGGTCTCGGGACGTTCGCAAGAGAAGAGGGACAGGACGATGATCAAGGCGACGCAATGGTTGGCGGGAGCGGCGGTGCTCGTGGCGGTCGGGCTCGTCGGGCGGACAGCGTGGTCCGGCAAACCGGAGCGAGACAAGATCGAGGAGCTGGGGCCGCACGTCGCCGACGCGGTGGCGAGCGTGAAGGCCGACTGCGGGTGCGACGTGGCCGTGTCCGTGAAATTCGACACGTACCCGGACGCCAGCTCGATGAGCGGCGTCACACCGCTCCTCACGGGTCTCAAGGGGGCCGCCAAGAGCCACTGCGCGAAGCCCGCGGACAAGCAGGCGCTGTGTTCGAGCCTGAGCGCCGTGGAGATCACCTATTCCGGTGAGGCGCCGATCATGGTGGGGAAGACGCTCAAGGCTCACTCGGAAGGCGGCTCGCATAGCGGCGAGCACGACTTGAGCGAGCTGTTCGACCACTTCTGAGCGGCTTACGACCACTGCGCTCTTTCGCTGGCCTACGCGAGGAGCGCCGCCCAGGCGTTCTCGAGGCGCTTTGCTCGCGGTCCCGCGGCGACGTCGAGGAGAGGCTGATCGCGAGCCCATCGCTCCCGGGCGCCTTCCTCCTCCTGGGCGCAGGACGCGTTCCAGCATGAGGCGACCCGGGCGAAGAGCGCGCGCGTCAGCCGAATCGCGCCGCCCAAGGCCACGTGCGTCTCGGGGGCGAGTGGATCGAGCGGAGCGATCGAGCGGAGCGCGCCGATGAGGGCAAGCGCGTCCTCGAACGAATCGCGCGGCCATGCCCGGGAGCGGGCCAGACCGGCCACGTGTCCGGCGACGGCCGCCAGGACGTGAACGTCTTCGATCGTGCGAAACGGCTTGATGAAGCGCTGGTAGGCGTCGCCCTCGAACAGCTCGGCATCGGTCACCGAGACGGCCTCGAACGAGACCCGCGCGTGCGGTAGCTCCGGAGCGAAGGGCGTCGGCGGCATCGCGTGGACGGTGACTCCCTCCCGGAGCCGAGGGACGCGGGCGAGGCGGAGCAGGCTCTTGTTGCCGGCGATCCCGGTCGCCGCGACGACGAGCAGCTCGTCGGCGTGTGGTCCGAGCGTCGCCCAGCGCTTCTCTCCGTCGAGAGACCACCCCTCGCCGCGTCGTTCGAGCCGAGCTCGGATCGCGCGCGGGTGCCCTCCGCCTTCTTCGGTGACACACAGGACCCGAACCTTGCCGGGCTCGAGCTGCGGCTGCAGGCGCACCAAGGCCGCCTCGTAGGCAGCCCCGAAGGCGAAGGCGACGCGGTCGGCGTCGAAACCTCCGGCGACCGCACGATCGAACGTCGAGGCGAAGCGCGCGCCGGCGTCGCGCGACGCGGCCAGCGTGGCTTCGAGGGACCCGACGGAGCCGGGGCGCTCATGCGCCAAGTACAGGAGCAAATCCTTCATTCTGCCGGCAATCGTAGCTCGTGCAGAGCCTGCGGGTCGATCAGCGGCGGGAGCGTCAACGCGGCGTCGGCCCCTTCTCGAACTTCGGAAGTGTCGGGTCCAGCTGGACCCATGGCTGCGCACTCTTCGTGAAAATGTCCGCCTGCGGCGCGAACCAGCTCTGGTCGTCGAGGCTCGCGGAGCGGACACCGCGCCCGCGTCCCCCGGAGATCGTGCTCTCCGAGAAGAGCTGTGTTCCGCACGTCGGACAAAATCCGCGGCGCGCCGTGTGCCCGCTGTCGGCCTTCGTTTCAAACCAGCGAGGCTCGCCCTCGATGACGAGCGCGTCGGTCGCCATGATGAAGCCGGAGATGAACGGCGCGCCGCTCTGGTGCTGACAATCGCGGCAGTGGCAGTTGAGCCGGAATACCGGCGCCGCCGTGCACGTGTACCGGATCGCCCCGCACGCGCACCCGCCCGTCATCGGAATGTTCATGGGAGGGCGCATAGCGGCTGCGCGTGTGCAGCGCAAGGGGGCCCGCGGGTTGCGCATGATCGTGAGTTGCCGCGGGAAGCGGAGTGGTCAGTGCGTCGGCAGAGTCGTCTTGAAAGGCCCACAAGTGGCTGCGGGTATAGGGCGATGCGGGACGGCCGATGAGGCGAGCTTGTGGAGCCCACGCGCGCGCGACCGCCGAAGCGCACCAGCTTGCGGGACGGGCCACTGCAGCGCAGTACCGTTGCTCGGACCACCCCGAAGGAAGGGAATGGCTCTTGCGCTCTTCGCTCAACCGAGCGCCACGACCGTTGCCGGCAGGGTCGGCGCCGACAGGCAGCTTTACCCGCAGGCGACGGGCGCCGAGACAATCCCCGGCTCGAGCTGGCGCGATCTTGGTCCTCCTCGCGGGGCTCCTCTCGCTGCAGTGCACCGCCTGCGTGTACGCCCGGATCTTCTACTTCAATACACCCACCCTGGCTGCACCGACCTACTTCGATGAACGAACGGTCTTGGCCTCGTCGCATCCGCGGCCTCTGGCCCGCGCAGCGGCGCCGGCCACCTTCCCCATGCGCAGGCTGCGCGCGCGGAGCTTCGCGAGCTTCGAGGAGCTGCTCGAGCGCAACGACACCCGGGCCCTGCTCGTCCTCCACCACGACGCCGTCATCTACGAGCACTACTTCGGCAACGTGACCGCCGAGACGCGCCTTCCCGCCTTCTCGATGAGCAAGACCTTCGCGGCGGTGCTGGTCGGGTGCGCGCAGATGGATGGGCTCGTCTCCTCGGTCCATCAGCACCTCGTCGACTTCATCCCCGAGCTCGCGACAAGGCCGCGCTACGACGAGATCACGCTCGAGCACCTGCTGCGCATGACGTCGGGCATCGACTTCACGGAGGAGTCGGTGGCGGGCGCGCGGCTCTACTACACGACCAATCTACTTTCCTCGGCGTACGTCTACGACGTCAAGTGGCCCCCGGGTCAGCACTACGAGTATGGCAGCATCAACGCCCAGCTACTCTGGCAGGTGCTCCACCGTCAGCTCGGCGGCAAGACGGTCGCCCGCTACTTCCAGGACCGGCTCTGGGACGCGCTCGGCGCGGAGCGCCCCGCGGCCTGGTCGCTCGACAGCAACGACAGCGGCGTCGAGAAGTTCGCCGCCGGCCTGAACGCGACCACGCGCGACTACGCCCGGCTCGGGATGCTCTTCCAGCACGACGGGCGCGTCGGAGATCGCACCGTCGTCCCCGAGCCGTGGGTCAGGGAGTCACTCCTCGAGAACGAGGTGTCCGGGGTGCTCCACACCACCGACGGTGCCGTGCGCCGCGGACGTTACCAGTGGTTCTTGACCCTCGACGGCGGTTCCTATTTCGCGAAGGGCTACCACGGCCAATACATCTTCGTGAACCGCGCCCGCGACGTCGTGATTGTCCGGTTTGGCGAGGGGTATGGCCAGGTGGACTGGCTCTCGCTGTTCCAGCAAATAGCCGACTATCTTCCCGTGCGGGATGGCCCCCATCCCTAGAAATAGAAATAAGAGGTGAGGAGCGCCTCCGTCGACAGCGGCTGGACCCGAGCTTCGGCTCCGAGCGCCACGTCACGTCCGAGCTCGCAGCGCACCGTAGCGCCAAGATCGTAGGTGCCCACGAGCGACGAGCCGGGGAGGTACGACCAGCCCCCGGTGACGAGCGCGACCGTGTGGCCGGGCAGGTGAAGGCGCACGCCTCCGTAAGGTCCGACTCCGGCACGGACGAAGCTCCCGCCGATCCCGTGGAGCCCGCTCGAGCCCAGGACGTACGCATCCGCCATCACGAACAGGGCGACCCGCTGGCTGTCGCTCGCGAGCGTGGCCCCGACTCCTCCCTCGAGCCCCTGTTCGAGGCAATCCGGGCACGCCCGATCGCGGGGACGCATCGCGAAGGCCCTCACCCGCCACGACAGGGGCTTCTCGAACCGGGTAAGCGGGTCGAGCGAGACGAGGTCGGCGAACGTGACGTGGTCCAGGGTCAGCGTTCGCCGTCCGAGGTCGTAGCGCAGCTGTGCCTCGAGAAACTGCACCTGCGAGAGCTCCGAGGAGCCGTCCGGCGGATCGGCGAGATCGTGGAACACGAGGCGGTAGCCGAGCGCGAGGAAGTCGCTTCGGTACTGCGTCGTCGCGCCGTCCCCCACCGTGAGGCGCATCGAGGCGGGCGCGAGGTGCGGCGCCTTGTCGGCCGGGACCGGCGTTGGCGCCGGCGGTGGTGAAGCGTTGCCGGAGAGCAGCGCACGCCGCGTCACGAGAGAGGCCCAGGTGGCAGCGGCCGTCGAGCCGCCGCCCGCCGAGGAGGAGGTCCGGGCCCCGTCGACGAGCGAGATGGCGACGTCCAGCGCGGAAGCCGTCTCCGCCGGCGAGAGCTCCGGCGGCGCCGGTGTGCTCGGATCGCGGAGCAGACGCTTCACCAGGTCCGCCTCGCGCCCCTCGAGGCGTGCCGTCTCGGCGCGCCGGACGCTCTCGGCCGACGGCCGGTAACCGATCACGCGAACGAGCCCGGGTACGCCGGCGATTGCGCGGATCGTGTCCTTCGGAACGACGATCACGTCGAGCCGAGAGAGGAGATCGATCCTGGGTGCGCCGGCTTCGACGATCGAGAGAATTCCGTAAGAGCAATTGTTCCTGAAATAGAAGAACTCCAGGTGAGTCGCGGCGAGCTCGAACAGGTGCAGCGAGACGAGAATTGCCTCTTCGTGCGTGAGCGCGAGATCGTACTCCCAGAGGTCCCTCCCTTCGTCGACCCCGTACTCGCGAGCCTTGTAGGCGTACGAGTGGAACCGAACGACGCCCGGAAAGACGCCGGCGATGCCTCTGTAAACGTAAAGGAAGGGGTTCTTCGTGTCGGGGATGGCGATGAAGTCGACGCCGTAATCGAGGGCTACACCAGGCTCCGTCGCCCCTGCGGGGCGCGCTTTCCTGATGCGCAAGAAGGTGTGCCCGAAGGCCGAGACGGCGTTGCCGAGGTACGGGGCGGAATAGACGACCGCGATCGCCTCCGGCTCGAGTGCGCCCAGATACCGATCGAGCGCCGGGCACGTCGGGGCGTGCAGGGTCCCGGCGAAGTGCAGCCGCTCGTCCAGCCAGCGTCGGCGCGCCGGGAAGCGGCAGAGGGCATGACCGTCGGCCTCGTTTTCGTGAAAGGGCAGGAAGAAGGCGCGCAGGGTGGCTTCGAGCTCGGCCTGCGGATCGGTTCGTCCCGTGGGCGAAAGGAAGAACTCTCGCCCGTCCACCTCGCTCGCCACGCCACCGAGGATCTTCGGCCGGTAGTGGAGCAGGCTTTGCCAGCCGCGCGACCGGGCAAGCCCCATCGTGCGGGCCTGCTCGAGGAGCGGCTGCGCGGTCGGGACGGCGCCGGCGGGAGCGCAGAGGGCGAGCACGGCGACGGCCAGCGCGCCGGCAAGCCCAAGCCTGCGCGCATCAGCGCGGCGCGGCGGGCTGCACACGTGCCGGAGGCGCGGCGGGTCTGTCGCGCAGGTACTCGGCGAACCATAGCGCAGCCTGCTCGCGGACCACGGGGGCCTCCAGGATGGAGAGGTGCCCTTCGCCGGGGACGAGGAGAATCGCCGAGTGGCCACTTCCGGCGGCGAAGATGAGCCGCGAGTGCCACGGGGGAATTCGACGGTCGTCCAGCCCGTGGATGAGCAGCACATGCGCGTCGGTATGAGCGTTCGCGACCATCGGGCTCGCTTGGTCCGGGTCGAAGCCCCCGCGCGCCCCCGCCAGGTCGATGGCTTCGTTCACGAAGCTCGAAGAGAGCGGGAGGACGGTGTACCCGGGCACGACCTTGCGGAGGCTCGCGAAAGGAGCGAGGGCGATGACCGCCCTGATCCGAGGGTCCTGGCCCGCCCATTCGATCGCCGTGGCCGCGCCGTACGAGAAGCCGATGACCCCGACCGCCCCGACCCGCAGGCCTCGCGCTTCGAGTGCGTCCAGGGTCTGCGCGAGGTCGCGCGACTCGACGACGCCGTACGAGAGGTAGTCGCCCGTCGAACGTCCGTGCCCGCGGAGGTCCACGAGGACCGCGCGGAAGCCGGCCGCGGCAACGCTCTTCGCCAGGCCGCGAAGGCTCCCCTTGTCCGCGCGAATGCCGTGCAGCAGAAAGACGGTTCCCTGAGGGTCCTTCGCGTCCACGATCTCGACCGAGAGCGTGGCGTTCGGGGGACCCACGGGGAAGAAGAGCTCTCCGTCCTTCCTCGTGGGGCACGACGCGCCCCGGTTCGGCGCGTTGACGATCGCGGACGCCCCCAGGCTCTCGAACGACTGGCAACCAAGACAGAGAAGCGCCGCGAAAGAAAACGCGCCGGCACGCCTCCGCGCAAGCTCTTGCCCGGATGCGCGATCTCTCGTGCTGCGCTTGGGGGAAATGACGGTCAGGAGACGGAGTAGGCTGCCACGCGAGGGCGCCCGCGCAAGGCGTCCTCCGCTGGCAGAGCTCGGCGGCGCCTGATCGCACTCAGCCGTTTGGAGCCCAGGTCAGGCACCCACCCGATGCGGCTCACGCGCGGCGGCCATGGTGATATCTGGGACGAGTCTCCCTTCACGGTCCGCGCGAGGAGCCGGGCCGCGGCGGATGCAGACAGTCTCCGATGCCCACCATCCACCTCGTCACGAAAATCAAGGCGCCGGTCGAGGTATGCTTCGACCTCGCCCGAAGCGTCGAGGCGCACCTGAGCTCGGCAAGCGCCACCGAGGAGCGCGCTGTCGCGGGCGTCACCGAGGGCTTGCTCACGCTCGGCGATGAAGTGACCTGGGAGGCCGTCCATTTTGGCATTCGACAGCGCCTGCGTGTTCGCATCACGGAGCTCGACCCGCCTCGCCGCTTCACCGATGAGATGATCCAGGGCGCCTTCCGGCGCCTTCGCCACGTGCACGAGTTCGAACCCATCGACGACGGCACGAGGATGACCGATTGGTTCGAGTTCGAGGCGCCCTTCGGCCCCCTCGGTCGTCTCACGGAGCTCCTCGTGCTCACCCGGCACATGACGCGGTTCCTCGAGCGACGAAACGCGACCCTCCGAGAGCTGGCAGAGACAGGGCGAGAACCGTGACTCTCACTGGCTGCAGAGCCACGTGGCGGGCGCCGCGTCGGGCTCGCCCTGGCCTCCTCCCACGTCGCCACAGAACATGCCGGCCGTCGCCGCAGCGTCGCCCTCGATGTCACCCTGGTTCGGATACGCGCAGCTCACGCCGAGGGCCGTGCACGACAGCCCGCAGAGCGGAAGCGCCGCTTCATACGTCGGAGGGCAGACGAAGCCAGCGTCGGGCCCGCTCTGCATGACGGTCGGGGCGTCGGGCCCGGCGTCGGGAACCGGCGAGGGCGCGGGCGGCTCGGACGCGACCACCGCGCCGAGCCACTTTCCTCCCGAGCAGGTGATCGAGCTGCAGATCGTGGTGCCGTCGTTCGGGCAACCGCATTCTTGACCCTCGTCGCTGCATGCGGTGCCGACGGCCGCAGCGATGTCGGCCGGACAGGAGGCCGCAGGCGGGTCGCTCGCCGACGCCGAGGACGAGGGAGCGGGCTGGGGACTCGACGGTTCGGACGTGGCGTCCCGGCCACCGCAGGCGGCGAGGAGAGGAAGGGCGGCGAGCACGGCGGAAGCAAGGAGAAGCGTTGATTGGCGCATGGTCCCCGGCCGTTCGCAAGAGTCGGGCCGGCGCGTTCTCGGCGGGAAAAGCCTGCGATTGTGAGGGTGGCCGACGGCGATCCACTGATCCTGGCGCAGCGTTGGCACATGCCGGCGCACGGCACCAAGCCGGAGTTCACGCGGCAGTACTTCTAATGGATCCCGGCGACCTACAAGAGCGTCGGCACCGGTTGGAATCCCGTTCTGTCGGGGCTGAAGACGCTCCTGGAGACGGGCAAGCCGCTCGCCACCGCGCCGACCGCTGCCGCGTGATTGGCTGGAGCGATCTACGTGCGGAAGTGTCGCCAATGGCGCAACCTACGGTCATGCAGACCCTCGTGACCGGAGCCACCTCATGAAAGCCGTCAGACTTCACGCATACGGCGGACCCGAGCAGCTGATCTTCGACACCGACGTCCCGCCGCCCGTCGTGGGCGACGACTCCGTCTTGGTCGAGGCCGCGGCTACCAGCGTCAACCCCATCGACTGGAAGATTCGCAGCGGCGCGAGGCAGAAGGACTTTCCGCTGAAGCTTCCCGCCATCCTGGGCAAGGACGTGAGCGGCGTCGTCCGCGAGGTGGGCGTCAACGTGCGCACCTTCAAGCCGGGCGATCGCGTGCTCGCCCTGGCCGACGCGACCTACGCGGAGCTCGTGGTGGTACAGGGCGCGGTCCTCACCCATGTGCCCGACGGCTGCGATCTCGTCGATGCGGCGGCGCTTCCCCTGGTCGTGCTGACCGGTGAGCAACTCGTGCGCGTGGCGGCACGCGGCCAGAAGGGCCAAACGATCCTCGTCACCGGGGCGCTCGGCAGCGTCGGGCGGGCCGCCGTGCACACGGCCAAGAAGATGGGAATGCACGTCATCGCCGGCGTTCGCTCCGCGCAGCTCGCCGCGGCCGCAGCGCTCGGCGTGGAGACGGTGGCCATCGATGACGCCGCGGCCATCGCCCGGCTCGCCAGCGTGGACGCGATCGCCGATACGGTCGGCGGAGAGACGGCGGCGGCGCTCTTCGTCAAGGTGAAGGACGGCGGGACCTTCGGCTATGCGTCGGTCCTGGCCGGGGGTGCCGCAGAGCGGCACCCCGCCGTCACCGTCACGCGTGTGTTCGCGCGTCCGGACGCTTCCAAGGTCCGCGAGTTTGCCGACGACGTTCGGGACGGAAAGTTCGTCCTGCCGGTGAGCCGGCGCATGCCGCTGCCGCAGGCAGGTGAAGCGCACGCGCTCCTCGAGCGTGGTGGCGGGGGGAAGATCGTCCTGGTGATCCGCTGAGCGCGCCGGTATCGACCCGGCTTGCTGCGTGGGCCTCGCACTCCGGCAGCGAGGAGAGCCCCCAAGGCTGTCAGGCTCGCGCGGTCGTGCGCGCGGACCCCGCCTTGCGGCCCGCGTTGATCAGGCTCTGGCACGCGCGCCGAACCTCGCCCTTGAACCGCTCGAAGTCGTACTGCAGCCCGCCGAGCCAGTTGCTCCACTGCGCGGTATGACCGACGAGCAACGCGGTCTCGGCCAGCTCCTCCCGGCTAGCACCGAGGGCCTTCGCCACTTCGGTGTGGAAGTCCGTGCAGTACTTGCACTTCGCATACGTCGACACCGCCAGCATGATGAGCTGCTGGTACTTTGCTGGGATCTTCCCCTCTTCGAGCTGGATCCGCCTCATGTTTTCCCATAGCGGACCGATGTGATTGTCAGGCACGTTCTCCAGGAACCCAGGAACGAAACCGAACGCCTCTTCGACCTCACGATTTACCTCGGACCGGTTCATGCTCGCCTCCACGTGTAGCGTCCCGTGCTGCACGCAAACCACGCATCCCGCGTGCCCGCGCCTCGCCGGGACAGAGAGCGAGCCCCGCGCCCGGGCTCACCAGTCGAAGAAGTAGCTGAGGGCAGCCCCGACCTCGAACCGGAACTCGAGCGACCCCGGATCCGTCGAGGGCTCCGCGCCTCTCGCGAGCGAGGTCTGGTACCAGGCCGAGATCGACACCGACTTTCGCCGGTCGAGGTAGAGCCCGGCGATTCCCTTGAGAAGTGGCAAGAAGGAGCCTCCCACGAAGTTCCATCCGAGCCTGCTGTCGAGCGCGAGGAACGTTCGGCCGGGGAGGTTCAAGACGACGGTCGGCTCGAAGACGAGAAGGTCCAGCTCCGGATAGCCCGCGCTCGCGAACGAACGAATCCAGTAGAGTTGCGCGTTCAGCAACAGCGGCTCGGCGACACCGAACGCGATCGCATAGCTCGGTATCACCGCCCACGCAGAGCCGACGGGGGGCTGGACATAGGATTTCCACTGGAGGCCGGCCGACAGGTACTGCTGGACGCGCTTGCTACCAAGAAAAGCCCACGTGAACGCGGTCGTCACGCCGCCCAGCCCGGTCTGCACCGGACGGTCCGCCGCGTAGGGGTACACGGAGATGACCGGGACCTTGAGCTGGATCGCGAGCTCGCTCCGCTCCCCGAAGACGACCTGCGGGTTGAAGAGCAGCCGGTCGGCGTTCGCGACGCCGCCGAGCCCCTGGAAGCTGTCGAATTGAAAGAGGACCTGGCTCCGCGTGAACGCGATGGACTCGATACCTGGAGGATCTGGCGAGCCTCCTGCGAGCGCTCGTCGGTCTCCAGCGAGTCGACGGCGTCCACCAGCTCCGCCGGCACGAGCGCGGTCTCCGGCCCGAGGGAGCGGCAGGTGTCCGACAGGCTGCTCCGGTTCGCCTGGAGACACTCCAGGAGGGGGGTCGCCTCGACGGGTACGCCGGCGCACAGCCGCTTGGCATCCGCGCGGCACGCGGCCCGCACGGCCGAGATGGTCTCGATGGCCTTCTGGGCGCGCTCGATCTCCGGGCGACAGGAGCTCGTGAGATCATCCTGCTGCCTCATGAGGCACGCCACGACGCGGCCGTCGCCCGGCTTCACCTCGTGGCACAAGCGCACGATGTCGCGGCGGCACGCCGTCGCGAACTCCTGGACGAGACTCCGGAACCTGGCGTCGGCGGCTGCTCGCTTGGCCTTGCATGCCGCGGAGAGCTTCGTCTCGTTCTGCCGCAAGCACTCCCGCACACGCCCGCCGCCGACCTCGATGTCGCCACAGAGCTGCTTCACGTCCGCGGCACAAGGGTCCTCGGCGCGCGCTTCGCGGACCCCGACGACTCCTGCGGCGACGATCGATGATCGGCAGAGCTGCTGTCCGTCGCGGATCGCGTGCAAGACGAGCCGAGCAATCACGCAAGCCTCGTTCCTCAGCACTGACGCCGCGACACCGGCTCATCCGTGGCCGGACTCGAGCGCGAACGCTTCCCTTCAGCGTCGCTCCGTATGAGAATCGGGCGCCCGTTCGAGGTCGAGCGGCGAGAGGAGAGATCGATGACGACGAGCATGCTCCAGCTGAAGACACCGGACGGCCCGTGCACGGTGGAAGTTGCCACTCCAAAGGGCACCGGACCGTGGCCCACCGTTCTGGTCTTCTTCGACGCGGGCGGCCTTCGCCCCGCGCAGACGCGCATCGCCGAGCGGATCGCCGCGAGCGGTTACCTGGTGCTGCAGCCGGACCTGTTCCACCGCTCGCCGCCCCTGTCGGAGCTCCTCGGCGGTCCCGTCACGCTCGCCGGGATGGTCAAGGTGTTTCAAGACGCCGAGCTGCGCGGCAAGTTCATGGCTGGCTACTACATGCCGGCGCTCGCCTACGAAAACCTCGAGAAGACCGTCGGCGCCCTGCTCGATCACGTCGCGGGACGACCCGACGCTCGAGGAGGCGTGGGCACGACGGGATATTGCATGGGAGGAAATGCGAGCTTCCGCGTCGCGACGATCTTCGGCGCCCGGATCGCGGCGACCGCGGGCTTCCACCCCGGGGGCCTCGTGACGGACCAGCCCGACAGCCCGCACACGCGGGCGAAGTCCATCAAGTCGCGCGTATACCTGGGCCCCGCGATCGGCGACCTGCCGCCCGAGGCCGAGACCAAGCTGCGCGCCGCGCTCGATGGCGGCCATGTTCGCTACGAGATTGAGCACTACGACGCGAAGCACGGATACGCGGTCGACGACTCCGACGTCTACGATGCGGCCGCCGCCAATCGGCACTACGCCGCCCTCGACAAGCTGTACCGCGAGACGTTGCACTCCTGACGAGGCGCGCGACCGCGGAAGTCGGAGCTGCTCCGCCCGAGCCTGCGAAGCGCTGGGCTGCTGGGGAAGATGGGCTCGTGCCCAATCGCCCTCAGCCCACGGTCGCAGGCTCGTTGCTCGCGCGAGCTTCCCGCTCGAACGGGATAAGCGCCAAGGCGTTCCTTTTCCAGATCGCTTCCTCCGTCCTCGGGCACAGCCCTTCGAGCCCGAATCTCACGGCGTCCGCCTGAACCTGCTCGATGAACGGACGGAAGCTCTCGTCGTACTCCTTGAACGCGCGCGAGAAGTCTCCAGGGTGCTTGGCTAGAGCGTCTGCCAGCGCGGCCGCTCCGTCGATCGCGAGAGATCCGCCCTTGCCAGCAGCCGGCGAAGCGCAATACGCCGCGTCGCCCACGAGCGCGACGCGTCCCTTCGTCCAGGACGGCATCCGTACCTGACACAGCTTGTCGAAGTAGAAGCTCTTCGAGGCTCTCACCTCCTCGAGAAGCTCCGCCGTCCGCCAGCCCATCCCCGCGAACTGCTCCGTGATGATTCGCCGCTGCTGCGCTTCGTCCCGGTAGTCGTACGGAATCTCTTTCTCCGAAACGAAACAGAAGATGATGTCCGTCTTGTCCTTGTAGGCGTTGAGCATGACGCCCTTTCCCGGGACGTTGAACATCTGGGCGGTGTTGCGCTCGATGAGCGACTTGTCGACGATGGTGATGGAGAAGTACTGCTCGAGAAAGTGCACGTACCGCGCCTCGCTGCCGAACCAGAGCTTGCGCACGTTCGAGTGCGAGCCGTCGCAGCCGAAGAGCAGCGCGAACGAGCGCTCCGATCCATCCCGGAACGTCGCGATGATCGCGTCCGCGGTCTCGCGGAGCGCCGTGACGCTGTCGTTGAAGACGAGGTGGACGTCGTTCTTCACGAGGTCATGGAGGAGCCGGAGGAGCGTGTCTCGTTCGACCTCGAGCTCGTCGTCCGGGGGCGCCGCGCCGTCTCGCCTCTGCATCAGGGACCCTTCCGTGACGTCGTCGGCGTTCTTGTAGTCCCATCGTTCGAGGTTCAACCGATTCGCCCTTATCGGCTCGAGGATCCCCATGCGCCGCGCGATGCCGATCGTCTGTCCTTCGATGTTGACGGCCGTGCCGCCCGTACGAAGGCCGCTCGCCGTCTCGACGATGGTGACGTCGTAGCCGAGCTTGCTGAGCCAGTAGGCGGTGGAGAGCCCGGCGAAGCTCGCGCCCGAGACGAGCACCCTCTTTGCGTCGTGCGTCATGACGAGAGAGTGAACCGGAGACAAACTTTGTTCCAGTTAACTTTTGTGCCGAGGCTAAGATACTCCCATGGGCGAGCTGCGGGAGAGCAAGAAGCGTGAGACGAGGATGCGCATCTCCGACGTCGCGACGGCGCTCTTCTTCGAGCGCGGCTTCGACGCGGTGACGGTCGACGAGATCGCCGCCGCCGCCCGCGTGTCCAAGGTGACGGTCTTCAACTACTTCGCGCGCAAGGAGGACCTGCACATCGATCGCGACGAGGAGGTGAAGCGCCTCTTCTGCGAAGCGCTCTCCACCCGGCCGAAAGGAGAGGCACCGATCGACGCGCTAGGCCGCCTCAAAGCGAGGCTCTGCGAGGACCGGAGCCCCTTCGCGTGGGTGAACCGCGACACCGTCCGCTGGTGGAGCGTCGTCGCCGCGAGCCCGTCGCTCCAGGCGCGCGTCCGCGAGCTGGGGGACGAGGTCGCCGAGGCGATCGCCATCGAGCTAGCTGGCCCGAAGCCCGACGGCCGTGCGCGGCTCTTCGGCGGCATGGTCGTTCTGGCTTGGCGCACGGCGTACAGCGAAGGTCTCCGCGTGTTCGAGCGCGGAGGCTCGGCCAAGAAGGCGAGCGCGGCATTCAGCGCGTTCCTCGATTACGGCTTCGCGGCCATTCGCGCGGCGGTGGCCGGCTCGCCTAAATCCTGACGGCGCCGGGTCCCATCGCAGCACCGTGATCCCCGCACCTGGGTGTGCCGCCGCGCGGCACACCTGTCCGTCACGTGAGGACGCCCCTTGGGAGCAATTCCGCCGTTCTTTCCGCGGCCTCGACAGAGGCACGTCCATTGCTTTCGACGCTGCGACCACGACGTCGTGGGAGGAGTCCTTCATGGTCGATCGTAGGAGGAGTGCCCCGGCAACCGCGCTCGCCTTTTCGGCGCTGCTCGTCGCCTGCGGTGGGCACGTCAGGGCGACGGCCCCCGGCGAGGGTGACTCATCCGGCGCGAGCGCCGCGGACAGCGGCGCACCCTGCCCATTGTCCTCTCTCACGAGCGCCGTCTCGGAGAACGTGTCGACGACGGGGGCGGTCGTTGCAGTCCTCGACCTCGAGGGGACCGCCCAGACACAGTCCTTCGCGGCCGGGTTCCCCTACTTCGGCGCGGGTCCGTCGTACGCCGTCGCCCACGGGGCCGCGGCGTCCTGCACGTGCAGCTCGGGGAACGCCTTGCCAGTGCCGTCGAACAGCGCCGGCTCGGTCACGGTCGACGCCCCCGACTGCGGCCCGCCCCTCGTTGTGATGACGCTGCCCATGGGACCGGGCGATCCGTACGCCGGCACGCCGGCAGGGGCGTGGACGCCGGGCGATGTCCTCGGCGTCGTCGCGAGCGGCGCTTCGGGTGGCATCGGCGCCTTCTCCGGCACGCTCGTCACCCCGTTGCCTCCGGTAGACGTGACGCCGCCCATCTTCGGCCCGACGTCGCAGCCAATTCCCGTTTCGCGCTCCGAGCCGCTAGTGCTGCGCTGGACGCCCGAGGGTCGGGCCGGCGAGACCGTGATGGTCCGCATCGCGCAGTCACAGGGCCAGGGCGGCTTCGTCAACTGCACGTGCATCGGTCCCGACGCGCCTGGAGTGATGACCATTCCCGTCAGCACGTTGTCGCAATACGTCCCGTCGGCGAGCGCAACGGGCAACACGACGGGGTTCTTCACGCGGTCGATCGCGCGTGTAGCCGTCCAAGGCGGCGTGTCGGTCGATCTCGTCGGGCTCGTGGAGAGCGAGGGGGCGGTCGACTTCCAGTAGGCTCCCCGACGGCGCGACGCTCGAGGCCTCGTCGCCGCCGCCGTCGCCGGGCCCCAGCCGCTCGCGACCGTCGACGGTCATGCGGAGTCGCCGAAGACGTGGGTTGCAAGGTCTGGCCGGTAGCCGCGCGCGCTCGCCGGCAGCAAGCGCATCGCGTCTTGCCGCCGGAGCTACCACACCGTTCGCGGGGGAGCTCGCTGTGGCGAGGGCCGAGCTTTCAGATCCTGCCAACGGTATAGAATCCGCGGCGGGAGACGTCGCCATGAATCAGACGCAGCCGGCAGTACCCGACAGCACCGCGGTCCGCGTGGCATTGTGGCGCGCCATGCACCTTCGGATCGATGCTGCACCCCACGTGCTCGAAGACGACATTGGTCTCCGGCTCGTGGCTCCCGACGAGAACTGGCGCAATCGTCCCGACATGAACCCCCAGTTCACCCGAGTCCTCCGATCCTGGATCGTGGCTCGCGCTCGCTTCATCGAGGATCTCGTGGTCGACGAGGTGCGGCGCGGCGTCCGGCAGTACGTCATACTCGGTGCCGGCCTCGATAGCTTCGCGCAGCGCCTGCCGGAGGCCGCCCGCGGCCTGCGTATCTTCGAGGTAGATCGCCCCGGGCCCCAGGCATGGAAGCGGCAGCGGCTGCTCGACCTAGGCTTCGGGATCCCCGAGTGGCTGAGGCTCGTGGCCGTCGACTTCGAGGCGGGCGCGTCCTGGCGGGAGAGCTTGAAGGCCGAAGGCTTCGACGAGCGCGCGCCGGCGGTCGTGGCCTCCACGGGCGTCAGCATGTACCTCACGTTGGACGCGAACACGGCAACGCTGCGCCAGGTCGCGGGCCTGGCTCCCGGGTCCACGCTGGCCATGACCTTCATGCCGCCGCTGGATCTGATCGACCCCGCGGACCGTCCGATGCTGGAGATCGCGCAGAAGGGTGCTGCCGCGTCGGGGACGCCGTTCATCAGCTTGTTCAGGCCGCCCGAGATGCTGGCGCTCGCCCGGGAGGCCGGCTTTCGAGCGGTCCGGCACGTGTCGCCGACCAGCCTCGCCGATCGCTATTTCGCGGGCAGGTCCGATGGCCTGCGCCCGTCGAGCGGCGAAGACCTCCTCGTGGCAACCGCGTGACCGGCCCTCCGCGGGGAACGAGCGAGAGCGCATGTCGAGGAGCAAGCGCCGAGTGACTCACGTCTACGATGACGGAGAGTCCCTCGGCATCCGAGGCAGGCTCACCCGAAACGTCGTGCCTCCGGTTGCGGTCGATTGCACGTCGATGTCTCCACCGTGCGCGCGCACGAGCTCGCGGGAGATGTACAGACCCAACCCCAGGCCCCCGGTCTCTGACGTCTTGCTGTCGCTTTTGCCCCGCTTGAAGGGGTTGAAGAGCTCGGTCCGGAGCGCCTCGGGGATCTGCGCTCCGTAGTTGTGAACGCCGGCGATGACGGCCTGCCCGTCTTCCTGCACGTCGATGGTGACGGGCCGCTCCGGATCGCCGTAGTGAATCGCGTTCGAAACGAGATTCGAGAACACTTGCTCGAGGCGGTCGGCGTCCCAGCAGCCGCCCGCCGTCTCCGGGCAGTGCATATCGATCCTGCGGGCGGGGTGCGCCGCCCGGAGCTCGTCGACGATGGCCGTGATCGTCGCGCACAGCGTCATGTGCGCGCGCTTGATCTCGAGGCCTCCCCCCAGCCGGTTGCGCGTCAGATCGAGAATCTGCGCGATCATGCGAGACATCCGGGTGGTGCTGCTTCTCATGCGATCGGCGATGCGCGCCGTCGCCTCGTCGTTCAGCGATGCCGCGCGCTCGCGAAGGACGCGAGCGCTCATGTCGATGGCGGAGAGCGGGTTACGGAGATCGTGACCGAGGATGGCGACGAAGCGCTCCTGAAACTCTTGAATCCGGACCTTCTCTGCGTGCGCTGCCTTCTCGGCGGCAAGCTGCCGGAGAGTACCCTCGTTTCTCACCCGGTCGGTCAGATCTCGGGTCACCTTGGCGAATCCGATGAGCGCTCCCCCGGGCTCCCGCAGCGCGGTGATCGTGACGTTGGCCCACAGGAGCGAGCCGTCCTTGCGCAGGCGCCAGCCCTCCTCCTCGAAGCGACCGTCGCGCTCGGCGATGACGAGCTCCTCGTCGCACTTGCCGCTCTTGGCGACGTCGGGCGGGTAGAAGACCGAGAAGTGCTTCCCGATGATCTCCGACGCCCTGTACCCCTTGATGCGCTCGGCCCCCGGGTTCCACGTCACGACGTGGCCCTTCGGATCGAGGATGAAGATCGCGTAGTCCTTCACGCTCTCGACGAGCAGCCGGAACCGACGCGCTTCCTCTTTCGCCCCCCGCCGTTCGCTCTCGAGATCGCGGGTAGACTCGCTCGCGAAATCTCTCGACCGATAGAGGTCTGCGAAGATCGCCACCTTCGCGCGCAAGATCTCCGGTTCGAACGGCTTCTGCATGAAGTCGACGACGCCGGCGCTGTACGCATCCAGTATGCGGGTACGGCCGAGATCAATCGCCGTCCCGAAAATGATGGGAGCCCGGCGCCCAAGCTGCGCGGCCCGGTCGGTCATCTTCCGCGCGGTCTCGAAGCCGTCCGTGGTCGGCATCTGGAGATCGAGCAGGATTACCGCGAACTCTCGCCGCTCGAGCTTGTCGGTCGCCTCGTCGCCCGACGTCACGCAGGTCAGCTCGTACCCTCGCCCCTCGAACAAGGTCTCGAGCGCCGTGAGGTCTGCGCGTCGATCGTCGACGAGCAGGAGCGGCGTGCCGGGGGCCTGCATCGTGAAGCGCACCGTAGCAGGCTCGCTGCTTCGCGCCCGTCCAGGTCGCGTGCTCGCCGCGACGCCAAGCTCTTCCGGTCAGGGTCGAGTGTCCTTCGCGATGACCCTCTGCAGCGTGAGAACGAGCGCGTCTGCGTCGATCGGCTTGGTGAGGATGGCGTCGAACAGAGCGCCCTCCTTCTCCACCACTTCCGCCGCGTGTCCGCTCATCGCGACGAGGTGCACGGTCTCCGCGGAGGGAAGCGCACGGATACGTCGGGCGGCGTCGTAGCCGGTCATCATGCCCCTGGAGAGGTTGATATCCATCACCACGACGGCAGGTAGGTCCGTAGACATCGAGTCGAGCGCCTTCTCCGCCGTGTCGAAGTCATCGACGCTGAACCCACGCATGCGCAAGAACTCGGCGAACGCCTCGCGCGCTTCCGGGTCGTCGTCCACCACGATGATCCGATTTCTGGGGGTAGGACTCGCGCTCATCGGGCCGCACGATCGCATGGCATCCAGCTCAATGCCAGCTGGGTCGAACGCACCCAGCTCTGCCTGCATGGCGACGCAAGGCAAACCGGAGCGTAGCGCGTGCGTGGATGACCGCCCTCTCTCCTTGCGGTCGGGTGCCGCCTTCTGTAGCGATCCGGCATGCGCACCGACCTCGATCGTCCGCTCCTCGGGCTCGTCCTCGTCTGCACTCTGGCTTCGGCGTCGGCGTGCGGTGACGCGACGCCGCTCCCCCAGGCACCCGCGCCGCCGCCGTCCGCGGTGCCGGCCGTGGTGGCAGCGCCAACCCCCGTCGCTCCCTCGCTGCACGGCATCGAGGAGAGCGCGATGTCCCGCGCGGTCAGCCCTGGCGCGGACTTCTACGCGTTCGCCAACGGGGGCTGGCTCGCCGCGGCCGTCATCCCCGACGATCGCAGCTCGACCGGACCGTCGGTCCGCATGCGTGAGATCGTGGAAGCCCGTCTCAAGGCCCTGGTCGAGGAGACGGCGGCGAGCTCAACCAACCCGGGCTCGCCGCAGCAGCGGATCTCCGACGTCTATGCGAGCTACATGGACGAGGTGGCCATCGAGGCCAAGGGCCTGGCGCCGCTCCAGGCGAAGCTCGACCGCATCGCCCACATCAAGGACAAGCGGGGTCTCGCGGCGTTCCTCGGCAGCGAGCTTCGCGCCGACGTCGACCCGCTGAACTCCACGCACTTCCACACGACCCATCCGGTCGGTCTCTGGGTCGAGCAGGATCTGAACGACCCGTCCCGCGCGGTCCCGTACCTCCTACAGGGCGGCCTCGGCATCCCCGACCGGAGCTACTACCTCGACCCCTCGCCCCCGATGCAGAAGGCCCGCGACAGCTACCGGACCTACCTGACCACCCTCATGGACCTCGCGCACGTGCCGGGCGCCAGCGCGAAGGCGGCACGCGTCTTCGACCTGGAGACTTTGATGGCGAAGGCCCACGCGTCGCGCGTGGAGTCCCAGGACGTGAAGAAGGCGAACAACCCGTGGTCTGCGAAGGACTTCGCGGCGCGCGCGCCCGGCATGGACTGGAGCGCGTTCTTCAAGGCCGCGGACCTCGAGGCGCAGCCGTACTTCATCGTGTGGCACCCCGCCGCTCTCACCGGCCTGGCGGCCCTCGTGAAGAGCCAGCCGCTTGGGCTGTGGAAGGACTACCTCACCGTCCACGCCATCGGCGAGGCCGCGCCGTACCTCCCCAAGGCCTTCGTGGACGCCGATTTCGCGTTCTATGGCACCGCCCTCACCGGCACCCCCAAGCCGCGCGACCGCTGGAAGAGGGCCCTCGACGTCACGAACGCCATCGTCGGCGACGCGGTCGGCAAGCTCTACGTCGAGCGGCACTTCCCGGCCGAGTCCAAGCGGGACGTCGAGGGGATGGTCGCCGCCATCGTCGCCGCGTTCGGTCGCCGCGTGGACAGCCTCTCGTGGATGGCGCCCGAGACGAAGACCCGCGCGAAGGAGAAGCTGTCGACGCTGCGCGTCGGGGTCGGCTATCCGGACAGCTGGCGCGACGACAGCGGCCTTTCCGTCGTTCGTGGGGACGCGCTCGGCAACGCGGAGCGCGCCGCGCTGTTCGAGTACCGGCGCGCGCTCGCGAAGATCGGCAAGGCCGCCGACAGGAGCGAGTGGGCGATGGAGCCGCAGACGGTCAACGCCGTGAACCTTCCCCTCCGCAACGCTCTCAACTTCCCCGCGGCGATCCTGCAGCCGCCGACCTACGATCCGGCCGCGACGCCCGCGGTGAACTTCGCGGCCATCGGCGCGATCATCGGCCACGAGATCAGCCACAGCTTCGACGACAAGGGGTCGCTCTTCGACGCCAGCGGCAAGCTCGCGAGCTGGTGGACCCCGGAGGACTTCGCGCACTTCGAAGCCTCGGGGGCGGCGCTCGCCACGCAGTACGATGCGTACCGGCCATTCCCGGACCTGTCGGTCAACGGCAAGCAGTGCCTGAGCGAGGACATCGCGGATCTCGCGGGCCTCACGGCGTCGTACGACGCGTGGAAGACCACGCTCCACGGCGAGGCCGCGCCGGTCGTCTCCGGATTCACGGGCGACCAGCAGTTCTTCCTGGCGTTCGCGCAGAACTGGCAGAGCAAGGCGCGCGAGGCCGCCCTCCGCGCGCGCATCGCGACCGACGGACACGCGCCGCCCCAGTACCGCGCGCTCACCGTGCGCAACCTCGACGCCTGGTACGCCGCCTTCGACGTCCAGCCGAAAGACGCTCTCTTCCTCCCGCCTGAAGCGCGGGTGCGCGTCTGGTGATGTCTCTCGCGCCCGCGGATGCCGTCGACCGCACCGGGTGCTACCGTGCGACCATGACGATGGCTAGCTGCCCGGGCTGCAATCTCGAGATGGGGCCGTCCCAGACAGTCTGCCGGGGCTGCGGGTACGATCTGCTGGCGCCGGCAAAGAAGGGATTTGCCTATTCGCGCTTGGCGACGTTCTCGCTCCGGATGGCGACGCTCGCGGCCGGGGTCGGGTTCATCGGCGCGACCCTCCTCTGCGCCGGGCTGGTATACAGCGGAAGGTGGCTCGAGGCGTTTGCGGCGGGACCCATAGGGGCGACCGTGGCGTTCGCGAACATGATCGTGTTCGCGAGGGTGAGGGATATGGCCTCCTGAGCGACGCCATGAACGTTCCGCACCTCTTCTTCTTCTCTTCGTCTCGCTCATGAGCACGTGAGCGCGTCGCGGATGCGCTCGCCCGGTGGCCGTCGTGGCATAGAAAGAGAGGCAGCCCGCGGCGCGACGTGGAGAAGGGGAACGAAGGAGCTCATGCAGACGGCCTTGATCACGGGCGCTTCGAGAGGCATCGGTCGTCGCGTGGCTGAACGGCTCGCCGGCGATGGGATGCGCGTCCTCTTGGCCGTGCGGCGCATCGAAGACGCACCCCAGCTGCCGGGTGGCGAAGCGCTCCCGCTCGACGTCGCGTCGCCTTCGAGCATCGCGGCCCTCGTGAAGGAGCTGTCCGCGCGCGGCGAGCGGCTCGACGTCCTCGTCAACAACGCGGGCGTCTACGAGGCGGCACGCCGCGAGATCTGGAACGTCAACGTCCGTGGACCGTGGCTCCTCACGCGCGGCCTGGCGCCACTCCTCGAGAGCGGCGCGCGCGTCGTGATGGTCTCGAGCGGGCTGGCCCGGGGCGCTGCGGACGCAGCGCTCCAGAAGCGGCTTGCTGCGACGGACGTCGAGGGCGACGGGTTCGGCAAGCTCGCCGATGACGCGCCCGGCGGCTACGGAGCGAGCAAGGCGGCGCTGAACCGCCTGGCGGAGCTCTTCGCCAAGGAGCTTTCGCCGCGCGGCATCAAGGTCAACGCGATCTCGCCGGGCTGGGTTCGGACGGCGATGGGTGGTGCGGGGGCCCCGCGCTCGATCGACCAGGGCGCGGAGTCGGTCCTCTGGGGCGCCCGGCTCGGCGCGAACGGTCCGAGCGGCGGGTTCTTCGAGGATGGGCACGCCCTGCGAACCTAGCTCTCGGGACCCGGCTCACTTCTCGATCTTCATCACCTGGCCGGGATCGTGCCGGCTGCGTCCCGCAACGACACGCGTGCTCACATGCCGCGCGTCATCGACCGATCGCATCGATATTTCGATACATGCATCGAGTAAGCGATGTGCCATCCATAAGTGCTTGCAGTAGCTTGATAAATATTTGTCATTCACTCACCGAAGGGTACAGGGCTCCGGGAGGAACAGCGCGGTATGCAGCCGGAGCGGGGAGACCAGCCACCCGTCTCCCGTAGAATGAAGGAAGCCATGACCGCCAAGGGACCCCTGCCGACCAACCCGCAGGCCAAGCTCTTCGGGCCCACCGCGATCTTCGTCTCGACGCTCCTCTTCACGCCCTTGATCGGGGGCGCCATGGCGGCGACGAACTGGAGGCGGGCGGGTGACCCCAAGCGCGCCCTCCAGACCGCGCTGCTCGGGTTGGGCGCCGTGGTCGTCATGCTCGCCGTCGGTTTCTTTGCCCCCGATTCCTGGGAGAGCCTCCAGCGCGGCGCCATGATCGGCGGGACCATGGGAGCTGCGATGGGGTTCCGTAACGAGCAGCGGCTGCTGTTCGACGCGCACGTGGCCGGAGGGGGCCGCAAAGCGTCACCGCTCGGTCCTGTCCTCGTGGGGGTCCTGCTCGTGGGAGCGGTGCTGGCTGCGACGTACGCGGCGGGGTGATCGATGTACGCAGGACACCTCGATCTCACGAAGGAGCTCGTGTGGACGGTCGACGACGTTCTCAGCGCGGAGGAGTGCCACGCGTACGTCCGCCGGATGATCGAGGGCCACGCCGAGGTGGCCCCCATCATCGGCGGCATTGATCTCGAGGTCCGCAACAACACCCGCGTCATGTGGGACGACGCGGCGGAGGCGAGCGAGCTCCTTGCGAGGGTGACGAGGTACGTGCCCGCCGAGCTGTCGGGCATGACGCTGGTCGGGGCGAACCCGCGGCTGCGTCTCTACCGGTATGGGCCTGGGGAGAAGCACGGCGCCCACTGGGACACCGTCGTGGAGCTCGAGAACGGCGTGCGGAGCCTGGTCACGCTGGCCTTCTACCTGAACGACGACTTCGAGGGTGGCGAGACCGATTTTCCCGAGCTCGGGAAGCGGATCGCGCCACGCAGAGGAAGGGCACTGCTCTTCCAGCACCGCATCCTGCACGAGGCGATGGCCGTGCGAGCAGGGGCGAAGCTCGTCCTGCGAACGGACGTGCTGTACGGGGGCGCTGGGCGCTGACGCCTCGACATGGCGGGCCCGCTCGCGTCGCCCACCGACCGGTTAGGGCGCGCGTTGCCGGTCGGCCTACCCTCTGCTACACCGACGTCACGTAGGAAGGAGTGACGCGCCGTGCTCTCGCGATTTTCCCTGGTTCTTTCGGTCGCGGGTGCGGGCGCTGCGCTGGGCGTGGCGGCCTGCGGAAGCGCGGGCGGCGACGCAGCGGTGGGGCAGAGCGCGGCGGCTCAGCTCGGTTCGCCTGCCATTCCGAACGCGGCGGACACCTCGTGCAACATCGACTTGCGCGACGTCGGGATAGGGTCGAGCGGCGTGGCGGGGGACCTCGACATCTCGAGCGAGGCCCTCCTCGAGGGCGACCAGCCGTATGTGCTCTACCAATCGGGCTCGGACCCGACCTGGTACTCCGCAAGCGCCATCCCTGCGACGGGAGCCGGAACCGGCTTTCAGCGTTACGAGTTCACGCTCACCCAGATCGCCCCTAGCCCCGACGCCGGCAACGCGTACCCGACGATCCAGCTGATTCCTTACCTCATCACGACGGCGGGCACGCATCTGTTCGACCACAACGTGTACGCCGACCAGAATTACGTGCTCGACGCGGCCAATGAGTGGAGCATCCACTACAACGGCGACTACTGCTACGAGCCGCCTCCGCCCGGCACCGCCACGGTCGTGTTCAACACCGGCTGGACCCAGACGACGTATGGCAGCTTCGTGCAAGGCGGCAAGCTCGACGTGAGCTACGCCCTGGCACGCATGCCGGGGTGCGAAGGAGAGACGACGGACGGCGTCGAGGCGTGGGCCACGACCGCGTACGCGTACTTCCTTCCGGGCGGAGAAACGCTGCCCGGCGTCGTGAGCGGGCCCTTCGACGCGACCGCTGGCACGTGGACGAGTCTCCTGTTCGAGCGCGACATCCCGAGCGACGCGACGAGCGTGCAGCTCTGGTTCGAGACATCGGGTGAGGGGTGCCAGACGAGCTGGGATAGCGATTTCGGGCAGAACTATCGGTATTCCGTTGTCCCTGCTTCGCTGTAATCGAGGCAGCCGAAGAGGAGCGTGCGGCTCACGACGAAGTAGCTCCTCGGCGAGGGGCGGACTTCAATCTCTTGAAACGTCACACGGGTCTCAGGACGTAGAACCAATAGTAGAAGAGGCCTCCTCCAATCATGAGAGCCGGGATCATCGCGTGGACGACATAGGCCGCTCGCCGCGCTGGAGGCTGAGGCGAGGATCCATCAGTGGAAGGCCGACGTTGCCCGGCGCTCTCTTCCTCCGTCAACCCAAGGGTCCGCTCGGCGTAGACGTGTCGCGCGCCAAGAGGACTCCGACCAACTGACGCGAGGAAAATGCGCATTCCTCCCTACCGGGCACACTACTATCGTGTGATGGTGCGCCGTGACGAAGACGAGCGAGGAGCCGCGCAAGCGGTGACGAGCCTGTCTCCTAGTGTCCTGAGTCCATGATTTGTCGGTGAATCCATGGCAGGGTGCGCCCGTCAGACGCGCATGGCCAAGCTACAAAGGGCGATCGGGCAGCTAAACCTCACGGCGG
>Ga0302279_10000449_pt1 | contig 59738 bp, 59 predicted proteins | sample III_Bog_N3_3_FD_194541 | JGI IMG/M metagenome (GOLD analysis project Ga0302279, IMG submission 194541) | Peat permafrost microbial communities from Stordalen Mire near Abisko, Sweden - III_Bog_N3_3 | ecosystem: Environmental > Terrestrial > Soil > Wetlands > Peat | place: Sweden: Abisko... | reverse complement strand
ACCTTGGCGTCGTGCGCGGCCTGACCGTGCGCTCGCGTTCCATCGTGGGCAACTTCATCGGCGGCCTGCAGACGCTGTTCGGCGGCAACATCACCGTCTACACCGAGCTATGCGAGCAGGCGCGCGGCATGACCTACGACGAGATGTGCGAGCACGCCCGGCTGCTCGGCGCCAACGCGATCATCGGCATGCGCTATGACGCCACCGAGGTGATGGCCGGCCTCACCGAAGTGCTGTGCTATGGCACCGCGGTGGCGGTCGAGCCGGAATGACCGGGTCGGTCCGCTTCGTCCCGTTCACCGAGGTCGACTACCACGCCTGGCTGTTGCAGGCGATTCCGGCGTTCGCGCTCAGCAACGTCGAGGACGGCCGTTGGACGCTGGCGGAATCCATAGCAAAGTCGCAGCAGGCGCATGCCGAACTGCTGCCGCAGGGCCTGCAGACGCCGGGGCATTTCTTCGTGCGGTTGCAAAGCACGGCGACGGACGAAGAGGTCGGCGCGCTCTGGTGGGCCGAGTTGGGCAAGGCAGGCCAGATCGAGGCCTACGTCTACAACATCGAGATCCATGAACCCATGCGCCGGCACGGCCACGCGCGCGCCGCATTGCTCGAACTCGAACGCGGCGCGCGCGAGCGCGGCGTGCACCACGTGAGCCTGCACGTGTTCGGCCACAACCACGGCGCGCGCCAGCTCTACGCGGCGCTTGGCTTCGAACCCGCCAGCATCACGCTGAAAAAGATACTTTGATGAAGACCACCTTGCTGTTCGTCGCCGCCACGCTGGCCGCGTCCCTGGCGCATGCCGACGCGACCGACGATGCCGGCCCGGCCGTCGTGCCATACCGCCCCAGCGTATCGACGCCGGCGCAGTTGTCGGCGCCGGGCTATCTCGAGCTGGAGGCCGGCGGCCTGCGCGCCACCGACCGCAGCGGCGACAGCTCGCGCACGACGCTGCCCTACACCCTGAAGCTCGCGTTCACGCCCGACTGGGGCATCCGCGTCGGCGGCGACGCCTGGGTGCGCCAGGCCGTGCCAGGCGCGTCGGACAACGGCATCGGCGACACCTCCGTCGTGCTCAAGCGCCGCTTCGCGGTCAGCGACGCCACCGCCTGGGGCCTGGAGCTGGGCGAGACCTTCCCGACGGCCAAGTCCGACATCGGCATTGGCCACGCGCAGACGACCGTCAACGGCATCTTCAGCAGCGACTTCGCGCCGGCCTGGCACACCGACATCAATCTGAACGCGACGCATGCCAACTCGGGCAGCCAGTCCGGTCCATGGCAGGTCGGATGGGCGGCCGCGTTCTCTCGGACGCTCACCGACACCTGGGGCGCGGTCGGCGAGTTCTCGGGCACCCATCAATCGCTCACCGACACCGCGCAGTTCCTGGCCGCCGCCAGCTGGAACCAGTCGCCGGCTGCCGTGTTCGACTTCGGCTTCGCGCGCGGGCTGACCAACGAGACGCCGCGCTGGCAGGTGTTCGCGGGCCTGACGGTGCGGCTGGGCAAGCTGTTCTGAACGCGAGGGAACCTCGGGCGGCCGATCCGGTCAGAATCGGCCCATGAGATTGCTGCTTGTCGAAGACGACCGGATGATCGGCGAGAGCCTGCGCGCCGCGCTCAAGCTCGAGGGCCATGCCGTCGACTGGGTCACCGACGCGCAGGCCGCGGCCACCACCACGGCCACCGAGCGCTTCGACCTGGTGCTGCTGGACCTGGGCCTGCCCAAAGGCAACGGCATCGACGTGCTGCGCGGCATTCGCGCCCGCAACGACTCGACGCCGGTGATCGTGCTGACCGCGCGCGACGGCCTGGGCGACCGCGTCGCCGGCCTGGACGCTGGCGCCGACGACTATCTCGGCAAGCCGTTCGAGCTCGACGAGCTGCTGGCCCGCATGCGGGCCGTCCTGCGCCGCCACAGCGGCCGCGTGGCCACGCGCCTCGTGCACCAGGACCTGAGCTTCGACCCGGCCACGCGCGAGGTGACGCTGCGCGGCGAGCCGGTGATGCTGTCGGCGCGCGAGCTCGCGGTGCTCGAGGCCTTGCTGCAGCGGCCCGGCGCGATCCTGTCGCGCGCGCAGCTCGAGGACCGGCTGTACGGCTGGGGCGAAGAGGTGGAAAGCAACGCCGTCAGCGTCTACATCCACCAGCTGCGCAAGAAGCTGGGGCCCGAGCTGATCCGCACGATGCGCGGTGTGGGCTACTACCTGGGCAAGCGCGAGGCGGCCGACGACGCCGGCGGGGCTGCGCCTTGACGGCCGCATCGCCGCCCCCGCGTCGCTTTGGCTTTGGCAGGAGCGCCGGCAGCACGTTGCGCGTGCGCTTGCTGCTGTCGCTGCTGGCGGTCCTGGTGATCGCCGCGCTGGCGATGGGCGGCTCGGTCTACTGGAACGTGCTGCGCCAGACCGAGAGCCTGTTCGACTACCAGCTGCGCCAGATGGCGTTGTCGCTGCGCGATCAAGGTGAAATCGCACCGGAAGATGCACGCGCGCTCGCCGACGGCCAGCTCGACTACGTGATCCAGATCTGGCGCGAGGACGGCCATGAGGTTTACGCAACGCAGTTGCAGACCGAGCCGCCCGCGCGCGCCGTGCTGGGGTTCGCCGACATCCCGGCCGGCGGCATCGTCTGGCGCACGTTCGGCGTCGAGGCGCGCGATCGCGTGATCCAGGTGGCGCAGCCGCAGAACGTGCGCCACAACCGGGCCGCGCAGGCCGCGCTGCGCAGCGTGGTGCCGCTGCTGGCCGTGGCGCCGGCGCTGGCGCTGGTGATCGGCTGGCTGGTGTCGCGCTCGCTCGCGCCGCTGCAGCGCCTGGCCGTGGAGGTGCGTGCGCGCGACAGCGGCTCGCTGCAGGCCTTGCCGACCGCCAACCTGCCCGACGAGGTGCTGCCGCTGGTGCAGTCGCTCAACGCGCTGCTCGATCGGCTTGGCGCCGCGCTCGCGGCACAACGTCACTTCGTCGGCGACGCCGCGCACGAGCTGCGCTCGCCGCTGACCGCCTTGAAGCTGCAGGTGCAGGTGATGCGCCGCGCGCCCGACGACGCCGCGCGCGACGAGGCCGCGCGCGCGCTCACCGCCGGCGTCGACCGCGCGACCCGCCTGGTCGAACAGCTGCTTGCGCTTGCGCGCAGCGAAGCCGGGCCGCCGCGCGAGGCGGCTTCAGCGCCGCTGGCCGAACTGGTGCGCCAGGCGATGGCCGACGTCGCGCCGTTCGCCGATGCACGCGGCACGACGCTGGAGCTGGATGTGGCCGACGGCGCCGAGCCGGTGACGGTCGCCGGCGACGCCGACGTCGCGGTGCTGGCGCGCAACCTGATCGACAACGCCGTGCGGTACAGCCCGCCGGGCGGGCACGTGTCGGTGTGGATCGGCAGCGACCCTGCGTATCCGTCGGCGCCGGTGCTGCAGGTCGATGACGACGGCCCCGGCATTCCCGAGTCCGATCGCGAGCTGGTGTTCGACCGCTTCGTGCGGCGCGACAACGCCGCCGACCAGACCGGCTCCGGCCTCGGGCTCGCGATCGTGCGCCAGGTGGCGTTGCGCCAGGGCGCGCAAGTCGCGCTCGGCGACTCGCCCGCGGGCGGGCTGCGCGTGCGCGTCACGTGGCGCGCGCGGGCCTCCGCCTGAGCGTGCGCCGGGCGTCGGCCGCCTAATCTTCGCCTCATGTTGAGCTAACGATGTCTTCATCGACGGCGCGCACATTCCGTGTCATGCGCCGCCGAGGATCGTCTCGTGCCGGCGCGATGTCCTGAATCGATGCCGTCAAGGAGACGAACCACATGAACAAGACCAACCTGAAGCCGCTCGCCTGGGGCCTGCTCGGTGCCGGCGTGGCGGTGATGGGCACCGCGGGTGCGCTGGACCTGCCGTCCTGGCTGCGCCACTCCAACACGGTGGCCACGCCCGGCGCCGGCGGCAGCACCGCCGCGATCGCCGCGGCGGCCACCGGCCAGCAGGTCGCGCCGACCGTGATCACGCCGCCGCTGCCGGCACTGCCGCCCGGCACCGCGCCGAACTACCGCGCCATCGTGCAGGAGTTCGGGCCGTCGGTGGTGCACGTGAGCGTCGAAGGCACGCACAAGCAGACCGCCGAAGAACTGCAGGAGCAGGGCGGGCTGAGCCCGGACGATCCGCTGTTCCGCTTCTTCCGCGGCATGCCCGGCGCGCCGCAGTTCCAGCAACGCGGCCAGGCGGCCGAACAGCCGTTCAAGGGCCTGGGCTCGGGCTTCATCATCGGCTCGGACGGCCTGATCCTGACCAACGCGCACGTGGTCAAGGAAGCCAAGGACGTCGTCGTCAAGCTGCAGGACCGTCGCGAGTACGTCGCCAAGGTGCTGGGCGTGGACGCGGCCACCGACATCGCCGTGCTCAAGATCGACGCCAAGAACCTGCCGGTGGTGCGCTTCGGCCAGCCGTCCAAGCTGATGGTGGGCGACTATGTGCTGGCCATCGGCGCGCCTTACGGCCTGGACCAGACCGCCACCTCCGGCATCATCAGCGCCAAGGGCCGCTCGCTGCCCAGCGAGAACGGCGAGAACTTCGTGCCGTTCCTGCAGACCGACGCCGCGGTCAACCCCGGCAACTCGGGCGGCCCGCTGTTCGACGCCGCCGGCAACGTGGTGGGCATCAACTCGCAGATCTACAGCCGCACCGGCGGTTTCCAGGGCGTGAGCTTCGCGATCCCGATCGACGTGGCGCTGCAGATCAAGGACCAGATCGTCGCCACCGGCCACGCGACGCACGCGCGCCTGGGCGTCTCGATCCAGCCGCTGAACCAGGACCTGGCCGAGAGCTTCGGCCTGGAGCGTCCGGACGGCGCGCTGGTGTCCACCGTCGCGCCCAACAGCGCCGCGGCCAAGGCGGGCCTGCGCTCCGGCGACGTGATCACCAAGGTCAACGGCGAGACCATCCAGGAGCCGGGCATGCTGTCGTCGCGCGTGGGCCTGGCCCGCCCGGGCGAGAAGGTCACGCTGGAGGTCTGGCGCGACAAGAAGCTCGAGACCATCGTCGCGACGCTGGGCGCCAGCACCGACAAGCTCGACGTCGCCCAGGGCGGCGACGCCTCCAGCGGCGAGAAGCTGGGCCTGGCGCTGCGTCCGCTCAATCGCGACGAGAAGGGCGAGGTCGGCGCGGGCGGCCTGGTGGTCGAGAACGCCGAAGGCGCGGCCGCGAAGGCGGGCGTGCAGCAAGGCGACGTCGTGCTGGCCGTCAACGGCAAGCCGGTGACCTCGATCGAGGAGGTCAAGGCCATCCTGGCAACCAAGCCCAAGCGCGTGGCGCTGCTGATCTGGCGTGACGGCGCGCGCATCTTCTTCCCGGTGAACCTGGGCTGAGGTCGCGGGCTCGGCCCGCGGGTTCCGCCAACGACGAGGGCGCTCCAGCGAGCGCCCTTTTTTCATGGGCGTGCCGGTTTCAGCGGCGCGTGGACGAAAAAAAACCGACCCGGGCAACCGGATCGGTTCTTTTTGGCGCCGCATCGCCGCGCGACCGATGCCGCGCGGCGACGCAGGAACTCACGAGGCCGAAGCGGCCTTGGCAGCCTTCTTGGCCTTCTTGGCCTTTTTCTTGGCAGCCTTCTTCGAGACGGCCGAGGCGGCGTCCGGCGAAGCGGCGGCGGTCGGGGTGGTCGTGGCCGGCGCGGGGGTTTGCGCGAAAGCGGTGGCGCCGATGGCGAGCGACAGGACGGCGGCGAGGATCTTCTTCATGATGAAACCTTTAGGGTGGATTGACGCGGGGAACGACGGATTAACGAAGCCCGGGCACGAACGGTTTACGCGCCATCCATCTTTTTCTTGCAAAGGGACGAAGAAAACCAGGGAACACCTGCCCGGAACGATTCGGGGGGACGATCGAGGTGCACGGCCTCCCCGGCTTGGTGCGAAGCTGAACGCCGGCTTGCCGGCGCGGCGTCACTGCCCGATGCGCTCGCGGTCGGCGTGCCACGCGTCCATGTCCGTTCGCAGCGTGGCCTGCGCCTCGCGGATGGCGCCGTCGTCGCGCGCCTGGCGAGCCATCTTCAGCCGCTCCTTGTCGGCCTTGACTCGCTCGCGGTCGGCGTGCAGCAGTTGATGGCTCGAATGGTGAGCGACGGGCGGCGTCTGCAGGGCCGGTGCGTTGTCCGCCGGCGCCGGTGACGACGGCGAGGCGAGCCGGGCAGTGGCCGCAGTCGCGGCGGCTGCGACGAGCGTCGCGATGAGGGCGGTTTTCATGGGGCGGCCTTTCTGGAGCGGATCGGGCGATTTCTCCGGCGCGTGGTATGCGCGGGCTCGCCCGTGCGCCGAACTGGCAATCGGCGCGCCGTCTATCACAGCCTGGCCGTGCTGGCGCCCCAGGCGGTTCGCTATGATCGTCACGACTCCGGCGAGCGGGTTCCCGCGTTGTTTGATCCGGTTCCCCGTTCCCCGCCCATGGCCGCCATCCCCGAATCCCGTCCTGCCCACGCCGCGTCGTCCGTTGCCGCCGCCGGGTTGAACAACGCCCAGATGGAGGCGGTGCACCACCTGGACAGCCCGTGCCTGGTGCTGGCCGGCGCCGGCTCGGGCAAGACGCGCGTCATCACGTACAAGATCGTGCGGCTGCTGCAGCATGGCCTGGCGCCCAGGAACATCGCGGCCATCACGTTCACGAACAAGGCGTCGCAGGAAATGCGCGAGCGCGCCAAGCAGCTGGTCGGCGCCAAGGCCGCCAAGGACCTGGCCATCAGCACCTTCCACTCGCTGGGCGTGCGCATGCTGCGCGAGGACGGCCGCAAGCTGGGCCTGAAGGAGCAGTTCTCCATCCTCGACTCCGACGACGTGATGGGCGTGCTCAAGGAGGCCGGCGGCGCCACCGACAACAAGCTGGCGCGCCAGTGGCAGTGGACGATCAGCCTGTGGAAGAACATGGGCATCACCAGCGACCAGGCTCCATCGGAGGCCAAGGATGCCGACGAGCAGGTCGCCGCCCGCGTGATGAAGCTCTACGAGGAGCGCCTGACCGCCTACGGCGCGGTCGACTTCGACGACCTGATCGGCTTTCCGCTCAAGCTGCTGCAGCGCGACGAGGAAGCGCGCGCCAAATGGCAGAAGCTGTTCCAGCACGTGCTGGTCGACGAGTACCAGGACACCAACGCCGTCCAGTACGAACTGCTCAAGCAGCTGGTGGGCGAGCCCGGGCGCGCGCGCTTCACGGCGGTGGGCGACGACGACCAGAGCATCTACGGCTGGCGCGGCGCCACCATCGACAACTTGAAGCGCCTGCCGGCCGAGTACCCGACGCTCAAGGTGATCCCGCTGGAGCAGAACTACCGCTCGACCAGCGCGATCCTGCGCGCGGCCAACGAAGTCATCGCGCTGAATCCCAAGATCTTCGCCAAGAAGCTGTGGAGCGACCTGGGCGACGGCGAGCCGGTGCAGGTGGTGCAGTGCGACGGCGAGGAGCACGAGGCCGAGCGTGCCGTCGCGCGCATCCAGGCCATGGGCGGCAACGACGCGCGCATCAAGTTCTCCGACTTCGCGGTGCTGTACCGCGCCAACCACCAGTCGCGCGTGTTCGAGCAGAAGCTGCGCGCCGCGCAGATACCGTACAAGGTGTCGGGCGGCCAGAGCTTCTTCGACCGCGCCGAGATCAAGGACCTGTGCGCCTGGCTGCGGCTGATCGTCAACGAGGACGACGACCCCGCCTTCCTGCGCGCCGTCACCACGCCCAAGCGCGGCATCGGCCACACCACGCTGGGCGCGCTGAGCGAGTTCGCCGGCAAGTGGAAGGTCAGCATGTTCGAAGCGCTGTTCGCCGAATCGCTGGGCGTGGCGCTGAAGTCCAAGGCGATCGACGGCCTGCACGAGTTCGGTCGCTACCTGAACGCGTTCCAGGATCGCGCCAAGGCGACCGTCGGCGCCGAGGCCGCCAAGCCGATGCTGCTGGAATGGCTCAAGGACATCGGCTACGAGCAGCACCTGCACGACGGCGAGGACTCCGAGAAGGTCGCGCAGGCGCGCTGGAGCAACGTGCTCGACTTCGTCGACTGGGTCGCCAAGCGCTGCGGCGGCGAGATCACCGAGGACGGCGGCACCTTCGAGAGCGAGAAGAAGAGCGTGCTCGAGATCGCGCAGTCGATCAGCGTCATCCTGAGCCTGGCCGAGCGCGGCGACGAGCAGGAGGTCGTCACGCTGTCGACGCTGCATGCGTCCAAGGGCCTGGAGTGGCCGCACGTGGTGCTCGCGGGCATCAACGAAGGCCTGCTGCCGTTCCGCTCCGACAGCGAGGAGATGACGGTCGAGCGCCTGGAGGAAGAACGCCGCCTGATGTACGTGGGCATCACGCGCGCGCGCCAGACGCTGGCGGTGAGCACGCTGCGGCGCCGCAAGAAGGGCCGCGAGACGATCGCCGGCGTGCCCAGCCGCTTCATCGCCGAGATGAAATTGAACGAGGCCAAGACGCAGGAAGATCCGCGCGAGCGGCTGCGCAAGCTGCGCGAGTCCATCGCCGCCAAGACGGCCAGCGCGCCGCCGACCGCGGCGAGCTGAGGCCTGGACGGCGTCATGGCTGACGCCCCTGAGCAGACTTGTCTAGACAAGACTGGCTGCGCGAGATCGTTCTCGGCGCGGGACCCCCAATACTGGGGTGATCAACGGGCAATCCCTGAGCACTGTCTCGCGGCGGCGCGTGGACACTGGCGCCACCCATGCCCGCCGACCATCCGTACGCCGCCGCGCGACGCCTTCTGCCTGTCCTCGGCGCCACTGCTGCGCTGCTGGCCATCGCGTCGGCGCCGTGGGCGCTCGGCCGGCCCTGGCTCAACGCCGCGTTCAAGCCGCTCGCCACGCTCTGCGTGATCGCCTGGGCCGCGCTCGGACGCAGCGACGACGGCCTGGTCAAGCGCTGGATCGTCGCCGGCCTCGTGTGTTCGCTGGCGGGCGACGTCGCGCTGCTGTGGCCGGTGCAAGGCTTCCTGGCCGGCCTTGTCGCGTTCCTGTTGGGCCACCTTTGCTTCCTGGTGGCGTTGACGCGGCGTGTGAAGTTCCTCGCCAGCCCGATCGCCTTCGGCGCGTGGGGCACCGTCGCCGGCGGCGTGCTGGCCGGGCTGTGGGCCGGCGTTGCGGCCGAGTTGCGCATACCGGTGCTCGTATACGTCTGCGCGCTGGCCGCGATGGCGGCGCAGGCGAGCTCGGTCTGGCTCGCGCGGCGCGGCCAGGCCGATGCCGCGCGCTGGCGTCGCGTCGCGATCGGCGGCGGCTCGTTCGTGTTGTCGGACGCGATCCTCGCGACCGACAAGTTCGTCGGCGGCGTACCGCTGCCGACCTTGTGGAATCTATCGACCTACTGGCTGGCCCAGTGGTTCATCGCCAGCGCCGCCGTGCGCTCCCGGAGAACATGATGAGCATCGGATCTTCATCCGAAGGACGGGCGACCCTTGCCCGCAGCTACCGAAACCTGAGCGAGCGCGAGATCCGCGCGAAGCTCGACGAGGACCTCAGCGACGCCGAACGCGTCACCGCCAAGGCCGAGCTGCTGCGCCGCGGCGCCGGCGACGACGGCGCCGACACGACTTTCGCCACCGGCTTCGCACCGACCAGCGCGCTCGAACTCGACGCTGCGGACAGCACGGGCGCCGCCGCGCGCCTGCCGGCCGCGCCTCGCGGGCCGAGCCCGTCCTGGCCGCTCGTCGTGGTGCTGATCGTGGTCGTCGCCGGCGGCTTGGCCTGGGCAGTGCACGCGCACCTGATCCGGCTCTGAGTCCAGGGCGAAGCCGCGGCGCCGCCGCTCACATGCCCTTGAACAGGTGCGTATACGAGCGGCTGACTTCCAGCTTCTCGTTGCTCCCCTTGATGCCGACGATCTGGCGGCCGCGCAGGTCGCGCGTCACGCCGGCGATGCAGCGCGTGTTGACCAGCGTCGAGCGGTGGATCTGCCAGAACAGGTCGGGGTCGACCTCGTCGACCAGCTCCTTGATCGGCTTGCGGATCAGCGCTTCGACGGTGGCGGTCTGCACGCGCGTGTATTTCTCGTCGGAGATGAAAAACAGCACGTCCTCGATCGGGATCATCTGGATGGCCTGACCCACGGTGGCCTGGATCCACTTGAGCGCCGGCGGCGCACCGCCCGGATTCAGCCGGGCGGCCAGCTTGTGCAGCAGTTGCTGCAGGTGGGGCGCCGCGGGCTCGTCATCGGTGCCGCGCAGCGCCAGCCGCTGCTGGATGCGCGAGACGGTCACGCCCAGGCGCTCGCGCTCGGCGGGCTTGAGCACGTAGTCGGCCACGCCTTGCTCGAAGGCCTCGATCGCGTACTGGTCATAGGCGGTGATGAAGACGATCTCCGGCAGCGGCGCTTCCTCGTCACCACTGTCGGGCGCGGGCAGCTGGGCGATGCGGCGCGCGGCGTCGACGCCCGACAGTCCCGGCATGCGGATGTCCAGGAACACGACGTCGGGGCGCTGCTGCGCCACCAGGTCGACCGCTTCGAGTCCGTTCTTGGCCTCGCCGACGATCTGCAGCGCCGGCCAGACCTCGGCCAGGCGGGCCCTCAACTGGTCTCGCATCAGCCGCTCGTCGTCGGCGATCACGCCGCGTGCCGGCGCCGCAGGGTCTGGTGAGGTCGTGCTGGTCATCCAGCCATCGTAGCCGAGGCGTAGAGCCGTTGCGAGTCGCGCCGCCGCGCGATCAGCCAGGCCAGCAGGCCCAGCATCCAGATTGGCGAGGTCACCGCGCCCAACGCCAGCGCGAGCGCGAGCAGCGGGATGCCGATGCAGCAGACCAGCACGATCGCCGCCACGGCCACCATCAGCAGCAACAGCAAGGGCAGCAGCAGGATCAGCATCAGCGTCAGCATGGCCAGGCCGAAGGCCAGCAGTGCGCGGGTGCCGTCTGCCAGGCCGTCGATGGTGATGCCGCCGGTCAGGTCGTCGTCGTTGATGACGATGTGCAGCGGCGCCGAGCCGATCTGGCCGTGGCCGAGCATCACGCACAGCGTGACCACGATGAAGGTCACCACGCTCAGCCCCAGCCACCAGCGAAAGACGCGCGCCATGCGACCCGGGCGCGAGCGGTACGGCGCCCTCTTCGCGGCAAAGGGACGGTCTTCGGGCGAAAGCCCTTGATCGAACGAGGCGGTCATGTCTGGGCTCCTTCGTCGGTGGCGGCGTCGGCGTGCGCGGTGTAGGGCACGGTGATCGTCACGATCGTGCCGCCTGCCGGGTTGTTGGCGATCGTCAGCGCACCTTTGCTGCCGTAGAGCAGCGCCAGGCGCTCGCGGATGTTGGCCAGGCCGACGCCGGTGCCGGACGTCCTTCCGGCGGCGCCGGCGAAACCCAGCCCGGTATCGCTCACGATGACGCACAGCTTGCCGTGGCGGATCTCGGCCTTGACCGACAGGTGACCGCCTTCGGCCTTGGGCTCCAGGCCGTGCTTGATCGCGTTCTCCACCAGCGTCTGCACCATCATCGGCGGGAACTCGGCCGAGAGCAGGCCGTCCGGCACGTCGATCTCGGTGGTCAGGCGTTCCTCCATGCGCACCTTGAGGATCTCCAGATAGGGCCGCACCACGGCCAGCTCGAGCTCCAGCGGCCGCCGTCCACTGTCGGTGGCCGTGCGCATCGACGGCATGCTGGCGCGCAGCAGCGAGATCAGGTTGCGCTGCATCTGGCTGGCCCGCTTCGGATCGAATTCGATCAGGTGGTCGATCGAGGCCAGCGTGTTGAACAGGAAGTGCGGCTCGACCTGCGCCTGCATCATCGCCATGCGCGCCTCCAGAACCTGGCGGCGCAGCGACTCGGCCTCGGCGGTCTCGGTGGCCACCGCGGCCTTGACCTCGGCCTGCATGCGGCCCTTGTAGGTGACCTTGATCAGGATCGAGCCCAGGATCCACCACACCGCCATCGTCGACAGCGGCACGATGGTGATGGTGCGTTCGTGCAGGGACTTGCGCTGGCTGCCCGAGTCCCAGTCGGAATCGTCGTCGTCGCCGTCGCCGTCGTCATCGTGCGTGGCCTTGGCGGCGGCGACGGCCGCTTCCGCGGCTTCCTGCGCGGCGGCCTGGCGCTCCTTGTCGGCCTGCGCGAGCGATTCGAGGATGGCCTTGCGCGCCTCCTCGATGGCGGCGCGCACCTCCTCGCTGTTGGCATGGGACGGCACGTCGATGTGGGCGTGCTGGCCATCGACGACCATGTCCACGGCGGCGCTGGCCGCGGCCGCCGGGGCTGCGGCGGCCGCCGCGCCGTGCGGCCCGGTGCCTGGCCCGGCCTGGCTGCCTGAGGGGGCCTGCGAGGCCGCGGAGGCGGCGGCGACGGGCGCGCGGGGCTCGTCGCTGAAGATGTGGATGCCGCTGGCGCTGAACGAGATGTTCACGCCCTTGGTTCCGGGCGGGTGATCCCCGGTGTCGATGCTGATGCCTGGCAAGTTGATCCCCACCGACTTCGACGCATGGCCATCGGACACCTCGGAGGCGGCCTCGGCCTGGGCGGGATGTTCAGGCTGCTGTGGCTTCTGGACGGGCGCTGGCGGCGTGGGCGGCGACTTGGGCTTGCGATGCCTGGCCGATTCCACGACGGTCTCGTAGTACGTCATGCTGAACGGCGGCAGCTTCTGCAACAGCCCGGCGGCGATGATCAGCAGCAGCGCATACCAGCCGAAGCGCCACCAGCCCAGCGAGACCAGCCAGGTCGCGTAGCGGTGGAACGCGCGCACGGCGGCCGCGCTGAACTGTTGCCAGCGTTCCTGCGCCGTCTGCGCGTTGTAGGAAGGGGGAGCCATGGATCCAGATGCCCAACGATTCTTGTCGAATGCCTGCACTCTACGTGGCCGGCCGGGCGCTGTCAGGGCGAAGCGATTGGCGTCGCGTTTGGAGGGACAGGCTGCGGCGGCGCCGGACGACCTGCGGCACGTTCCGGGATGCGATGCTCGACCTTGTGCGGCGACCACCTACACGACCAGGGCGCGCGACAGGCTACGCTAGCGCGACCGCGGCCCGTCCGCACCCACTTCAGAGCGTTCCATGAGAATCATCGCCATCATCCTGATTGCCCTGGGCGCGCTGGCGCTGGCCTACGGCGGCTTCAGCTACACGCAGGACAAGACCGCGGCCAAGATCGGCCCGTTCGAGCTCAACGTCAAGGAGACCAAGACCGTGCCGATCCCGCTGTGGGCGGGCGTGGCCGGCATCGTGGTGGGCGGTGTGCTGCTGGTGATGGGCGGCAAGCGTTGATGCAAGGCCGCGCGTGAACGCCGCGCAGCTCGAGGCCTACCTGCACGGCCGCATCCCGTTGTCGGCGGCGATGCAGGTTTCGGTGGACGCCGTCGATGCGCAGGGCGTGACCTTGCGCGCGCCGCTGGCACCCAACATCAACCATCGCGAGACCGTGTTCGGCGGCAGCGCCAGCGCGGTGGCGATCCTGGCGGCCTGGTCGCTGCTGCACACGCGCATGCTGACCGACGGCATTGCGGCGCGGCTGGTGATCCAGAGCAACACGATGGACTACGCGCTGCCGATCCTGGGCGAGTTCACGGCGCGCTCGTCGCTCGAGCAGCCCGGGCAGTGGCCGCGCTTCGCGCGCACGCTCGCGCGCATGGGGCGGGCGCGCACTCGCGTGGCGGCGGTGCTGGAAAGCGACGGCCAGGTCGTGGGGCGGCTGAGCGGCGAGTTCGTCGCGCTGATCGTGGCGCCGGCCGGCGATTGATCCTCGCCAGGCGCACGCCGACGCGGGGGCCTGGCGAGCGACGCATCGCGCTCAGGGATGCGCCGCGATGACCTGCGCGACCGCCGCTGTCAGGCGCCTGGCGTACGGCAGGTGCAGGAACTCGTTGGGCCCGTGCGCATTGCTCCTGGGCCCCAGCACGCCGCAGACCATCATCTGCGCCTTCGGGAAGCCCTGCTGCAGCAGGTTCATGAGCGGGATCGTGCCGCCCTGGCCGATGTAGCCCAGCGGCGCGCCCCACTGCGCCCGGCTCGCGGCGTCGAGGGCGCCTTCCATCCACGGATCCAGCGACGGCGCGTTCCAGCCGGTGGCGCCGTACGCGCCCATGCGGCCGTCGGGCTGGAAGGTGACCCTGGCGTTGTAGGGCGCGTTGTCTTCCAGCAGCGCCTTGAGCCGGGCCGCGGCCTCGTTCGCGTCGACCAGCGGCGGCAGTCGCAGGCTCAGCTTGAATGCGGTGAACGGGCGCAGCACGTTGCCGGCATTGCGCAGTTCAGGAAAGCCATCGGCGCCGGTGACCGACAGCGTCGGGCGCCAGGTGCGGTTGAGCAGCGCCTCGGCGGGATCGGTGGTGGTGGGCAGCGCCGGGCCGCCGTCGGCGCCACAGGCCCAGGGCATGCGCTTCCACACCTCGTCGCCCAGGATCGCGGCGGCGGCCTTGACCTGCTCGACGCGGTCGGTCGGGATCCGGCAGTGGAAGCTTTCGGGCAGCAGGCGGCCGGTGGCGGAATCTTCCAGGCGGTCGAGCACGTGGCGCAGGATGCGGAAGCTCGACGGCGCCAGGCCGCTGGCGTCGCCCGAGTGGATGCCTTCGGTGAGGATCTCCACCTTCAGCGTGCCGGTGACGGCGCCGCGCAGGCTGGTGGTCAGCCACAGCTGGTCGTAGTTGCCGGCGCCCGAATCGAGGCAGACGACGAGGGTGACGTCGCCCAGGCGATCCTTGAGCGCGTCGAGGTAGACGGGCAGGTCCGACGAACCCGATTCCTCGCAGCTCTCGATCAGCCCGACGATGCGCGGGTGCGTGGCGCCCTGCGCCTTCAACGCCTCGATGGCGCTGACGGCGGCATAGACGGCGTAGCCATCGTCGGCGCCGCCGCGGCCGTACAGCTTGTCGTCCTCGATCTTGGGTGTCCACGGCCCCAGGTCGTTGCGCCAGCCGCTGAACTCGGGCTGCTTGTCCAGGTGGCCGTACATCACGATGGTGGGCGGCGTGCCGAAGGCGGCGGGGCGGGTCGACGCGACCTCGAAGAAGATCACCGGCGTGCGGCCGGGCTGGCGGACCACCTCCAGCGTCAGGCCCGGCACCTTGCGGCTCTCGACCCATTGCGCGGCGTCGCGCACCACCTTGTCGAGCAGGCCGTGCTTTTCCCAGTCGGCATCGAACAGCGGGCTCTTGGCGGGGATGGCGACGTAGTCGACCAGCCGCGGCAGGATGCGCTCCTTCCACGCGGCGTCGGCAAAGGCGGCGAGCGCGGCGCTGTCGGGTTCGGTGGGGGCGGGCAGGCGTTCTGGGGCGTTCATGTCGGGCTCCGTGGCGGCACGGTCGGCCGGGATCGTGGATGACGAGCCGGGTCTCGTGCGCCGATTGAAAAGTTCAGGGTAGGCGGTGATTTTGCGCCTTCGCGCGCGTCGATGCCCGACGCGCGACCGCGTCGAAACCGTGGAATTCGCGCGCGGCAGTCAGGCGGTCGACGCGGCCGGACGCGTACCCGCACCGGCCCACACCACCAGCGACACGCCGCGCGCCGGAGCATCCGCCCGGTTCAGGTACGAATGCGGCAGGTGGCCGGGAAAGGCGAGCGTGTCGCCCGGCCCCAGCACGTGCAGCTCGCCGGCCACGACCAGCGTGACGCGGCCTTCCAGGCAGGTGAAGTACTCGCGCGTGGCCGGCAGGTGCGGCGTGCCGGCCATCACGGCGCCGACGCCCAGCGCCATCAGCTCCATCTGCTCGCTCGGCACCGGCTCGGGCACCAGCGAACGCACGACGACATCGCGGCCCTTCAATTGCGCAGTGACTTCCGCAGCACGCCACAGCCGCACGGCCGCGCGCGGGGCGGCCAGCAGCTCGTCGAGCGGGACGGCGAGCGCCTGCGCCACCTTGAGCAGCGACTGCAGCGACGGGTTGCCTGTGCCCGATTCGAGGCTGGTGACGGTGGAGCGCGGCACGCCCGCGGCAGTGGCCAGATCGTGCTGCGTCAGTCCACGGGTGTGGCGCAGCGCGGCGACGTTGCGCGCGAGGTGCGACGTGGCGTCGGCCGTGGTCTGGGGCGTGCTCATGCGGCGATTGTGGCGCGCCGCGTGTCCGCCAAACCAACCATCGGGCGGCCGGGCGCGCTCGCGCATGGCGCGCGCGGTGCGCCGCGCCGAGACTGGGTTTGTCGCAACCCTCCAAACGGAGCCCGCCATGAACCCCTGCCGCCTCGAACACCTGAACGTCGCGCTCACCGACCTCGACCGCGCGACGCGCGCGCTGCAGGCCATCGTTCCCGAATGGTCGGTGCGCGGTGCCGGCACCTGGGACGACGGCGATGGCCTGTCGTACGCCTGGCGCCATGTGGGCGACGACTTCCAATACCTCGCGCTGTACCAGGCGCCGCCCGGCAGCGCGCTGCGGGCCTCCGGCGCGCGCTCGGCGTTCAACCACCTGGCGCTGGTGGTGGACGACCTCGACGCCGCGCTCGCGCGCCTGCGCGCCGTCGACGTCGCGCTCGACCACATCGGCGGCAGCACAACGCATCGGCGCAGCGCCTACGTGGTGATCGAACCCGAACGGCTGCAGATCGAGCTGGTGGCCTACGACAGTGCGGTGCCGTCGGAACGCAACGTGTATGAGGAATGACGCGTCAGGCGACTGCCGGCGCCGCAGGCACGTGCGCGAGCAGCCAGTCGCCCATCGCGACGAGCACGTCCGCCCGTTCGGGCTCGTTGAAGATCTCGTGGAACAGGCCCGGCCATTCGCGCGCGCTGACGACGTCGCGCGGCGCGGCGGCGGCGAACGCGGCGCTGCCCGCGGGCGACACGCAGCGATCGGCGCCGGCCCACATCAGCAGCGTGGGCGTCGTCCAGCGCGGCGCGGCGGCGATCACCGCCGGGCCCTGGCGCGCGACGAACAGGCCCACGCGGCCGGTGACGCGGTCATGCACCAGGGCGTCATCGGCGTAGGCCTCCACGACCTCGGGCCGGCGCGACACCCAGTCCACCTTCAACCCGTTGTTGACGGTCAGGTTCGGCACCAGCGGCGCGACGACCGCCAGCAACAGCTTCTGCACGGCGTTGGCGCCGGGGTCGAGCGCGGGCGACGACATCACCAGCGCGTCGACCGGACGCCACCACGCGGCGGGCCTGGGCTGCAGGCCTTCGGCGACGAAGCGGCCGGCGATCAGCCCGCCCAGGCTGTGGCCGACCAGCACGAGCGGGCCGGCGAAGCATTCGCGCGCGGCGTACAGCACGCGGCCGAGGTCGGCGCACAGCGAGTCGTCGGCCGGCATGCCGCCGCGCCGGCCGGGCGAACGCCCGTGGCCGCGCTGGTCGTAGCCCACCACCGCGAAACCCAGGCCGTTCAGGTGGCGCGCGACGTGGTCGTGGCGATCGATGTGCTCGCCCAGTCCGTGCACGATCACCGCGACGCCGCGCCGCGGCAGCGTGGTGGGCCAGGTGCGTACATGGAGGGCGAGGCCGTCGTCCGTGATCACGGGGTTCATGCGCGGCAGTGTAGGACTCGCGGGCGGCGTTGGCCACCGGGATGGACATCGACAGGCTATGCTGCGCGCCAACGACGAGGAGGAACCTTCCATGGCGAATGACTGGCGGCCATCCGACTACAAGCCCCGCGGCGGCTGGCGTGCGATGCTGCCCGGCTGGCGCGTGTGGCTGGTCGCGCTGGCCGCCGCCGGCTTCATCGGCGTGAGGATGGTCGCGCTCAACGGCTGGAATGGGGATACCTCGTTCAACCTGATGAAGATCGGCGTCGCGATCGTCGCGGCCGCTTGCGTGGCCCCGCAGCTGTTTTCCGGCAAGGCGCCACCCCGGCCCGGCGAGTTTCCGACCGAACGAAACGAGCGACCCACCGCCCGCAAGGATCGCGAGACCTGATGATGCCGCCCGATCCCGACGTCGTTTCCATCCGGCCCGCCGTCGCCGACGACGCGCTGTGCCTGGGCGTGCTGTCCACGCAGGTGTTCCTCGACACCTACGCCGCTCGCGGCATCCGTCCGGCGCTGGCGCGCGAGGTGCTGGCGCAGCATTCGGTCGCATCCTGCGAAGCTTTGCTGGCCGATGCCCGCACCACGATCCTCGTGGCGGAATGCGCCGGCCATCTCGTCGGCTTCTCGCAGGTCAACGACGGCGCTGGCCATGCGATGGCGCCTGGCCAGGCCTCGGAGTTGAAGCGCCTGTACGTGCAGGAGCCCTTCACCGGCCGCGGCGTCGGCCGCGACCTGCTGCGTCACGCCGAGAAGGCTGCTGCCGCGCGTGGGGCCGACACCGTGTGGCTGACCGCCTGGACAGGCAACCTGCGCGCGCTGCGCTTCTATCCGCGGCGCGGCTACCAGGACATTGGCGAGACGGTCTATACGTTCGAAGGCGAGAGCTATCCGAACCGCCTGTTCGGCAAGCGCGTGCGACACGTCGCGCCGGCCTGATCGGCGGCGAACCGGCGTCTTCACCCGCGCCGCATCGCGTGCCATCATCATGCAATGACTGTCGTCCAGACCCAGTTCGCCGGCCGCGTCACGTTGATGCGCGACAAGGTCGAGAGCTTCGAGCGCTATCCGTTCTCGCTGCCCGTGGTCAGGGCGCTCGAATCCATCGAGCTGCATCCCAAGATCACCTTCCTCGTCGGCGAGAACGGATCGGGCAAGTCGACGCTGCTGGAGGCGATGGCCGTCGCACTGGGCTTGAACCCCGAAGGCGGTTCGCGCAACTTCAACTTTGGAACGCGAGACTCGCATTCCGAACTGCATGCCTGCCTGCGCATCGCCAAGGGGTACCGGCGCCATCGCGACGGCTTCTTCCTGCGCGCGGAGAGCTGGTTCAACGTCGCCACGCAGATCGACGAGCTGGGCGTCGCCGAGTACTACGGCGGACGCTCGTTGCATGAACAGTCGCATGGCGAATCGTTCATGGCGCTGCTCAAGAAGCGTCTCGGAGGCGACGGTCTCTACCTCCTGGACGAACCCGAGGCCGCCCTGTCGCCGGCGCGCCAGATCGAGGCGCTGTCGCGCTTGCACGAACTGGTGCTCAAGGGTTCGCAGTTCGTCATCGCCACCCACTCGCCGATCCTGATGGCCTATCCGCAGGCGCTGATCCTGCACTGCGGACCCGCGGGCATCCAGCCGATCCGCTACGAAGACACCGAGCATTTCCGAATCACGCGCGATTTCCTCAACCATCGCGAGCGCGTGATCGACATCCTGATGGCGCCCTGACATGGCCGCCGCCGGCTACTCGGGCACCCCGCTGGCGCGCAAGCTGGGCATCGCGGCCGGCAGCCGCGTCTTCGTGGCCGACGCGCCGGACGGCTATCGCGATTGGCTCGCGCCGTTGCCGGAAGGCGTGCGTTTCGAGGCGGCGCTGTCGGAAGACGTCGACGTGGTGCACGTCTTCGCCGTCCGGCGCGCGATGCTGGCAACCCGGCTCGACGAGCTGCGTGGCAGCATCGCGCCGATGGCGGCGGTCTGGGTCTCGTGGCCGAAGAAGGCGTCGCGGGTGCCCACCGATGTCACCGAAGGCACGATCCGCGAGCTCGCGCTGCCCCTGGGTTTCGTCGACGTGAAGGTCTGCGCCGTCAGCCCGGTGTGGTCGGGGCTGAAACTCGTCATTCGCAAGTCGCTGCGAGGTCAACCACGGTGACTCGTGTCGCGTTGTTTGCTGGCGTGCCTCGTGATGTAGCTTGCCCGGTTGCTCGACATTGCGACACGACGTGCCGCAATCCTGCGCGTTGGCCTGAAAACTACCTGGAACACACTATGAACTTCCGCACTCTCTCGATCGCCTGCGCCCTGATCGGCGCCGCCTCCCTGGCTTGCGCCGCCGACGGCGCCACCGCTCCGGCGAGCGCCGCCAGCGCCGTCAAGCACGCCGCCAAGGCCACCGGCCACGCCATCGCCAAGGGCGCGTCGGCCGCCGCCACCGGCACCGAGCACGTCGCCTCCGAGGTGGCCACCGGCACCGCCAAGGAAGCGCACAAGGCGGCCAGCGCCGTCAAGCACGCCGCCCACAAGTCGGCGTCGGCCGCTTCGGGAGCCGTCACCAAGTAAGGCGACGGCGCGAGCCTGGCTCCGTTCGCGGGCCGGGCTCCCCACGTTTCGAAGGCGCCGGGCGCGCCTTCGAAGCGCGAGGCCCGGCGAAAATGGCGGCACATGTCCGCCCGCGACCGCCTCGGCATCCTGATTTCCATCGCGTTGGCAATCGCCGTGTCCTTGCAGCGCGAGCGCGCCGTCTCGTTCGAGAAGACCGCTGTGCGATGAGTCTGGGGAGCCGCTTGCTGCTGGCCGCCGTCCGCGGCTACAAGCGCCACCTGTCCCCGCGCAAGGGCTTTGCCTGCGCGTACCGCGTGCATGCCGGCGGCTGCAGCTGCTCGACGCTGGGGTTGCGGGCGATCTCGCGCCACGGCGCCTGGCGCGGGCTGGGCGTGCTGCGGCTGCGACTGGAGCAATGCCACCTTGTGGCCGCGGACGTGCGCGCGCGGCGAACCGGGGACGTGGCTGCCCGGGCCCGATGCGCCCAACGACAAGTCGTAGCGCGCCGCGGCGTCAAAGCCTCAGCTGCGCTGGAACTTGAACACCGCCATGCTGGCCATCAGGTTGGGCCGGCGCCGCACCACGCGGCCGGCCTGCACCCCGAACGATTCGAGGATGTCCAGGCCGTTCTTGCGCGCCAGCACCTCGAAGTCGGCATGCGTCGTCACGCGGATGTTGGGCGTGTCGTACCACTCGTAGGGCAGCACGCGCGTGACGGGCATGCGGCCCATGGCCACGTGCAGCCGATTGGGCCAGTGCGCGAAATTGGGGAAGCTGACGATGCCGATGCGGCCCACGCGCGCCGTCTCGCGCAGCATCTTCTCGGTGTTGCGCAGGTGCTGGAGCGTGTCCAGCTGCAGCACGACGTCGAAGCTGTGGTCGTCGAAAAGCGCCAGCCCTTCCTCGAGGTTGAGCTGGATCACGTTGACGCCGCGCTGCGTGCTGGCCAGCACGTTGGCGTCGTCTATCTCGATGCCGTAGCCGGCGCAGCCGTGGTGCCGGGTCAGGTGGGCCAGCACTTCGCCGGTGCCGCAGCCGAGGTCCAGCACGCGCGAGCCGCGCGGGACCAGATTGGTGATGATGTCGAGGTCGCGTCGTTCACTCATTTCGTGACCCCTTCGGCGATGCGCTCGAAGTACGCCCGCATCACGCCGTGGTAGCGCGGATCCTCCAGCAGGAAGGCGTCGTGGCCGTGCGGGGCGTCGATCTCGGCGTAGGAGACCTCGGCGCGGTTGTCCACCAGCGCCTTGACGATCTCGCGCGAGCGCTGCGGCGCGAAGCGCCAGTCGGTGGTGAAGCTGACGACCAGGAAGCGGCACGCGCGCGCGCCGGCGAACGCGGCCGACAGGTCGCCGTCGTGCGAATGCGCCGGATCGAAGTAGTCCAGCGCGCGGGTGATCAGCAGGTAGGTGTTGGCGTCGAAGTACTCGCTGAACTTGTCGCCCTGGTAGCGCAGGTAGCTCTCGACCTGGAACTCGATGTCCTGCGTCGTGTAGGCGTGGCGCGGGCCGGGCAGGTCGTCGTTGCCGGTGCGCGTGGCGCGGCCGAACTTGGCCTCCATCGAGTCGTCCGACAGGTAGGTGATGTGGCCGATCATGCGCGCCACGCGCAGGCCGCGCTTGGGGATGGTGCCGGCCTCGGTGTAGTGGCCGCCGTGGAAGTCGGGATCGGTGATGATGGCGCGCCGTGCCACCTCGTTGAACGCGATGTTCTGCGCCGACAGCTTGGGCGCGGTGGCGACCGCCACGCAGTGCGCGACGCGATCGGGGTAGCGCAGCGTCCACGCCAGCGCCTGCATGCCGCCCAGGCTCCCGCCGAGCACGGCGGCGAGCTTGGGGATGCCCAGCCGTTCGACCAGGCGCGCCTGCGCGTCGACCCAGTCTTCCACCGTCACCACCGGAAAGTCGGCGCCGTAGACGCGGCCGTTGGCGGCCGGATCGGGATTGCGCGAAGCCGGGCCGGTCGAGCCGAAGCACGAGCCCGGGTTGTTGACGCCGATCACGAAGAAGCGGTCGGTGTCCAGCGGCTTGCCGGGCCCGACCAGGTTGTCCCACCAGCCGGTGTCGCCCTGCGGCGAGACGCCCGCCACGTGGTGGCTCGCGTTGAGCGCATGGCACACGAGCACGGCGTTGTCGCGCGCGGCATTGAGCGTGCCGTAGGTCTCGTAGACCAGCGTGTAGTCGTTCAACTGCCTGCCGCTGGTCAGCGGCAGTGGTTCGGCGAAGTGCATCGCCTGCGGCTCGATACGGCCGACGGAACCCATCTCAGCACCCTTCATGGACATCACCGGCAATGCGCAACGCACGGACACCGGACAGGGCGTCCCTCTTTAGCGAAATTTGTAGAGCGCCCGCAAGCCGGAAATCAAATCGGCGCTGTGGCCTCAGTATAGTGGCCCGGCGCCGTCGACCGTGTTCGCGCGCCGATGCCCGACGCCGCGCCGGCGTTTGCCCGCCATTTCGAGGAACACCGACGTGCTGCCGACTCCCGCTCCCTTTCTTCGTTCGCTGGCCGCCGCCGCGGCGCTCGCGACGGCGCTGGCCGCGCCTGTCCGCGCGCAGGAGACCTCCACCGACGCCGTTGCCGCCGCCGAACCCGCCACACGCAAGGAGCCGTTGCCGCTGTGGGAGATCGGCCTGGTCGCGATCGCCGGATACCAGCCGGCCTATCCCGGCTCCGACCAGAACCTCGCGCGCGTGCGCGTGCTGCCGTTCGGAATCTACCGCGGTTCGCTGCTGCGCGCCGACGGCAACGGCATCGGCCTGCGCGCGTTCAGCACGCCGCGCTTCGAATGGGACGTCAGCGGCGCGGGCTCGTTCGGCTCGTCGGCCAACAAGGTGCGCGTGCGCGAGGGCATGCCGTCGATCGGGACGCTGGTGGAGATCGGGCCGGCGCTCAAGGTCAACCTCGGCGACCTGGTCGATCCCAGGCGCGACCGCCACCTGACGCAGCTGGAGATCCCTGTTCGCGCGGTGTTCGACGTCAGCGACGGCTTCGCGCATCGCGGCTGGACCTTCGAGCCGCGCCTGTCCCACACCGCCTGGACGGGCAGCAACTTCGGGCTGGTGCTCTCGGCCAGCGCCCTGTTCGGCGACCGCACGCTGAACCATCTCTACTACGGCGTCGACGCGCCTTACGCGACCGCCGACCGGCCCGCCTACGACGCCCGCGCCGGCCTGGTCGCCACGCGCCTGAACGCCAGCCTGCGCCATCGCATCAGCAGCACGCTGCGGCTGCAGTACTTCGCGCAGGTCGAGACGGTGCGCGGCGCCGCCAACGAGGCCAGTCCGCTCGTGCGCAGCCGGCAGGACGCGGGCATCGGCGTCAGCCTGCTGTGGGGCGTCTGGCATTCGTCGGAAGCCGGCACCGAATAGGCGGGTACCGGCCGAGGGAAGTCACCGGGGCCGGGCCTATGGCCGAGGATTACATTGCCGGGGCGCGCCGAGTCGTCATCAAGTTTCGCCGGCTTTGTGCCGATGATGGCGAAATCAGGCTCCGTCCGCCCCATAAAACCACGAGACATTCCCATGCCCGCCTGGCTGCTGTCGCTCGATCGTTTCTTCCCGATCCGCTACTCGACGTGGTTCGCCTGCGCCGTCGTGATGCTGCTGGGCGCGTTCACCCAGGTCGTCGTGCACACCGGCGGCGCGTGGGCCGTGCTGGGCCTGGTCGGCGTCATCACAGGCATTCGCGACGTTCGACAGCGCCGCCACTCGATCCTGCGCAACTATCCGGTCATCGGCCACGTGCGCTTCCTGCTCGAGTTCATCCGGCCGGAGATGCGCCAGTACTTCATCGAGGGTGACAACGAGGCCGCCCCGTTCTCGCGCCAGCAGCGCTCGCTCGTCTACCAGCGCGCCAAGGGCGACCCCGACAAGCGTCCGCTGGGCACGCAGCTCGATGTGCAGGCCGAAGGCTACGAGTGGATCAACCACTCGCTGCAACCCACCCGCATCGCCTCGCACGACTTCCGCGTGACCATCGGTCCCGGCTGCGCGCAGCCCTACAGCGCCAGCATCTTCAACATCAGCGCGATGAGCTTCGGCGCGCTGAGCGGCGCGGCGATCCGCGCGCTCAATGGCGGCGCGCTGCGCGGCAACTTCGCGCACGACACCGGCGAAGGCTCGATCAGCGTGCATCACCGCGCGCAGGGCGGCGACCTGATCTGGGAAGTGGCCTCGGGCTATTTTGGCTGCCGTAACCCGGACGGCACGTTCAACGCCGAGCTGTTCGCGCAGCACGCCACCGAGCCGCAGGTCAAGATGATCGAGATCAAGCTGAGCCAGGGCGCCAAGCCGGGCCACGGCGGCGTGCTGCCCGGCCCGAAGGTCACGCGTGAGATCGCCGATGCGCGCGGCGTCGAGATCGGCGTCGACTGCATCTCGCCGGCCAGCCACAGCGCGTTCTCCACGCCCATCGAGATGCTGCAGTTCATCGCCCGGCTGCGCGAGCTGTCGGGCGGCAAGCCGGTCGGCTTCAAGTTCTGCGTGGGCCATCCGTGGGAATGGTTCGCGATCGCCAAGGCGATGCTGGAGACGGGCCTGCTGCCCGACTTCATCGTCGTCGACGGCGGCGAGGGCGGCACCGGCGCCGCGCCGCTGGAGTTCACCGACCACGTCGGCGCGCCGCTGCAGGAAGGCCTGCTGCTGGTGCACAACACGCTGGTCGGCCTGGACCTGCGCGACAAGATCAAGATCGGCTGCGCCGGCAAGGTCGTCAGCGCGTTCGACATCGCGCGCATGATGGCGCTGGGCGCCAACTGGTGCAATTCGGCGCGCGGCTTCATGTTCGCGCTCGGCTGCATCCAGTCGCAGAGCTGCCACACCGACCATTGCCCCACGGGCGTGGCCACGCAGGACCCGCAACGCCAGAAGGCGCTGGTGGTGACGTCCAAGATCGAGCGCGTGCACAACTTCCACCTGCACACGCTGGAGGCGCTCAAGGAACTGGTGCAGGCCGCCGGCCTGCAGCATCCCAACCAGATCACTGCCAACCATGTGGTGCGCCGCGTCGCCGGCGACAAGGTCAAGCTGCTGGCCAACCACCTGCAGTTCATCGCGCCGGGTTCGCTGCTGGCCGCCGCGCGCGGCGAGTGCGACTGGCCGCACAACGTCTACAAGTTTTACTGGCCGATCGCACGTGCCGACAGCTTCGCGCCGGGCTCGGCGGACGTACAGTTGTCCGGGCTCAAGGTGCCGTTGCCGACCGTGGAGGAAAGCGACGTGGTCGACCTGGCGATCTGAGCCGAGGCCTTGCCATGAAAAAGCGGCCCGCGGGCCGCTTTGTCGTTCAGGCCGCGCGCGCGTCAAGCCGCCGGCGGCGCGGTATCGATGAAGCTCTGGCGCGCCGCCAGCTTGTCGGCGAGGCGGGCGATGTTGGGGTAGTCGGTGCGCCAGCCGTTCTCGGGGAAGCGGAACTCCAGGTAGCCGAGCGCGCAGCCGACGGCGATGTCGGCCAGCGAGAAGTGCGTGCCGACGCAGTAGGCCTTCTCGCCCAGGCCCTGGCTGATGGACTTGAGCGCCGCGGCGATGCGCACCTGGTGGCGCGCGATCCACGCCGGGCAGCGCTGCGCATCGGTGCGGCCGCTCCAGGTGGCTTCCAGGCGCGCGGCGACGCTGGCATCGAGGATGCCATCGGCCAGCGCTTCCCAGGTGCGCACCTCGACGCGCTCGCGGCCCGAGGCCGGGATCAGCTTGCCCACGGGCGACAGCGTGTCGACGTATTCGACGATGACGCGCGAGTCGAACACCGCTTCGGCGCCTTCCATCACGAGCACGGGCACCTTGCCGAGCGGGTTGGCGGCCAGGATCGCGTCGCTGCCCCAGACGTCCTCGAGCACGAAGTTGTAGTCGAGCTTCTTCTCCGCCAGCACGACACGCACCTTGCGAACGTAGGGGCTGGTGAGAGATCCGATGAGTTTCATGTGGGCAGGTAGCTTGGACTGGATTTCATTCTAGCGAAGCACCCTCGCAAAAGCGGCGCGGCACGAGCGCCCATGCGGGGGTTTTTCGTCGGTGGAAATTCGCGTAGGCGATCTCCGGGCGCATGCCGGAACCGGACTGACGCCCGTGGAGCCAGCGCCGTGGAGCACGTGGCGCGCCCGATGCGTCCCCACGAACTGGGGGGCGTCTGTCTGCCGGACGCAACACGACAGCAGGCGGAAACAATCACGCGGCGGTGAAATGCCGGCGTGCTTCCAGCCCGAGTCCGGTGGCGACGCTGGCGAAGCGGTCGCCGTGCACCGCCTGCGCCTGCGGGAAGGCCGCGGCCAGGCGTTCGGCCAACAGGCGCAGGCCGGTCGAGCCGCCGGTGAAGTACAGCGCGTCGATCGCGTGCGGCTGCAGCCCGGCCAAACGCGCCGTGTCATGCGCCGCCTGCACGATGCGGTCGAGGTCGTGCGAGATCGCGTGCACGGCCTGCTGCTCGGTCACGTCGACGGCCAGGTCGCGCTCGATCTCGAACAGGTCGACCTCGTGCGTGCCGCCCTGCGCGACCGCGATCTTGGCGTCCTCGGCCAGGCCGGCCAGCGCGTGGCCGAGCCGGTCGCGCAGCGTCGTCATCAGGCGCGCGTGGTGGCGCGGATCGGCGTAGTCGTCGCGCATCGCGGCGATCTCCATGATGCGCTGCGGCCGGTAGACGGTGTTGATCAGGTGCCAGGTGGCCAGGTCGAAATAGATGCGGCTGGGCACCTCCAGCGGTTCGCGGTCGCGGCGCGGCGGTCCGTACGCGCCGAAGCCGAGCGCCGGCAGGATGCGCGCGAGCTCGATGTGGCGGTCGAAGTCGGTGCCGGCGCTGTGCACGCCGTGGCTGGCGAGGATGTCGGCGCGGCGGTCGATGTGCGCGCGGCGCTCGGGGCCGACGCGCACGACGGAGAAGTCGGACGTGCCGCCGCCGATGTCGGCCACGATCACCGTCTGTTCGCGCGCGACCTGTTCCTCGTAGTGGAACGCGGCGGCGATCGGCTCGTACTGGAAGCGCACCTCCTTGAAGCCGACCGTGCGCGCCGCGGCCTCCAGCGAGGCCTGCGCAGCCGCGTCGCGCGCCGGGTCGTCGTCGACGAAGAAGACCGGACGACCCAGCACCACGCGGTCGATCTCGCGTCCCGCGTGCGCCTGCGCGGCCTTCTTCAGGTGCAGCAGGTAGCTCGCGATGACGTCGCCGAAGGCGACCGAGCGGCCGGCGCCGATGTCGGTGTGCTGCTCCATCAGCGCCGAGCCGAGCACGCTCTTCATCGAGCGCATCAGGCGGCCGTCGGTGCCGTCCACGTAAGCGGCGACGGCGGCGCGGCCGTAGAGCTTGGGCAGCGCGTGCAGGTCCTTGCCCTCGGCGACGTAGAAGACCGCGGTGGGCATCGTGCGGCCGCGCTCGCCGTGCTGCGGCTCCAGCGGGACGAGCTCCATGCCTTGGGCGACGGGCACGGCGACGGCCGAGTTGGAGGTGCCGAAGTCGATCGCGCAGTAGTCGCGGATGTCCGTCTCGGAGGCGCGGCCGGCGCTGGAAGCGTCGGCGGAAGGGGCGGGTGCCGGCATGAAAACGGGAGACCTTGGGCGAAAGGGGCGTGATTGTGCGAGGGGCGACCGGATGCGTCAATGGCGCGTCCGCAACCGTCGTCAGGTTGAATTTTGCGGCGCGTATTCGGGTTGCCCCTAGCCCGGACCTGTCCGTCCTCGTAAAATCAGAGGATTTTGCGTTTCGGCCGCGCGGTACCCGCGCCCCTCGAACGCAGACGCCGACCACGACAACGCCGACATTCCCATGCCCCATTTCGCCCTCACCGCCCTGTCGCCGCTCGACGGCCGCTACGCCCCCAAGCTGGCCGCGCTGCGTCCGCTGCTGTCCGAATACGGCCTGATGCATCGCCGCGTGCAGGTCGAGGTGGAGTGGTTCATCGCGCTGGCCGATGCCGGCTTTGCCGAGTTCCCGGCGCTGCCCGAGTCCGTCAAGGGCCTGCTGCGCTCGCTGGTGGTGCGCTTCTCCGAGGCCGACGCGCAGGCGATCAAGGACATCGAGAAAGAAACCAACCACGACGTCAAGGCTGTCGAGTACTGGCTGCGCGCGCGCATCGGCCACGTGCCCGAGCTGAAGGACAAGCTGGAGTTCATCCACTTCGCCTGCACCAGCGAGGACATCAACAACACCAGCCACGCGCTGATGCTCAAGTCGGCGCGCGAGCAGGTGATCCTGCCGGCCATCGACGGCATCCTCACGCGCATGCAGGCGATGGCGCACCGCTTCGCGGCGGTGCCCATGCTGTCGCGCACGCACGGCCAGACGGCCAGCCCCACCACGGTGGGCAAGGAAGTGGCCAACGTGCTCGCGCGCCTGACGCACGCCCGCGCGCGCATCGCCGAGGTGGTGCTGCTGGCCAAGATGAACGGCGCGGTGGGCAACTACAACGCGCACGTCTCGGCCTATCCGGCGGTCGACTGGGAAGAGTTCTCGCGCAAGGTGGTCGAGGACCGGCTGGGCCTGAAGCTGAACCCGTACACGATCCAGATCGAGCCGCACGACTACATGGCCGAGCTGTTCGACGCCACCGTGCGCCTGAACACCATCCTGATCGACTGGTCGCGCGACGTCTGGGGCTACGTGAGCCAGGGCTACTTCAAGCAGAAGACCAAGCCGGGCGAGGTCGGTTCGTCGACGATGCCGCACAAGGTCAATCCGATCGACTTCGAGAACGCCGAAGGCAACCTGGGCATGGCCAACGCGATGCTCACGCACATGTCGCAGAAGCTGCCGGTCAGCCGCTGGCAGCGCGACCTGACCGACTCCACGGTGCTGCGCAACATGGGCGTGTCCATCGGCTACTCGGTGCTGGCCTACGACAGCCTGACGCGCGGCCTGGACAAGCTCGAGCTCAACGAAGCGCGCCTGGCCGAGGACCTCGACGGCGCATGGGAAGTGCTGGCCGAGCCGATCCAGACGGTGATGCGCCGCCACGGCCTGCCCGACCCGTACGACCAGCTCAAGAAGTTCACGCGCGGCCAGCCGATGACGCGCGAGCTGATCCAGGGGTTCGTCGCCGCGCTGGACCTGCCGCAGGAGGACAAGGCCCGGCTGCTGGCGATGACGCCGGGCAGCTACACGGGCATCGGCTCCCAGCTGGCTGCCAAGATCAAACTTTGATGAACAAACGACGCGGCTCACGGGCCGCGTTTTCACATCCGCTGCACAACGACATCCAGGACATTTGACGATGCGATTCACCGACACCCTGCAAGCCGCTTCCCTGCGCAACGACTCCTCGTTGTGTGTCGGGCTCGATCCCGAACCCGCGAAGTTTCCCGGCGCGTGGAAGGGCGACGCGGGCAAGGTGTTCGACTTCTGCGCGCGCATCGTCGACGCCACCAAGGACCTGGTCTCGGCCTACAAGCCGCAGATCGCCTACTTCGCCGCGCAACGCGCCGAAGACCAGCTCGAAGAGTTGATGGCCTACATCCGCCGCACGGCGCCGGGCGTGCCGGTGATCCTGGATGCCAAGCGCGGCGACATCGGCGCGACCGCCGAACAGTACGCCCGCGAGGCGTTCGTGCGCTACCAGGCCGATGCCGTCACGCTGTCGCCGTTCATGGGCCTCGATTCGATCGAGCCCTACATGAAGCACGACGGCAAGGGCCTGATCCTGCTGTGCCGCACCTCCAACCCGGGCGGCTCCGACCTGCAGGCGCAGGTGCTGGCCAGTGGCGACAAGCTGTTCGAGCACATCGCCCGGCTGGCGGCCGGCAGCTGGAACCGAAATGGCCAGCTGGCGCTCGTGGTCGGCGCCACGTTCCCGGCCGAGCTGGCCCGCGTGCGCGAGTTGGCGCCGACGCTGCCGCTGCTGATCCCGGGCATCGGCGCGCAGGGCGGCGACATCGAGGCCACCGTCAAGGCCGGCTGGCGCGCCGACGGCCCGATCATCGTGAGCTCGTCGCGCGCGATCCTGTACGCGGGCGATAGTGAGGACTTCGCTTCCGCGGCCCGCCAGGTCGCGCTGGCCACGCGCGCCGCGCTCAATTCGGCCATCGCCGGCGTGCGCTGAAACCGGCGGCGCGCAGCAGCCAGGGTCGGGTTTCCCCGCCAAGTTAGCGCTAAAACGCGCGGAAAAGCGGAATTCGCGTCAAACTAGGGCCTCGTGGGGGGCGAGCCGACAATGGGTCGCCAAATAAGAGCACCGATGGCTGAAGCACCGCCGAACAAGGAGGCCAGGCACCGCCTGCGCCAATCGCTGACGCGCCACCTGCTGGCCGCGACGGCGGCGGTCGCGCTCGCGTCGGCGCTGATGTTCCTGGGTTTCGGCGATCCGCTCGACTGGACCTCTCGGCTGTGGCTGGCCGCGGCCTTCGTCGTCCTGGGCGGCGTCGCCTTCGTGCTGCGGCGCAACGCCCGCACCAGCGCGCAGGCGCGCGCGCTGCCGTACGTGATCGGCGCGATCATCGTGCTGTCCGGCGTGGCGGCGGCCGTCGCCGGCGAAGGGTTGACGTCGCCCGCGCTGGCCGTCGTCGGCGTGTTCCTTTGTCTGTCCACGGTGCTCGGCGGCCTGCGCGCCGGCGTGCTCGCGGCCGCCATCGGCGCCGGCATGCTGCTGCTGCTGGGGACTGCGATGGCGTTCGGCTGGCTGCCGTCGGCGGGCATCGCGCACGATGCCTCGCCCCTGCACCTGCTGAGGCTGCTGCTCACGCACGCGGTGGTGCTGGCCATCGCGCTGGGCGGCGGCGAGCTGCTGGGGCGCACGCTGGACCGCACGCTGCGCAGTGCCGACGAGCGCGAGCGCCGCTTCCTCGGCCTGCTGGCGGTCGCCGCCGACGCATACTGGGAAATGGACGGCGGCGGCCGCCTGGTGCGCTTCAGCGCCAAGGAGGAGCTGCGCAACTTCGTGGGCCTGCGCCGCCACGGCGTCGATGCGGGCATGGGCAAGCTGCTGTGGGAGACGCGCGGCGTGCAGTTCGACACCCAGGTGCTGGACGCCTTCCGCTCGGAGCTGGCGGCGCGGCTGCCCATGCGCGACGTGCCGCTGCGCTGGGCCGACGTGACCGGCCGCGTGCGCCACTTCACGTTGAGCGCCGAGCCGCGCACCAACGAATCGGGCAAGTTCGCCGGCTATTGGGGCGTGCTGCGCGACATCACGCAGGACGTGAAGGCACGCCAGGCGCTGTGGGCCACCGAGACGCGCTACCAGGACCTGTTCCGCCGCATCCCCACGCCGCTGGTGCTGCACCGCGAGGGGCGCGTGCTCGACGCCAACCCGGCGGGCGTCACGTTGTTCGGCTTTGCCGACCTGCGCGCGATGCTGGATCGCGACCTGGTTGCCCTGTTCGAGGACGGCGCCTCGCGCGAACGTGCGTCGGAGCACGTGCGCAGCCTGGAGGCGCTGTCCACCGGTGAAGGCCTGCCCGAGGCCGAGTTCACGCTGATGCCCGGCGTCGACCGCCTGCTCAGCGTGCGCGTCAGCAGCGTGCGCGTGGACGTCGACGGCGAGGCCGCGACGCTGTCCATCATCACCGACGACACCGAGCGCCGGGCCTCGGAAGACCAGGTGCGGCGCAGCGAGACGCTGCTGTCGCACCTGGTGTCCACCAGCCCCGACTGGATCACGCTGACCGAATTTGCCAGCGGCCGGTACGCGATGGTCAACCCGACCTTCCTGGCGACCACCGGCTTCCAGGTCGAGGACGTGATCGGCCGCACGCCCAGCGAGCTGGGCTTGTGGGCAGACGAGGCGCAGCGCGATCGCATCTACAACATGCTGGACGAGCAGCAGAGCGTGCAGAACTTCCCGGCGACGATGCACACGCGCGACCGGCGCCGCGTCTCCATGCTGGTGTCGGCCGCCCGCTTCACGATCGACGACGTCGACTACCAGATGACCAGCGCGCGCGACGTCACCGCCATCGAGCAGGCGCGCCGCGAGCGCGAGGCGATCCTGGAGAACGCGCTGGTGGGCATCTCGTTCACGCGCGATCGCCGCATCGTGATGACCAACGCGCGCTTCGACGAGATGTTCGGCTGGCCGCGCGGCGCGCTGCAGAACCAGCAGCAGCGCGTGGTGTGGCCGTCCGACGCGGCGTTCGACGCGATGAGCCAGGAGGTGGCGCCGCCGCTCTCGCGCGGCGAGCAGGTCGATCTCGAAGTGCCCATGATGCGGCGCGATGGCAGCACCTTCACCGGCCGCCTGCTGGCCAAGGCGCTCGACCCGGCACATCCGGCCAGCGGCACGATCTGGCTGGCGGAAGACGTCACCGAGCGGCGCCTGGTCGAGCAGGCGCTGGCGCGCGCGCGCGACGAGGCCGAGGCCGCCAACCGCGCCAAGAGCGCCTTCCTGGCCAACACCAGCCACGAGATCCGCACGCCGCTGAACGCGCTGATGGGGCTGGCGCAACTGGCGCGCAGGCCGGAGGTCGACGCCCGGCGCCGGCTGCAGTACATCGAGCAGATCTGCGAATCGGCGGACACCTTGTCGGCCATCCTGTCGGACATCCTCGACCTGTCCAAGATCGAGGCCGGCAAGCTGATCGTCGACCGCGTCGCCTTCGACCTGCGCGCGTTGATCGGCACGCTCAGGCAGGCCTACGGCGCGCTGGCCGACACCAAGGGCCTGACGCTGTACGTCCACATCGGCGACGACGTGGCGCACCACGTGCTGGGCGACCCGATGCGGCTGCGCCAGGTGCTCACCAACTACCTCACGAACGCCCTGAAATTCACCAGCGCCGGCAGCATCCTGCTCAACGTGCAGCGCGGCGCCGGCTATCGCCTGCGCTTCGAGGTGGTCGACACCGGCGAAGGCATGGACGGCGCCGGCCTGGCGATGCTGTTCCAGCCGTTCAGCCAGGTCGACAACTCGATCACCCGCAAGGTCGGCGGCACTGGCCTGGGCCTGTCGATCTGCAGCGAGCTCGCACGCCTGATGGATGGCAGCGTGGGCGTCAGCAGCGAGCCGGGCAAGGGCAGCGTGTTCTGGGTCGACCTGCCGCTGCCGCCGATCAGCGATCAGCAGCTGGAGGACCACGCGAGCACCTCCGGTCTGGATGCGCTGCAGGGCACGCGCGTGCTGATGGTGGAAGACAACCCGGTCAACATGATGATCGCCGTGGCGCTGCTCGAACGCTGGGGCGCCATCGTCGACCAGGCCGATGGCGGCGCCACCGCGTTGCACGCGATCGACCACGCCCACCAGTGCGGCAACCCGTTCGACATCGTGCTGATGGACGTGCAGATGCCCGGCATGAGCGGCCACGAGGTCACGCGCCGCCTGCGCCAGCGCTACGACCGCAACACGCTGCCCATCGTCGCGCTGACCGCGGCGGCGCTGGTCTCCGAGCGTGAGGACGCGATGGCTGCCGGCATGAACGACTTCCTGACCAAGCCCATCGACGCCGAACGCCTGCGCCAGACCTTGCGGCAGGTGCTCGCACAGGCCGAGGCCGACGCGGAGCGTTGACGCGCCGCGGCCATGCGGGCAGTCTCGTCCTACACTGCCCGCATGCAAGCACTGACCACCAAGCGCATCGGCTGGGGCCTCCTGGGCGCCGGCATCATCTCCGACCAGCTGGCGCGCGCGCTGGCGCACGTGCCCGAGGCGCGGCTCGTGGCCGTCGGCTCGCGCGACGCGGCCAAGGCGCAGGCCTTCATCGACCAGCCGCGTGGCGAGGATGCCATCCACGAGCCGGTGCGCGCGCACGGCAGCTACCAGGCGCTGGTCGACGACCCCGAGGTCGACGTCGTCTACATCGGCACGCCGCACCCCGACCACATCGCCTCGATGCGCCTGGCGATCGCAGCCGGCAAGGCGGTGCTGTGCGAGAAGCCGTTCACGCTGAACCGGCGCGAGGCGGAGCAGGCCGTGGCGCTGGCACGCGCCAAGGGCGTGTTCCTGATGGAGGCGATGTGGACGCGCTATCTGCCGGCGATGGTGGAGCTCAAGCGCCTCGTCGCCGAAGGCGCGATCGGCGAGCCGGTGTCGGTGGCGGCGGACTTCGGCTTCACCACCGCGCACATGCCCCCCACGCACCGCGCGCTCGATCCGGTGCTGGGCGGCGGTGCGCTGCTGGACATCGGCATCTACCCGCTCAGCTTCGCAAGCTTCGTGCTGGGCCAGATCGTCGGCGTGCAGGCCGACGCGCAGCTGGGCCCGACCGGCGTCGATGTCCACACCGTCTTCAACATGCGCCACGCCGGCGGCCAGCGCAGCCAAGGCATGTGCTCGATGCGCGGGCCCACCGGCTGCAACGCCACCGTCATCGGCACCGACGGCCGCATCGACATCACGCCGCCGATCTACGCCGCGCAGCAGCTGCGCCTGAAGCGCGGCGCGCAGGCGTCCTGGGACACGCCGCCCGAGATCATCGACCGGCCCTGGCGCGGCACCCGTTACTCGGCGCAGGTGGAGGAAGTGAACCGCTGCCTGCGTGCCGGCCTGGCCGAGAGCCCCGTCATGCCGCTGGACGAGACGGTGGCGCTGGTCGGCTGGATGGACGTGATGCGGGCGCAGTTCGGGCTGCGCTATCCCGGCGAATGAGATGACCAGGTGGAAGGTGTTCGGGCTGGGCGGCGCTGTACGGCCTGGCGATGCACCTGCTGTTCGGGATGCCCTTCGTGAACGGCCACGCCACCTCGGGCGCGACCGGCCCGATGCTGGCCAGCTTCGACGTGCTGGTGCCCGTCCTCATCGGCGTGTTCACGGCGCATGCGGCGCGCAGGCGGCCGCCCGGCCTGATGTTCGCGTTGTTCGGGCCGAGGATTCCGGTTGCAAGTACTTCGACCTCGTAGACACTTCGTATCGCCTGGTGCCGGAGGATGGCGGCACGCGGCTCGAGATCGGCGTCGACTATCGCGTCGGCACGGGCTTCAACTCGTATGCGGCTCCAGCCGGGCGGCTCCTGGTGGACGACGCGGCGAACACGATCCTGCGCTTCCACAGGCATCGCGCCGAGGCGGCGGCGCACGCATAGCTGCCGCCTGCGATCTCGAGGCTCACACGCGCTCGACGGCGTGCGCGAGCCGATCAGACCGACTGCGCAGGCGCGCTGTCGACCGGCAGCTGGCGCATCATGTCCTTCATGTGGACCATCGAGCCGAGCGCCGTGAAGGCGAGGATGACTGCGATCAGGCCGGTGATGAGGTATTGCAGCACCACGATGCCCAGCGCGCGCAGGTAGCTGGTGTCCAGGATCAGCATGAAGCCCAGCGGCGCCGCGAAGAAGGCGAGCAGGCCGCCATCATGGAACAGGCGCACGGCCAAGCCGACGATGAAGAAGGACACGATCATCGCCAGCAGGCTGGCCCAGAAGCCGGTGCGACGCGCGCCGACCATGCGGGCGGCGATCATCACCGGAGCGACGACGACGAGCAGGACGATGGCAAGGACGATCAGCCACATGGCGGTGCTTCTTTCCGGGTTGCTTCGGAGACCATTCTCATCGCATTCGGCTCACTTGTGAGGCCAGCCTGCGTTCAGGCGGCGACGCTCAGTGCCGCAGCCGGACCACCCAGTGCCACAGCAACGCGATCGCCATCGCGATGCCCAGCACCCAGTGCGTCGCCGACAGCCACGCGTGGGCGTCCTCGGGCGCGTATTGCAGGCCGATGGCCGAGCCCAGCAGCACCGCCAGCGCGGCCACCATGAGCGCGCCGCTGACGGTGCGCGCGCGGCCCAGGCGAATGGGCCGCAGCGTGCCCGCGCGCCGGCGGTGATCGCGCCGTCGCCGCACCGCGCGCCAGGCCGGCCGCACGTGCACCTGCCAGACGACGCCGCCCACCAGCGTCACGCACCAGGCGATCGCGCCGTGCGCGCGCAGCAGCCAGGCCACCAGCGGATGCGGCTGCGGGCCGAACGGCGTCTGCTGCAGCCACACGTCGTGGCCGACCAGCCAGGCGATGCCCGAGACCAGCAGCGCGACGCAGCCCCAGATCAGCAAGTGGCGCGCGCGGCGGCCCCGGCCGTGCGCGACAAGGTGGGCTTGTTCGGGATCCATGGGCTCAACTTTGCCAGACGCTGCCGTCCGCGCGCACGACCAGCGCGCGTGCGCGGGCGCGGCGCAGCAACGCGCTGGCGCGTTCGCCCTGCTGCCAGACGATCTTGGTGAGCGCATCCGCGGCACAGGCGGTCGGCGCGAGCACGGTCACCGAGCCTGGTGCGGGGTCGCCGCTGGCCTGTCGATCGCGCGGCGCGACCTGCCCGCTGGCGCTGGTCGCACACGCCGAGTCGCGCAGTGCGGCCACGGGCCATAGTTCGGCGGCGTCGAACGGCGAGCGCACCAGCACCGTCTCTTCCAGCGCGCCGAACACGCGCAGGTCGCCGCCGGCGTTGACGGCACCGGCCGGCACGCCGGCGCGGCGCAGCGCGGCCACCGCGCGGTCGACCGCATAGCCCTTGGCGATGCCGCCGAAGTCGAGCCAGACCGGCGCGTGCACGAGCACGTCGTGGCCGGCGATCTCCAGCGCGTCCTCGAACGGGACGGCGCTCGCCGGCGTTGCGTCGTCGGGCGCGGGCAGCCAGCCTCGCGCCACCGCGCGCGACCCGCAGCCGGCATCGAACGCGCCGCCGCTCAGGCGTGCCCAGCGCTGCGCGCTCTTGAGCACGGCGGCCGTATGCGCATGCACGGCGACCCGCTCGCCGGCGCTGGCGCGCGCGATGCGGCGCAGGTCGCTGGCCGGGTCGTGGAAACTCATCAGCGCGTGTACCTGCGCGACCACGTCGAAGGCCGCGTCGAAGGCCGCGGCGCTTGCATCTGGCGCGCGCACCTCCACCAGCGTGCCCAGCAGCGGTCGGGCGCGCCGGCGTATCACGGCGCGGTTGCCAGCGAAGACGTCACGCCGTCGCTTTCGCGGCCATCGGATGCCTGGCGGCCCAGGCCACCAGCCGGTGCACGCCGTCGGTCAGGTGCGTGCAGCTGAGCGTGGCGCCGCTGATGTTGGAGATGTCCGCGCCGATGCGCACCGGGTCGGCCGCCGTCTTGCCGACGAACTGGTTGCGCCAGGCCGGCATGCGCACCTCGCTGCCGTGTCCCTCGCGATAGACGAGGATCTCGACGGCCAGCACCTTGCCTGTGGCATCGACCGCGACGGCGTAGTCGATCTGCTCGAACTTGCCGATCACCGAGTCGACGATCACGCGGCCGAGCGCGGCATCGCCATCGCGGGCCTCGATGGTGTGCAGCGGTGCCGTGCGTGCTGCGGCGCCGGGCGCCGCGAGGGCGATGGCGTCCGCGGGCGTGGTCGCGACGAGCACGTCGGCGAACGCCGTCGCCGTCTTGAACGCGCGATGCGCCACCTCGTCCGCCGTGGCGTAGGTCGCCGCGCAGACGCTGGCCGGCAGCGCGGCCGCCGCGAGCAGGGCGACGCTCGTTGTCGAATGCCCAATGTTCAGGGGAAGGGCGAGCCAGCGGTGCGAAGCCATGGGGATCCTGGGAAACGGACCCTCATGATAATGCGAACGGTTCTCATCTCGATGTCGTCAGGCTTGCGCTGTGATCGCCTTGCCATCCGATCGGGGGACTCAGCGCGCCAGCTCCGCGCACTGCCGCGTGGCGACGTTGCCCGCCGTGAAGGTCAACATCTGCCCCGCGGCCATCGCCTGCCAGGCTTCGTTGCGCGTCAGCGGCTCGGTGGCGATGATGGCCACGCGGTCGCGCGGGCCGGTGTGGGCGGCGAAGTCCACCATCAGGTCCTTGTCGGCCAGCACCGGCGCGCCGAACGGGTGCTGGCGCACCACGTAGTGCAAGTGGGTGGAGCAGTGCGCCCACAGGGCCTGGCCGTTGGACAGCAGCATGTTGAAGGTGCCGTGGCGGTGCAGCTGCGGCAGCAGCTCGGACAGCGTGTTGGACAGCTCCTCGATCGCCGGCATGCCGGCGTGGGCCTTGGCGAGCTCCTGCATCAGCCAGCAGAACGCGTGTTCGCTGTCGGTCTCGCCGACGGGCCGGAAGTGGCCGTGCAGGCGCGGGCGGAAGGTCTTCAGGTCGCCGTTGTGCGCGAACACCCAGTAGCGGCCCCACAGCTCGCGCATGAACGGGTGCGTGTTCTCCAGCGCGATGCGGCCCTGCGTGGCCTTGCGGATGTGGGCGACGATGTTGTCGCTGCGGATCGGGTAGCCCTTGACCAGCTCGGCTACCGGCGACTGGCGCGCGCTGTGCTGGTCGACGAACAGGCGCAGGCCGCGATCCTCGAAGAAGGCGATGCCGAAGCCGTCCTTATGCTCGTCCGCCCGCGTGGCCAGCCCGCTGAAGCTGAACATCGCGTCGGTCGGCGTGTTGGCATTCATGCCGAGCAGTTGACACATGCTGCAAGCATACGCGCGGCGCGGACTGCGGTCACATGCGAAACGCGCCGCTGCTTACTTGCGCATGGACAACCCGGGGAAAAATATCTTGAAGAAGCCCCGGATGCTGAACAGGTTGCCAGGGTTGCTGGTTTCCTCCAGAACGCCGGCCATGCGTCGCAGCAGCCGCGCGCTCTTGTTGGCGCGCCAGATCAGCAGGTCGATCAGCCAGGGGTGGGCGCTGACCTTGTTGGCGCGTTCGTACAGGTCAAACCGTGGTTGCAGCGCGACCACGCTGGCCTGGTAGCGCGCGCAGATGCCCGCCGCCGTGCCCTCGGGCACGCCGCCCGGCGCGGCGAGCAGGGCTTCGGCGGCCAGCAGCCCGGTCTCCAGTGCCTTGCCGATGCCTTCGCCGGTGAAGGCGTAGGTGCTTCCAGCGGCTTCGCCCGTGACCAGCAGGCCGGGCCGCGCGAAGCGCGCGCCGGCAAGCGAGCAGCGCAGCGGCGCGCCCTTGAGGTCGCCCTCGAGGGTGCCGGTGCGCATCAGCTCGCGCGCCGGCGCGTAGTGCTCGCAGAAGGCGTCGAACAGCTGGCGCAGGTTGACGTCCTTCATCTTCGCGGCCTCGCCGCCCGCGGCCGGATGGCTGTCGGCCACGCCCACGCCGATGTTGAATCGGCCGCCCGGCGCCGGAAAGATCCAGCCGTAGCCGGGCGCCAGGCTCTTGTCCCAGACCACCTCCAGCGCGTGGATGCGGCCGACCATCGCGTCGTTCTTGACGTAGCCGCGCAGCGCGATTCCGCTGGGGGTACGACGATCGCACATGCCCGCGGCCTGCAGCGCCTGCGGCACGGCGCCGGTGGCCAGCACGACCCAGCGCGCGCGGATCTCGTGCATCTGGTCACGCTGCTTCAGGCGCGCGCCGACCACGACACCGCCGTCCTCCAACGGCGCGTCGAAGCGCCAGGGCGTATGCAGGCGCGCGCCGGCGCGCTGCGCGCCGCGGCAGACGATGTCGTCGAGCACGCGACGCGGCAGCACGGCCACGTTGCCGGGCACGTCGACGCGGCCCCCGCGCGGGCCGATGCACGCCACGTGCTGCGACGCATGGGCAGCGGCCATGACCTCGTCGTGCAGACCCAGCCGCTTCAATGCGTGGTGGGCGTCCGGAATCAGTCCGTCGCCGCAGGTCTTGTCGCGCGGGAAGTCATGCTGGTCGACCAGCACCACATCGACGCCGGCGCGCGCGAGCCACAAGGCGCAGGCAGCGCCCGCGGGGCCGGCGCCGACCACCAGGACGTCGCATCGGGAAGGGAGATCGGTTTGGGACATGAACCCGCGATTATCCCTGCCGGCATCGGCGCGGCCGCCGGGTGCCGACGGCGGCGTCAAGCGGCCGAGGTGGCGTGCGGATTCACCGGCGCGACGGCACGGTCGGCAGCCACTTCCGGGCTGACCTTGAGCGTGACGCGGCCGTCGGTGCGCGCCTTGGCGATGTCGGCCTCGACCTCGCGCAGCGCCTCCCTGGTGGCCGCCGTCGTGCGCACGATGCCTACCGCGCAGTTGCGGCCCTGGTTCTTGGCCGTATACAACGACAGGTCGGCCAGGTTGACCGCCTGCTCCCAGGTGACCGGCACGTGGCCGGCCGGCAGCGGGAACGCGGCGTAGCCGATCGACACCGTCGTCTCGATGGCACTGCCGTTGTCCAGCACGACCGGCGACTGGCACATCGCCAGGCGCACGCGTTCGGCGAGCAGGTCGAGCTCGGGGCCGTCGACGTTGGGCGCGAACACCAGGAACTCCTCGCCGCCCCAGCGCGCCACCAGGTCGTCGCCGCGCATCGCCGCGACCAGCCGGTGCGCCACTTCCACCAGTACGCGGTCGCCGGCGGCATGGCCGTGGTGGTCGTTGACGCGCTTGAAGTGGTCGATGTCCACCATCAACAGCGCGCCCTTGAACGCACGTTCGGTGCCGCGCACGCGCATCACCTCGTGGAACTGGCGCCGGTTGGCCAGGCCGGTGAGCGCGTCGCGCTCGCTGTGCGCGCGCAGCAGCGCCTCGTGCTTGACGAGGGTGCGATTCAAGTCGCGCATGCGCAGGTACATCATCAGCGCCAGCGCGCCCAGCAGCACCATCGCCATGCCCGCCCAGATCCACAGGCGGCGCGTCAGCGCCTGGTTGTCGAGCTCGGCCGACTTCAGCTGGTTGTCGCGCGCGAGCAGCTCGATGCGGCGCTTCTGGGCTTCCTGGTCGTAGCGTGTGTGCAGTTCGGCTTCGGCGGCGGCCTTGTTGGTGGCGCGGATCTCCTGGGTCAGCGCTTCTTCCTTGTGGAACAGGTCGATCGCGCCGGCAGGGTCGCCTGCCTTGGCCAGCGCGTCGCCGAACTCGCGCAGGGCCTCCTGGCGCTGGCCGGGGCCGGTGTCCTTTTGCCAAAGCTCCAGAACGTGGGCCATCTCGACCTTGGCTTCGGCAACGCGTCCGAGTGCGAGCTTGGCCAACGTCGCGTTGTGCAGCAGCAGGCGCTCTGTGCGCAGGTCGCGGTGCAGCCGGGCCACCGGCAGCGCCAGGTCGATGGCCGCCAGTGCCTTGGCCGGCTTGCCCTCGTGGATGTAGGTGTCGCTCAGGTTGGCGCGCAGCAGCATGGCGGGGCGCTGCAGGTCGGCCGCGGCCGCGATGACCAGCGCGGCCTCGTAGTCGCGCTGCTGTACGTCGGGTTGCTGGCGCTTGAAGTGCAGCAATCCATCGAGCACCGCGATGCGTACCAGCACCCACGGCGATCCGTCGGCATGCGCCAGGTGTTGTGCCTGCGCGATCAGGCGGTTGGCGGCGACGGGCTCGACGTTGGCCTCGGCCTGCAGGGCGGCGATACCCAGCGAGATCGCCTCGCGCGGGCGGTCGTTGGCGCCGTGCGCAAGCTCCAGCATGCTCTGCGCATAGGCGCGGGCCACGACGGCGTTGCCTTGCTCGGAGGCGCCGCGCTGGGCGATGTCCAGCGCGCGCCACCAGGCGCGGTAGTCGCAGTCGGCATGGCGCGACGAGGTCGGCGCACACAGGTCGTCGTAGGTGGCGAGCGCGGCGCGCGCTTGCCTGTACGCCGCCTCGCCGTGGCCGGCGTTGACCGCGATCTCGGCGCGCACCAGGTGGGTGTCGGCCTCGGCCAGCCGGTCGACCAGCGCCACCAGCGCCGCGACCTGTTCGAGCGCCTCGGCGTTCATGCCGTTGCGGGCCGCGACGATGCCGATGCTGGTGGTCATCGTGCGACCGATCGCTGGCGACGAGGCGGCTTCCTGGCTGGCGAGTTCGCTGATCGAGTCGATCGCCGCCTGGGGCGTCTCGTCGCCCTGGCGCACGAGCTTGTCCACCAGCTCGGCGAGATCGCCCTGTGCGGCCTGCGCGAGCCCGCCGGCCATGCAGGCCGCTGCGAGCAAGGCGGCGACGACGCGGCGCGCGTGCATCACGATACCTCCGCGCGGTGCGCCGGCACGGGCGAGCTTTCGAGCGGCCGCTCGGCTGAGGCTGGCGGAAAACGCAGGCCGGGCCCGTGCTGGAACTGCAGCTCGATGCGCCCGTCGCGCACCGAGGCGTCCAGCTGCTCGACGATGGCCTCGACCGCCGGCGCATCGGCCGCGTCGACACGCAGGACGCCGCACGCGGCGTTGCGGCCGTGCGCCTTGGCCAGGTACATCGCGGTGTCGACCAGCGAGATGGCGCGTTCCCAGTCCAGCGCGAGGTCGGCCTGCGGCGCGGAGCTGCGCATCGGGAACAGGCCGAAGCCGATCGATGCCGAGACCGGCACGGCCTTGCCGTCATGCATCACGGGCGCGTCGGCGAGCGCGCACAGCAGGCGCTTGGCGAGCGCCTCGGCCTCGGGCCGCGGCAGCCGCGGCACCAGCACCAGGAACTCCTCGCCGCCCCAGCGCACCAGCAGGTCGCCGTCGCGCAAGGTGTGGCGCAGGCGGCGCGCGATCTCCACCAGCACGGCGTCGCCGCCGGCGTGGCCGCATTGGTCGTTGATCTGCTTGAAGTGGTCGACGTCGAGCAGGTACAGCGTTCCCTCGAGCCCGGGGCCCGGACGCTCGGCCATCTTCACCTGCAGATGGTGGCGGTTCGACAGCCCGGTCAGCGGGTCGATCTCCGCCTGCAGGCGCAGCTGCTCATTGCTGACCGACAGCAACCGGTTGCGCGCGCGCAGGCGTCCCGCGAGCACGGCCACCAGCGCGAGCAGCAGCAGGCTGGCGACACCGGCGGCGGTCCATTGCTTGATCTGCAGGTCGTGGTGCAGGATCTCCTCGTCCTTCAACCTGCCCTCGCGCGCCAGCATGTCCAGCTCGTGCCGGCGCGCCTCGTTGGCGAAGCTCTCCTGTAGCTCGATCAGCGCGCGCTGGCGATCCTGCTGGTTGAGCTCGTCCGACAGCTGGCGGTATTGGTGGTAGGCCGCCAGCGCGTCCTGCAGGTAGCCGGCGCGTTCCAGGTAGCCGCCGACCTCGCGCTGCGAATCGGAGATGTTGGTGGCGGTGCCGGCGCGCTCGTCGATCCGGTTGGCCTCGCGCACCATCGGCAGGCCTTCGTTCTTGCGCTTCATGCCGATCAGCGCGAGGCCGGTGTTGGCGATCGCCAGGCTCTGGGCCGACAGGTCATTGGCCTGGCGCGCCTGGCGCAGCGCCTGCTGCGACAGCTCGTAGGCGGTCTGCAGGTCGCCGTGCACCAGGTAGTAGTGCGCGATGTTGGCCATGTTCATGACGATCTGGTGGCGATTGCCGCCCAGGCGCGCGTGTTCGAGCGCGGTGCGCCAGTCAGCCAGCACGTCGGCGCTGTCGTCGCCGCCACGGCTGCGCAGGATGGCGCGCGTCGAGTACGCCGCCGAGATGGCGTAGTCGTCGTCGGAGTTGACGGCCATGCGCATCTGCTCGCGGTTGATCTCGGCGGCCTTGTCGACCTGGCCGGCATCGGCCAGCACCTGCGCGATCGATGCGCGCAGGTCGACGCGGCGCCAGATCTGGCCGGTCTCGTCGGCCAGCTTGAGCGCCTGGTTGTAACGCAGCATCGCCTCGTCATAGTGGCCGCTGCGGTTCTTGAGGTAGGCCGAGCTCATCAGCAGGCGCAGGCGCAGGTACTCTGGCGCGTCCGCGGGCAGCAGTGCGGACGCGTCGATGATCTGGTGCTCGGCCTTGCTGAGCGCGCCGTGCGCCTGCGTCCACTGGGCGCGCAGCAGCATCGCGGCCGGGGCGGCCAGCGGCATGCGGTCGGACAGCGCGTCGATGCGGACGGCGATCTGCTCGACGTCGTCGCCGCGGTTCAGCCCGACGTATTCGGAGCCCACTTCCAGCAGCGTCTCGATGTAGCGCGGATCGTCGATCTTGAGCGTGTCCGCATAGCGCAGCAGCGCGGCCGAGGCGACGTCCGGCTGGGCGCGGCCGACGTATTGCAGGCGGTGCAGTTCGTCGGTGGTCAGGTAGACGGGTTCGGCCGGCGTCGCCGTCGCCGCGTCGTCCGCGGCCTTGGCCCACGCCGGCGGCGCGAGCAGCAACGCGAGCGCGACAGCGACGGCCCAGGCGCCGCCTGGCGCGCCGCGCGGCGCGGTCGTTTGGGCGGTTGGCCGGACACGGCCACGGCCGTCCCTGCAAAGACTTTGAAGGAGCATCGGACCCGTTATCGGAGGATGCCGGTCGGGATTGAGCCCGGCCGTCCCGATCTGCCGGCTCCGTCTCCTCGAACTGCTCGCGCGTGCAGGAAAGCGTGCCGGAATGCCGATTCAGTCGGCCTTCAGGTGCAGCAAGGCCTCGACGCTTGCGGCCAGGTCCACCTGCGCATCGCCGGCCGCCAGGCGTGCGGCTCGGGCGCAGCCGGCGCGGATCGCGTCCGACGCGAGCACGCGCCGCAGGGCTGCGGCCAGCGCGCGCGGCTTGGCGCCTGGCGCGCCGCCGGACACCATCGCCCCGGCGGCGAGCGTTTCCACGCGCGCCGCGTTGTCGAACTGGTCGTAGGCGAGCGGGACGATCACCTGCGGCACGCCGGCGCGCAGCGCCTCAGCCGTGGTGCCGATGCCGCCGTGGTGCACCAGGGCCGCCGCGCGCGGCAGCAGCAGACGCAGCGGCACGTAAGGCAGCCACAGCATGCCGGGCGGCAATGGCGTCGGCACCTGGTCGCGGTGCGGCGTCAGCAACACGCCACGTCTGTTCAGCCGCTGCATCGCCTGCACCGCGCGCGCCAGCCAACCGTGTGCCTGGCGGTTGCCGCTGCCGGGTGTCAGAACGATGGGGGCATCGCCGGCGGCCAGGAAATCCTCCAGATCGGGCGTCAGGGCGTCGGCAAGTTGCGGGTCGTGCAGCGTGAACACGCCCTCGGCCAGCGGGCGCGGCCAGTCGGGCGGGGTCGGGGCGAACCAGTTCGGAAACAGCGTGAGATGCGCGTCGGCCACGGACTGCATGTGGTCGACGAAGTGGCGCACCGGGGGCAGGCCGTAGCGTGCGTGGGCGGCGTTGATGTCGGGCACGGCGAAGGGATCGACCAGCGTGGCGTCCGCGTATGCCCAGAATCGGCGCCGCCACGCCAGCGGCATCCAGCGCGGGATGCGCAGCGGCCCGATCGTCAACGGGTCGTGCAGGCTGCGCAGGTTGGCCGGCGCGAGCCAGGCCGCAACGATGCGCATCGATGGCCGGCGCGTGCGCGCGAGCGCGGCGCCTGCCAGCGCGAGCGGGTGGGCGAGCATCGCGACCGGCTCGTCGGCCGGCAACGAGCCCACGTAGTCGGGAAGGAGGTCTTCCTTGCCGCGCATGCTCTGGCTGAGCACGCGAAATCCCCTGCGCGGGTGCCACATGTCGGGGTGCGACATCGCCGCCTGGAAGGCGTCCGCGGTGCCCAAAGCGTGGAACGGTACGTTGGTGCGCGCCACCGCGTCGGCATGCACCGGCGGCGCCAGCAGCGTGACGCGATGGCCGCGCCCGATCAGCTCGCGGGCGATGCGCAGGAACGGATAGAGGTCGCCGGCGGTGCCGATGGCGACGACGAGGACGTGTGGGCGGGCGGCGCTCAATCCAGCGACTTGCCCACGCGATCGAGCCGCGGATGCCAGTGGTCGAGGATGTCGGCCGAGACCACGATGTGGTTGGCCTTGCCGATCAGCAGCTCGCGCGGCACCACGCCGATGTAGCGCGAGTCCTCGCTGTTGTCGCGGTTGTCGCCCAGCATGAAGTAGTGGCCGGCGGGCACCGTCAGCGGCGCGATGTCGCGGCGGGCGCGGACGCCGGGCAGGAACTGCACGTCGCGCTCGCTGCCGGCCAGGTGCTCGGTGGCGTGCACCGATTCGAGCGTGCGGCCCGGAGCGACCGCGTCCGGCGCGCTCCAGGTGTCGTCGTAGCGGGCGACGACGCCGTTGACGGTGAGCCGGTCGCCGTGCATCTCGATGCGGTCGCCCGGCACGCCGACGATGCGCTTGATCAGCCGTGTGCCGTCGCGCGGTGACGAGAACGTGACGATGTCGCCGCGCTGCGGATCGCCCAGCGGCGCGATGACGATGTCGGTCAGCGGCAGCTTGACGTTGTAGGCGAGCCGGTTGACGAACACCACGTCGCCTTCGAGCAGCGTCGGCCGCATCGAGCCCGACGGGATCGGGTTCCAGTCGGCGATGGCGGTGCGGAACACGCCCAAGCACAGCAGGAACACGACGAAGCCCTTGTTCTTGGACAGCCAGCTTTTAAACATCGTCTCGATTCGGTTTTCAGGAAGTGGCGGATTGACCTCGACCGTGGAGAACAGTTCCGTGCCATCGAGCATGCCATGGCCGTGCTGAAGCGGGGCGGTGGAAACGTTCCGTAAACGCGGCGAAATGTCACTGGCGGGCAGACAGAATGCCATGTGGGCAGCCGCCCGTTCATTTCTTCCGGATCTTCCCGTCGATGCATGCCCTCAAAGTCCTGTTCGCCTTGACCGCCGCCGCGGCCCTCGGTGCGTGCGGCGGTGGTGGCGGAAATGACGCGCCCGCATCGGCGCCGCCGCCGTCGCCGGTGCCCGCGCCTGCCCCGCTGTCGGGCGTCGGCACCAACGGCACCCTGCAGACCAGCGTGCCCGCCGCCATCTACGCCGATGCGCGCCGGCTGGACGCGTTCAACCAGCTCAACGCGGCGCGCCTGGGCGCCGGCGCCGGACTGCTGGCGCAATCGACGGCGCTGGACACCTCCGCGCAGGATCACTCGAACTACCTGACCGTCAACGGCTACTCCAGCGCCGACTCGCCGCACGACGAAACCGCCGGACTGGCCGACTTCAGCGGCGCCAACCCGTTCCTGCGCATGCAGGCGGCCGGGTACGACTACTCGTATGCCACCGAGGTGATCGGCGACATCGGCTCGAGCTCGCCTTCCAGCGACTGCGTGGGCGACCTGCTGGACACCGTCTATCACGCGGCCTCGATGCTCAGCCGCGTGACCGACGTCGGCTTCGGTTTCGGCTCGGGCAGCGCCGCGGGCATGTGCACGATCGACATGGGCTCGCCGCTGGCCGGCGGCGACGCCAGGCAGATTCCCGCGTCGGGTGCGGTCGTCGCCTATCCGTCCGGCGGCAGCACGGTGGCGCATGGCACCTTCCATGTGTCCAACGAGAGCCCGCGGGTATCGACGGCGCTGCTGCCGAATGCGACGGCCGGCACGCCCATCGTCGTCGGCTTCCGCAACCAGGATGTCGTGGCCGGCGGCAGCGTGACCATCAGCCAGTTCTCGCTGGCGACGTCCGGCGGCACCGCGGTGCCCGGCGTGATCGTGGCCGCTTCCGGCATCGCCGGCACGAGCGTCAACACCGACGCCAACCTCGATCCCGACTTTGCCGTGTTCGTGCCGGCCAGCCCGCTGGCGGCCGGCAGCTACACGGTGACGTTGCACGCGGCGGTCAGCGGCGGCGTCGCGCTGGCGCTGACCACCTGGTCGTTCACGGTCGCGGCGCCGTAGTCAGGCGCGCGACAGGCGGGCCCGCAGGCTCGCGCGGGGCGCGAAGTTCTCGACCCGGCCGGTGCACGAGACCGCGCGCCCCAGCGCGGCCATGCGGGCCACCACGTCGGCGGCGAAGTCCTCGTTGTCGAAATCGGCCAGGACGACGCCCTGGCCGTCCTGCACGTCCAGCGTTCGCAGCAGCAGCGCCGCCAGCGCTTCGGGGTCGTGCGTGCCCGGGCGGCGGCGCTGTTCGGCCGTGCCGGGCTTGCGCACGATGATGCTTTCCTGGCCGGTCGGGTCGGCCGGCACGCTGTCGCTGGTGCTGCGCGACACCGAGATCAGCTTGGCCTGCCTGAAGCGGGTCCAGTGCGTGGCGTTGGCGGCCTTTTCCTCGTCGCCGGTCAGGGAGAGCACGTAGGTGGTCATGGCATTCCTTGGAACAGTCGTCGGGTCGCGGCCGAGAATCAGTTGAGCGCCGGCTGCGCCTGGGCTTCGGCAGCCCGGCCGCGCGCGGCGATGGCCGCGCCAGCCGCGCGCAGCAGCTCGAAGGCGATCTCGGGGCAAGCCGCCGTCAGTTCCTTCTGGCGCGGCAGCGAAAGCTCCAGGACGAGCGCGTTCTCCAGGGTGCGGACGTCCAGGTCGCAGGGCTCGTCCGAGAACAGCGACTCCTCGCCCAGCATCGTGCCGGGTTGCAGCAGCGCCGGGCGGCTCGCGAGGTTGCGGGTCGGGGCGACAGATTCCAGCCACAGCGTGCCTTCGACCACGAAGCGCAGCGCGCGGTCGGAACGGCCCGGGATCACCAGGCGGTAGTCCGGCGGCAGGCGGCGGGCGATGCAGAAGCTCGTGAGCACGCGCCAGTCGCCGGGGGCGAAGGCCGGACGGAACGCGTCGCGTGCCGAGCTCTTGCGCACTTCGGCCGCGAAGCGCAGCCCGTCGCAATCGGCGGCGGCCGGCGCCTGCTCGCGGCACAGATCCATGCCGGCGGGAAAGCGCAGCGGGCTCTCGCCGTGGGCGAACAGGCGGTCGAAGGACGGCGGAACTCCGAAGCGGGCATCCAGGGGGGCGTGGAACATTTGAAATCTCCTCAGGCTTGTCGTGGGGCCGTCGTTTCCGCTGTTTCGCGGTTCGGCTGGCATGGGACGCATGTTCCGTCCGTGCCCCGCGAGCGTCCATTACGTTGGATAACGCGGGACGCCGCGCCAGCCCGGGGCACTACACTTGGAGCCGCGTCAATCCCGTCTTTTTGGGCGCGCTGAGTGGAGACTATGGGTACGTTGTTCGATCCTCGCACCGGCGAACGCGTGGTGCTGCGTGCCGAGCATGTGTTCGGTCGCAATGCGCTGCGCGCCGACACCGCGCTCGACGACCCCGGGATTTCGCTGATGCACGCGATGATCCGCTGGCGCAACGGCCACTGGATGCTGTCGGACCTGAGCCGCAACGGCACCTTCGTCGACGGGCGCGTGCTGGTGCCGGGCGAGCCGGTGGCGCTGGCGGTCGGCGCCGAGATCCGCCTGGGCCGCGGGCCGGGCGTGGCCTGGCGCGTGCAGGACGTGACCGAGCCGGTGGACGCCCTGGTGCCCGCCGATTCGAGCCAGCCCGTGATCGCGCTGGCGCCCAACAACCTGCTCCCGACCAGCGAGGCGCCGGAGCTGTGCATCTTCCAGTCGCGCCCGGGCTTGTGGATCCTGGAGCAGAACGGCGAGACGCGGGTCCTCAAGGACGGCGATCGCCTGGAGGTCGGCAGTGCCGGCGCGCACCGCTTCGTCGCCGCGGCGCCCATGGACGACACGCAGGTCGCCGTGATCTCCCGCCAGGCCGACATGCCGTTGCTGGTCATGCGCCTGAGCCTCGACGAGGAGCATGCCAGCCTGGAGGTCAAGGACGGCGCCGCCAGGACCGACCTGGGCGAACGCAGCCATCACTACTGCCTGGCGACGCTCGCGCGCCGGCGCTTCGCCGACCAGGAACGCGGCCTCGAGCCGGGCGCGCAAGGCTGGCTGGGCAGCGCCGAGCTGTCGCGGATGTTGGGCATGGAGACGACGCACCTGAACATCCAGATCTTCCGGGCGCGCGAACAGCTGATGACCGCGTTGCCGGGCGTGGCGGCCCTCTCTCGCCTGATCGAGCGGCGGCGCGGCGAACTGCGCATCGGCGACCTGCCGTTCGAGGTCTACCGCGGCGACAAGCTGGAGTGCCGCTACCGGGCGGACTGAGGCGGAAGCAGCAGCGCTTCCAGGTCGGCGCGCAGCGCCGGACGGCGCGGGGCGGACACTTCCGCAAGAACGTTGTCGATGAATCCTGGCCGGGAGCCCGCCGCCGCGTGCGCCGCGCGCTTGACGATCACGCCGGCCACCGGTCCCAGCACGCGGGTCAACAGGTCCCGCACGGCTTGGCGGACGTCGGCGGGCAGGTCGTGCAGGGTCGCGGCGAGCACGTCCGCGGCATCGCTGGATTCCATCGACGTGGCCTCGCCCGGCGCGTACAGCGATAACGCGTCGACCAGCCGGGCCTGGGCGCGTGTCTCGCCGACGACGACACGCGCCATCGGCTCGCGATCGGCGCGCATCCAGTTCTCGGGCAGGCCAGGCCAGGCTGCCGCGACGCCGGCCGGCAGGCGTCCCAAGGTGCGATCGATGTCCTGCACCACGGTGCCCACCATCGTGGCCAGGGTCGCTTCGGCGGCCTGCCAGGCCGCGGCGCGAAGCGCGTCGCGCATCTCGTCGGCGCTGGAAAAGCGTTCGTCGGCCCGCTTGGCGAGCGCGCGCGCGACCACCTGGTCGTACGTGCGTCCCAGCAATCCGCCGCAGGCCTGGCTGAGCAAGGGGGGCTCTTCGTTGAGGATCTGGTGCATCACCGCGGCCGGGGCGCCGGAGAACGGCCGACGTCCGCTCAGCAGCAGGAACAGCAGCACGCCGCAGGCGAACAGGTCGACCCGGTGATCCTGCTCGCCGCCCGTGAACTGCTCGGGCGCCATGAACGCCGGCGTGCCGATGATGGACGACACCCGCGTCAGCCCGAGGTCGCGCAGTCGCGCCACGCCGAAGTCGGTCAGCTTGACGCGTCCGGCGCTCGTGAGCAGGATGTTGGCGGGCTTGACGTCGCGGTGGCAGATGCCTTCGCGGTGCACGCAGCCCAGGGCGTCCAGCAGTTCGTCCAGGATGGCCAGCGCACGCTCCTGGCCCAGCAGCGGGTTGCGCGAGAGGACGTCGTCGAGGCTGCGGCCTTCCACGTACTCCATCGCGATCCAGCTGTGCAGGCCGTCCTCGCCGAACTCGTCGACGGCCACGATGCCCGGGTGGCGCAGCCGCCCCACGGCCTTGGCCTCGTTGCGGAACCGCTGCAGGATCGAGTCGGCATCTGCATCGCCGTCCGCGCCATTGCGCTGCAGCGACTTGATGGCGACGACGCGCTGGTCGGCCGGATCCACGCCCTTGTAGACGATGCTGGTGGCGCCGCGCCCGAGTTCGGCGGACACGTCGTAGCGGCCAATGCGAGGGGGAAGCATGTGTGGATGTTTCTCGGCGACCCGGGTCGCCGCCGCGCGCCAGGCGCGACAGCTGCCGAGTATCCGCCAGATCGTGCCGATCGCGGCGGCGCGCGAGCGTTTGCCGTCCATGCCCATCGGCCCGACGACAATGCGTGGATGACTGCTCCCGATCCGACCCGCACCGGCCGCGTCGCCGTCGCCCACCGCTGGATCGCCGTCCTCGTGCTGGGCTTTGCCTCCGGGCTGCCGCTGGCGCTCACGGGCCAGGCGCTGCAGGCCTGGCTGACCGTCGACGGGCTGGATGTGGCGCAGATCGGCTTCCTGAGCCTCATTGGCCTGCCCTACACGTTCAAGTTCCTGTGGGCGCCGCTGATGGACCGCGTCGACCTGCCCCTGCTCGGACGCCGGCGCGGCTGGGTGGTGCTGGCGCAGGCGCTGCTGGCGCTTGCGCTGTTCTCGCTGGCCGGCATCGACCCGAAGCTGGCGCTGCCGCTGTTCGCGGCGCTGGGCGTCGGCGTGGCCTTCCTCAGCGCGTCGCAGGACGTGGTGATCGACGCCTATCGCACCGACCTGCTGCCCGCCCGCGAGCGCGGCGTCGGCTCGTCGCTGTTCGTGATGGGGTATCGGCTCGCGATGATCTTCTCGGGCGGCGTGGCGCTGATCTGGACCGACACCGTCAGCGGCTCGGGCATGACGTGGCCGGCCGTCTACCGCGTGATGGCCGCGCTGATGGCCGCGGCGGCGGTGCTGTCGGCGTTCACGCTGCCGCGCCTGGCGCAACCGCCCGTGCGCCTGCGTGACGCGACGCGCGCGCCCGTCGCGCGCGACCTGGTCGGCTTCCTGGCGGTGGTCGCGGCGGTGGCCGCGGGCGTCTGGCTCACGCAGCGTCTGGGCGTGCCGCTGGCCGGCTGGCTGCTGTCGCCGTGGTTCGGCGATGTCGTCGCCAAGGGCTCGCTGCACGCCAAGTGGATCGACCTGCTGGCGCTGGTGCTGGGCCTGGGCGTCACGCTGCCGCTGGCGGCCTATGCGGCGCGCAAGGCGCGCTTCGAGACGCTGCTGTCCGGCCTGGACGCGTATTTCAGCCAGCCGCGCGCCTGGAGCTTCCTGGGCTTCATCGTGTTCTACAAGCTGAGCGACGCGTTCGCGCTGTCGCTGATGACGCCGTTCCTGCTCAAGGGCATGGCGTTCGGGCCGGCCGAGGTGGGCGTCGCCAACAAGCTGATCGGACTGGCGCTGACGCTGGTGGGCGCGCTGCTGGGCGGCGCGCTGATGTTGCGGCTGCGGCTGGCGCGTGCGCTGCTGGTGTTCGGCGTGCTGCAGATGCTCAGCAACGTCGGCTTCTGGTGGCTGGCGTTGCACGGCAAGGGTGCGTTGCCCGGTGCGCTGATCCCGGCGTTCGATTTCGGCTTCGTCAGGCTCGCGCAGCCCACGATGGTGGACGGCGGCCTGCTGATGGCCGTGGCCAGCGAGAACCTGGCCAGCGGCATGGGCACCGCCGCCTTCCTCGCGTTCCTGATGGGGCTGACCAACCAGCGTTTCACGGCGACGCAGTTCGCGCTGCTGTCGGCGTTCGCGTCGATCGGCCGCGTCTGGGTCGGGCCGCTGGCCGGCGTGCTGGCCGAGTCCATCGGCTGGCCGGCGTTCTTCCTGGTGGCCATGGCGATGGCGCTGCCGTCGCTGGTGTGGCTCAAGCTGCTGTGGAAGCCGATAGACGCGCTCGACGCGCGTTGACTGCAACTTCTTGAATTGCGCGCGATCGCAATCACCTGAAGGCCCTGTTTCCAGCCGATCCCGTACTCTTGGACACGTCCGTTCCCGTCGATCCCGACCGCCGCCGCCTGCTGGCGACCGCCGCAGCCGGCGCGGTGCTGGCGCTGCCCGGCGCCGCGGCCTTCGCGCAGCCGCGCGAGGGCGTGCAGGTGGGCCCGCGCTCGCACTTCGAGTCGCTGGTGCCGGCCGGTGAGATCGAGGCCCAGGCCGCGCGCGGCTACCACGAGATGCTGGCGCAGGCCCGGCGCAACAACCTGCTGGCGCTGCCGGTGCATCCGCAATTGATCCGGCTGGTGGCGATCTCCAGGCGGCTGCGTCCGTTTGCCGGCATGTGGAACGAACGCGCCGTCGGCTGGCAATGGGAGGTCAACCTGATCGGCTCGCCGCAGATCAACGCGTTCTGCATGCCGGGCGGAAAGATCGCCTTCTATTGGGGCATCCTGACCAAGCTCAAGCTCAGCGACGACGAGGTCGCGATGGTGATGGGCCACGAGATGACCCACGCGCTGCGCGAGCACGGGCGGGCGCAGCTGGGCAAGGAAGTCGCCACAGAGGCCGGCATCGGCTTGCTGGCCGGCTTGTTCGGCTGGGGCAACACGGGCCGCCAGGTGGCGGGCATGGGCGGGCGGCTGCTGTCGCTCAAGTACAGCCGCGACGACGAGACCGAGGCCGACCTGATCGGCCTCGAACTGGCCGCGCGCGCGGGCTACGACCCGCAGTCGGCGCTGTCGCTGTGGCGCAAGATGGAGGCGGCCAGCAAGGGCGCGCCGCCGGCTTTCCTTTCGGACCATCCGTCCAATCCGGACCGGCTGGCGGTGATCGCGGCCAACATCCCGCGCGTGCAGGGGCTGTATGACCGCGCGCCCAAGCCCGACCAGCGTTTCGGTCCACCCGGTTCCGGCGCAAATTCCGGCAAGGGTTGACGTCGGCGTTGCCGCCGGGGCTGTTGCGCGCGTCTTTCGAAGCATGCGTCCGCATGCCGCGTTCGCGTTGTTTCAAGCGGCTTTCCCGCTCGACCTTGGGGATGCAGTGCGGGGGGAGGTATGTGCGTTGCCCCTGTCGGGCGTGACCTGGGTGCTCTGGCGCTCACGGGTCCGACAAATCCTGTCGCATGGGGCGGCGGACCAAACTTTCGGAGTACCAGCTAATGACTTCCCAACATGACCAAACCGGCCGTCACGACCAGCAAAACCAGGCTGGCGCACAAGGCCAGCAAGGCGGGCAGCCCAGCGGCGGCCGCGGCTTCGCCGGCATGGATCGCGAGCGCCAGCGCGAGATCGCCAGCCAGGGCGGCCGCGCCGCGCACGCCAGCGGCAACGCGCACCAGTTCACGTCCGAAGAGGCGCGCGCCGCCGGTTCCAAGCGGCACGCGAACAACGCGTCGCGCAACGCCGCGGCCAACGCCAACGGCGCCAAGGGCGATTCCTCGCTGAGCCGCTGAAGTCGGCCGTCACCCGCCCCGCCCCGGGCGGGCCGATCGACCCTGGTTTGCGGCAAACGCTACAGCAAAGCGTGGGCATCGCTCACGCTTTGCCGCTGGCGTGCCTCGTCTTGGGGCGTCGATATGCTTATATGATCGAGCGATGCACATCGCCCTGATCGCACACGACGCCAAGAAAGACCTGATGGTCGCGCTCGCCCGTGACTTCGTCCCGTTCCTTTCCCGCTGCCACGTGATGGCCACCGGCACCACGGGTTCGCGGCTGATCGCCGAAGCCGGCCTGGAGGTGGAACGCCTGCTCAGCGGCCCGCTGGGCGGCGACCTGCAGATCGGTGCCCGGCTGGCCGAGGGCATGGTCGACGCGGTGATCTTCCTGCGCGACCCGATGACGCCGCAGCCGCACGAGCCGGACATCAACGCGCTGGTTCGCGCGTGCGACGTCCACGACGTGGTCTGCGCGACCAACGAGTCCAGCGCGCGCCACGTGATGAAGGCGCTCGCCGAGGAGCTCGACGAGCAGTTGCGCCAGCAGGCCGCGACGAAGTCGTAGCCGAAGGCTGTTCTCGGGCGTGTTCGCGGCGCCCTTGCCAGAGTGGAATCGATGGCCTGCCTCCAGCCCGTCTTGCAGCGCGCGCGTGCCGCGGCCGTTCTCGCCTGCCTGGCGACGCTGGTCGCCTGTGGCGGCGGCGGCACCGGTGGAGGCAGCGCCGGCGACGGCACCGGCACCAGCCAGTACCTCGACCCCAACTCGTATTCGGCGGCCGCAGGCGCCTCGCTGTCGTCGCCCAACGAGACCACGGCCGTCACGCATCATTCGCTCACGCTGGCAGGCCGCGCCATCGCCTACACGGCGACCGCGGGCCACCTGTCGGCGCTGGATTCGACCCAGGCGCCGGAGGCCTCGATCTTCTACGTCGCCTACACGGCCGACGGCGCGGCGGCCGCGATGCGCCCGGTCACGTTCTTCTTCAACGGCGGGCCGGGCTCGGCCACGGTCTACCTGCACCTGGGCTCGTTCGCGCCCAAGCGCCTGGTCACCGGCGTGCCGGCCACCACGCAAAGCGTGCCGTTCCCGTACGTGGACAACGCCGACAGCCTCATCGACACCTCCGACCTGGTGTTCGTCGACGCGGTTGGCACCGGCCTGTCCGAGGCGATCGCGCCTCATACCAACCAGACCTACTGGGGCGTCGACGCCGACGCCGCCGTGCTGCGCGACTTCGTGCAGCGCTGGCTCGTCGTCAACGGCCGCATCGCGTCACCGTTGTTCCTGTACGGCGAGTCCTATGGCACGACACGCGTTCCGGTGCTCACGCGGCTGCTCGAGACCGCGGGCCAGCGCGTGAACGGCGTCGTGGAGCTGTCGTCCATCCTCGACTACAACAGCAACTGCTCGGTCAGCAACGCCAAGCCGACGATCAACTGCGCGGGCTTCTTGCCCAGCTATGCCGCGGTCGGCGACTGGTGGCAGCTGGCGACCGCGGCAACCGGCGACCTCGATGTCGAGATCGCCACCGCCCGCAGCTACGCCGACACCACCTATGCGCCCGATGCCTCCGCCTGGCTGGCGAGCGGCACGCTGCCGCCTTCCAGCCATGTCGCCACGCTGGTCGCCATGACCGGCCTGGCGACGGCGGCCTGGGACCAGCAGTTCGACATGGACAACGACACCTTCCGCCACGACCTGATCCCCGGCACGACGCTGGGCATCTACGACGGCCGCATGTCCGCGCCGGTGGGCTCGGCGCTGGACGCGGACGACGACCCCTCCAACACCTTCATCGATCCGGGCTTCGAGGCCGCGATCAAGACGGTGCTGCCGGCGCTGGGCTACACCAACCCGTCCACCTACGTGCTCTTGAGCGATGCGATCGACAGCTGGAACTTCTCGCACGGCGGCCGTTCGTTGCCCGACGTCGTGCCTGACCTGAGCGCCGCGATGCTGCTCGATCCGTCGCTGAAGGTGTTGTTCCTCGGCGGCCAGCACGACCTGATCACGCCGCTGCACCAGACCGAGCTCGACACCGCGCGGCTGGCCTCCGGCGCGCCGATCGCGCTGCACTTCCACCCGGGCGGCCACATGACCTACCTGGACGACGGCTCGCGGCCGTTGATGAAGGCCGAACTGGCCGCGTTCTACGCTTCGGCGACGGGAGCGCCGTGATGCGCGTCGCCTTCGCTGTCTCGATCTGGCTGGCCGCCGCCGCGGCCCAGGCCGCGCCGCACCTTGATCCGGGGCGCCCGCCTTCGGCCGTGCAACAGGCCGCGCAGGCCGAGAACCGCGTGCGCCCGGCCTCGGTCGGCGCGACGCTGGACTCCGAGGCCGAGGCGCACCTGCGCGCCAGCTTCGACGCCGCCGACGTCGCCCGTCGCGGCACGCTGTCGCGCGCGGAGGCGCAGGCCGGCGGCTTCGGCTGGATCGCCAACCACTTCGAGGCGATCGACGTGCAGCACGCGGGGCGCGTGAGCTTCGACGACGTCAGGCGCTACCTGAAGTTGCGTTCCGCGCCCACGGTGCCGCTGGGCGGCCGCTGATCGCAGGGAACGTTTCGGCGCCGGCGCGCCTGGCCAGAATTCCTTGACGACTCAGGATCGCACGTAGGCATAGCCGGCGTGCTGGCGGCGGATCAGTTCGACCACGCCCGAAGGCACCGGCTCGGCGCCCGGCACCAGGTCTGTCGCCTGCAGGTTGAAGCCGCGCATCGAGTTCTGGCAGGCGGCGATGCGCACCCCGCTCTTGAGCGCCATGGCGAGCTTCGCGGCCACCGGCGAGTCTTTCCTGAGCATCGCGATGCCGGGTCCATAGACGACCAGCTCGATCTCCACGCCGCTGGTTCCGAATCCGTCGATCGCGTTGGCGATGTTGCCCAGCGTGAGGTTCCACTTCTGAGGGTCGGCGTCGCTGACCGCGAAGATCGCCCGCTCGCGCGTGCTTGCGGCCGCTTGCGCAGGTGTGGGCGCGGAGGGCGCGTCACCGGTGGCGGCGGCGGCAGCCGCGACGAGCATCCAGGCGATGGACGCGGCGGCGAGACGACGAAAGGCAGGGCGGGGCGATGTCATGGGCACTCCGGTTCGGGACTGGGCAGGCGTGGCTGCAGTTTGCCCCGTCTGCTCGACGAGCGCCATCGGCCCCTCATGGGATGGCGGCGACATCGGCCGTGATCGAGGTGTCGCGAGGGTTCTTCACCCGCGATAGAAATACGGATCCAGCACCGTCACTGCCGTGATCGAGTCGATCGGCAGGTTGTTGTTGCGAGCCGTCTCGCGGATCGCGTCGGCGCTGGGCGCGTCGTAGATGCAGAACGTCTTCTTGACGTCTTCCGTCACGTACGAGTGGACCCACGTGACGCCGCTCTTGGCGTTGGTGCCGACGACGTTGCCGCAGACGTCGGCGCCTTGCGCGTTGACGGGAATGTGCAGGCCGTCGGGAAAGCTGCGTTGGACCAGATAGCGGGGCATGGCGTGACCTCCTGGGTGGTTGACGGCCGGTGTCGACCGTGGAGCCAAGCGTAGGCCGACCTGCGCGCCGCCGCAACGGCGACCGCACCCGGATTGCGCCCTCCACCGCCTACATGTTGGGGGGTGATGCCGATGGGATCGGTCTCAACTGACGACGATGGCGCAGGCAGCCCGCGAAGCGATGGCCAAGCCACGCTTGCGGGCGTATGCCGACCGAGGCTACTTCAATGGGCCACAGATCAAGGGTTGTGCCGATGTCGGTATCGTGCCCTTCGTGCCGAAGCCGATGACCTCGAATGCGAAGGCCGACGGCCGCTTCGACAAGCGCGACTTCATCTACATCGCCAAGGTCGCACGGGGACGTTGATGGCCATCCGACGCTGCGAGCAGCATGGCCGACCTTGGCACCGCGTCGGCTTGCACTGAACGTCAACCCGTTGCAAAGACTACCGGTCGTGGCGGGCCCGTCCTGGGCACACTCGCATGAAGCCGCGGTTCCGGCGCACTGAACGTAAGAGCGTACGCCGACAATGCTCGGAAAGGCCGCCCGCGCCGCAATGCCCTACGCCACGACCATGCGCCTGCTCCAGTACAAGGACCTCGATGTCCGCCGTCTCAAGCCAGCCTTCGAGAAAGTGCGTGCCGCCATCGAGGCGGATGACTTCCGTTCAGCCGACGTCAAGAAGCTCCATGTAGGGCCCTACTATCGGGCCCGACTGGACTACGCCAATCGACTGCTGCTTCAATTCGCCCGCGTGACATCGGGCAACGGTGGCACGGAAACCGTGTGTCTGGCGCTGGAGATCATCGAGAACCACGCCTACGAGAAGTCGCGCTTCCTGCGCGGGGCGGAAGTCGACGAGGCCAAGATCGATCGCGAGCCGACCGTCGAGCCGGCCAACCCCGCCACGACGGCTGGCGCCATGCCGCTGCGTTGGGTGCATGCGCGCCGCCAGCATTTCGAACTGCTGGACAAGCCCTTGGTCTTCGACGACGCGCAGGACGCGGTATATCGGCGCCCCGCGCCGCTGGTGATCGTAGGCTCGGCCGGTTCGGGCAAGACGGCGGTGACGCTGGCCAAGCTGCGCGAGACCGCAGGTCGCGTCTTGTACGTCACGCTGTCGGTCTACCTGGCGCAGGGCGCGCGCGGCCTGTATGCCGCGCACGGCTACGAAAACCCGCAGCAGGAAGTCGAGTTCCTCAGCTACCGTGAATTCCTGGAGTCCATCGAGGTGCCGCGAGGCCGGGAGGTGACGCTCGCGTCCTTCCGGGGTTGGGTCGACCGCCATCGCGCAGCCGTTCGGGCGCTCGGGGACATGGATGCGCACAGCCTGTTCGAGGAGTTCCGCGGCGTGATCGGCGCGCATGCGGCCGGACCGCTGTCGCTGGCCGACTACGCCGCCTTGGGTGCACGCCAGAGCTTGCTGCCGCCGGCCCAGCGCGACGCTGCCCATGCGCTGTTCGTGCGCTACCGCGCTTGGCTGGAAGAAGCTGGGCTGTTCGACGCCAACCTCGTCGCACATGCTTGGCGCCAGAAGTTACTTGCCCAGCCGGCCGATCAGCGCGAGCCGGCCTTCGACTTCGTCGTCGTCGACGAGGTGCAGGACCTCACCCCTGTTCAACTGGCCCTCGTGCTGGACACGCTGAGAAAGCCTGGTCACTTCCTGCTTTGCGGCGACAGCCACCAGATCGTGCATCCCAACTTCTTCAGTTGGGCGGCGGTGAAGGCGCTGTTCTGGCACGGCCTGGCCGGCGACGCGGCGCAACGCCAGGAGTTGCAGGTCTTGCAGGCCAATTTCCGCAACACGCGGGCCGTCACCGACCTGGCCAACCGCCTGCTCAAGGTGAAGCAGGCCCGCTTCGGATCGGTCGACCGCGAAAGCAACTTCCTCGTGAAGGCCAGCTCTGGCGAGGCCGGCAGCGTCACTTTGCTGGCGGCCAAGGATTCGGCCGTGAAGGCGCTGGACGCCGCCACCCGCCAATCCGCGCAGCATGCGGTGATCGTGCTGCGCGACGAGGACAAGCCCGCCGCCCGCGAACAGTTCCGAACGCCCCTGGTGTTTTCGGTCCACGAGGCCAAGGGGCTGGAGTATCCGCACGTCCTGCTGGTCAACCTCGTGTCGAGCCAGCGCCAAGCCTATGCCGAGGTCTGCGAGGGGGTGACTGCGGCCGACCTCGCCGGCGACGATTTGGACTACCGGCGCGCACGGGACAAGACCGACAAATCGCTCGAGCTGTTCAAGTTCTACGTCAACGCGCTATACGTTGCGATCACCCGCGCCGTGGACAGCCTCACTCTGGTGGAATCCGACGCCACACACCCGCTGCTCGGACTGCTGGGCCTGCAGCCAGGCGAGGCGGCGATCGCGTCCGCCCGATCGTCCTCCCGAGAGGAGTGGGCACAGGAGGCGCGCAAGCTCGAAATGCAGGGCAAGGAAGAACAAGCGGAGGCCATTCGACAGGCCTACCTCCAGCACAAGCCCGTGCCCTGGAATCCCTGGAGCCGCGAACTGGTAGAGC
>Ga0302279_10000448_pt1 | contig 59768 bp, 47 predicted proteins | sample III_Bog_N3_3_FD_194541 | JGI IMG/M metagenome (GOLD analysis project Ga0302279, IMG submission 194541) | Peat permafrost microbial communities from Stordalen Mire near Abisko, Sweden - III_Bog_N3_3 | ecosystem: Environmental > Terrestrial > Soil > Wetlands > Peat | place: Sweden: Abisko... | reverse complement strand
GTACGATTTCGAAAATAAGTGGAAAGAAGCCGCCCCCGTTTTCCCACAGGGGGTTCGAGGGCGGCGGACAAGCCGGGCGCAGGCGCAAGGCCCGCACACCGCTCTCCCACGACCCACGGGTGGCATCGAGGTCAGAAAGGAGAATCCTATTTATGGGTACAGAGAGAAGAGCATCGGTAGTAGCCCGAGCGACGCAGCTGGTCGCAGGGATGGTCAAGCGGCTCTCGAACGTCGTGTCGTTCTCGTTCGCGAGCAAGGTGTACACACCGGCCCAGATCACGGCAGCGGCGACGCTGCTCGAGACTCTGCAAGCCGACGTGGACACCGCGAAGGCCACGCTGACGGCGAAGCTCGCTGCACAGAAAGCGCAAGCGCCCGCGGCAACCAGTCTCATCGACGGGTTTGCGGCGTACGTGAAGCTGACGTTCAGCGAATCGCCGGATGTCCTCGCCGACTTCGGCCTCACGCCGAAGAAGGCGGCGACGAAGCTGACGACCGAGCAGCAGCTGGTCGCAGTGGCGAAGCGCGCGTCGACGCGCGTGAACCGAGGGACCACCAGCAAGAAGGCCAAGCAGGCGATCAAGGGCGACGTGGTGAACGTCGTCACGACGCCGGTGAAGGCCGTCGTGCAGGTGGTCTCTACGTCGGCCGCACCGGGCACCCCCGCGAACGGGGGAGCCACGGGCGGCACGACGCCGCACGGCACCTGAGCCGCTCACGCTGGTGAGCGGCTCGCTGCCTGGACGTGGGGGCGCCTCCCGGGGAGGGGGCGCCCCCGGAGGCCGTGGGCCTCATCGCCTGCCTTCCGGCCCGTGCCCGTGCCCGTGCCCGTGCCCGTGCCCGTGCCCTTCGGATGGGCCTGTCACGGTGCGGCGCCCTAGCCTGGACCCTGCGACGCTGCGTCACCGCTCGCTGACGCTCTCGCGGTACTGATCCGGGTCGCAATGGCGTCTAAATGTAGGTGGACGGCCTTGGCCCTACGACCCCTCCGACGCGCTCTCCGGCGGCGGCGCGCTCGGCCGGAACCTGAGCTTCCTCCGCAGCTTGCTCACGTCGAACCGCGACCCCGGTGGCGCCGTCGCCTCGATCTCCTCGAAGGCCACGAACAGCATCTCGAGCAGGAAGTGCCACCGCGGCCTCGACGCGGCCTCGCGCGGCGTGAAGCCCCCGAGGGCGCCGATGGGCTCGTCCAGCATCGCGGCGGCCGTCCGCTCCTTGGCGACGCGCGCGCGCCGCGCGGCCTCGGCGGGGTTGCGGGGCGGCTTCTGGGGAGAGCCCTCCCTCTTGGCGCGCTGGAGGTACTGGTCCGAGTCCCTGTGCGTGCGGGCGACGTGGCGCACGAGCTTGCCGCACGCCTCCTCGACCCGCACCCGCATCGCGTCCGCGCGCGCGAGCGAGTTGGTCTCGACCCGCAGCTTGCCCGGCGACAGGAGCGCCTCGGCCAGGAGCGTGCGCGACCAGCCCGTGTCGGCCACGCTCGTGCGCTTGCCGACCCAGATCTGGCGCAGGTCTCCCCGCCGATCGGTCTCCTCCGCGTCGCGCATGCCGAGCAGGCGCTCGGCGAGCGTCTCTATCTTGGCGGCGTCGAAGGCGTAGTGGTCGAGTGTCATGAGCAGAGGCTCGCCGTCGTTGTTGGCGACGACCGGCGGGGGCTTCCGCTTGGTCAGGTCGTCGATGTTCTTCATCCAGAGCGCCATGAGGGCGAACGCCGCGTTGGGCTCGCGCATGCGCGACGAGGGCACGAGCCCGTGGGGCACGCCGAGGTGCGCGCGCATCGACCCCGCGACGCGCGCGGCCTCGCGGCCCGGGAGGGGCTGCGGGAAGAGCCCGCTGAAGACGCAGCAGCCGTCGTACTCGGCGACCCGCGCGAGCAGGACGTCCCCCTCCTCCCCGTCGAAGGAGTTGGCGGTGTCGTGGACGAACCGCTCCTCGCCCGTGAGCAGGTCCCGCACGGCGACCCCGACCTTGCGGCGCACCTTCGTGATCTCCCAGATCGACGTCCACGCGCGCTGCTGGGCCACGACCCACACGCGCTCGTGCGGCTCGAGCGCGGCCCCTTCGTCCGCGAGGTACCAGGCGAGGATGGGCCGGCCCCGGACGAGGTAGTCGTACAGGTAGAGCGTCATGCTCGACCGCGAGTGATCGGACGGGCTACGGAGGGCCGAGTCCCCCGGCTCCCACTCCTCGCCGAAGCGCCGCTGGGCGTACGCGATCACGTGCTCGGCGACCTGCTGGTCGAGGGCGAGCAAGGTCTTCGCGCGTCTTGGCAGCGGCAAGGGCCGGGCGGCAGGCACGGGCCTCCACTAGCACGCGGAGCGCGGCACGTCTCCGGCCTGCAACTACTCCTTCGCCTTGAGCTTCCCCTCGTTCTCGGTGATGAAGGACCGGATGTCGTCCGCCATGTCGAGGAGCTTGGTCCACTGCTCCTTGTAGAGCGTCACGGGGAAGCGGCCGAGGCCGTAGACGGAGAGGCCGCCCTTCTCGGAGACCTTCATCGAGATGGCCCGGCTGTTTCTCTGCTTCAGGCGCTCGTTCTCGGCGCGCAGCTTCTCGAGCTCTGCCTTCACGTCCTCGTCGGCCATGTCACCCTCCGGGCTGGAGCATAAGCCCTTCCCTGGACGGCGGGTGCATTTCGCCGGGGGCCCCTAAGGGTCGATTCCCTTGCTGGTCTCGTAGTTGCGGTTCCGCCAGACCCCCAGGCCCTCGTCGAGCACGGTCACCTTCGTGAACCCCTTCGACTGGAGCTTCTGCGCCAGCTGCCCCGACTCGGCGTGCGGGCAGGCGCAGTAACAGACGAGCCAGGCGTCCTTCGGCAGGGCGTCGATGTACGGGTCGGGCTCGTAGAACGGGACGTTCACGGCCCCCTTGATGTGCTCGTCGAGGTACGCGGACGGCGCCCTCGCGTCGAGCAGGCCGATCTTCGCGCCGCGATCGAGCTGGGCCTTGATGACGTCCGCCGGGGTGGTCTTGGGGTAGGTGTTGAAGCCGACGGGCTCGGGGCCGTTCGCGTGGAGCGGCACGGGGCCGAGCGGGATGGGCGGAGGCCGCGCGGGCGGGGGCCGGACGCCCGCGGTGCTGGCCTGCCAGCTCCTGAGGAGCGCGATCACGTCCTCCACGCCCTGCTCGTGGAGCGACGCGCCGAAGGCGGGCATCGGGGTGCCGGGCCTGCCGTTGCGGATGGCGTAGCGGAGGAAGCCGTCGCTCGCGCCGTCGAGGAGATCGGGGCTGCCGATGCTCTCGTAGTTGCCCCCGAGCCCGTTCACGCCGTGGCACCTGGAGCACTCCTGGGCGTACGCGATGGCCCCCCGCCCCGCGTCCCCGCCGAGGGGGCGCTCGTCGAGCGCGGCGCGCGGGCGCTCCTGCCAGCTTCGCAGGAAGCCCACGACGGCGTCGATGTCCTCGCGCGACAGCGGCCCCGCGCGATCCTTCGACCACGCGTTCATCGTCGTCCCGCCGCGGCCGAAGGCGACCGCGTTGCGCAGGAACGTGTCGCTCACCGAGGCCAGGAAGTCGGGCTGCGCGAGCGCAGGCGCCCGGTCGGCCTTGTATCCCTCGCCCGAGTCCCCGTGGCACACGGCGCACATGCGCCGGTAGATGTCTCCTCCGTGCTGCGCCTCCGGGCTCTTGGGCGGCGCGCTGCTGCACTCGAGCGCGCCGCTGGCGAGCGACGCGAGGAGGACGGCCATGCTGGCGAGGATCTGGGGACGCATTGGCGGCGCGCCGAGCTACCCGAGCCGGCGCGGGCGCAGCATAGCCCAAGCCTGGGCAGCGCGTGCCATCGCGGCCGTCAGCGGCGCGCCGTGGCCCGGCGCTCGAGGTGCTCGAGCTCGCGAACGGCCTCCTCGGCGTCGGGCTCGAGGGCGACGCGGATCTGCTTCAGGGCCGCGGGGTCGCGCTCCGCGGCGAGGGTCGTCTCGATGCGCTGGCGCGTCTCGGGCTCCTCGGCCCGCGCGAGGACGCGGGCGGCCGCCGTGCGCAGCTCCGGCTCCACCTCGGGCGTCTCGAGGGCGCTCCACAGGTCCGCCTCGTCGAGGGCGAGCGCGCGGTAGTTGTGCGCCCCCTTGAGCGACTGCGCGAGCGCGTCGAGGCGCGCGAGCCAGACCTGCCATGACTCGTGCTCCCCGCGGCGCAAGAACTCGAGCCGGCTCGCCTTCTCCTCGTGCTGCGAGGGCTGGCGGACACGCTCGCTCGCCGCCTGGATCTGCGCGACGATGTGGGCGCGCTCCTCGTCGTCGATCCCGATCATCCCATCGGGCCGGGCCATGGCGAGCTCCACGTGCCCGTGCGGAGGCGCGCAGTCGAGGACGAGCGACGCTCCCTTGGCGGCCACGCTCCGTATGGCGTCGAACGGGACGCGCCGCGGCACCCAGCCCCCCGAGACGTCGCGCACGTGGCCCACGACCCCGTCCGAGGAGACCTGGACGAACGGAGGATCGTTGCCCTGGGTGAGCCGCATGCCGAGCGCCGCCATGCCCGCGTAGCACGCGAGCTGGATGATGGTGGGACCCAGCACGCCCAGCCCGAGCACGCCAAGGATGACCGTGAAGGCCACGAGCGCGCGCCACGTGACGCGAAAGAAGACGCGCGCCCAGTACATGCGGCTTCGCCCGGCCGACCACTGAAGCGAGCCGAAGCCGCCCGGGCCGATGCCGAGCGCGCGCCGGACGGCGTCCGCGTCCGCCTCGTTCGCGAGCCGGAGGACGGTGGGCCGGGAGCGGGCCGGCTGCTGCGCCAGGACGAGGCTGACGCCGCCCTCGAGCCTGGCGGTCGTCGCGCCGACGATCGAGCGCGCCTCGAGGGTCGTTCGCTCGCTGCCCGCCGCGTCGCGCACGACGACGCGCCCGGGCAAGAGCTCGAGCTCGGCCTCCACCTGCCGGTGCCGGCGATCGACGACGAGGCCGGTGAAGATCGCGACGAGCGCCGAGAGCACGAGCGGGGCGAGCAGCAGCGGGCTCGCGGTGCGCGGGGAGGCGATCGCGAGGATGCAGGTCAGCGCCGTCGCGATGCACGGGACCGCGATGGCGACCACGCGCCGCTGCCTCGCGGATCCCCCGGGCTGGTGAAAGCGCGCGCGCACCCAGGCAAGCATACGCCTCGCCGTCCGGGGCGTGGCTTCCCGCGGGGGTGCGGGTCGGCTTATCCTTCCTGCCTCATGCAACCCACGAACAACGGGGACGCCGAGGCCGAGTGGGCGCGTATGCAGGGGCTCGGCTCCGCCCTCCGCAAGAAGCGCTTCGTGGCGACCGCGGCCGGGATGGCGGTCCTCAGCCTGGGATTCGTCGTCTCGGGCCTGCTCTTCTTCCTGCTCTCCAGCGGCGGCTACGAGGCGAACGGTCGCGGCACGCTCTACATCCTCGTCACGCCCGTCGCGGTGATGCTCCCGGTCGCCTGGAAGGTGCGCTCGAGGCTATGGCCCACGGGGCAGTTCCGCTAGCGTACGTTCCCCATGCCCGCGCTCTTCACGAAAGGCGACATCTTCGCAGCTCCCGATCTGAAGGCCTACGGCCACGGGTGCAACTGCGCCGGCGCCATGGGGGCAGGCGTCGCCATCGAGTTCAAGCGGCGCTGGCCGCGGATGTTCGAAGAGTACGCGGCGCGCTGCAAGGACGGCCGCTTCGGCCTCGGGGACGTCTTCATGTGGGCGGAGGGCGAGCACACGATCTTCAACCTCGGGACGCAGGAGCACTGGCGCAAGAAGGCGCAGATCCCGGCCCTCGCCCGCTCGCTCGACAAGATGTGCGAGCTGGCCGCCAACGCGGGCATCGAACGGGTGGGGCTGCCGCGCATCGGCGCTGGGCTCGGGGGGCTCGACTGGACGCGGGTGAAGAAGGTCATCTTTGAGGTGGGCGCGAAGACCCCGGTGACGCTGGTGGTCTACGAGCAGTTCATCCGGGCCGGGGGCGCCCCCGCGGGCGACGGCGACGGAGGCGACACCGGTGACTGAGCACACGACGCGCGCCTCGGCCACGCGCTCCTCGCGGCGCGAGAGCACCCGCGGCGCTCGCGAGCCCGACTTCGTCGAGGTCATCGGGGCGCGCGAGCACAACCTCGACATCGACCACATCGCCATCCCCAAGCGCCAGCTCGTGGTCTTCACGGGCCCGAGCGGCTCGGGCAAGTCGAGCCTCGCGTTCGACACGCTCTACGCCGAGGGCCAGCGCCGCTACGTCGAGACGCTCAGCGCCTACGCGCGGCAGTTCCTCGGCCAGATGGAGCGACCGAAGGTCGACCACCTCCGCGGGCTCTCCCCCACGATCGCCATCGAGCAGAAGAGCGCCTCGTCGAACCCGCGGTCGACGGTCGGCACGATCACGGAGATCTACGACTACCTGCGCGTCCTCTACGCCAAGATCGGCGTCCAGCACTGCCCGACCTGCGGCAAGAAGGTCGCCGCCCAGGGAGCGCAGGCCATCACCCGCGACATCCTCGCGCTCCCCGAGGGGAGCAAGGTCACCATCCAGGCGCCGCTCGTCACGCACCGGAAGGGCGAGTTCAAGGTGATGTTCGAGGAGCTCGTCGCGCGAGGCTTCGCGCGCGCCGTCCTCGACGGCGAGCTCGTGCTCCTCGGGCAGCCGCCTCCCATCGACAAGAAGAAGAAGCACTCGGTCCTGCTCGTCATCGACCGCGTGGTCGTGCGGCCGGGCGACCGGGCGCGCATCGCCGAGGCCGTCGAGCTGGGCCTTCGCGAAGGGAAGGGGGAGCTCCGCGCCACGGTCGAGGGCGGCGCCTCGCTGTCCTTCAGCGAGGCGCGCGCGTGCTGCGGGATCGCGTTCCCCGAGCTGTCGCCCCAGAGCTTCTCCTTCAACTCGCCGCTCGGCATGTGCCCGGCGTGCACGGGCCTCGGCAAGAAGGACGAGGTCGACCCCGATCTGGTCATCGCTGACCCCTCGAAGTCGATCCGGCAGGGCGCGATCGTGCCGTGGGCCTCCGGCATGGAGAAGGGCGAGGGGTGGACGGCGCGTATCGTCGAGGGCGTCTCGCGCGCCTTCGGGATCGACCTGGACGTGCCGTGGAGGAAGCTCCCCGAGGCGAAGCGAAAGCTCGTCCTCTACGGCGCCGATGGAAGCGCGGCGGACAAGAAGATCTCGATCAAGTGGGGCAAGAAGGGGTCGGCGAGCAGCGGCACGTGGGGGATGCGGTACACGGGCGTCGTGCCGACCCTCGAGCGCCGCTTCCGCGAGGCGGCGTCGGACTCGGCGCGCGACCAGTACGGCCGCTTCCTCCGCGAGCGCCCCTGCGACGCGTGCCGGGGCAAGCGCCTGCGGCGGGAGACGCTGGCGGTCTTCGTCGGCGGCAAGAGCATCGCCGACGCGACGTCGATGACGGTGAAGGACGCCGCGCAGCACTTCCTGTCGCTCTCCTTGCCCGCCTCGGCGAAGGCGATCTGCGAAGGCGCGATGCGCGAGATCGACAGCCGCCTCAAGTTCCTCCTCGACGTGGGGCTCGACTACCTGACGCTCGAGCGCGCCGGCCCGAGCCTCAGCGGCGGCGAGGCCCAGCGAATCCGCCTCGCGAGCCAGCTCGGCAGCGAGCTCTCCGGCGTCATGTACGTGCTCGACGAGCCGAGCATCGGCCTGCACCCGCGCGACAACCAGCGCCTCATCGAGACCTTGCACAGGCTGCGCGATCTCGGCAACAGCGTCATCGTCGTCGAGCACGACGAGGAGACCATCCGCGCGGCCGACCACGTGGTCGACTTCGGACCCGGCGCAGGTCGGCTCGGCGGCAAGGTGACGTTCGAGGGCACGGCGGCCGCGCTCGCCAAGAGCAAGAGCCTGACGGGCCTCTACCTGTCGGGCGCGAGGCGCATCGACGTGCCGACCTCGAGGCGTCCGCCCAAGGCGTGGCTCGAGATCAAGGGCGCGCGCGAGCACAACCTGCGCGGCATCGACGTGAAGATCCCCCTCGGCGTGCTCACGGCCGTCACGGGCGTGAGCGGCGCGGGCAAGAGCTCCCTCATCAACGGCATCCTCCTGCCTGCGCTCGGGCGAGCGCTCCACGACAGCGTCGTGCCCGTCGGCGCACACGACTCGATCGAGGGCCTGGGGGAGCTCGACAAGGTCATCGCCATCGACCAGCAGCCCATCGGCCGGACGCCCCGCTCGAACCCGGGCACGTACACGAAGGCCTTCGACGTCATTCGCAGCGTCTTCGCGCAGCTCCCCGACGCTCGCGCGCGCGGGTGGGACGCGGGGCGGTTCAGCTTCAACGTGAAGGGCGGGCGCTGCGAGGCGTGCGGCGGGGGCGGCTCGGTGAAGGTCGAGATGCACTTCCTCGCGGACGTGTGGGTGCCGTGCGAGGCGTGCGGTACGAAGCGCTACAACGCGGAGACGCTCGAGGTCCGCTTCAAGGGCAAATCCATCCACGACGTGCTCGAGTCGAGCATCGACGAGTGCAGGGAGCTCTTCGGCAAGATCCCCGTCCTCGCGCGGGTCCTCGAGACGCTCGCCGAGGTCGGCCTCGGGTACATGAAGATAGGGCAACCCGCGACGACGCTGAGCGGCGGCGAGGCGCAGCGCGTGAAGCTCTCCCGGGAGCTCGGCAAGGTGCAGACGGGCCGCACGCTCTACGTGCTGGACGAGCCCACGACGGGCCTCCACTTCGACGACGTGAAGAAGCTCCTGGACGTCCTCCAGCGCCTCGTGTCGGCCGGCAACTCGGTCGTCGTCATCGAGCACAACCTCGACGTCATCAAGTGCGCCGACTGGATCGTCGACCTCGGCCCCGAGGGCGGCGCGCGCGGGGGCAAGGTGATCGCGCAGGGCACCCCCGAGCACGTGTCGCGGAGCAAGACCTCGCTCACGGGGCAGTGCCTCGCCCCGCGCCTCCTCACCTAGTCCTTGCCGGCGTCCGTGACCTGGGCGTCCGTGACCTGGGCGTCCGTGACGCCGGCGTCGGCCTCCGCGGCGTCCACGCCCGTGGGGGAGGCGGCGTTGACCTGCGAGTCCATCGAGACGCACGGTCCACCGCTGGCGCACGTCTGCATGACCTTGCCGGTGCGCAAGAACTGGTCGGCCATGTCCTGCGCTTGCGGGATGTAGCGGATGAGATCGTGCGGATCGGTGCCGGCGCTGTTCGGCGTGTCGGTGAGGGGAGCGGGGGGCAGCCCGAAGCTCCACTCGACGATGCCCGACCCCGTGAAGCCGGACTCCGCGTCGTTGATGCCGTAAAGCTCGCGGTTCACGGCCTTGAGGTTCTGGGCCCCGATGGTCCGGGCGATGAAGTGCGCCCCGAGCGGCGTCACCTGGTGGTCGCCAAGGCCGTCCGCCATGAGGACCTGATGCGCCGGCGTTCCAGGCAGCATGTTCTCGGTCATGTACGCGATGTACCCGTCCGGCTCGGTGCGATCCCAGAGCAGCTCGACGACGCCCAGGATGACCTGCACGTCGAGCGGGTCGTGGTAGATGCCGTGAAGGAGGATGAAGAAGGGCGCGAAGTCCTGGCTCCGGTTGAGGAGCAGGTGGAAGGGGGCGCCTGGCTCGCCGAGAAAGCCGCGGGTGACGTCGGTGCTGATGGACATGTACGTCGCGCCGAAGATGCCGCCCTGGCTGTCGCCGCGGTAGAAGCGGAGGGTCGGGTCGATGACGCTCTTGCCGTTGAAGGTGACGGCCGGGTCGGTCGCGAGCTTGCCCATCATCATGCGCATCGCCAAAAGCTCGTTCAGGAGCCCCTGATGCTGGCGATCGACGGCCAGCTTGAACGTGCCGACGTCGCCGGTCAGGGCGGTGGTCAGGAAGCCGACGTCGTCGCTGTCCATCCCGATGAGGTCGACCGCGATGGCGACGTAGCCTTCGCGGTCGCAGATCTCCGCGAGGTACGAGTCCTCCCCCTCGGACTCGTCCCCGAGCAGCCCGTGCGCGTTGGCGATGATGGGGCCGGCGGTGCCCGTGTTCACGAGGCGATTCGGAATGTGGACGAGAAAGGGAAAGGTGGCGGTGCCGTTCTGCTCGGGTAGCCCGTTCGCCCCGAGGTTCAGCTTGGCGCCCGGGCCGGCCTGGTTCAGGTAGAGCGGGACGGTCATGTTCCCGGTGATGCGCCTGCGGATGAACGGGTTCGGGTTCTCCTCGATCATCGTGATCGCGTACGAGGGCCCGTCGGCTCCGACCTTCGTGAGGGCGTCGTCGCGCATGTGGACGAGGGCCTGCGTCGTGTTGTCACGGCTGGCGGTCGTGAAGTCCCACGCGAGCTGAAGATCGCTCGTCTCGACGCCGTGGGCGGCGAGCTTCGCGAGAATGTCGGCGTAGAGCGCGCGCCTCGGTGCGACCGAGATGTCGGTCGACGGCGTGTTGTCGCGGAGCGCGGCGAAGACCGGGTTGGCGGGGAGCTGCGTCCCCGTCGCGTCGACGACGTGGCGGATCGCCACGAGGTAGCGTGTCGCGTCCTTCATGCGCACGACGGGGTGCATGAGGAAGGCCTGCCGCGTCGTGTCGGTGGTGCTGACGTCGAGCTCGGCGAAGTGCGGGACGAGCGCCCCCGTGTCGGCCTCCATGATGATGGTGGGCGAGCTCGTCAGGACGGACGCGGCGAGCGTGTCCTGCCCGGGCAGCCCCGTGACCGTGGCGCCCGGCAGGTGGGTGATCATCCCGCCCCCCGGCGAGAAGCCGTCCTTGTCCGCCCAGGCGGACGGGTCGATGTGGGTGTTGCCCGCGTACTCGGGGAGCGTGGTCTTGCCGAAGTACACGTGCACGCCCGTGGCCATCGTGGGGTCCGGCGTGGTCCACACGCTCGACGGGAAGGGCAGGCCGCACTCCGTCGGCACCATCGGGTCGCAGTCGAGCTGGAGGAGCGCCGGCGCCCCGACTACGGGCGTCTGCGCGGTGCCGGTCGGCTGGGACGAGGACGCCGAGTGGCAGGCGACGCCCACGGAGAGAAGCACGAGGCCCCCGCGCAACGCTGCGCGGAGGAGAGCCAGGGATTGCCGCATGGGGGACCTTATTGGGGGGCGGGCTGCGCGCAGCGCTGGTTGATGCACTCGTCCACGCTGTCGCAGCAGTCGCTTGCCGTGGAGCACTTCTCGTATTCGTTGGAGCAGCCGCCCGCGGACGACGCGCAGGCGAGCCCGCCCGCGTCTCCCCCGCGGCAGTAGCCGCCGCAGCAGTCGTCACCCGAGCCACAGCTCTCGCCGTCGGCCTTGCAGGGGTTCAAGACCCAGAAGCCGCGGAGGTTGTCCGCGTTCGTCTCCTGACCGCCCAGGTAGAAGGCCGGGTAGCTCGGGTCCTGCCCGTCGGTCGGGTTGAGGTCGATCGCCGCCACCCAGAGCTTGCCGTACTCGTCCGGTCCATCCGGCCCGGCGGCCTGGGAGGCCAGCGTGTTGCCGTACGAGCGGTGGCTCGTGAAGACGACCCAGAAATAGCCGCCGACCGCCTCGGGGAGCACGGTTGGCGCGAACGAGAGTCCCGGGTCCATCGCAGGGAGGTAGCTCCCGGTGCCGTTGCCCGTGTAGCCGTCGAGCGCGTCCAGCCGGTGCACGACCTTGGACGCGACGTCGACGATGAACACGTCGCCCGTCGCGCCGTCGTCCGTCTCGAACTGGGCGTTGGAGCCGGAGTGGTAGACGATCCACTTGCTGTCGGGCGTGAACGCGGGCCAGGCAACCGTGTTGGCCGGATCGGTCGCGACGTCCCGCAGGTTCGAGAACGTGTAGCCCGACCGGTTGAAGTCCATGACCCCCAGGCTATGGCCCATCCCCGTGTCCTCGTGGTTGAACGCGATGTGCTGCCCGTCGGGGGAGAAGGCTACGGTCCCACCTCTCGTGATGGTCCCGTCCCATCCGGGCGCCGCGATCGATGCGCCGGTCTGCGTGTTGTAGAGGCCCGAGTTCGGCCCGAACGGGGGAGCCCAGGTGCGGTAGTCGGTCGCGGACATGAGGAAGCTGCCGTCCGGGTAAAGAGCGCCGTAGGTGAAGGCCAGGTTCGGCTGCGAATAGATGAGCGAGGCGTTGGTCTTGAGGTCGTAGCTGGCGCTGGGCCCGATGAGGCCCACGTTGGCCACGAGCGTCGACCCGTCGGCGCTCGCCGTGTGGCAAACGTTGCCGCAGCCCGTCTTGATGACGACCGGCTGCGTTGCCCCCGGCTGGATCTGCATGATGCCGACCGAGCCGAGGCCGCCCGCGAGCGTGGAGTCGTACGTCTCGTAGTAGATGGTCCCTCGCAGGTTGCCCTGGGCGATGGTCCACGTCTCCGTGATGGGGCCGCTGACCTGGCCCCCCGTGATCTTCGTCAGCTGAACCTGCACGTTCGCGGTCGCGCTGGCCGTCTCGGTGATGGCGGACCACACGGCCCCCGACATCGTGACCTGCCCCGGGTTCGAGGTGCCGTAGTAGCCCTTGTAATCGAAGCCGCTGAAGCTCACGTGCAGGTAGACGGAGTCGGCCGGTGCCGTCCCGTCGAACTGGAGCGTCGGAGGCAGGAGGCCGCGCGGAAAGACGGTCTTGTCGTACGGGTAGAGCCACGTGAACATCGCGTCGGCGGTGCCGGTGCCCTGGAGCTGGCCCTGGACCGTGGAGCTGACGTTGCCCGGGTTCTCGGTGATGGTGCACGAGTTGTTCGTGCACTGGCCTCCGGCGGCGGTGCACCACGAGCACGAGTTCGGGTTGCTCGCCGGTCCCGTGTCGGGGGGCGTGGTGCCGCCGTCGCCGAAGCCAGGGCCGCTGTCTCCACCTCCCAGGACCCCGACGTCGCCGTTGTCGGACGTGTCCGACCCGCCGGCGTCGTTGGTGTTGGTGAAGGTTGCGTTGGTCTTCGTCGCCCCGCACGCCGAGAGCGCGAGCGCGACGGCAAGTACAGCCCCGAGCCCGAACGTCATCCAGAGCTTTTCAACTGGCATCGCGCCCTCCAGCAAGTCAGCCGCGGAATGTTACATGCGCAGCTGACCATTAGGTCATTAGCGACGTGATTGAGACGATGCTTACCTATATGTTTCGCACATGAAAGGTTTGTATGGGTGGGCATCGCCCCTTCTTCTCCTCCTCCTCGCCTCGTGTGGAACGGGCGCAGGCGGCGCGCCCACACCCGACGCGGGCATGACGAACGGAGGCGATTCGGGCAGCGCCGACGCCGCCCCCTCGGATGCTGCCGCGGACTCCGCGGACGCCACCGCCGCCGACTCGTCCCTTCCCGTGGATTCCACTGCCCCCCTGGAGACGGGTCCGTCGGACGCCTCCCCCGATGCGGTGGAGCCCGAGGAGGCCTCGGGCCCCCTCACGGCGTCCGCGCCCGGGATTGCCTGCACCGACACGATCGCCAACGTCTACATAACGCCGCAGCCGCTGCCCACGATGACACCCGCGCTCCGCGGGGCGATCGTCCGCTGCGCGGTCGACGTCGTGTACGACGTGAGCCAGGTGGAGACGGAGATCACCGCCAAGGGCATCGTCACGCCCGCGACGAGTGGCGTCTCGTTCTTCCGGATTGCCTACCGGACCATGCGAGGGAACGGCTCGCCCGGGGTGAGCACGGCGCGGGTCTACCTGCCCACGACCCCGCTCGCCCTCCCGCTGCCCGTCATCGCCGTCGGCCACCCTACCGATGGCTTGGCTTCGGCCTGCGCACCCTCGAAGGATCTCACGTCCAACGAGGACCTTGCGCTGCCGTGGGCGGGGCTCGGGTACGCCGTCATCGTCCCCGACTACGCCGGCCTCGGTAACGACGACCCTGTGCAGGGGTACGTCGACAACCACGACACCGGCTACTCGATGCTCGACGCGACGCGCGCGCTTCGAAACTTCCTCGCCCCCGGTGTCCTGTCAGACCAGGTGCTCCTCTCGGGCTGGAGCCAGGGAGGCGGCGCGGTCCTGTCGGCGCAGGCGCTCGCGCCGACGTATGGCGCGGGAGGGACGCTCGCCGGGATCCTGGTCTTCGCAGCGGAGTGGCCGACCCGGATGAACTCCTTCGGTTACGTGAACATGCTGAACAGCCCAACGGCGCTCACCATCGAGCAGGGCATCAGCAACCCGGTCGTCGCGGTCTTCCGGCAGTACGCGTACGACTCGCTCTACCTCGGGCCCACCCACGCCACCGACAGCTTCCCCGCGAGCAACCAGTCCGGCATCGGGGGGGCGATCGCGTCGCTCTGCCAGACGCCGTTCGGCGGGTACATCCAGGCGTCGGACGTCCACGTGAGCGACTTCATCGACGACACGTTCCGGACCTCCCTCCTCGACTGCATCAACGCCGGCCAGGATGCGGGCGCGGACGCGGGGCCGTGCGTCGACCCGGGCATGAGCTACTACGCGTTCCTCCAGCAGAACATCCTGACGGCCGATCCCAACGGTCCGCCCCTCCTCTACGTCCAGGGCCTGGCCGACATCATCATGCCGGCGGCGAGCGAGGCCGCCTGCAACATCGCCAAGCTCCGGGCGGACGGCGTCAGCCCGCAGGTCTGCGTCGACCCGGCGGCGCAGCACACCAACGTCGTGGGAAGGAACATGGACTTCGCCCTGAAGTGGGGGGAGGCCGTTCTGTCGAGGAAGCCCATCCCCACGTGCTCGGCCGTCGGCATGCCTGCCTGCACGCCGTAGGGTCGAGCGGCGGGTCTCCCCTGGTGCATCGCTGCACCATCCGAAGGGGTGGTGGGGAAGCCGCCCTCCATGGTGAGCACCCCAATCGTCCCGAACTTACATGTGGTTTCAGGTGCTTGCACAAGGGTGGCGCGCCCTGAAGGTTAGGGCGGGATCTAGGGGGTGGAGCTTCGGATAGTCGGGAAACCACCGCGTACGAACGGAAATTTCTATTCGCTCTTTGCGGGCGCTCGGCGGCGGGACCTCGGAGCCGCAAGCGTGAAGGGGCCCCTGACGTCGTCTCCTTGGGTGGCGTCCGCCGGGGGCCCGAGGGGCCGTCCGCGCGTCGCAAGGACCGGTACGGCAGTTGCTGATGGTGGTGTCATGCGCAACAGCACGAAGAACACCCTGACGGTCTCCCTCATCATCGCCGCCGTGTTCCCCTTCGCCGTCTTCTTCGGATGCGCGGGCAACGGCGCGAACGACGACACGTCGGCGCAGCAGGCCGACAACGCCAATGGGGGTCAGTGCCTCGCGACCGGTTCCGAGTGCTCCTCGTACACTCAGTGCTGCGGCAACTCGTGCGCGGGCATCTGCACCGCTGCGAGCAGCACGACCGACTCGTGCGCCGCGGCAGGGTCGGCGTGCACGACTGGCGCCGACTGCTGCAACGGCAACTGCGCCAGCGGCAAGTGCGTCGCGCCCACCTGCAGCTCCGACGGATCGAGCTGCACGAGCAACAGCGAGTGCTGCAACGACGATTGCTCGGGCGGCAAGTGCGGCGGCGCGACCGCCGCGTGCAAGGCTGTCGGGAACACTTGCACGAACTTCGGCGACTGCTGCTCGCTCATCTGCAACGGCGGCAAGTGCGGTACGACGACGGGCGGGGTCGACTCCGGCTCGAGCCCGCCGCCGGCGACCAGCAGCACCAGCACCAGCACGGCCACGGCCCCGACGATTCCGAGCCCGCCCAGCACGGGCAGCAGCAAGCCGCCGGCGGCGGCCAAGGACGGCGGATCCAGCAACGACGCCGCGGCGAACGCGGACGCCGGGGCGGACGCCGCCGCGGATGACGGCGGCGGGGACGACAGTGGGGACGACAGCGGGGACGACAGCGGGGACGACAGCGAGGACGCGGGCAGCGGCCAGCAGGGGCAGCAGGGCATGGGTCAGCAGGGCATGGGCACGCAGGGCAACCCGCCGGCGACCCAGGGCGGGGGCGCCTTCCAGGGCGGCGGCGGCTCCCAGGGCTTCGACCGGACCCCGCACCACGGCCACAAGACCTCCGTGAAGCCGGCGACGCCGTGCGAGCCGATCTTCCCGGGCTCGCCCTGGCTCACCTGCCAGTAGTCCCTCGGTTGAAGCGTCCGGGTAGCCGCTCGAGGCGCGTCGCCAGCGCCTCGACCGGCGTCAGCAGCGAGTCGGGCATGTAGGCCGCGACGAGCAGGGTGATCATCAAGAGGGCGAACCACACGACGGGGCCGAACATCAGCCCGATCATCACGTGCATCCCGAGCGCGATGAGGAGCGCGAAGGGCCTCGTGCGCGGGAGCGCGAACCAGAGCGGGGCGAATACCTCGAACGTCAACACGAGCCCCTGGAGGAACGTCCATACCCAGGCCGGGAGCACGGAGGCGAGGGCGAAGGTCACAGCCGTCTCGTAGCTGTCGTGGAGCTGCGTCCAGAGGACGAGCGGGTAGGTCAGCCAGTCGCCCCTCGCCTTCGCGATGCCCGATGCGCAGTAGACGACCGCCAGGAAGAGCTGAAGGAAGCGCACGCCCTCGAGCGGGCGGGTCTTCTTCGGGCGCTTCCAGCCTTGCTGGCGCCTCCTCCAGGCGTCGAGCCCGAGGCGGCTGCCCGCGGGCCCGGACACGACCGTGAGCATGACGACGGGGCCGATCTTGGTCACGGTGAAGGACGTGAGGTGGTCGGACAGGGCCACGAAGATGAGCGTCGCGGTGAAGAGCAGCCCGCTCCACCGCGTCTTGAGACCCAGCGACGTCGCCAGACCCGAGAGGACCATCGCGGCGGCGATCGCCCACGCGACGTTCGGGGGGACCGCGGGGATGTGGAGCGTGACGCGCCAGTCGCCATAGTACGGCGGAGGGCGAAAGGCCTGGTTGCCGAGCCACTCGTCCGCGTGGGCGAGGCGATCGGACATGAAGCCGAGGATGGCGACCGGCGCCACGATGCGCACGATCTCGAGGCGCACCACCGCGAGCGGCCGCCGCAGCCAGTCCGAGATGCGGGCGCCGACCGTCTTCGGCGGCGCGCCCGGTCCGGCGGCTTCGTCGAAGGCGGGCGGACGATCGGGCCCCGGCTCAGAACTCACCATTCCAGTGAGCCTCCCCGGTCTTGTCGATCTTGTCGGCCTTGTCCGCCTCGGGCTTCTCGACCTCGGCCGAGTCCGGTGCGTCGTGCGTGCCGCACCGCTCGTCGATCGTCTCGCGGTCCGTGCGGTAGTAGACGTGCCGGTACGCCTTCGGGTACTCGGCCAGCGGACGGATGCGAAAGCGCTCGATCTTGTCGCCCACCTTGGGCAGCGGGACGCGCAGGCTCACGTAACGGACGCCGCCCAGGGCGCGCGCGCCGTCGATGCCGTCCTTGTACTTGCCCGTGGCGTGGTGCTCGACGAGAAAGTCGTCGAGCGACTCCATGGTCGGCGCGTCCTTCCGGAAGAAGGACATGATGCGCTGGAAGCGGTTCTCCTTGTCGTCGGCGTGCAGCGGGAAGTACGGGCGGTAGTCGAGCTCCTCCCAGCGCTTGTCCGCGCACACCCAGCCCTCGACGCGGTACTCGAGGGCCACCTTGGCGGCGTTCGGGAAGAGGCCCGCGACCTCGAGGAAGTAGCTCGCCGTGCCGGGCATGAAGTTGTACTGGAACGTGATTCCGACGCCGTAGATCCAGACGCCGGCCAGGTACGCGATGGCGATCGCGCGACCCAGGTGGCGACCCTTGACGACGACCATCGCAGGGAAGTGTCGGGCGCGAACGGCACCCGCGTCAACGTCTTGCCAGCCACCGCGCCACGCCGTAGCCGACGGCGCCCGCGACCCAGGCCGCCGCTCGCACCCACATGCGCTCGCGCGCGGCCCAGTAGAGACCGAGCGGCGCCACGAGGAAGGCGACGAGAGCGCGGGAGCGGGGAGGGCGGCTCGCGAGGCCGTAGACGATCGTGACGTGGGCGGTGATGAAGGTCGCGAACGTGAGGACCAGGGATAGGTAGAGGGAGAGGTCCCTCATGGGGCGGGCTCGGTGGAGGGGGCGGGGAGTGGGGAGGGGCCGGGAGCGGGAGCGAGTGGGGGAGCGGGAGCGAGTGGGGGAGCGGGAGCGAGTGGGGGAGCGGGATCCGGGGTCGATGCGGCGCCGTTTGTCCCCAGGGCGAGCGGGGGAGGCTCGGGTACGACCTCGCCGCGCGGGTCTCGCCAGGCGCCCTGGGCGAAGTAGAGGTTGCCCGCTTCGTCGCGCACCGTCGTCCACGGGGAGAAGGAGGCGCCGGCGGGCGGGATGACCCAGCGTCCGGCGGTCCACCCCCACCGTCGACCGCGCCACACCCACTCGCCGTCGATCCACACAGCCGCCTTGGCGGGCTCGTTCGGCACGACCTCGGGGCGCGCCGGGGGCGGCGGGAAGGGGACGACGGCGAGCGCCGAGGGCGTGGGCTGCTGGACGTACGGAGGGTGGGGCAGCGGGCTCGTGCAGCCGAGAAAGAGGACCGCGGGCGCGAGCGGCCACCCACGCGCGCGGCAGTAGCTCGGTGAGAGGGGCCGCATCGAGTCATGGTTTTTAGCACGACCGTTGCGCGTTCCGAGCCCCCCGGAGCTCCGTCGGGAGTGCGAGCGCGAGCGTGAGCACGTAACATCGCCTGGTGGCCGCTGACTCCATCCCGAAGTTTCTCGCGGGCGGCGTGGCTGCGCCCTTATTTTTGCTCGCTCTGTTCTGCGCCATCCCCAAGTGGGCGGACGACCTCGAGGTGGCCGAGCCGAGCGCCGTGCTCTGGACGGGGGGGACGGAGCTTCAGCGCATCCCGTTCGTGAGCCCGCTGTGGGAGCCGCAGATCCGGACCGCCAGCGACGGGACGCTCTTTGCGCTCGGCTCGCCAGGCCACAAGGACAGGGCCGAGCGCTTCGACCCGACGGCCCAGCGTTTCTCCATCGGGCCGGACCCGGACGGGAGCGCGTTTCCGTTCGGGCCGCCCCACACGGGCTGGGACGCCTTCGAGCCCATCGCGCTCGGAGGCAACGTGTGGTTCGTCTCCGAGCGCTCGGAGCTCGGCAAGCAGGCGCGCACCGCCATCTTCTCTGCGGGCAGGTGGTTCGACGGGCCCGCGCTGCCCCTCGAGGGGTGGGTCGGCAGCGTCACCAGGGTCGCGGGGGGAACGCTCGTGGTGACCGAGTCCGCGAGCGGGCTGGGCAAGGTCTTCGTGTCGCCGCACGGGGACAGGCCGTTCGTGAGCGTCACTCCCCACGGGGCGTCATGGGTGGACCCGTCGCTGACCGCGGCCCACGGCGGTCGCGTCCTCCTCGTGGCGCTCCCCCAGGGTGCCGGGGGAGCGTCTCCGCTCACGCGCATCCTCGATCCGGAGACCGGCATGCTGTTCGAGGGCCCCTCCTTGACGCTCGCCAAGGGCGAGAAGGCCTTCCACGTCTCGGGCGACCGCTCTCCAGTCGGGCTCGTCTTCGCCCTGTCCCGACGGGTCCAGGGCTTCGACCATCGCTGGATCATTCCGAACGTCGTCGCCGCCATCACGGTCGTCGCGATGGGGTTCGGTCTGGTGAAGGCACGCCGCCGCCGGTGGCTGACTCGAGCGTTCTGGGTGGGCGCTCTCGCGGCCGGCGCGGCGCTCGGGCTCGCCTTCTCGGTGTTCATGAGCGCGATGAACGGCCTCGCGCACATGTGATTGGCACCGCACGACTACGTGATCATTTCGGTCGGCCCCTGATGTACTAGCTTGAGCCGTGGCAACCCCCATGCTGCCGTCGGCGAAACGCGCCACGTCCCTTGTCGCGCTCGCTGCGCTCGCTGCGCTCGCCGCCCTCGCGCTGCTGACGGCGTGCTCCAGGATCCCCGAGGGGCGGTCGGCCATCGACGCGGTGGAGGTGCGTGGGGTGTCCGACGCGCTCGCCTCTCGGGTGACCGATCGGCTCGCCACGGCCGAGACGCCGAAGTTTCTCGGGCTCTTTCGCGGCCTCGTCTACGAGTACGAGACGTTCGACCGCGCGGTCCTCCAGCGCGACCTCCAGCGCGTCGAGCACTTCTACCGCGCCCGCGGCTACTACGACGTGCAGGTGCGGGCGGGGCGCATCGTGTCCACGGGCAACCACCACGTGCGGGTCGAGATCGTCGTGCAGGAAGGCAAGCCCATCCGGAATAACGGGCTCTCGATCGCGGGGACCGACACGCTCCCGCCGGACGTGTCCGCTGCGCTCACCGGGGCCGTGCGGAGCAAGCTCCCCCAGGGCGAGCCCTTCGACGAGGACGACTTCAAGGCCGCCGAGCTGGACGCGCTCCGCGCGATGACGGACCACGGCTACGCGTACGCCAAGGTCCAGCGGTCGGCGTTCCTCGACATCGTCCATCACACGGCCGACACGTCCTTCATGGTCGTCCCGGGCGACGCCGCGAGCTTCGGTGCCGTCACGATCATCGGCCTAGACCCGGACGGCAAGGAGGGGCCGCGCCCCGCGGAGATCCCCGAGGCCCCGCTTCGCCGCGCGATCAACATCCACCCTGGCGATGCGTATTCGACCTCCGCCATCGCGGGGGCGACGCAGGCTCTCCTGAACCTCGGCGTCTTCAGCGCGGTCGAGGTCGTCCCCGACTTGCCGAGCCCTCCGCCGGCTTCCCACATGGTGCCCCTCACGGTGAAGGTGCAGCCGACGCGCCTCCGCCAGTGGCGGATCGGCGGCGGGCTCGAGTTCGACGAGCTCAAGTCGGACATCCACGGGCTCGTCGGCTGGGAGAACCACAACTTCCTCGGCGGGCTGCGCGACTTCTCCGTGACGCTCAAGCCGGGCATCGTCCTCTACCCCACGCGCATCAACAACATCGTCGCCCCGAACGCGCTCCTGCCCGAGGAGCGGCTGCGGTTCCAGCTGCGGCAGCCCGGCTTCCTCGAGCCGCGGACCGAGGGGTTCTTGCGACCGGAGTTCAACGTCTTCCCGCTCCTCGTGCAGACGACGACCCAGGCGCCCGGCTCCCCCGTGGTCGGGTACGCCGAGTTCAAGGGCGCGGTCGGGGTCGATCGCACCTTCTGGAAGTTCTTCGTCAGCCTCAGCTACAACGCGCAGGTCGAGGATCCGTTCCCGTACCTCAACGCGCAGGCGTTCGACCCTGCCCTCAGGGGCAACACGCTCATCCTGTCGTACCCCGATCTCCTCGTCACGTTCGACATGCGCGACGACAAGGTGCGGCCGCACAAGGGCTTCTTCCTGTCGAACGATCTCCAGGTCGCGGGCTTCGGCGGGACCGCGCAGGACGTGAAGATCCAGCCCGAGGTGCGCACCTACATCCCCGTGAGCAAGAAGGTCACGTTCGCCACCCGGGGGACGCTCGGCTGGCTCTTTCCCATCGACAGGTCGTACGGCTCGTACGTCGAAGGCAACCCCGCCAACCCGGACGTCATCAACAACGTGACCGCGAGCGTCGTACGCGACATCGAGACGATGTACTTCCGCGGGTTCTTCTCGGGAGGGGCGAGCTCGAACCGGGGCTACCCCATCCGCGGGATCGCGCCGAACGGCTACGTGCCCTTCCTGAACCCGCAGACGGCAGGCGCCCAGGTCGGCCTCAGCTGCGATCCGACGACGCTCCAGAACGAGCAGAAGGTCGTCCAGACCTCGCCGTCCGGATCGGTGGCCGCCCAGGAAGCGGGCGCTGCCCTTCAGGCGTGCCTGTCGCCCATCGGCGGCTTCACGCTGTGGGAGCTCTCGAACGAGATCCGGTTCGCCATCACGGGGCCGTTCTCGGCGTCGGTGTTCTGCGACATGAGCGACGTAGGGCCGAAGCCGGGCGTGTTCCGCTTCAACTACCTCCACCTGTCGTGTGGCGTCGGGGCGCGCTATGAAACCCCCGTGGGCCCCTTTCGCTTCGACCTCGCCTACCGCGTCCCCTGGCTCCAGAAGATCGGATCGCAGAACGAGACCGCCGTGGCGAACGATCCGAGCTCGCCCACGGCGTATCCGCCAAGGCTCTTCAGCCAGCCGCTCGCCTTCGCGATCGGCATCGGGGAAGCCTACTGATGAAGCGGGCCCGCGCGTTCGCCCGTGCGCTGTCCGTGGCGGTGGGCGCGGTGCTGACGTTCGTGACCGCGATCGTGGCCGCCGTGTTCCTGCACATGGACCTGCCGTGCGCTCGGCGCGTGGCCGTCGCGCAGGTCGACGTGCTGCTCCAGCCCGTCCTCCAGGGGAAGATCGACGTTCGCGGGATCGAGCGGCTCCGGCTCTCGGGCGTCGACGGCGTCGAGGTGCGCATCGTCGACCCCGAGGGCGTCACCGTGATCCTCGCGCAGGGGGTGAGCGCGCGGATCTCCGTCTGGGGGATCGTGCGCTCGGCGCTCTTCGGCAAGGAGGACATCGACGTCGCGCTCTCGCGCGTGAGCGTGGACCACGTCGACGTGAACCTCGACATCGCCTCGGACGGCGTCCTCCGGATCCTGCACGCCATCGAGCCCAAGTCGGGGCCCAAGAGCGGGACCCCGCCGCGCGGCGTCCGCATCGCGCTTCCCAAGGTGGAGGTGACGCACTCGTGGATCCACGGGCCCGTGGCGGGCACCCCCGTCATCGACCTCGAGACGGTGGCGCTCCGCGGCGGGCTGCTCTTCCAGAACAAGCAGGTCAGCATCGACGTCGCCCACGTCGCACTCCAGGCGCGCGGCCTGCCGAACGGCCTCAACCCCGTCGGCGAGATCGAGGCGCACCTCCGCGTCCCCTCGAAGACCGGCAAGGACATCGGCCTCGAGGCCGGCTTCACGGGCGTGCTCGGCGCCGTCCCCATCACGCTGAGCGGCAGCATCGACGGCCGCCTCGTCGACGGCAGCGTCGACCTGCCGACCGTGTCGGCCGAGACGCTGCGCGGGCTCTGGCCGGAGGCGCCCCTCTTCGAGTCGGTGGGCGTGCACCTCGAGGGCCACGGGGAGCTGCCGTCCGTCGTCGTGACCGCGGAGGCGACCCTCGGGCACGGGACGGTGGACGCCGTGGCCCAGCTCGAGCTCGTGGACGACGCGCCCTCCGGCATCGTCCGGGTTCATGCAGACCGCATCGATGCGCGCGCCTTCTCGACGAAGGCGCCCCGCTCGCAGCTCGGCTTCGTGCTCGGCGCGGGGTTCGCGGGCAAGCCGGGCAAGCCCGTCCACGGGGAGCTGTCTCTCGAGGTCACCCCTGGGACCGTCGGCGCCGAGGTCGTCCCCCACGCGACGTTCGCGGGCGACTTCACGGTGGACCCGAAGGCGCTCGGCGGCGACAAGACCCTTCGCGCGCAGGGCACGATCGAGGAGGCGGGGGCGCCCATCAACGTCTCGCTCGATCTGCGCCCGTCCGCGGGGCCCACGGCGAAGGGCGAGGTGGTCGTGTTCGCGGTGACATCGCAGGTGCCCAGCCTCGCGGGCGTGCGCCGGCTCAAGCTGCCCGCTGCGCTCGGGGGTCACGGCAGTGTGGCGGCGAAGGGCACGGTCCGGCTGCCGTCGGGGACCCTGGACGCCACCGTCAACGCGGAGGCGGACGGGCTCGCCCTGGGGGAGAGCAGCGTGGAGACCGTGAAGGTCTCGGGGCACGCTTCGGGGACGTTGCAGGCGCCCTCGCTCGAGTCCACCGTCACCGTGGACGGCGCGCGGCAGGGGGAGATCTCGTTCTCGCACGCCGAGCTGTCGACGAAGGGGCCCCTCCTCGACCAGGCGATCTCCTTCCTCGCGCGGGGCTCGCGCGCCGACCTCGACATGCACGCCGACCTCGACACCCACGGACGGCCGACGCTGAACGGGCTCACGGTGTCGGCCAAGCACGACGGCATCGCGCTGGTCGTCCACGCCGACTCGGTGAGCGGGAGCGCGGGGCAGCTCGTGGCGAAGAACGTCACGGCCGAGGGCCTCGGGAGCGCTGTCACGGGGGAGGTGAGGCTCACGCCCGACGCCCTTCTGTTGACCGCGTCGACCAAGGGTGTCGAGCTCGACCGGCTGAGCCGGCTCGCCGGGTACAGCACCCTCCTGCACGGCGGAAAGGCCGCGTTCGACGTCGACGTGCAGGTGCATGGCAAGAACGCGGTCTGCAAGTTCCTCGTCGACGTCTCCCACGCGGCGGTGCCCGACTTCGACGACGTGAGCGCGCACGTGGACGCGCGGATGGACGGGCGCACGATCACGGGGACGGCGCACGTCGCGGTCGACCAGATCGGCACCTTCGACGTGAAGGACTCGGTCGTCCAGGTCGGCGGCAAGGGCCCGCTGGACCTGAAGTCGTGGAGGCAGGCCTGGGGTCAGCTCGCGGTGAGCGGCCTCGTCGATCTCGCCAAGCTCGCGGCAAACCCCGCGATCGGGCACGCGTTGCCCTTCTCAGAGATGGCCGGTCAGGTCTACTTCGAGGGGCTCACGGCGCGCGACTCGGCGACGGACTACACGCCGGAGCTCGTCCTCTCCGGCCGGACGCACGGCCTCGTCCTGGCCCAGAGGGGCGCGTGGCGCACCGAAGGCACCGACTTCCAGATCGACTCCAAGATCGACGGCGAGTCGGGCTTCGCGGAGCTCGCGGTCCGCGCGGCCGACAAGGACGGCGTCCTCGTGGGGCTCGACGCCAAGAGCGACGCGCTCCCGTACGTGGCCCTCATCGACGGGACGGAGCCTGTCCTCACGCTCCTCAAGGAGACGGGGTTCGTCGCCACCATCGTCGTCCCACGCCGGAGCCTCGCGCGGCTCCCCGAGGCGCTCCGCAAGAAGAAGATCGACGCGACAGGCGATCTGGAGGCGACCATCAACGTCACCGGCAGCGCGGAGGCACCGCACGTCGACGTGGTCGCCAGGGCCTACGACCTCCTGGCGGGGGGCGCCTCGCACACGGCCGCGCTCGGGCTGGACATCCTCGCCGCCTACGACGGGCAGAAGGCGAACGTCACGTTCAAGGGGCGGGCGGGGGGCGCGCAGGTGCTCGACGGCGACGCGAGCGTCGTCGCTCCGGTGGACGCCCTCCTCCGCGGGGACTTCGAGGCCTGGTACGCCTCGGCGGCGCTCCGGCTCACGGACTTCCCGCTCGCCGCCGTCCCCGAGAAGGAGCACACGGTGCGCGGCAACGTGAGCGGCGTCGTGTCGATCGACAAGCTGCACTGGGACGCGACGGCCAAGGCGAAGCTCGAGCTGGGCGGGCTCCAGGTGGGCTCCGAGAAGTACGCGGGGCTCTCGGTGGACGTGACGACCGACGCGCACTCGCTCGTCGCGTCCACGAGCCTCGGGGCCCCTGGCAAAGACGGCGCCAACGATGGGACGACCGCGCGCACGGGCACGATGGAGGCGAAGGCGAAGGCGGGCCTCCACTGGGGCGCAGACGTGGCTCCCTCGCTCGACGCGGCCGAGCCGGTCGTCGTCTCGTTCAAGGCGAACCACTTCAGGGTGGGGTCCTTGCGGCCGTTCACGAGCGCGACGTTGAGCGAGCTCGACGGGACGGTCGACGGCGACGCGAGCATCACGCTCGATCCAAAGACGAGCCAGGCCACGATGAAGGGGACGGTCACGCTCGACGACGGCGTCATCCAGCTCGCGTCGTCGGGGCAGGAGTTCCACAAGGCGCACGCCAAGCTGACGCTCGCGCCGGGTGGCATGGTCCGGCTGGAGGACATCAGCGCGCTGGGGCTGAGCGGCAAGCTGATGGGGAGCGGGGTCGCGCGCATGCGGGGGCTCGGCCTGGCGGAGGCGCGGCTCGATCTGCGCATCCCGAAGGGGCAGGCTATCCCGCTCGACGTCCAGGGGGCGGAGATGGGGGAGGTCGACGGGGACGTGTCGATCGCCCTGACCGCGGGCCAGAAGATCGCCGTCAACGTGACCATCCCGACGCTCCACGTGCAGCTCCCCATCGCCAACACGCACCAGGTGGAGAGCCTCGACCCGCCGGACAGCGTCTCGGTCGGCACCCGCCGCGGCAAGGAGACGCTCGCCCTCGCGCTCGCGAAGCCCATCGAGGAGGCGGCGGAGCCCGCGCAGGCGCCCACCGAGATCGACGTGGCGATCCACCTCGGGAGCGACGTCACGGTGAAGCGCGGCACGCAGCTTCGCGCGGAGCTCGGCGGCGACCCGTCCCTCAAGATCACGGGGGAGACACGCATGTCCGGCCAGGTCATCCTCAAGGCCGGAACGCTCGACGTGCAGGGCAAGCGGTTCGAGATCGAGAAGGGCGGCACCGTGAGCTTCGTCGGCAGCGATCCCTCGAACCCGGAGGCCGTGGTGACGGCGAGCTGGACGGCGCCGGACGGCACGCGCGTCTACGCCGACTTCATCGGCCCTCTCAAGACGGGCAAGGTGAAGCTCCGCTCCGAGCCCGTCTTGCCCGACAACGAGATCGTCGCGCTCATCCTCTTCGGCACGTCCGACGGCGCGAGCAGCACGGCGAGCACGCAGAGCACCACCGCCTCGGCGGGCGCGGCCGCGACCGCGGAGGCCACGCAGGGGCTCAGCCAGGGGCTCGATCAGCTCACGGGGCTCGACGTCTCGGCGCGGGTCGACACGACCGACGCGGCCAACCCTCGCCCCGAGCTCGAGGTGCAGATCGCGCGGGACATCTCGGCGCAGATCGCGTTCGTCATCGGCACGCCCGCGCCCGGGCAGAACACGGACCGGACGTTCCTGACGCTCGACTGGAGGTTCTTCCGGAACTGGTCGCTCGAGACGACGTTCGGGGACGCCGGGAGCTCGATGGCGGACGTGATCTGGCAGTATCGCTACTAGGGGCCGTCACGGCCCCTTCTCGCCCGGCGGCGCGTTGCCCGGGCGCGGCGCGGGGGCCGGCCGCGGGGGCGCGGGCTGCGGGGCCGGCGGCGCTGCGGGGGTCGGGGGAGCCGCGGTCTCGGGGGGAGCGGGGACGGGGGGCTTCGGGAGGGCCTGGTTGAACGTGGGCACAGGCGCGGGGCCGGCGGTCGCGGAGGGCGCGGGCTGGGGCTTCTCCTCGGGCGGCGAGGCCGTGGGGTGGAAGAGGTACCAGAGCGTGAGGAGGACCGAGGCGGCTGCTCCGACGATGAGGAAGATGAGGATGGCGCGGCGGGGCTTCTCGCGGTCCATGATGGAGACCTTGGGGGCGAGCCGCTTCCTCAGCTTGTACAGGCGGTCCGAGAGGGCCTTCGCGGTGGTGCCCTTCTCGGCGGCGAGCTCGCCGAGAGAGTGGCCCACGATCTCCTTTTCCCACATGAGCCGGTATGTCTCCTTGTCGTAGGGATCGTCTCCGACGAGGGGCTTCATGTACTTCACGATGAGGTGCTCGCGCGCTCCGTAGTCCGTCTCGGGGGCGTTGCGGTCCCAGGCCGACTCCTCGATGTCGCCGCCGGGCTGGAGGTACTTCCTGTCTTTCTTCTGCTTGTCGAAATACGCAGCGACGTTGCGCTCCGCCAGGCGCTTGACCCAGCCAGGGATGCCGCCGATCGTCCACGGCGGCCACCGGAGCTCCAGGGCCTCCCGCTGCGCCGTCTGGGCGACCTCGTCGACGATCTCGGGCTCGATCGTCTTCGGCTTGTGGCCATAGAGCTTGAAGATGATGCAGCCGCGCACGAAGGCCTGGCCCTCGTTCTCGTGCTTGCTCGCGAGGAAGCGATGGAGGGCAACGGTGATCCGGTCCTTGCTCTCGCGCGGGGGGATGTTGGAGACCGTGGCGAGCGCGTTGCCGGACGAAGGGGGCGCCGGGATGTCCCGGGAGGAGGGGGGAGCTCGCTCGTCGCCGTCGTGATGCTCTTCCGCGGAGTGGCCACGTTCGTCCGCGAGGTCGTCGTGGTCGCCGTGGTCATTGTCGTCCAAGCGGTCGCGGGGAGCGGGGGGCACGGGAAAGAGATGGTGGATTGGGCGCGAGAACCGGGCAAGCAAGAAGCGAATCGCGGTCTCCCGGCAGCAGGCATGACCCATTACGGGCAACGAGCGGGGGACTGGCGGGAAGGGCGGCGCTCCCGGAGCCAGGAAGGGCGGGACCGCGGGCATGGGGCACCGCCCTGCGGCGAGAGACCGTCGTTCCGTCGTGGAGGAGGGCGGCTCTCCGCCGCTGGAGGGGGGGCCTTTGCCGGGGGTGCGTGGTCCTGAAGCGGAGAAGCCGGGTCCCGCAGCAGGGCCGGGCGCTTCCGGGACGCGAGAACGTGACTCCGTCCCGCGCCATGCCGGTCCCCCCGTGCGGCGCCGTGACCTCGCGACGAAGGAAGGCCCCCCTCGAGCCGAAGACCGCGCCCCTGCGTCCAGGGAGCGCGACTCTCGGGTGCACGGGCCCCATCCAGGCGACGCGGCTGCCGTTCCGGGATGACCAGGGCGCGCGTCGGGCCGGAAAAGAGTCAGTCCAGCGCGCGCGGGGCTCGACGCCGGCGTGGAGAGTCACGCCGCCGCGTCCAGGGATCGCGATCGTCCCACGCAGGACCGCGATCCCGCGTCCGTAGATCACGATCGGGGCTCGGGGAAACAGGTTCCTGCGCTGGCGGATCGTGATCTTGCGCTGGCGGATCGCGATCTTGCGCTGGCGGATCGCGATCTTGCGCTGGCGGATCGCGATCTTGCGCCGGCGGATCGCGATCTTGCGCCGGCGGATCGCGATCTTGCGCCGGGGGATCGCGATCTTGCGCTGGCGGATCGTGATCTTGCGCGGGCGGATCGCGGGCCTGCGCCGGCAGATCGCGATCCTGCGCGGGCGGATCGCGGGCTTGCGCCGGCAGATCGCGATCCTGCGTGGGCGGATCGCGGGCCTGCGCCGGCGAACGCGGATTCTGCGTCCGCGGCCCGTGCTCTCGAGCCGGCGGCCCGTGATCCGGGCCTCCGCGCACGGGAGTCAGCTCTCCGACATCGGCTCCGTACGATTTCCGAAAATACCTGGCGAGATGTCACCCCCGATTTCCCACTTAAGGGTCGAGGGCGATGAAGGCGGACGCGCGAGACCGGTCTGGCCTGTCGCTCTCCCATGACCCACGGGTGGAATCGAGGTCAGAAAGGAGAATCTATTTGTATGAGTAACAGTCCAGTCAACAGAGCAACAGAGACAGCCCAGGCGACGCAGCTCATCGCCGGGTTTCAGAAGCATCTCGCGGGTGTGGCGTCCATAACGCTCGCGAGCACGGTGTACACCCCGGCGCAGATCACGGCAGCGTTGCAGCTGCTCGTGGCCCTGCACACGGCGGTGGACACCGCGCGATCCGTGGTGACGGCGAAGCTCACTGCAGAGAAGGCCCAAGCGCCGACGCTGCGTAACCTGATGGTTGCGCTCGAGTCGTACGTGAAGGTCACCTACAGCGAATCGCCCGACGTCCTCGCCGACTTCGGCCTCACGCCGAAGAAGGCGGCGACGAAGCTGACGACCGAGGAGCAGATGGTCGCAGTTGCGAAGCGCGCCTCCACGCGCGTGAACCGCGGGACCACCAGCAAGAAGGCCAAGCAGGCGATCAAGGGCGACGTCGTTGACGTCGTCGTGACGCCCGTGAAGGCCGGCTCGCCGGCGGTCGCAACGTCTGCCGCACCGGGCACCCCCGCGGCCGGGGGAGCCACGGGCGGCACGACGCCGCACGGCACCTGAGCCGCTCGATGTGAGCGGCTCGCTGCCTGGAACGGGGGGCGCCTCCAGTGAAGGAGGCGCCCCCGAAGGCCGACGACGCCCGGGCCCCACACGGTCGAGGCCCCGGCCGGTCGCAGGAGCTCCTTCTCCAGGACCCCGGCATGCGGGCGCGGGCTCCGGCGCCGCCTCAGCGCAGCCGCGACGCGATCTCCCCCTCGACGACCTCCGGCTCGCGCAGGTAGCGCGCGACGACGTCGGCGATGAACCCGCTCGTGTAAGCCTCGGGCTTCGGGCTCTCGATCACGTCGACGATGGCCTTGCACGCGTCTTCGACCGACTGCGCCCCGGGGAGCTTGCGGTTGTCCACGATTCCGACGCCCAGCGAGTTGAGGCCGAACTCGGTCGCGACGACGCCCGGCAACACGAGCGTCACCTGGATGCCGGGATGTGTGACCTTGAGCTCCACGCGGAGCGACGCCGTCAGCAGGTTCACCGCGCCCTTCACCGCGCCGTAGGCCGCTCGCACGGGGGCGAGCGGCGCCCGCGAGAGGCCGCTCGAGATGTTGATGATCTGGCCCGCGTTCTTGGCCTTGAAGTGCGGCAGGACGGCCTGGATGCCGTAGACGACGCTCTTCATGTTGACGGTCCACATCGCGTCGAGGTCCTCGTCGGTGAGGTCGGCGACGCTGCGGGAGATGCCGCGACCGGCGTTGTTCACCCAGACGTCGATGCGCCCGAAGCGCGTGATCGCCGCCTGGGCGAGCCGCTCGACGTCGCTTTTCTTCGTGACGTCCGTGACGACGGCGAGCGCCTGCTCTCCGATCGCGTTCGCGACCGTGTCGAGCTCCTCCTTGCGGCGCGCGGCCAGGACGACCCTCGCCCCCTTGGCGGCGAGCTGCTTCGCGAGCTCCGCGCCGATCCCCGCGCTCGCGCCCGTGACGACGACGACCTTGTCCATGGGTCCCTGCTTGTTCGTGCTCATGCCGGCAAGGTAGATCGCCGCGCCTGCTGGGGCCCGTGAATTGATTTCATGCGACGCATGCCTGGGCCTTCTACGTGCTGCATCCCGCAGCGGCTGGGGTTCGAGGCGGCGGCCTGTTAGCCTCGATGGACTGGAGGCCGACTTCCGGATGGCACACCGTCGCACCCTTCTCGCGCTGATCCTCTTCGCCGCGGCCTGTCGCGCCGCTTCCGCACCGCAGCCTCCGCCTGCCGGAGACGAGCTTGCGTCCTGCACGGTCGGCGTGTCCAGCTGCAGAGAGGGCTTCACCTGCGTCGTCTCACCGTGCGTCGTCGCGCCTTGTGTCGACGGCACGTGCCAGAACCTGGGGAAGGCTGCCCCTCAGTGAATGCAGTCGGCGGCGCTCGCTCCGACGATGATGTCGTTCACCTGCGCCACGTTCGTGACCGTCTGCGACGCCAGGTCGAACGAGTAGATCGAGCCCTCGGTGCCCCCGAAGAAGAAGATCTGCTCGTTGTACGTCATGATGGCCCAGCCGCCCCCGCCCTCGTTGTACGTGGTCTGGTCCTCCGCGAGGAGCGCGCCCGTCGCCGAGTCGAGCTGGAGCAAGAGCCCGCCCGGGCTCAGCGCGAAGAGGCGGCCGAACGCGTCTCCCTGCATGTCGAGCGGGTAGCTGTTCGGGTTGGGCGTGACCTCTCCGACGGGGGTGAGGACGAAGCTCGTCAGGTCCGTGACGGCCAGTGTTGGCCCGGCGTCGGGTAGCCCGTACACGAAGAGCCGCTCGGCCCCCGCGCCACGCGACACGGCGATGGCCTCCTCGCCGATGAAGCCGAGCTGGAACGGCTGGTAGGGCGTCGTGGCGCACGCGAGCGTGGCGAGGTTCACGCGGTAGATGTTCCAGTCCTCGTAGAGCATGTAGCCGTAGCCCTCCCGCGAGACGGAGAGCGTCCATGGCGAGGCTGCCGTGGGGCACGACACGACGCCGAGCGATTGCGTCGTCAGCGTCGTGGGGTCGAAGGTGTAGAGCGTGCCCGACTCGGACCACAGGTACGCGCTGGAGACGCCGCCGTCGGGGCAGAGGGGCGGCGCGTCGGACACGGTGGCGTCGATCGGCGGAAGGGAGGAGTCGACCATGGCATCCGCGTCCGGGCCTTCGTCGGGAGGAAAGGGGACGTCGGGCAGGTCGACCTCGGGCATGGCGGAGTCCAGGACCGTCGCCGCCGCGTCCGGCGCGGGCTCCAGCGTGAAGAGCCCGGTGCGGCTACCGCACGCGGCGAGCGAGCCCCACGGGGCGATGCAAGCGGCCACCACGCAGCAGGTCCGGAAGCGCATCGGGTGACCCCCAGACTACCCCACAGGGAGCGGCACCTAGAACCGCCGTTGCCATGACACGAACCCGCCGCCCGGCGCGACCCCCGCGGACACCCCGACCTTCGCGACCGGCGTGTCGTTTCCCGTGAAGATCAAGAGGTACGCGCCGAGCGCCAGCGAGACCCCCGCCAGCGGCGCGCCGATGTCTCCGATCCACAGCTTGCCCTGCGCACCGCTCACCTGCGAGCTCGAGCAGCCGCCCACCGTCAGACCGCAGCCCGACTGCATGCCGCTCACGGCGCTCTCCCCCGACGCGAACCCGTACGCCGCCACCGCGCCGAGCGCGACACCGACGCCGAGGAGGACGTACCCCAGCACGGGCCGCGGGTGGCCGCCGCCCTCGTGGGACGGCGCGCCCGACTTGCCGTCGCCCGAAGGGCCCCCCGATCCCCAGCGCGCGGTGACGAGCCGGTTCTTCTCGCCCTGGCGGATGAGCGCCGTCACGCGAAGCGGCGGCTGGCCCTCCCGCTTGAAGACGAACTTGTGCGAGCCCGGGTCGATCGGGGTCGAGGTGCCGGTGAGCTCGTCGATCACGGGCTCGCCGTCGATCTCCACGCTGACGTCGGTGATGTCGTTGCCGTTCTCGTCCTTCACGCCGAACACGACCGACGGGAGCGCGGCCTCGACGTCCACCTCCCACTTGGTGCAGTCGTTCTGGATGACCTTCGGGCAAACGCTCCGCACGCACACGAGGAGCTTCTTCTTGGCGTCGACGAGCTGCCCGTTGCTCTGGAGCTTCTGGGCCTGCTCGGCCGCCTGCGCGCACTCCGCCGTCGCGCTGTCGGCGCGCGCGTCCCCGTTCGCGGCGAGCGCGGCGAGGACCAGCAGCGTGAGGGAGGCTTGAAGGTGTCTCAAGGGCCGCTCATTCCTGCGTTGTAGTGGTTCAGGATCTGACTCGGGGTGAGCGTCGTCTGGTAGATGGCAAGCTCGCTGATCTGGCCGACGAAGAAGTTTTGCATGTTGGGATCGGCTCCGACGAGCAGCGATGCGCCGCACTCCTGCGCGAGCGGCGGGTTGTTCCCCGAGCCGCACGAGCTCGCGCCCGCCGACACGCCGTTGATGAACACGTAGCTGTTCATCCCGTCGTAGACGCCGGCGAAATGGTACCCGCCCGATGGGATCATGAAGTTTACCCCGCACGAGCTCATGCCGGCCCCGCGACCGAACTCGCTGGGACCCACCGTGAGATTGTAGCCGTTCAGCTCACCGCCGCTCGTCTCCGTGCCCTCGGAGAGGATGGTCTGGATCATCAGTGGCGCGTCGTCGCTCGGCGCGATCCACGCCTCGATCGTGTAGGGCGCCAGGCCCTTGGACCCGCTGAACGAGTAGTCCGCGCCCAGGTCGATGTAGCCCGTCCCGTCGAACGACGCGGAGCTGCCATTGAAGGTCACGCCCCCCATCACGATGCCCTGTACCCCCTCGGGGCCGAGGTTGACCGGGTTCGTGGTCCCGGGGGCGTCGTGGAGGGGGAAGAAGGCGTACGGCGTGTTGGCCATGACCGCCGCCTCGTAGGCCGATGACGTCCCCCTTCGCAGCCCGTCCCAGTCGACGGCGACCGCGCAGCTGCAGGCGGCGAGCGCCAGCATGGCCACCCAGGGCCGCAGCCTTCGTGAGGGGGTCACGCCGCACACTCTACCGCGTGGCGCCGGTCGACCGAAACCTTCCGGCGTGTGGGGGACGGAGGATCCGTGCGTCCCGTCACTTCGCGATGCGTCACGAGCCAGCGCGCAGCTCGCGTCCACGTGCGACCCGCAAAGCAGCCGCGAGGGGGCGCTCGGGGGCGGTCCCGATGGTAAGTCCACCGGGCGTAACGCGTTTCCGGTTCGCCGCGCGGCCGCTACCCGAAGGGCACACACGTTGCTTGTGTGGGCAAACGCCTGCCTCTCGGGGTGGACAGAGGAGGACCGTTTGGAACCTACCGTGCGTCGCTGCAGCATCGCTTCCTTCCGCCTCGTTGCCGGAGCCCTGGTCGCCGCAGGCGCCCTCGGTGGCCTCGGCTGCGGGACGAGTCACAACGATGGCTACGGAGCAACCCCCGGGGACGCGTCCACCGGAGCGACGGACACCGGGATGCAGACCTTCGGGGGCCCGGACGGCGGCAGCCCGGACGGGCCTACGTTCGGCAACCAGGGCGACGCGGAGCCCATCGGCCCGGTGAGCACGTGCGCCAACGGCGGCGCGACCACGGTGAGCGGCACGGTCTACGACCCTGCGGGCAAGAACCCCCTCTACAACATCGCGGTCTTCGTCCCCTCCACGACGCCGAGCGCGTTCACGTCGGGCGCGTCCTGCGAGACGTGCGCGCAGCTCTACACCGGCAACCCGGTCGCCTCCGCGCTGACCGACGCGACCGGGAAGTTCACGATGACCGGCGTGCCCGCGGGCGCGAGCGTGCCCCTCGTCATCCAGATCGGCAAGTGGCGCAAGCAGATGACCATCCCGGTCACCGCCTGCCAGGACAACCCGCAGCCCGACAAGTCGCTCACCTTGCCGTCGAGCCATACGGCGGGGGACATCCCCAACATCGCCATCTCGACCGGCAACTCGGACACGCTCGAGTGCCTGCTCGCGCGGATCGGCGTCGAGGAGAGCGAGTACACCGGCGGCGCCACGGGCCCCGGGCGCCTGCACATCTACCAGGGAGGGAGCCTCATCTCCGTCATCGCAGGCGGAGCCGCGCCCAACACGACGCCGGCCGGCCCCGCGAGCTCGGCGTCCCTCTGGGACACCGACGCCGACATCATGCAGTACGATCTCGTGCTCCTGTCCTGCGAGGGCATCGAGGCGCAGAGCGCCAACCAGCAGGTGCTGTTCGACTACGCCTCGGCGGGCGGCCGCGTCTTCGCCTCCCACTTCCACTACTCGTGGTTCAACACCGGCCCCTTCGGCGTCGAGAACCTCGCCACGTGGACGACCGGCGTGAACGGCATCGGCAACGTGAACGCCACGATGGTTACCACGCTACCGAACGGGCAGCCGTTCCCCAAGGGCGTGGCGATGCAGCAGTGGCTCGGCAACGTGGGCGCGCTGACGAACGGCGAGCTGCCCATCCAGGACGGCAAGCACAACTCCGACGTGAGCGCGTCCAACACCGCGTCGCAGGGCTGGCTCGTCGCGGACTCGAGCTCGCAAGCGCCCGGCGCTACGCAGTACTTCTCGTTCAACACGCCGGTCAACGCGGTGAACGCGTGCGGGCGCGTCGTCTACAGCGACATGCACGTGGGCGGCGCATCGGGCGACATGCCATCCAAGGGCGTGCCCCAGGAGTGCAACATCGTCGACCTCTCTCCGCAGGAGAAGGCGCTCGAGTTCATGCTCTTCGATCTGTCCTCGTGCGTGACGCCCAACAGCCAGCCCCCGACGCCTCCTCCCGCGACGCCCCAGTGATATCGTCGGAGGCATGAGCCGACCCCCGTCCCCGCGCCGCGCGCTCCTCCGCGCCGCGTTGCCGCTCGGCGTCCTCCTCGTACCCCTCGCCTTTGCGCTCGGCGCGGGCTGCAGCTCGCCCACGTTCCGCTCGTACTATTACCCGTACGATTCGGGCTCGGGGGTGGACTCGGGGCAGGGCTGTCTCCCGCCAGACGCGGCGACCCCGTCGTGCCCCATCAACGCTGCCATCGAGGAGGACCCGGCCTGCTCGACGGGCTTCGGCTACAACCCGCCCAGCTGCCCCTATGAGCAGTGCTGCGCGGTGAGCGTCACCGGGATCTTCGGGAGCCCGCTCTGCCAGGTGGTTGCGACGTCGTGCGATCCGGACGAGAACGACGCCGACGGTGGCTTCCTGTCGTGCGGGGCTGACGGCGGCGAGGACGCCGGTGACGGGGACGCGGCGCTCGGCGACTCGGGTGAACCGTTCGACACGGGCCCCGAAGCCGGCGACGCCAGCGAAGGCCCCGACGCGGCCGACGCCGGCAGGGTCGCCGACGCCGGCGACGCGGGCAGGGTCGCCGACGCCGGCGACGCGGGCAGGGTCACCGACGGAGGCGACGCGGGGCAGCCCGTCGACGGCGGCACCGACGCCGGCGACGCGGGCAAGGTCACCGATGGAGGCGACGCGGGCCCAGCCGACGCGGAGCCAACGGGCATCGTCGCGTGCCGGGTGGCGCCGCTCGCGAGTGGCGTGGGCGTCGGCCCGATTTGCGCGCCCGCGGGTACCGGGCAAGACGGCGCGTCGTGCACGAGCGCCGCCTCGTGCGCGCCGGGCCTCGAGTGCGTCGGCCCCACGGGTGCGGGTGTCTGTCATCCCTACTGCTGCGACAACACGTGCATCACCCCGCCTGGCGGACCGGACCCCGGCCTGGGCCCGGCGTTCTGCGACATCGAGCCCCTCTACGCGTTTCCCGCGACGGCGGTGCCCGTGTGCGTGAGCAAGCCCTCCTGCTCCGTCTTCCAGCCGTGCCCGACCGCCGGCCTCACGTGCACCATCGTCGACTACATGGGCACGACGGCCTGCGTCGAGCCGGGACCGCAAGGGATAGGGGAGAGCTGCGAGCAGGCTCACTGCAGGGCGGACCTGACCTGCTGGGGCACCTTCCCGACGCGAACATGCGCCCAGCTCTGCAACTTCACGACGAACCTGTGCGCCACCGGGCAGGCCTGCATGACGAACGGCGCGAACTTCCCGGACAGCTACGTCGGGATCTGCCAGTAGGTCGGAGGGCCCGCGCGATCCCTCACCCGGGCCGCGTCTAGATCACGGGATCCTTCGGCCACATCGCCTGGCGCACGGCCCACGCGGCGGGCAGGCCGAGGAAGAACGGGAGCGCGAAGACGTACGCGTTGACCTCGACGCTCCTGGCGTTGGCGATCCACCAGAAGATGAGGCCCTCTCCGCCGCCGATGAGGACGGCTGCGATCCCGACCGAGAGGCTCGTCACGAGGAAGCGCTTGCGCTGCACCACGCGGACGCGGTGGGCGGCCTCTTCGATCTCCTGCGAAAGGGCATCCATCGAGCGAGTATACGCAAGGACGGCGCCGCGCCTTCCCCCTTCCACCTCTCAGGGCGCGGTCACTTCTCCCAGAGGTCGTGCTTTCGAAAGAGGTCGCGGAGGTGGTGGCGCTCGACGCCCGAAAGCGCGGAGGCGCGCGAGAGGTTGTCACCGGAGCGCAGGAGGAGTGCCTTCAGGTAGTCGCGCTCGAACTCGTCGACCAACGTGCGCTTCGCCTCCTTGAACGGGGCGATGTCGGCCGGCTCGGCGCGCGTCGCCCGCTCCCGCTCCGCGGACAGGAGCCGCTCGAAGGCGAGGTCGCCTGCGGTGATCGTCTGGCCGCGCGCGAGGAGAGATGCCCGCTCGACGGTGCTCCTCAGATCGCGGACGTTGCCGCGGTACTCGCGTCGCTTGAGCTCCTCGAGCGCCTCCCGCGCGATGGTCCTCGCCCCCTCGACCTCGGGCGGCATGCTCTGGAGGAAGTGGTAGACGAGGGGCGGGATGTCCTCGGGCCGGTCCGCGAGCGGCGCGAGCACGACCCGCGCCTGCGCGAGGCGGATGTACAGGTCCTCGTGGAACGTTCGCGCGTTGACCATCTCGCGCACGTCCTTGCGTGTCGTCGCCAGGACGCGCACGCGCACTGGACGGGCCTCCGTGCCGCCCACGCTCGTGACCTCCCTTGTCTCGAGCACGTGGAGGAGCTTCGGCTGGACGTCGGCCGGGAGCTGGGAGACCTCCTGGAGGAGCAGCGTCCCGCCCGACGCAGCCTCGAGCACGCCCCCCGAACGCTCCTTCGCCCCGCCGGCCCCGCGCTCCTGGCCGAAGAGGACCGACGCCGCGAGCCCCGCGGGAATCGACGCGCAGTCGAGGGCGACGAACGGCCCCGCCGCATGCCGGCTGGCCTCGTGAATTGCCCGGGCCGCGAGCTCCTTGCCCGTGCCGGCGGCACCCTGGATCAGGATGGAGAGCTCGGTCGTCGCGAGCCGCGCGAGCATGGCGAAGGCGGCGCGCATCACGCCGCTCGCGCCGCGGAGCGGGCCGAACGAGGCGAGCTCGTCCTCGGGCGGGGCGATCCTTGCCTCGAGCGCCGCCTGGATGACCGTCGCCCCGACCTCGAGCACCGACCCAGGCGGGACGATCGCGGAGGTCAGGCGGGCGCCCGCGAAGAAGGTCCCGTTGTGGCTCGACAGATCGCGCACCGCAACGCCGTCCGCGTGCGCGGTGAGCTCGACGTGGAACGACGACACGGACGGATCGCTGAGCCGAAGCCCAGCCCCATCCGCGCGCCCCACGATGAGCCCGCGCCGGTCGACGATCGCGCTCGCGCCCTTCTCGGGACCCCTCGTCACCGTCACGCGCACCGCCCGCACCTCGGGTGCTGCGGGGCGATCCAGGGTCAGCGTACCACCCGTCTTCTCGTCCATCGCGCGCCGATCGTAGCCCAAGTCCGGAGCTCCGGGCGCAGTCGTTGTCCACCACCGCGCCGTACGCGCTAAGCTGATGGGGACGGATGGCAAGCTTCTCTCTGCAGCCCGGCGGCCTGGTCGGGGAGCGATACCGCCTGCGCCAGATGATCGGCGCGGGAGGCATGGGCGCCGTGTGGAGCGCGCGAGACGAGGCGCAGGGGAGGGACGTCGCCGTGAAGTTCCTTCACCCGTCGCTCCTGCGCGATCCGATGGCCGTGCAGCGCTTCTTCCAGGAGGCGGAGGCCGGAACGCAGCTCCGGCACGCCAACATCATCGAGACGTATGCGTCGGGCCGGCACGTCCCGCCCGACGGCAAGGATCCCATCCCGTACCTGGTCATGGAGCTCCTGGACGGCGAGCCGCTGACCGAGACGATGCAGCGCCTGGGGCCGTTGTGGCTCGGCGCGGCCCTGGTCCTCATGCGCGACGTCGCCCGCGCCGCCGACGCCGCGCACCGCGCGGGGATCCTCCACCGCGACCTCAAGCCCGCCAACGTCTTCCTGCACCGCGGCAAGGACGGCACGGTCACCCCGAAGGTGCTCGACTTCGGAGTTTCGAAGCTCCTCGATCCCGCGCTCGACGTGGGCCTCACGTCGACCGGCATGCTCGTCGGTTCGCCCTCGTACATGAGCCCGGAGCAGGCGCTCGCGAAGAAGGACATCGATGCCCGGAGCGACGTCTGGTCCATCGGGGTGATGCTTCACCGTTGCCTGACGGCCCAGCTGCTCTTCCCCGTGAGCGGTAGCGAGGGGATGCTCAAGCACATCGTCGAGAAGGACGTGACGCTCGACGGCGTCGAGGGACTGCCGGTGGAGGTCACGGCGCTCCTCCGGAAGTGCTTGCGGAGAAACCGCGAGGAGCGCTTCGCGAAGGCCTCGGACCTCGCGGACGCGATCGAGGCGGCCGTGCGAGAGCGGAGCCTCGAGACCGATCTGCGCGCGCTGCTTCCGGCCGACACCGCCCCCGCCGCGCCAAGGCCTCCGCCCGACGACGCCACGGAAGCCCAGTCCTCGCCGCCCTTCGCTCGCGAGCGCGAGGAGACACAGACGAAGCTCACCGCCGCGGTCCCCGCTCGCAAGAGCGCTGGCTGGGTGCTTCCCGTCGCCGCCGTGATGGGCGCGGGCGTGGTGCTCATGGCGGTGCTCGGTCCCTCGAGCGCCCCCCACGCCCCGCAGCCGAGCGCAGCGCAGTCGCCTGTGGAGGCCGCGCCGGCCGTGGCCGCGGTGGTGGCGCCTCCAGTCACCCCGACCCAGGAGCCGCTCCCCGCTGCCGGCCGACCGGCTCCTGCAGCCTCGGTCGTGCCCGCGCCCGTCCCGAGCGCGCGGCGGCCGTGGCAGCGCCCGCAGACGGCGCGCCCCACCGACGTCGTTCGTCACCCCGGTTTCTGAGCTGGTAGTCTCGGCGGAATGCGGTCCTCGTGGAGACGCGGTGCGGCGGTCGCCTGCCTCCTGACGGCCTGGGCGGGCCACGCGCGGGCTGAGCCGACCGCTTCCGAGCTTGCGACCGCGCGCCAGCTCTTCGCGGAGGGCGTCGCCCTGGAGGACACGAAGGACTGGAAGGGCGCCCTCGAGCGATTCCGGCGAGTCAACGCCATCAAGGCCACGCCGCAGGTGCGCTACAACCTGGGCGTCTGCCTCGCGAACACCGGGCATCTGGTCGAGGCCGCCAACCAGCTCGGGCCTCTCGCCGATCTCGCGGGCGACCCGGATCTACTCGCCCTCGCGTCGCTCGCGCGCCAGAAGCTCGCGCAGCTCCGCCCCCGGATCCCGCGGCTGCTCGTGGCGTTGCCTCCCGCGGCCGAGGCGAGCGTGACCCTCGACGGCACGGAGGTGAGCTCCGCCCTCCTCGGCGCGCCCATGCTGGTCGACCCGGGACCTCACACGATCGTCGCCGCGCGCCTGTCGGGCGGGGGCCGCGTGGAGATGCACGTCGTCGCCGTCGAAGGCGCGACGTCGCCCGTCGTCGCCCGCATCGAGCTCGGCCCCGAGGCGAGCGAGCCGTCACCTCCCGGGAACGCGTCCCCCGGGGCGCACAGGCGAATTCCTGCGGCTGCGTACGTCGCGGGAGGCGTAACGGTCGCGGCGCTGTCGACGGCGCTCGTCCTGGCGCTCCTTCGAAGCTCGGACATCTCGACGCTCGACGCGGCGTGCGGCGCGGGCAGACAGTTCTGTCCGCCGTCCCTGCACGGCAAGGTGAACGACGTTGGGACGTTCTCGATCGCCGCCGACGTGCTCACGGTCGTCGGCGTCCTGAGCGCCGGCGCGACCGGCGCCTTCGTCCTCTTCGCCCCCTCCGTGGTGCCCGGCCCGGCGGGAACGGCCTTCGGAATCTCGGCGCTAGGACGCTTCTGATGCTCGGGACCCCTCGCGCCCTGCTGCCGCTCCCAGGCCAGCCGGCGTTCCTGCACACGATCCCTGCGACGCGCTCGTCCCCGAAGAGCCCCACGACCCTCTGTTGCATGCCATAGCGGCCCCCGGTGCCGGCGGTTGGATCCTGCAGCTGGGGGGGCGACCCGCCGCGGGTGGGGGAAGACCTTCCAATCGCTCGATCCGTCGCGAAAGACCGCGCACTTACGAGGGCTCAGCGGCCTGACGAAGCGAGCACGAGGCGTGCAGTTTCCCAGTGCATCCGGCTCACGGAGCAAGGCGCGCGATCGTCGCGCGCCGCCCGCGACCGGAAGCGAGGAACCCCATGGTCATGCCGCACTGCCTCAAGCTCGCCCTTGCCGTCACCGTGACGTGCGCGCCTCTCGTTCTCGCGCCGGGGTGCGGCAGTGGCGGCGGTACGTCCGGGGTGGGCGGCGAGGCGCTCGGTCAATCGAGCGCCGCCGTCACCGTCTGCCCCGCGGCGAGCACGCTCGAAGGGGTCGACGTGTCGCAGTGGCAGGGCGCGATCGACTGGTCCAGCGTAGCCAGCTCCGGCCGGCGCTTCGCGATCGCCCGCGTCAGCGACGGCACCGGAAATCCCGACCCCACATTCCAGACCAACTGGTCCGGCATCAAGGCCGCGGGCATGGTGCGCGGCGTCTACCAGTTCTTCCGCGCGTCCGACGATCCGGTCGCGCAGGCGAACCTCCTCGTCACGAGCGCGGGCACGCTGGCGGCCGACGATCTTTCGCCAGTGGCCGACGTGGAGGTGATGGATGGAGAGTCCGGCGCCACGCTCGTGACGAACCTCGCCGCGTGGGTGGCCCGCATCAAGGCGGCCACCGGTCGCACGCCGATCATCTACAGCGCCCCCGGCTTCTGGAACGCTCTGCCCAACACGGCGCAGTTCGCGAGCAACGTGCTCTGGGTGGCCAACTGGCAGGTCAACTGTCCGGATACGCCGACCCCGTGGACGGCGTGGTCGATGTGGCAGTACGCCGACAACGGCACGGTCCCAGGGATCAGCGGCGCGGTCGATCTCGACCGCTTCAACGGCACGCTCGCCGACCTCCAGGGTTCCGCCGCGGCTGCCGCCCCCGACTGGGCTGCGAAGTTCGTCAGCCAGTCGTTTCCGCTCGCATCGACGGCGTTGCCCATGGTCGCAGGCCAGACGATCCACGGCTACTTCGAGCTGAAGAACGTCGGCGCCAAGGCGTGGGATACGAAGACGCGGATCGGCACGACGGAGCCGCGCGACCGCTCGAGCGCTTTTGCCGATTCGAGCTGGCTCTCGCCAAGCCGCCCCGTGGCCGTCACGGGAACGGTCGCGCCGGGCGCGACGTTCAAGTTCGAGCTCGACCTGCACGCGCCCGGCACGCCCGGCACGTACATGGAGCACTTCGGCGTGGTCGAGGACGGTGTCGCCTGGTTCGGCGATCCCGGGCAGGGCGGCCCGCCCGACGACGACCTGGCGGTGCAGGTCACCGTCAGCGCGCCCACAATGCCCGATGCGGACGCGGGCGGCGCACCCGGCGCCGATGCCGGCGCGGCTCCCACCGAGCAGGACGCCGCGGCCGACGCCGCAGGCGATGAAGCCGGTGACGACGCTGGCCTCGTGGCGCCGCCCGCCGTCGCCACGGGAAGTGGCAACGATGCCGCGCCCGGGACGGCGAGCGACGGCCCGTCCGGCGCCCCGGTTCCGACGGTCTCGGCGACCCGCGCGAGTGGCTCGACTGGAGGATGCAGCGTGGGCGGCTCCGGCTCGGAGAGCGGCTCCGCGGCGCCGCTCCTTCTCTTCGGGCTGGCCCTCGCGCTGCGGACCAAGCGGCGCCGCGCCTGATCGGTGAGCGATGCGCTGGCAGCGAGCTGCTAGTCTCGAGGTGGATGGCCCCGACCGGACGCACAGCTCGACGTGAGCGCCGGGTCCTGCTCGTGTTGCTGCCCATCGCCGTTGCGTGCGGCGTCCCGTCGTACGGGTTCGATTCGGCGGACGGGGGAGCGCGCACGGACTCGGGCGCTGGGCTCGCGGACTCCGGGCCCGCGGACTCGGGTGTCGGGCCCGTCGACTCCGGGGCAGACGGCGGGCCATGCATCTGCACCGAGCCGCCTCCCCTCGGCTGGCAGGGGCCCGTCGAGCTTTACCAGGGCGCGTCGCCGGCGCCTGGCTGTGGCGGTCCCTATCCGGTCGCCGCGTACAACGGCGAGGGCGACCTGACCGCTCCAGCAGCCGCCTGCGCGCCCTGCCAGTGCTCATCCCCGGCGGGCAGCACGTGCGCCGCCACGCTTCAGAACCTCGGCGCGGGCTGCGGCATGCCGTCGTGCCCGACCTTCAATCTCCCCGCGGGGGCCTGTGCGTCCATAGGCTCGTCGGGAGCGTGCAGCGGCGATGGCGTCGGCTACGTGCCCCACGGGCCGACGGGATCGGGGGGCACCTGCGTGAGCTCGGGTGGTACGCCGACGGGCACTGCGAGCTTCGGCTCAGTCGGCGTCGCCTGCGGCCCGCCGGCCCCGCTGACGCCGTCCGGGTGCGCCTCTTCGCAGATCTGTGCGCCCGCGCCATCCTCGGGCTTCATGCCGAGCCTTTGCATCGAAGCGACCGGCGACGTGCCCTGCCCGAACGCGTCGGCGTACAGCGTGCCGCTCGTCTTCTATACCGCCCTCACGGACGGACGCGCATGCAGCGCATGCACCTGCGCATCGCCGGCGTGCGATGGGGTCGTCACCACCTACGCGAGCGGCTCGTGTACGGGCACACCCAGCGGCAGCGTCGGAACCGGTGGCGGTTGCCTCGTCCCGAGCGCGGTCTCGTCCGTGGCGACGTTCTCGCCATCGACCGTCTCCTGCGCACCGAGCGGTGGGCAGCCCTCGGGCAGCGTGACGGGGGTGAGCCCCGTCACGTTCTGCTGCATGCCGTAGCGAGCCGCTCGCCGACTCTCGCGCGACCTACGAGTCGCCGAGCAGCGACGAGGCAGCCACGCTCTCGCGATCGATGTGTGGCGCGACGACGACGACGTCGCCGGGCCCCGTCCCGACGAGCGCACGATCCAGCGCCGCCACCTCGCTCTCGGCGACCGCGATGGCGTCGTCCGCCACCCCAGCGGCGACGAGCGCGGTCCTGAGTGACAGGGCTATGTCTCCGACCTCGCGGCCCCTCCGGTAGTGCTCGCTCTCCCAGAGGACGACGAGCCGAGGCGACGCTGCCGCGATCTCGATCGCGAGCGCCTCGGCGTCGGCCTGCGTCCGGTCGCCCGGCTGCGTGTGGACCGACGCGACGAGGCCGCCGGGTCCCACGCGGGTCGCCGCCAGCCGGAGGAGCTCGCGCATCCCGGCCGGGTTGTGCCCGAAGTCGAGGATGACCTGCGCGCCGCTCCGCGCCCGCACGATCTCGCCTCTACCCGGGTTGTCGCCGAGCGTCCTGCCGAAGGTGTGCAGCGCCTCCACCACGGCGGCGTCCGGCAGACCCAGCGACCACGCCACTGCGGCCGCGGCGAGGCAGTTGGCGACGTTGTACCGCGCGGCTCCGCCGAACGTGAGCGGGGCGTCGGCGACGGTCCCGAGCGTGCGCTCGCCCTCGTCCGAGCTACGGAGGAAGACGCCGTCTCGCACCGTGAAGATCTCGCCACCGCGCGCGCGGTGCGCGCGAAGAGCTTCGCTGCCGGCCGCCAGGCCGAAGAGGACCACCTTCGCGCGGAAGGCCCCCGTCATCGCCGCGAGCAGCGGATCGTCCCCGTTGAGCACGACGCGGCCGTCCGGCCTCACGATCGTCCCCACGACGGCCTTGGCGCGCGCCATCGTCGCGACGTCGCAGACGCCGAACTCGCCCAGATGGTCGCTCGTGACGTTCGTGATCAGCGCGGCGTCGCAGGCCTCGATGGCGAGGCCGCGTCGCAGGATCCCGCCCCGCGCGGTCTCCAGGATCGCGAGCTCCACGTCGGGCCTCCGCAGCACGAGCCGCGCGGCCTCGGCGCCCGTCCAGTCTCCCTCCTCGACGAGTCGCTCGTCGATGGCGATGCCGTCCGTGGACGTGTTCCCTGCGACGCGCCCCGCGAGCTTCGCCATCCGTGCGAGGAGTCGCGCGGTGGTCGTCTTTCCGTTGGTGCCCGTCACGAGGGCCACGGGAATGGATCCGAGGGCGCTCCACTCGAGGGTCGAAGGGTCGGGTAGCTCGCCGGACGGGAAGGTCACCGAGCGACGCGCCATGCCGAGCGTCACGCTGTCGTCGTCCCATAAGAACGCGATGCCGCGCCGCTGTGCCTCCTCGTGAAGCGCGACGAGGCGGGGACTCCTCTCCTCGGCGATGCGCACCCTCAGCTCCTCGAGGGTCGGAGCGCCTTCGTCGAGCTCCGGCACGTTGATCCCGAGCGTGGCGGTCGCAATCCGGATCGCGGCCTCGTTGACCTCGGTGGCCGTCAGCAGGCCGTCGATGGGAGCGGGCAACGCGAACGCCACGCCGCCCGGGAAGGGTCGCGCAACGGCGTTCCGGGCGTACGAAGCCCATCCAAGCTCACCCGCGAGCCAGGCCAGCGCCTCACGCCACGCGCGGATGGCGGCCGAAGGCCGCTCACCTGCGTCGAGCAACACCTCCGCCACCGCGGCGGGCTCGTGTGTCTGCAGGTTCGGCCCGCGCAGGCGCCTCGAGTCGACGAGACGCATTGCGCCCTTCAGTCCTCCCGTTCGCTCTCGCGCGCGAGGCGCACGCCGCGCTCGTCTTGCACGATCGCGACGCCGTCGAGCTGCGCGGTGCTTGGCGCAGGGTCGGCGATCGAGACCGCGGACGGCGGCGCGCTCGGCGAACGCCTGTGCGCCGCGTCATCGCCTTTGAACTTCGTGATCTGCTTCCACGAGCGGTTGATGCGGTCGGCGAAGACCAGCACGAGCTCGCCGCGCTTGGCCATCCGCAGCGCGTGGTCGACGGCCTTCTCTTCGTCCGCCACGATCTCGACCGTCTCCCTCTTCATACCGAACTCGAGGAGCGCCTTCTCCATCAGCTTCGGCACTTCGAGCGGCGCGCGACCGCGCGTGTCGTCGTCCTGGCGCAGGATCACGTGATCGAACGCCTTGGAGGCGATGCGACACATCTCGCGCATGTCCTCGTCCTTGCGATCCCCGGGAGCCGTCATCACGACGATGCGGCGGCCCGTCACCTCGAGCTTGCCGCAAAGGTTGGCCATGGCTTGCACGGCCGCCGGGTTGTGCCCGTAGTCGAGGATGACCTTGAAGGGGAGCTCGTCGAACACGTTGAGGCGACCGGGGGCCTGGAAGTAGGTCGTGTCGAAGGTGCGCAGGCCGTGGCGAATGTTCTCGACCTTGACGCCCATCGCGTACGCCATGACCGCCGCGAACAGCGCGTTCTCGACGTTGTGGAGGGCGCGCCCTTCCATCGTCGCCGGGATGAGGTGCGTCCAGAGGAGCGGCAGGTGCGCGCCTCGGTCGTAGAGGGTCATCATCTGGCCGTTGATGCCCTCTTCGCACGCGATGGCGAGGCCTCCGGCCCGGATGTGCTGGCGCACGAGGTCGTGCCCCGGAGCCCCGGCCCGCATCGTGACGTAGGCGATGCGCGCGGCCTTCGTGTGGTCGGCCATGCGCAGGGTGAGCGGGTCGTCGGCGTTGAGCACCGCGACGTCCCGCGCGACCTCGACCACGATCCGCTTCAGCTGGGCGAGCTGCTCCAGCGTATCGATCCCCTTCAGCCCGAGGTGATCGCTCGACACGTTCAGCACGGCGCCGACGTTGCACTGGCGGTATCCGAGCCCGGCGCGGAGGAGCCCGCCGCGCGCGGTCTCGAGCACGGCGCAGTCGACGATGGGGTCGCAGAGGACCATGCGGGCCGCGGTGGGGCCGGTCATGTCGCCCGCGACCGTGCGCTCGCCGTCGACGTAGACGCCGTCGGTCGTCGTCAGGCCGACGGTCGAGCCGTTCATCTTGTGGATGTGCGCGAGCATGCGCGCGGTGGTGGTCTTGCCGTTCGTGCCCGTGATCGTCGCTATGGGGATCCGCGCGTGCGTCCCCGGCGGAAAGAGCATGTCGACGACGAGCTTGCCGACGTCGCGCGGCGTGCCTTCGGTGGGCGCCACGTGCATGCGGAAGCCCGGCGCGGCGTTCACCTCGCAGATGCCGCCACCCACCTCCCGGAACGAGCGGGTGATGTCGGGGGTGATGAAGTCGACGCCGACCACGTCGAGGCCGATGGCGCGCGCGGCGCGACGGGCCATCTCTCGGTTGTCGGGGTGGGTCACGTCGGTCATGTCGATGGCGGTGCCGCCCGTCGACAGGTTGCCGGTGCCACGGAGCCAGACCAGGTCGCCCTTCGGCGGCACGCTGGCGGCGGTGTAGCCCCGTCGCGCCATCATCCGCTCGGCCTCCGGGTCGAGCTCGATTCGTGTGAGCACCTTCTCGTGGCCTATCCCGCGGCGGGGATCCTTGTTCACGATCTCGACGAGCTGCTCGATGGTCCGCTCGCCGTCGCCCACGACGTGACCTGGCACGCGCTTGGCCACGGCCACGAGCTCGCCACCGATGACGAGCATGCGATGGTCGAGCCCCTCGAGGAAGGTCTCCACGATGATGCTGCGCGCGTGCTCCCGCGCCCGCTCGAACGCGACCTTGACCTGGGCCTCGTCCCGCACGTCCGTCGTGACGCCGCGGCCGTGGTTGGCGTCGAGGGGCTTCAGGACTACGGGGTAGTGGAGGCGCTCGGCCTGGCGGATGGCTTCCTTCTCGCTCCGCACGAGGCGCTGGCGCGGGACCGGCAGGCCCAGATCGCCGAGGAGGCGGTTGGTCTCCTCTTTGTCCGAGGCGAGCTCGACGGCGATGTGGCTGGTCGAGCTCGTGATCGTCGCCTGGATGCGCTTCTGGTACTTGCCCTGCCCGAACTGGATGAGCGACCTGCCGTTCAGGCGCAGCCACGGAATGTCGCGCGCCTCTGCGGCGTGCACGAGGGAGGACGTCGACGGGCCGAGCTGGCGGTCCTCCGCGTATTTGATGAGCGAGCGCACCTCGGCGCGGAGGTCGAAGTCGGGGCGCAGGATCTCCGGCGTGCGGAGCTTTTCGGGGAGCAGTTGCTCGAGCATCTGCTCGGCGAGATCCGCCGCCGCGAGCCCGACGCTCTCCTCCTCGTACTCGTAGACGACGTGGTACTGCCCCGCCTCGCCGGTACCTCGGGTCTTCCCGAAGGAGACCTTGGCGCCCGTCTGGCACTGGAGCTCGATCGCCACGTGCTCCAGGATGTGCCCCATCCACGTGCCCTCCCCCTCGCGGAGGCGGCGCACGAAACCGCCCGCCTCGTCGTACGAGCAGCGGTGCTGGTCGAGCGAGGGCAGGGCCTTGAGCAGGCCGTCCGTGAAGCCGCTTATCTTCGCGCTCGGCCACTTCTCGAGCTCGCCGAGGTCGACGGTCAGGCGGATGACGGGAAAGTGTGCGTAGAGGCTGGGGCCAACGTAGACGCGACGTTCGACGACCTTCATCGGCTCATCTCCTGGTCATCTCCTCGAGACGTGTCCTCCACGTCAGTCTTCATTAGGCGGCCGTGCGCGACGCTTGTGCAAGTCGAATGTGGCACCGGCCGGCAGGACGTGTACGCGGATCCCCAACATGCAGAGCGCCTCGCCCTGCTCCGCGAGCGCCATGGACGAATGTTCGAGCTGCGCGGTGTCGACGACCGTGATGGCGCCCGCGCCGACCACGTGTATGCGATCGTCCGGGTCGATGAAGGCCGCGGTATCCTCGTCCAGCCCGATCCCGACGGCGAAGGGGTTGTAGGCGAGTGCGGACAGGAGCCGGCCGAGCCGGTCGCGCTGCCGGAAATGCTGATCGATGATCACGCGGTTGGTCATGCCGAACCCGGGGCAGAGGGTCGCCATGCCCGCCTTGGGCGAGGCGCCCTCGGCACCGAACGCGATCATGTGCTCCGACAGTATCACGGCGCCGGCCGACGTGCCGCCCACCGTGACACCGGATGCGTTCAGACGCCGAAGCGTCTTGGCGACTGCCGTTCCCCCGAGGACCGTCGAGATGCGCAGCTGCGCGCCGCCCGTCAGAAACACACCCGTTGACGCCTCCAGGAGCTCGAGCCAGTCCTGCCGCTCCGTGTCGGCTCGCGTCTTGTAGGGGAGGACCGAGACCTCCCGCGCGCCGAGCTCGCGGAAGATCTCCTCGTAGCGGCGGCCGGTGCTCTCGAGCTGGCTCGCCGTGGGGATGACCGCGATGCGCGCGTTGTCCCCTCCGCTGACGGTGACGAACCGCCTCAGGATCTCCGCGCGCCCCTCCTTCTCCTCCGCGCCGCCGACCGGGACGATCCAACCACGCATCGCGCCGTCTTGCACTTTCGCTGGGCTCACGACTCTTCTTCTCCTCTGGGAACTCGGGCTGCTTTTTCGAACGGGCCGCGCACGACCGGCGCTCCTTCTCTCACGAGCCAGCGCCCTCCCGCCATCACGTCGCGCACCTCGGCCCGCGGGCCGAGGATTACGAGGTCGGCGTCGCCCCCGACGCGGATGCTTCCCTTCGTCGCGAGCCGGAGCACGGCCGCGACGTGGCTCGTGAAGAAGGGAAGGACGTCCCCGAGGCGATGGCCGCGCGCCACGAGCGTCGCGAGCGTGTCCGCGAGCGTGCGCGGGCTCCCGACGTCCATCGAAGCCACACGCCCCTCGGCGTCGAAGACGGGCAGGCAGCCTGCGCCATCCGAGCTGCAGGTCAGCCTCGTGCGCGGCAGGCCTCGCTCGATCCACTGGGTGATGGCGTCGGCCGCCGAGAGGCCAGGGTCGTTCTCTTCGACTGGAAACGCCGTCACGTCGACGGTGACGCCGGACGCCACGGCGAGCGCGGCCGCCTCCTCGAAGAGGCGCTGCTGGCGGTTCACGTGGGTGGGGTGAAAGACGCTCGCGGGCAGCTCGCTCGTCTCGAGCGCGGCGCGGATGAGCGCGAGGCCACGTTCGCCGTCGCCGACATGCAGATGGAGGACGCCGGCCTTGCCGCTCATCATTCCCGCTACGTGGCAATCCGCCGCGAGGCGCAGGATCTCGTCCTTCGTGGGTTGCGAGGAGCGGTGGTCGCTGATGGCGATCTCCCCCGCGCCGATGATGGGATCCACGAAGACGATGTCCCGGCGCACCGAGCCGGTCAACGTCCTCGGGGGGATCTCGTAGCCGCCGGTCCAGCAGAACGCGCTCAGCCCCTCGTGCCGCAGACCAAGGGCGCGCGCCACGAGCGATTCGATCGAGCGGGTCGTCGTGTCGGTACCGAGGAGGCCGACGCAGGTGGTGACGCCCGCGAGGGAAAGGTCCGTCAGGGCCATCGGCGGAACGCGCGAGGAGGGGCCCGACTCGCCGCCGCCCCCGGTGAGGTGGACGTGCGCGTCCACCAGGCCGGGTACGAGCGGAGCTCCGGCGACGTCCACCACGTCGACCTCGACGTTGCGCGGAGGCTCGATGTCGCGCCCGATCGCGACGACCTTGCCCGCCGCGATGAGGATGTCGCGCGCTCCGAGCGGGTCGGGGGCGTAGATTTCGGCGCGTCGCAGGAGCGTGATCACGTCGAGGGACTTCATATCACGCTCTCTACCAACCGCTGCAGGTGAGACGGCGCGCGAAGCTCCGGGGGCCGTTGTCGTCCATGAACAGATAGAGCGCACCGTCCTTGTCGACGGCGACCACCTCGTTGGACAAGGTGCCCATGACTCCGATGGGAGTGAGCGCTCCATCCGACTCTCCCACCTCGTAGGTGGTCGAGCCGCCGAACACGTTCGTGGTGACCAGGAGCCGGTCCGCCGCCGGTCCACCCGCCGCGCCGAACGCGCAGTCCGACAACGCCTTGCGTGGGACGTCCAGCTTGAGCGGTCGGACGGCCGTGTCGATGACGATGCGGTCGTGGTCGAAGACGAGGCACTGGAGCGTGCCGTGCGCCCGGCTCGCGGCGTAGCCGACGCAGCGCTCGGCTGCGTGAGCGGGCCCCTCGGAGCGCAGGCAGAGCCCCTCGTAGTCGAACCCGCAGTTGCCCGCACGGAGGTCGTCGCAGACACGCGGGGGCGCCGCGATCGGGTAGGCGTCCTGGTCGCGAGCGAGCCCGCCGCGGCCGTCGGGGGAGAAGCGCCTGACGGCGCCGGACGACGTGAGCGTGTAAAGATGCCCGCCGCGCCAGGCGGCGCCTTCGATGTCGTCGCTTGCTGCCTCGTCGAGCGGGAGCGTGAGGCTCCGCTGCCCTCCGCTCGGGATGCGCCAGGCCATGGCGGCCCCGTGGTTGCCCGAATCCGAGAGGACGAGGAGCTCGCGCACGCCAGGCGAGAGGACCACCTCCGCGGCGGCCGAGGCCTCCGGCACGTCCCACGGGCTCGGAAAGGCGGGGTCGGGCGTGCACGAGGGCGGTGTCCGGGGAGGGGAGGGAAGCCGGGGCGGCGACGAAAGCGCAACAGCGGTCGAGACCGGCTCGGGCGCCGCGGCCGGCGCCGGCGCCGGCGTAGTTGCGGGCTCGCGATGCGCGCAGGCTGCGGCGGCCAGGATCAAGGGCGAGAGCCGTCGGCGATCCATCGGGCTCGTGTAGCACGCCGCCTTGCGTCACGCGCCTGGTCTCGGGAGGCGGGTCTGGTCTAGAAGAGCCATCGTCATGCCGTCGCCCCTGCGCACCGCCAACCTCACGAGGCTCGGGGAGGGTACGTTCGACGTTCTCGTCGTGGGGGGCGGCATCAACGGCGCGGTATCTGCCGCCTGCCTGGCCGCGCGCGGCGTCAAGGTGGCGCTCATCGACCGCGCGGACTTCGCGTCATCCACGAGCCAGGAGTCGTCGAACCTCGCCTGGGGCGGCATCAAGTACATGGAGAGCTTCGAATTCTCGCTGGTGCGCAAGCTGTGCATGTCGCGCAACCACCTGATTCGCAGCTACCCCTCCACGGTGCAGGAGATGCGGTTCTACGCCGTCCACGAGAAAGGCTTCCGGCACGGCCTGCTGAAGCTCGTCCTCGGGGCCTGGCTGTACTGGCTCATCGGGAGCTTCTTCACGCGTCGGCCGAGGCTGCTGGGCCAGGGTACGATCGCCCGCGAGGAGCCCGTCATCGACGTCGAGCGCAGCGACGGCGGCTTCGAGTACTCGGACGCCTACCTGCACGACAACGACGCGCGCTTCGTCTGGAACTTCATCCGGAGCGCTCTCAACTACGGTTGCGTCGCCGCCAACTACGTGGAGTCGATCGGCGCGGGCCGCGATCCCGACGGGATGTGGGTGACGCAGGCCAAGGATCTCGTCCGGGGCAGGGACATCACAATCCGGGCGCGCGTGGTCATCAACGCGTGCGGTCCGTGGGTCGACGTAGCCAACGCGCGCTCCGGCCAGAAGACGGGGCACAAGCACGTCTTCTCGAAGGGTATTCACCTCATCGTTGCCCGCATCACCCCGAGTCGCCGCGTCCTCACCTTCTTCGCGGACGACGGCCGCCCCTTCTTCGTCATCCCGATGGGGCCACGCTCGTGCATCGGTACGACCGATACGCGGGTCGACGGTCCGGTTACCGGCGTCACGCCCGAGGATCGCCGCTTCGTTCTCGACAACATCAACAAGCGTCTCCGGCTCGAGGAGCCGCTCACCGAGAAGGACATCGTGGCCGAGCGCTGCGGCGTTCGTCCGCTCGCGGTCGTCGCCGAGAACAAGGGCGCCAACGGAAAAGGCTCGGTCGACTGGATGCAGCTGTCGCGCAAGCACGTCGTCGAGGTAGACCACGCGAGCTCCCACGTGAGCATCTTCGGCGGCAAGCTGACCGATTGCCTCAACGTGGGCGAGGAGGTCGCGGACGCCGTACGGGCGCTCGGCATCGCGTTCCCGTACCCCGCGGCGCGCTGGTACGGCGAGCCGCCGGAGGAGACGCGTCGCGAGTTCTTGCACCAGGCCGAGCTCATGGGCCTGGACGCGATGACTTCGCCCCGTTCGTCGGAGAAGCTCAGCACGCGCCTGTGGAGACGCTACGGCGCCGAGGCGCTCGGGTTGCTGGAGGACATCCGCGCCGATCCTCGGATGGCGGAGGTCTTGATCGAGAACGCCGAGTACCTGCGCTGCGAGATCGCCCAGGCCGCCAGGCGGGAGATGATCGTGAAGCTCGGCGATTTCTTGCGTCGGCGCTCGAAGATCGCGCTCGTCGTGCGCGAGGACGTGCTCCGGCAGGCGCCGGGGCTGCGCGAGGCGTGTCGTCTCCTCTTCGAGGATCAAGCGGACGCGAAGCTCGACGAGTATTTCGCCGTGACCACGGACCCGGTAGTGTAGCTCGCGCGTGATGGGAGCCCGCTCATGTCCTCTTTCCTCCGTTTGAAGAGCGCCGCGCGCGTGCTGGCCGGTCTGACCACCACCGGCGTGCTCGTCGGGGCCATGACGCCCGTGCTCGTGATGCTCCTGCCGTCGCGCGTTGCCCGCATCCGCGTGACGAACGCCTTCGGCGGGATCGTCGGGCGCGCGGTCATGTGGTGCGCGGGGGTCCGCGTGAAGGTGGAGGGGACCGAGCATCTCCGTGCCGACCGCCCCGCCATCTACGCCTTCAACCACACCTCGATCCTGGATGCCTTCACCACGGTCTGGCTGACGCCGGGGGGGACCGTCGGCGTCGCCAAGAAGGAGGTCTTCTACTACCCGTTCTACGGGCAGGCCTGGTGGCTCGCGGGCCACGTCTTTCTCGATCGCGGACAGACGGCGAAGGCGAAGCGCTCGCTCTCGCGTACCGCCAGCTTCATCCGCAAGAAGGGGCTGCACCTCTGCATCCTCCCGGAGGGGACGCGCTCGACCACGGGCCGTCTCTTGCCCTTCAAGAAGGGGATCGTTCATGTGGCGCTCGCCACGAAGCTGCCGATCGTTCCGGTGGTGACGATCGGCCTCCAGAACGCATGGCAGAAGTCGACATTGATGCTGCGGGGAGCGGACGCGCGGATCGTGCTCCTGCCGCCGATCGCCACCGATGGGTGGAGCGCGGACCGGATCGACGAGCACCTCGAGGAGATCCGTGCGGCGTTCCTGCGGACGCTCCCCGCCGATCAGCTGCCTCTCGATCCCCCGCCGGTCGATGCGCTTCCCGCGGCCGCCGATCCGATGCCTGCCGAGCGGATTCCGGCGTAGCAGAGCTACTCGTAGCGGAGCGCGTCGATCGGGTCGAGCTTCGACGCCTTCCAGGCGGGGTACATCCCGAACACGATGCCGACGAGCGCGCTGAACCCGACCGAGACCGTGATCACGTCCGGCTGGATCAGCATGGGCCACTTGAAGCGCGCCGCGAGGTAGGTCGCCACGCCCACCCCCCAGGCGACCCCGATGAGCCCGCCCGCCACCGAGAGCGAGAGGGCTTCGATCAAGAACTGCGACAGGATGTGGTTCGGCTTCGCGCCCACCGCCATGCGGATCCCGATCTCGCGCGTTCGCTCGGTGACGCTGACGAGCATGATGTTCATGATGCCGATGCCGCCGACCGCGAGCGACACGGCGGCGACGCTCGCGAGAAGCGTCGTCATCGTGTCGGTGCCTTGCTGCTGGGCGCCCGCGATCTCGCTCAGGTTGCGGATCTGGAAATCGTCGTCCCCGCCGGTCGGCACGTGATGCCGGTCACGCAGGAGGGCCGTGATGTCGCTCTGCGCCTTGCTGGTGGTGTCGGCCGAGGTGGCGGCGACCATGATGGTACCTCTCAGGTACTTGCTGAGGCCGCCCTGCACCTTGGAGGCGAACGTCGAGTAGGGGATGAACGCTGCGTCGTCGTAGTCCTGGCCGGTCGCGGACTGCCCTTTCTTCGCGGCGACGCCGACGACCTGGAACGGGATGCTGCCGATGCGGACCGACTGGCCGACGGGGTCTGCGCTCGGGCCGTAGAGCTTGTCCACCACGGTCTGCCCCAGGACGATGACCTTCGTGCCCGACTCGATGTCGACCTGCGTGAACGCCGCACCCAGCGCGATCGGCCAGTTGCGGATCTCGAAGTAATCGGGCGACGTGCCGGTCACGCTCGTCGTCCAGTTCTGCTCGTCGCTGATGACCGGCAGGTTGGATCGGAGGGAGGGCGCGGCGGCCTTCACCGTCGAGACCTCGTCGCGGATCGCGACGTAGTCGTCCCACGTCAGCGTCGGCATCGAGCCGAAGCCTCCCTGGACGCCGCTCGTCGACGTCGAGCCGGGCTGGATGATGAGGAGGTTCGTGCCCATGGCCGCGAAAGCCTCGGCCACGCGCGCCTTGGCGCCCGCGCCGATGGCCATCATGGCGATCACCGCGGCGACTCCGATGACGATGCCCAGCGTCGTCAAGAACGCGCGTATCTTGTTGCGGAAGATGGCGCGGAGCGCCACGCGGAGCGTCTGGACGGGGTTCACGTGCGCCGCTGCCTTTCCGTGGCGGTCACGCCGCCGCTCCGGCCCCGGGTCCCTTCGGGGGCTCCGCCGAGGCCTTGAGGTTCTCCGCCGAGGCGCCTGGGACGGCAATCTTCGGCTGCTGAGTGCGATCCGTCAGCACGTGTCCGTCGCGCATGTTCACGACGCGCGACGCGAACTCCGCGACGTCCGGCTCGTGCGTGACGAGGACGATGGTGATCCCCGAGCGCCACAGGTCCTGGAAGACGGCCATGACCTCGATGCTCGTGCGCGAGTCGAGCGCGCCCGTCGGCTCGTCGGCGAGGATGACCTTGGGTCGGTTCACGATGGCGCGCGCGATGGCGACGCGCTGCTGCTGCCCCCCGGACAGCTGGTTCGGGTTGTGCTCGAGACGGTTGCCGAGCCCTACTTGCTCGAGCGCGGCCACGGCCCGCTTGCGCCGCTCCTTGCTGCCGATGCCGCCGTAGATGAGCGGCAGCTCGACGTTCTCCGCAGCGCTCGTTCGCGCGAGGAGGTTGAACTGCTGGAACACGAAGCCAAGAAAGACGTTCCGCGTCTCGGCGAGCTCCGCGCGGCTGAGCCTCGAGACGTCCTTTCCGGCGAGGTGGTAGCTGCCCGTCGTGGGCCGATCGAGGCAGCCCACGATGTTCATGAGCGTCGACTTGCCCGAGCCCGACGAGCCCATCACGGCGATGAACTCGCCGTGGTCGACCTGGAGCGACACGCCGTCGAGCGCCCGGAGCTGGACGTCCCCGGTCGTGTAGACCTTGGTGACGTTCGAGATGTCGATCAGCGAGTCGCCCATCGGACCGCCCTCAGAGCCGCATGCGAGGCATACCGCCGCCGCCACCGCCGGCCCCACCGCCGCCACCCCCACCGCCGCCTCCGGTTCGGGGCGTTTCACCCTCGGGGCCGACGGCTTCCGTCACGACCTGGTCGCCCTCCTTGAGGTCGCCGTCGACGATCTCCGTGTAGCTGCCATCGGTCAGTCCGACGTGAACGCTGACGGACTGGGGCGTGGATCCGCGCATCACCCAGATCGCCCGTGGCTCGTCGCCCGAGGGCTTTCCGCCGCCCCCACCCCAACCGCCTTCGCCTCTGTGTCCCCCGCCGCCGGACGAGCCCTCGGGGGCTGCGTGCGCGGACGAGCCGTCAGGGGCGGCGTGGCCGGACGAGCCGTCGGGGGCGGGACCGCCTCCGTGCCTGTGCCCATGAGACCCGGGAGGAGCCGAGCTGCCCGCGAGCTCCGGCGGCGGGCGGAACCGGAGAGCTGCGTTGGCCACGGCGAGCACGTCGTGCCGCTCGGCGTACGTCACGGTCACGTTCGCCGTCATGCCGGGGCGCAGACGCAGGTCGGAGTTGTCGACGTCGATCACGGCGTCGTACGTCACGACGTTCTGCACGCTCGTCGCGGCGTTGCGAATGTCCCGGATCTTTCCGCGAAAGCGCTGCCCCGGAAACGCGTCCACGGTGAAGTAGGTGGGCATCCCGATCTGCAGGCGCCCGACGTCCCCCTCGGCGACGTTGGTGTCGACCTGCATCTTCGTGAGATCCTGGGCGATGGTGAAGAGCACCGGCGCCGAGAGGGAGGCGGCCACGGTCTGGCCCACGTCGACGCTGCGAGAGATGACGATGCCGTCGATGGGCGAGATGATGTTCGTGTAGTCGAGGTTGATCCGCGCCTGGTTCAGCTGTGCGCCGACCTGGAGGAGGGCCGCCTTGGCCGAGTCCACGTTGGCGTGGGCGTCGGCGGCGGCGGCCTCCTGGGTGTCCACGTCGGTCTGGGCCGCGAGGTTCGACTCGCGGAGCGCCTTCGTGCGGGCGAACTGCTTGTCCGCGTTGACCGCGTCGGCCTCCGCCTTGACGATGCCGGCCTTGGCGGCGGCGTAGTTGGCCTCGGCCTGGGCAACGTTGGCCTGGAAGATCTGGGGGTCGATCTTGGCGACGAGCTGCCCCTTCTTCACCTGCGAATTGAAGTCCGCGAAGAGCTTCGAGATCCGGCCCGACACCTGCGTGCCCACCTGGACCGTGACGATCGCAGACAGCGTCCCGCTCGCCGTGACGCGTCCGACGATTCGGCGCACCTCGGCGTTCGCCGTCTTGTACGTCGGCTCAGGCGGGGGCCGTGTGGACCGGTAGCGCCAATAGCCGACGCCGCCCCCGACGACGAGTAGCAGCGCGACGATCCAGACGAGGCTCTTCTTCATGATAGCAGCCGACACTCATGTACCACCGCGGCGGCCGAGGGTCGGCGCTTTCGTACGTCCCGTACTAGGGGGACGACGAGACCGCCAGAACGCTGCCCTGTGCCGGATCCGCGACGTAGGCGTTCCCTCCGGAGTCGACCACCACGACCCTCCCTCCGGAAGCGCTCGGCGCGGTTCCGGCGACGGTGAGGATGCCCTTGTCGTCGACGTTGGCGACGGTCAAGGTTGCCGCCTTTCCCGCGGCGACGAAGAGCTGCCCGCGGGCGAGCAGGTAGTCGATGTTGTCGACGCCGCCTCCCGTGTCGAGCTTCGAGAGCAGCGTGCCCGCGTGGGCGACGTCGTTCAGCACCTCGACGTGGTCGGTGCACGCCACGAAGAGCAGCCCGCGGCCCCCGTCCACAGCGAGGCCGCGGGGGCCTTCGGAGCCGCACTGGGCCTCGAACGTTGCGACGACCTTGTGCGTCGGCACATCCACCACGAGCGTCTTGTCCTTGTCTTCGAGGTTCGTATAGAAGGCGCCGCGCGCGTCGTCGACGGCGTAGCCTTCGGGAGCTCCGTCGAACGATATCTTGGTCTTCACCTTGGGTTTGGCGGGCTTGCTCACGTCGAGGACGGTGATCGACTTGTCCTTCGGCGTCGTCACCCATAGCTCCTTGGCGGAGGCCACGTAGGCGAGCCCATCCGGCGGGCTAGCGAGCGTGACGCACGCGCCGCGGGCGAGCTTCGCGATGTCGACGGCGCAGACCTGGGAGTTGGCCCGGTTGCCGACGTACACGACGCCGTCTCCGACGGTCGCCGAGCTGGGGCCGACGAGCCGCTTGCCAGCCTTTCCTTCGCGCTCGGCCGTCGGGAAGCCCTGGATGCGGGTGACCTTGCCGGTCGCGATCTCGAGCACGTCTACGCTGCCGGTCCCGCCGGCAGGGATCCAGACGGTGCCGTTCTTGCGGTCGACCGCGAGGTAGTCGAGCGAGACCGGACCCACGGCGCCCGGGAGCGAGATGGGCTTGGAGGTGAAGTGAAGGGACGGAGGAGCCGGAGGAGCCGGAGGAGGCGCGGGCGCTGGGGTCGGAGGCGGGGTCGGAAGTGGAGCCGGATCGAGCTCGTGGTGTCGGTCGGGCTCGGGCGCAGAAGGGGGCGGCGCATTCGCGCTGCCGCACGCGCCAGTCAAGAGAGCAACCAGGCAGACCGGGGCGAATCGCATGGCCGTCTGTAGCACACGTGGACGCGTGCGGCGCGAGTCGCTGGCACGTGCCGGAATACGGCAGCGCCCTCAGCCGTACACTCTTCTGGCCCCATGGGTACGTTGGCGCGGACCGCGTCCAGGAGGCTTGTGTACAGGAGCGCCGGACCGATGCATAAGCGAGAACCGTGATGCGCATGCACCGCTTTCCCTCGTTCGTTTCCTCGGCGTTCTTCATCGTTGTCGCGTTGCTTGCGGGATGCACGCGCTTCGGCGCTGTGTATCCCCAGCGCCCGGCCCCGTCGTCGTCGGTGGGGGTTGCCGATCCCGCGCCCGCCCGCATCGTCGCCCACATTACGGTGACCTCGGCGAAGCTCACGGCGGCGCTGGACGAGGCCGTGCCCAAGACCGGGGACGGGCAGTTCGCCCTACTCGGCACCCAGCGGCACTACGTCTGGGACCGGAGCGCCCTCGCGGTGAGCTTCTCGCAGGGGAGGCTCGTCCTCGATACGCACGTCTCGGCGCGGGTCGACATGCGTCTCGGAGGCCTTCTCTTCGGGATGGATCTGCACATCGTGGCCGAGCCAGTGGTCAACGCCGACTACAAGGTGAAGCTCCAGTCGACCGAGGTGAAGGTCACGTCCACCGACCGCAGCCTCAACGTGGCCGACCACATCGCCAGTGTCCTGGACACGATCGGCGGGCAGGTCAACGCGAAGCTCAAGGAGTTCGAGTACGACCTGAGGCCGACGCTCGAGGAGGCGTACGCGCGCGTCGCGAAGCCCATCCCGCTTCCCGTGGGGGACGCCACCGGGTGCGCGGTCCTGAAGGTCCTCGGCATCGAGGCGGGGCCGACGGTCATCGCGGACGGCGTCGAGAAGGACATCGCGCTCATCGTCGCCCCGTCCGTCTCCTTGCCCTGCGACGACACGTCGCTGCCCGCCGTCTCGCTGCCGCCCCTGGCCAACGTGGCTTCGCTGACGCCGGGCCCATTCACGGTCACGATCCCGATCGCGGCACGCTACGAGGAGCTCACGCGGGCGATGTCGGTCGCCTTCACCGACGGCAAGCTCTTCTTCTCGCCCGAGTACCCGAAGCTCTATCTCGAGAAGCCCGAGCTGTACGAGGCGGAGGGCGTCCTCGTCTTGAAGATGCATCTCGTGGGGCCGGTTCACAAGTTTGGCATCGATGCGGATCTGAACGGCGACATCTTCTTCAGCGGGCACCTACGGCTGGTCGACAACGAGCTCCAGATTCCGGATCTCGAGCCGACGATCGAGACGAACAACTTCCTGCTCTCGCTGAAGGCGATCGCGGACAGTGGACGGATCCGCGATCAGGCGCGCGCTGCGCTGCGGCTCGACGTCGGCGAACGCCTGCGCTCGGTACGCGAGAAGCTCGGGAAGGATTTGACGTTCGGGGGCGCCGAGGGGTGCTTTCGGGGGGATGTTGATAAGATTGAGGTGACTGGGGTGTATCCGCATGGGGCGTATGTGCGGGTGTATGTGGCGGTGACGGCGAGGGCGAGGGTGAGGGCGCCGTGCGAGTAGGGGAGCGTGGAAGCGTGAAAGCGTGGAAGCGTGAAAGCGTGAAAGCGTGAAAGCGTGAAAGCGTGAAAGCGTGAAAGCGTTGCGCTTCCCGTCGGTCGATGGGCTTGGCTTGGACGAGGGGGGGCTCGCTCGGGCCTTTCTATCGTGCCGGGGTGCTCGGGTCCGTCAAGGGCCTGCGGCCGCCTGCGGCGGTGCTTCGCACCCTTGACGGACCCTGCGCTCCCCGGCGGC